>Ga0310697_10001089_pt1 | contig 33133 bp, 26 predicted proteins | sample 172DNAGHGlowgp2_FD_203883 | JGI IMG/M metagenome (GOLD analysis project Ga0310697, IMG submission 203883) | Sheep rumen microbial communities from Palmerston North, Manawatu-Wanganui, New Zealand - 1728 DNA GHGlow gp2 (v2) (version 2) | ecosystem: Host-associated > Mammals > Digestive system >... | reverse complement strand
GAACTCTTTTTTATTGCTCATCAGGTCTCTTCCTGAAAGCGGATGCAAAGGTACGACTTTTTTCCGAATCACCAAAACTTTTTAAAGAAAAAATTCAATTTAAATAGAAAAAATATTCGAGACTTGATTTGAGTCAAGTCCCGAAATGCTATATACCTTATTTATATAATGCGCGCGAGAGATTACTTGCTTTCTTCTGGTGCCTGGCCAATCAACTCCATGAACTCATCCAGTTTCGGAGTGATGATAATCTGCGTACGACGATTGCGCTGCTTACCCACCTCCGTACTATTGGACTGCAAGGGATTGTACTCGCCACGTCCACCAGCAGTCAAACGCTTAGGATCTACACCATAGTTATTCTGCAGTGCCTGGACTACACTTGATGCACGCAGGCAAGAGAGGTCCCAATTGTTACGGATATTCTCGCGCTTGATGGGCACATCATCCGTATTACCCTCGATGAGCACATCATAATCCTTATAATCCTTGATAATCTTAGCAATCTTAGAGAGCGTCTCTGCTGCACGGTCGTTAATCTCATAAGAACCGCTCTTATAGAGCATGTTATCAGCCAGCGAGATATAAACAACGCCCTTCAGCACCTGAACATCAACCTCTTTGAGTTCTTCCTTTGACAAAGAACGCGTCAGGTTGTTGGTCAGCACCATGTTGAGCGAATCACTCTTAGACTTCACCTCCACCAAATGACGGATATACTTGTTGGACTCATTAATCTGGTCGACCAGTTTCTCGATACTGACATTATTCTGAGAGGCATTGGTCAGACTCTTGTCCAGTGAACGCTGCAAAGCCTTGTAGGCTTTCTCCTGCTGCTTCAGCTGCTCTTCCAAGCTAGCCGCACGTGTAGTGGCAGCAGCCAACTTCTCTTTTGTATCAGTATAACTAGCCTGCAACGACTTATTCTCTTGCTGACAAGCCTCAAGATCTTTCTTTGAAGCACAACTGGTGAACATTACGGCTGCCACCAGTGACATCATGAATACACTTTTCTTCATCTTCTTTGATTCTTTAATAATTTGACGGCTGCAAAGATACACAATAAAAGTGAAAAGTGAAAAGTGAAAAGTGAAAAATTTGGTTTTTTCCACACTTATTTGTACCTTTGCAGCCAAATTAAATATTCATTAAGATTTAAGGACATGATTCTCTTTTTCAAGACCCCACAGCAGAGCATTATTGCTACGCAGGTGGACCATCAGCTCAATCAGGAAGAAGTAAACGAACTTTGCTGGCTCTATGGCGAAGCAGAACTGCTTGCTAACGAGACACTCGACGGTTTCTATGTCGGACCACGCCGTGAAATGGTGACCCCATGGTCGACAAATGCCGTTGAGATTACTCAGAACATGGGACTCAGCGGCATTTTGCGTATAGAAGAGTACTTCCCCGCAGCTAGCAAGGATGCTGAGCACGATGAGATGTTGCAGCGCATGTACACTGGTCTGAACCAGGACATTTTTACTATCAACATCAAGCCAGAACCCATCAAGTATGTGGACAATCTGGAGGAGTATAACGAGAAAGAGGGTCTGGCCCTGAGTCCTGAGGAGATTGAGTATCTCCACGGACTGGAGAAGCAGAACGGTCGTCCCCTGACAGACTCTGAGATTTTCGGTTTCGCACAGATCAACTCTGAGCACTGCCGTCATAAGATCTTTGGCGGTACCTTTATCATCGATGGTAAGGAGATGGAGTCTAGCCTCTTCGCCATGATTAAAAAGACCACTCAGGAGAATCCTAACAAGATTCTCTCTGCCTATAAAGATAATGTAGCCTTTGCACAGGGACCTGTGGTAGAGCAATTTGCTCCGAAAGACCAGAGCACTAGCGACTATTTCCAGATAAAAGATATCGAAAGTGTTATCTCGCTGAAGGCCGAGACACACAACTTCCCCACAACCGTAGAGCCATTCAATGGTGCTGCTACAGGTACCGGTGGTGAGATCCGCGACCGTATGGGTGGTGGTGTCGGTTCATGGCCTATCGCTGGTACCGCTGTTTATATGACGGCTTATCCACGTCTGCACGATGATGAGGGTGCAGCACGCGACTGGGAGGATATCCTGCCCGTTCGTCAGTGGCTGTATCAAACCCCACAGCAGATTCTGACCAAGGCCTCTAACGGTGCTTCTGACTTCGGTAATAAGTTCGGCCAGCCGCTGATCTGCGGTTCTGTACTGACCTTCGAGCATCAGGAGCCTAACGATACTAAGTATGCCTATGACAAGGTTATTATGCTGGCTGGTGGTGTAGGATACGGCACCAAGCGCGACTGTCTGAAGAAGGAGCCACAGCCAGGCAACAAGATTGTTGTAGTTGGTGGTGATAACTACCGTATCGGCCTTGGTGGTGGTTCTGTATCATCAGTTGATACAGGTCGCTATAGCAACGGTATCGAGTTGAACGCCGTTCAGCGTGCTAACCCTGAGATGCAGAAGCGTGCTTACAACCTGGTTCGTGCTCTGTGCGAGGAGGATGTGAATCCCGTTGTTTCTATTCACGACCATGGTTCAGCCGGACACCTCAACTGTCTCTCTGAGCTTGTTGAGGAGTGCGGTGGTGAGATTGACATGACCAAACTGCCTATCGGCGACAAGACTCTTTCAAGTAAGGAGATTATCGCTAACGAGAGTCAGGAGCGTATGGGCTTGCTTATTGACGAGAAGCACATCGAGCATGTACGTAAGATTGCTGAGCGCGAGCGTGCTCCACTGTATGTAGTAGGTGAAACAACAGGCGATGCCCACTTCTCTTTCAAGCAGGGTGATGGTGTAAAGCCATTCGATTTGGATGTGGCTCAGATGTTCGGACATTCTCCGAAGACCATCATGCGCGACAATACCGTTGAGCGTCACTATCAGGATGTGACCTACAGTCAGGATAAGATTAACGAATACCTCGACCGCGTGCTCCAGCTGGAGGCTGTGGCTTGTAAGGACTGGTTGACGAACAAGGTAGACCGTTCTGTGACAGGTAAGATTGCACGCCAGCAGTGTCAGGGTGAGATTCAGTTGCCTTTGAGCGACTGTGGCGTGGTAGCCCTCGACTATCGTGGTGTGAAGGGTATCGCTACAGCGCTGGGTCATGCACCTCAGGCTGGTCTGGCTGATCCCGCTGCTGGATCTGTACTTTCTGTAGCTGAGGCTCTCACTAACATTGTTTGGGCTCCATTGGCCGAGGGTATGGATTCACTGAGTCTTTCTGCAAACTGGATGTGGCCTTGCCGCTCTCAGGAGGGTGAGGATGCCCGCTTGTATGCTGGTGTTAAGGCTCTGAGCGACTTCTGTTGCGACCTGCACATCAACGTGCCTACAGGTAAAGACTCACTGTCACTCTCTCAGCAGTATCCTAACGGTGAGAAGATTATTTCTCCAGGAACAGTGATTGTATCTGCTGGTGGTGAGGTTTCTGACATCAAGAAGGTGGTAAGCCCTGTATTGGTTAACGATAAGAATGCATCACTTTATCATATCGACTTCTCGTTCGACGAGCAGCGTCTTGGTGGTTCGGCCTTTGCCCAGAGCTTAGGTAAGGTAGGCGACGATGTTCCTACTGTAAAGAATGCCGAGTATTTTGCCGATGCCTTCATGGCCGTTCAGCAGATGATTGAGAAGGGCTGGATTATGGCTGGTCACGATATCTCTGCCGGTGGTTTGATTACCACTCTGCTCGAGATGTGTTTCGCCAATCAGAAGGGTGGTATGCATATCAACCTACACGACATAACCTCCCCCAACCCCTCCCAAGGAGGGGAGCCTGATGTAGTGAAGGCTCTGTTTGCAGAGAATCCTGGTGTCGTTGTTGAAATCAGCGACGAGCACAAGCAGGAGTTTGCCGACTTCATGGAGGAGCAGGGTGTAGGCTTTGCCAAGATTGGTTACTCTGTACCTGAGAGCCGCAACATCATCGTGAAGGCTGGCGACAAGGAGCTGACCTTCGATATCGATGCCCTGCGCGACACCTGGTACAAGACCTCTTACCTTCTTGACTGCAAGCAGAGCTTCAACGGCAAGGCCAAGGAGCGTTTCGAGAACTACAAGAAGCAGCCTCTGGAGATGCAGTTCAACAAGGACTTCACTGGCAAGCTGGCTCAGTATGGTATCTCAGCCGATCGCCGTCAGCCATCAGGTATTAAGGCTGCCATCATTCGTGAGAAGGGAACTAATGGTGAGCGTGAGATGGCTTACTGCCTGTATCTTGCTGGCTTCGATGTAAAGGACGTGATGATGACCGACCTGATTAGCGGTCGTGAGACGCTCGAGGATATCAACATGATTGTGTTCTGCGGAGGCTTCTCTAACTCCGATGTACTTGGTTCGGCAAAGGGTTGGGCTGGTGCCTTCCTCTTCAATCCAAAGGCTAAGGAGGCGCTGGATAAGTTCTACGCCCGCGAGGACACTCTGTCGCTGGGTATCTGTAATGGTTGCCAGCTGATGGTTGAACTGGGGTTATTGGACAATTTGACAAATTCACAATTGGACAATTCGTCAAATAGTAAAATAGTCAAATCGTCAAATATCAAGATGCTGCACAACGACTCTCATAAGTTCGAGAGCGAGTTTATCTCGTTGAGCATTCCTCAGAACAATAGCGTGATGTTCGGCTCACTGAGCGGTAACAAGCTCGGTTTGTGGGTTGCTCACGGAGAGGGTAAGTTCTCACTGCCTGAGGCTGAGAGCGCTTACAACGTGATTGCCAAGTACAACTATGCTGGCTATCCCGCTAATCCTAACGGTTCTGACTACAACGTAGCCGGTATCTGCTCTGCCGATGGTCGTCATCTCTGCATGATGCCTCACCTGGAGCGTGCCGTATTCCCATGGCAGAACGCCTGGTATCCTGCCGATCGTCGTCAGGACGAGGTTACTCCATGGATTGAGGCTTTCGTTAATGCACGTAAATGGGTGGAGACAGCCTCCCCCAACCCCTCCAAAGGGAGGGGAGAATAGACTCCTGCTATGAATCAACAATTACAGAAAGAATCGAAAGCCCCCCTCCTTTTGGAGGGGTTGGGGGAGGCTTTCATCACCTTCTTTAAGATTGGCATATTCACCCTTGGTGGTGGATATGCCATGATACCTTTGATAGAGGAAGAGGTGGTGAACAAGAAGCAATGGGTGTCTAAGGACGAGATGCTCGACCTGATAGCTATCGCCCAGAGTTGTCCTGGTGTGTTTGCCATCAACATCGCCACATTCATTGGCTATAAGTTGAACAAGACGCGCGGGGCCATTGCCACCACCATCGGTACTGCCCTACCCTCGTTCCTGATCATCCTGCTCATCGCCATCTTCTTCCACCAGTTTGAGGACAACAAGATTGTTGCTGCCATGTTCAAGGGCATCCGTCCTGCTGTGGTGGCACTGATTGCTGTTCCTACCTTCAATCTGGCCAAGCGTGCACAGCTGAACAAGTGGACACTCTGGATACCCATTGTGTCAGCACTGGCCATCTGGCTGTTGGGAGTATCACCGATATGGGTTATTATTGCTGCAGGCGTTGGAGGCTTTGCCTATGGGAAGTTAAGAGTTGAGAGTTGAGAGTTAAGAGTTAAGAGTTAAGAAAGATAGCTGAAACTTATGATATTCCTCAGTTTATTCTATACATTCTTCATGATAGGTCTGTTTGGCTTCGGTGGTGGCTACGGCATGCTGTCACTGATACAGAATGAGACTGTAGAGCACTGGCACTGGCTGACATCCTCGCAGTTTACCGACATCGTCGCCATCAGTCAGATGACCCCAGGTCCTATTGGCATCAACTCTGCCACCTACTGTGGCTATACTGCCGTCGTTAACGCTGGCTATTCCGCACCTATGGGCATCTTAGGCTCTGCTGTTGCCACCTTTGCACTGGTGCTGCCCTCTCTGATCCTGATGATACTCATCAGCAAGATGTTCATGAAGTTCATGCACCACCACAGCGTAGAGAGCGTCTTCCAAGGACTTCGTCCCGCTGTTGTCGGTCTGCTGGCTGCTGCTACCTTATTATTATGTACCCCAGAGAACTTCTCAACACCTACCGAGAACTGGTGGCAATTCATGATTAGCTGTCTGCTCTTCGTCGCAACGTTTATCGGTGTGATGTTCATCAAAATCAATCCCATCCGCATGATTGTCTATTGTGCGGTAGCAGGACTGATACTACTCGATTAAGCACATAAAAAAAATGAGGATGTAACACATCCTCATTATATTAATACACTTCGTTTTAGAAAATGTAAGCGATACCCATCTGGAATACAGGACCGTCGAACTTGATGTCATAATCATCCTTTGTCTTCTTGTTGTACTGATACTTAATGTCAAGATTGAGTTTCAGATTGCTCTGAAGATAGTATTCAGCACCAGCACCAATATTGAAACCGAAGATAGATTCCTTATCATCCATATCACCATGCTGCATAGCCAGGTTTACACCAGCGAGAGGATAAATCTTAATGTCTTCAGCAACGGGGAACAGATAGTGGAAGTTCAGGTCGAAATCCATCACGCCAGCCTTATCCTTCGGGAACCAGTAGTTGTAAGCAAACTCACCGCGAATATTCTCCACAAACTCATACTGGAACTTGGCACCAATACCGAAGGGATTGTAGCTGTTACCATAAGCTGCATAACCCAAGTTAGCACCAACTGCCATCTTACCTTCCTGTGCAAATGCGCCAATACTCATCAGCATCATTGCTGCGATCATCATTAATTTCTTCATAGTTTTTTTGTTTTAATGAATAATAAAAATAGTTTAGACGCTGCAAATATAAAGAATTATTTTTAATCCGCAATGTTTTTTTACAAAAAAAACCGCCCTTTTGAGCGATTTTCTATTATTTTTGTCTTTTCCCTAGGTTTATTTGTGCTTCCAGTAGTATTCTAAGCCACGTTTTACATTTTCCTTGACAGCATCGGAAGTGAACGTAGCACCAGTGACACCATCTACCTCCACAGTCGATTTCTTAGAAATTTTCTTGCCTTCGTAGAGCGGTACCATCTGTTTCTTCACGCGAGCATTATACTTTGGTGTCTCTTGGTTTTTCAGCATCACCACCTTCACAATCTTATTCTTTTTGATATAGATCTCCACGGGTGTTGATTCGATATAACCCTTCACATCCGCAGCCAGTGTCGTGGTGTTGACCACATAAGTTCCGTCCTTCTCCTTACGCATCACATCGTCTGCGTAAACCTGTATGAATGCTGTCATCAGCAGCATGCTCAATAATAACTTCTTCATAATCAATCGAATTAATTCCGGCTGCAAAGGTATAAAATAAAAATCAATAATAGTTCATATGTTATGAATAATTTGCAATTTGTATCTTTTTTATTATATTAGCATAAAATATTTGGCTATTTCATAGATAATGACTACTTTTGTGTATTGCTAACACTTAAAACGCTTATTATATGACTAAAAGAATGACTTTTGCCGCCTTGTTAGCGGTAGCCACTCTGGGGCTGAATGCCCAAAAACCGATGACCGCACCTAAGGGTGGCAAGGCCATCAGTGACGAATTAATCGGTATCTTCTTTGAGGACATCAACAACTGTGCTGATGGTGGTCTCTATGCTGAGCTCATCCAGAACGGTTCGTTCGAATTCTCACCTGCCGAAAGAGACGGTTGGGGCCCCGGTACAGCTTGGAAGCAGGTACGTCCAGGACACTCACTGGGAACCCTGCAGGTTCGTATGGACAACCCCATCCATCCTAACAATCCCACCTACATGCGTCTCCACACTGAACGTGCCAAGGAGTTCTATGACTACAAAGGCTGGAAAGGTTTTGGTTTGGAGAATGGCGGCTATGACGGCATCAACGTAAAAGCTGGTGCCAAGTACGACTTCTCTGCTTTCTTCCGCAATGTTGACAAGACCAAGCAGGTTCGCGTTGTGCTGGCTGTTCCTCAGGGTTGGGGAAAAGACCCCAAAGTGCTGGACGAGGCAACCATCACCGTTAGCGACAAGCAGTGGAAGAAATATGGTGCCGTGCTCACTCCCACAGAAGACTGTAAGAATGCCGTTCTGCAGTTGCTGGTGCTGAACACCGGCGACCTGGATGTCGACATGATATCGCTGATGCCCGAAGACACCTATAAGGGACACGGTCTGCGCCCTGACCTCGCTCAGGCCCTTGCCGACCTGCATCCGAAGTTCATGCGCTTCCCTGGTGGTTGCGTAGTACATGGCGGTGGCGATGGTTTCTGGGACACCTATCGTTGGAAGACTACCATCGGTCCTAAGGAGACCCGTCGCGGTCTGAAGAACACCTGGGGTTACCATCAGAGCATGGGTCTGGGATACTATGAGTATTTCCAGTTCTGCGAGGATCTCGGTATGGAGCCCGTCCCCATTCTGCCCAGTGGTGTCAGCTGTCAGGGTACCAACGGTGGTTGGAACATGTGGCCTACACAGGCTCAGGATGTTGTTCCCATGAGCGAGATGGACGAATGGGTAGCTGAAGCTATCGACCTCATTGAGTGGGCCAATGGCGACCCCGCTACCAACAAGTGGGCCAAGATGCGTGCTGATGCTGGTCACCCCGCACCCTTCAACCTGAAGTATCTGGGTATCGGTAACGAGGAGAAGATCTCTCCTGAGTTCATCGAGCGCTTCAAGTATATCTACGAGCGTGTTATGAAGGCTCATCCTGAGATTGTCATCGTAGGTACCGCAGGTCCTGGTTCACATCCTGGCAACCCCGACTACGAAGCTGGTTGGAAGCTGGCCGACGAACTTGCCATGCCACTTCTTGACGAGCACTACTATGAGCCACGCGACACTTTCCTGACCATCCGTCAGTACGACAACTATCCCCGTGATCGCAAGACCAAGGTTTATCTGGGTGAGTATGCTGCCAAGGACAAGAAGTTCATCGATGCGCTGGCTGAGGGTCTCTATCTGTTGCACGTTGAGCGCAATGCCGATGTCGTAGCTATGACCTCCTATGCTCCCCTCTTTGCTCACAAGAACGGTACCCAGTGGAATCCTGACATGATCTACTTCGACAACGAGCGTCCTTACCTGACCTGCAGCTACTATGTTCAGCAGCTCTTCGGCCAGTCAAGTGGTCAGTACTTCTATGGCGACTGCGTACAGTTTGAGGGTGATGAAGCCGGTGTCGTACAGCCCCAGAAGGGTGTGCGCTACGGACAGTCTGTCATCCTTAACGTGAAGACCCGCAAGCTCTATGTCAAGTTGGTGAATGCTACCGACAAGGAGAAAGAAGCCAACATCAACCTGAGCCGTTTCAAAGTAAAGAAGACCGCTGTGAAGACAGTCTTGAAGGGTAATGCCGATGACGAGAACAACTTCGAGAAGCAGCCCATCGCTCCACAGAAGGAAACCATCAAAGCCCAGAAGAAGTTCAGCCTTGACCTGGATCCATATACTATGGTTATGTTGGAGTACCAGCTCTAAGCAACTGTCTGACAACAAACCATGCATGCATCACTACGGTCTGAACGAGGCCATAGTGATGCATCATTATTTTAAAGCGTTCTTTCAGGGAGTCTCGATGATGCTGAGTGGTATCACCACCCTCCTCGAAATTGGCAAGGATGGCGTGGGTATTGACAAGCGCCAGACCTTGGTGGTCAGCCTCCCGCATCACACGAATGCACCAGTCTACATCTGCCGAATGGCGATATTGCAAGTCGTATGGATACTGTTTGGCAATATCCGTGCGCACATAAAATGCCTGATGACACACCAGCATGCCGTGCTTGAATGATTTCCACGTCAGCGTTTCTGGTGGGCGGTGGGTGCGCAGATGCAGGAAGTTGCCCTCGGCGTCAGTAATAGCGGTATCACCATAGATTACAGCAGCCTCTCCCCCCGCCCTCTCCAAAGGGAGAGGGGGCTGCTGCGCACAACGAGCCACGACCTCAATGGTATCGGGAGCATAGAGTGTGTCGCCAGCATTCAGGAATACCAGGTAGTCGCCTGTTGCTTTCTGCAGTCCTTTGTTCATGGCATCATACAGGCCACGGTCTGGTTCTGACTGGACGACTACTTCGTGATGGCTCTGCTGCTGATACCGCTTGGCAATGGCCAGCGTGTCATCTTTCGAGGCACCGTCGATGATCAGGTGTTCAATGTCTGCATAGGTCTGACAGGCCACACTGTCGAGTGTGCGCTGCAAGGTGCGTGAAGCATTAAAGGTTATAGTGATGATGGAGACTTTCATAAACTTCCAAATAACGGTTTGCGACACTCTGCTGTGAATAGTTGTGGGCCACCTTCTGCAGACACGCCTTACGAACAGCCTCGTGGTCAGCCTCATAGAGTGTCCACCAGATGCCTTGTGCCAAGTCTTCACTACTGCGATAGTCAGCCACATAGCCATTCTGCTGGTGGTCTATCTCTTCAGGGATGCCACCAATTCTGAAGCCCACGCTGGGCACACCACACGCCATTGCTTCCATGATGGTGTTGGGCAGATTCTCCGACAGCGAGGGTAACACAAACACATCGGCAGCATTGTAGATATCAACAATGCGCTGTTCATCGTTGACATAGCCCAGCGGACACGTGCGGAAAGGCAACTGTCCCTCTATCTCCTCCGCATGACCACCAAGGATAGCCACGGTAATGTCGTCAGCAATTTCAGCGTGTCGCTCTGCCAACAATCGACAGGCCTCCAACAGATAGTCCATTCCCTTATTACGATTGGTCACACGCTGTGAGGCAAACAAGATGATGTGTCCCTCTGTCGGCAGCCCCACTCGCTGACGGGCCTGCTGCTGATCCTTGGGAGCATAGACATGAGTGTCAATAGGATTCGGAATATTGACCACCCGTTGTCCCTTCAGCAACCTACTCTTCTGGGCCTCCCCAGCCAGCCACTGGCTACATGCCACGAAGGTTATCTCCCGATCACTCAGCATCCTCTGCTTGCGCTTCCACACCTGTGTTGACAGGTCGTTAGCAGACCCGCCACCAGGCAACAGTCGGCAATGGCCACACTGCGTCTCAAAGTTTCTACAGTCCAGTGTCAAGTGGCAAATGGCAGTAGCAGGCCAGATGTCGTGCATGGTCCACACCACGGGTTTTCCTGTATCCAGCATCTTGCGAATACCCTTCAGCGACAGCATGCCTTGGTTAATCCAGTGCAGATGGACGACATCAGCCTCCTGGAACTCCGGCAACTGCGTGATGTCTGCACCACAGTTGGCAATATCCACCTCAAACAAGTGCTCACGCTTCAGGTGCAGCCTCATCCACACCACAAAGCGTTCCCACAGGAAGCACCACTGCATGCGCTTCTGGCCAGGTACTGCTGCTACGGTCAAACGGTCTGTCTCCTTGTCGCGCACCAGCATCTTCGCCTTCACACCATTGTTGTTCAGTGCCTCCATCAGTCGACTGGCAGCCACCGCAGCACCACCCGTCCTTTCACTTGTATTGACTATGAGTACTCGCATAATACTGCAAAGGTACGAATAATTTTCTCAGTACACAAGTTTGTAGACCACAATTTTGTGAACCAACGATCTTTTGTTTCTCAACTGCAACAAACAACTCGTCGTTTCTCGATGAGAGAAAGGTCGTTTCTCGAACAGTAACTCGTCGTTTCTCTGTTAGAGATATGCCTTGTTGCTATCTGGCGTTCCTGATTTGGCTTGACTGTCGTTTTTACCCTCACATACTCACATGACAAGCCTGAAACCCTTATGCACAGGGCGTTTGAGGTACGTGAGGGAGCACAAAAGTCCCTCACATTACCCTCACATTTTGGGTCACATTCACTCACATTTTGGGGCCCTTGAACACTTCTTTTTCTATGTCTGCGACGCTACACGAATTACCATCATTTGTTTCTTAAAACATTAATTACCATTAATTTTCCGTTAATTATTCATTAATGATAAATTATATGGGTGATTACATGATAATTATATGTTAAACAAATTATGCCGTAATATAATAATGTGAGTGACGAGTTCAAAAAAAGTGAGGGAGACGTGAGGGAGAATGAATATCCCTCACGTGCCCTCAGCCCTTTGTACATCGGCCTTTGAGAGGGGTCATGTGAGTATGTGAGGGACATTTTCGAATTCCTTAATTTTTCGCGTCAAAGGATCAACCAACATTACAAATAAGACTACAAGTAGTCAACCTACATCACAAATAAGCCTAAGACTCAGTCCGAATAATGCAAACTCCCAGTCCGAAGGCTTCGGACTCATAGTCCGAAAGGAGCGGACTGTTAGTCCGTAGGGACGGACTAATCGCTATCCAATGTAGTTAACAATGAGTAACTCGTTACTCTCTTGGCAGCTGAATATCGCTCGTCGCCCGCTTGCTTATCGCTTGAAGGCCACGAGCTATAAGCAGAAGGACCACGAGGAGTTTACTCGCGGGTCGCGAGCGATAAGCAAGCAAGGCACGAGCGATATCCAAGCATTATTAAGTAATAACCCAGCCTTCTCGAGCAAGAAAGCTGGGTTATGAAATTGGGGGCAAGTAATCCCGTATCCATTGATGGTTGAAGAAAGTGGATCATTCAGAACCGACCCGAATTTTCTAAGTTGGAATAATTTACGGCTTTCTATGGTATCCACTATTGCTTTGACCTGATTCGCTTAACAACACGTTATGAACATTAATAGAATGGAGTTTCGTTCAAGTTTGACTGACATACGTTCAAACAAAGTTGATACCTATTTTTAATAATACTATGCACCAATTCCGTAAACCATTGTTCTGCTTGTGGGGAAATATACACATTTTCTATTAGCAAATTTATATCTACCCTAATCATTTTATTCCATTCTCTGCAATTATCTTCAATAATTACGCGAAACTCTTTCTCATGCTCAAAAGATTTACGCTTATACCATGGAGCTTCGAATGCGTGAAATGTATTTGATGAGCGACCATTATTATAGTCTCTATAGTCTATATAATTAACCATCCCAAAGTCCGGATGTGCTACCGCTGGAAGTGATTGGTATAAACGCTTAAAAGTTGTTTGAATGGCAATACCTTGTTTAGTATCTCTAGTGTAAAGTTTCCACATAGCTTCTGATTCGCTGTCGGATTGATGCCAGCAACTTACGTAATTACTCTTGCGCCATTTTTTTATATTTTCTCTATATTCTTTAAACTTCTCACTAGCAGCGAATTCTAATTCGCTTTGGCTTAGATTACTCTTTTGAGACTTAATTTCATTTTCAAGCCAATGTTTACGCCATGACTTTTCTTTTATTGCCCATGCTTCTTCATTATTGTGAACACCTAATGCACCTTCAAAAGGATCCTCAAAATGGTCAAGTCTAGTAAAGAACAAGGAGGAACTTTCTAACAATGAGAGAAACTTTGCCAAATCCATATATCGCCATAACTTTGCATCAGGCATCGGAATGCAATAACATTTCTTTTGTCTATTTGTATATATTTGGGCGTCTTCTAGCCTTCTACTACATACGTCACACGTAAATGCGTATGAGCCATCATTCAAGTGACCGAAATAAGAATTCTCATGTAAAGAAAAAGCTTTTCCGCATATACTACATCTATCACGATGATGCATTATGAACCATCTTTGTTGTTTAATAAGTTCAATGTCATGTGCAGTTTGTATTGTCATAATTTTCTTACTTGTTACTAATTTCTATTATATAGTCTTAACTTAGTATATAAGTTATCGATCTTTAATTATGCAAAGATATAACAAATCCCCAACATATGCAAGCAAATGTCAGGGGATTCTTTTAATGAACTTTAAAGAGTTATACTAATCAAAGTTATTTCACCACCACTTTGCGTGTCGTTCCGTCACCCATCTTGACGATATTCAGACTCTTCATAGGTTTATCTAGCGATTTGCCATCGATAGTGTAGTAATAATTTCCAGCATTCTTCTTCACCTTATTGGTACTAATTCCTGCAGGTATACCTTCCTCAATAAACATAAAGTCCTTCCAACCATCAGTGGCTTTGTACTTATCGATAGTACCCCTAGGAACATACAGCGTAGCATTAATAAAGGTATTTTTGCTAAAAGTTAGATAGTTCGATGATTTACCTTGTATTGTAAACGGATTTCCTATCAGTGAAATAATAGTGGGAATATCAGCTCCATAGAAAGCACAAGTGCCAATACTAATCACATGGTTGCCGATAGTAACGGAGGTCAGAGCGCTACATTCATAGAAAGCCTCATTGCCAATACTCGTCACGCTATTGCCGATGGTGATAGAGGTAAGGCTAGAGCTGTGAATGAAAGCATAATCGCAAATTCTCTTCACGCTGTTGGGAATAACAAGGTCCTTAATCTCTGTATTTTTATCGCTATAGAGATGCTTAGCATAGAAAAGAGGATTAGCATCAATACTACCGAAATTAATACCACACCATGCGGCAATGTCAGAAACTATCACTTTATTTAACTCAGAGCAAACAAAGAATGCTTTATCGCCAATACTCATGACATTTTTGCTGATGCTTACAGAGGTAAGTCCAGAGCAGCGAATGAAGGCAAAATCGCAAATACTTGTCACGCTGCTAGGAATAACAAGATCCTTAATCTCTGTATTTTCATCGCTATAGAGGTGTCCTGCATAATAAAGGGGATTAGCATCAGTACTACCGAAATTAATACCACACCATGTGGCAATGTCAGAAACAATCACTTTCCTTAGCCCAGAGCACCCTTCGAAAGCATGGCTGCCAATGCTTGTCACGCTGTTGGGGATGGTGACAGAGTAAATTTTATAGCATTTATAGAAAACCCTATCGCCAATACTCGTCACCTTACGCGTTCTGTTCATATAGGTCACTTCTTTGGGGATTACTACATTACCCCCGTATTCGTTATGATACTCATCGTATTTATACCCCCGGAAAGTAACTTCCAATTCCGTACCGTTATTAGTGTAATTGTAATAAATAGTCTTACCATCAGCATTTTGAACTTCAATGTCGTGTGCATTTGCCAGCTTTGGCTGCATAAACATAATGAGTAATAGTAATTGTATCTTCATATTTTCATTGGTTTTGTTATTATAGTTATTTCAATAGACACAAAAAGAAAACGTGGACAATTTACTTCGTCTACGCCTTACCGAGGTATTGGGGAAAACCTTTGCTGCCATCTACGAGTAAACGCCCACGCTATCAGCGTGAGCATCAACTTTTACTCTTGACAGCTTACTTCAAATTCCCCAATTATCGGTAGGCAAGATTAAAAAGCTAATGCTTCATCCTATATGTCCCATGTTATATCTTTCTCAGCCCATAGGCATCTCGGTTTTAAGGGTTACACATTATTACTATTATCCTCAGTCTGCAATAGTCCGAGGAATTCTTTTAGTTTCAAGACAAGAATCTTTGGAAAATCTATGTCCTTAAGAATACTATAATGCTTGTCGTCCGACACAATATAGGTGGCATTGGCAGCAAAAGCACAGTCCACAAATTTGTCGTCATCGTGATCGGCCTCTATCAAACGAAGACTGAAATACGGATTAATCAGTTCTACATACTTGCTTTCAAGAAGAAGATGGATGACATGAGTGGCCACGTCAACAGACATCTTCTGCGTCATGATTTCAGCATACTCTTCCAGAATGTCTGTCGAGACACAAAGAATATACTTTCCTGTTTGCAGTCCTTTCCAAACAGGATAATATTGCCCGTCCCTTGACAAAGAGGCTATCAGGCAGTTTGTATCGAGCACTATTTTCTTAGCGGGCATACTTGTAAGGTGTACGAAGATGTTCCTTAAGGATAGCCTCGTTCTTCTCATTGTCCCACTTGCCCTCTTTCCACAGCCGATCCATCTCTTCATCGACACGGCGAGCATAGTAGTCACAGATAACCTGACGAAGTTCATCAACTTCCTCAACACTCTTCATAGAGCCTAACAGTCTCAGAATGCTCAGCTGTGCTTCGTTCAATGCAGTTGCTTCCATATCCGTTTTTGATAATTATTTTGTTTCTGTCTGCAAATATAGACAATAAATCTGACACTTCCAAATTTTTGGTAGAGGAAAATTTTTGTATTGTCCTCGTTTATTCGTATCTTTGCAGACGGAATAGACAACACACAAATGAAGATTCACGCACCACTACTGCCGTTGGCAGTATGTATGATAGTTGGGATAACGATGAGCCAATGGATAAATGATTGGTTCATGCCTTTGGTGGCGCTAGTAATTGTCGTCATAGCAACCTGCATGGTAGGACGTTACCCTCGCCTACAGACAGCAGGAATAATAGTGAGCACACTTTTGCTCGGAATGACGTTAGGCAGCAGGCAACGACAACAGCTCGATGTGGAATGGTCAGAGGAGAGACAACTGGTGGAGCTGATTGTCACGAGCGAGGTCAAGGTCAAAGAGAAAACAGTTGTTTTCGATGCCCTGACAGCCGATGGTCACCACAAGCTACGCTGTAGCATTCGGCGTGACCAAGACAGTGAACAGATACAGATAGGACAAGGATTAGAGGTTTACACTCGCATAAAGAAGGTTCATGAATACCACCATGGGCACTTCGACTACCTGCAATACATGCAGTGTCACGGATATACGGGTGAGTTGTATGCTTATAGCAATCAGTGGCAATGGCAGACGATTAGTCTGAAGGAGCTATCCATGACCGACAAGCTACGCCTGCGTTTCCTCACATGGCGACACCAATTGCTGGAGCACTTCAGGCAACAACAGATGGATGAGGATGCCTACGGAGTAATCTCCGCTATGACGTTGGGCGACAAGACAACGCTGAGCAAAGAACTCAAGGACACCTACTCGCGGGTAGGAGCATCACACATCTTGGCACTGAGCGGACTGCACCTGATGATTATCTATGGGGTGATAACCCTCGTCATCGGCTGGCATCGCTACCGCATGGCAACACAAATCATAACGGTACTGGCGATATGGGCCTTTGCACTGCTGACAGGACTATCAACCAGCGTGGTGCGTTCAGCATTTATGATTAGCATCTATGCCCTGTTGTCGTTGGGTTACAGAGAGCGCATGTCTGTGAACACGCTGGCCTTTGTGGCAATCGTCTTGCTGATTATCAATCCGATGGCCATCTACGACCTTGGCTTCCAATTGTCGTTCCTGGCAGTACTGGGTATCCTGCTTATTCATCCGCTTATCAACAACCTGGCAGCTGCCAACGTGCAGCAAGAGCACCGTTGGCTGTCGTCGGTGTGGGGACTGGTTACTGTTTCCATTGCGGCACAGATAGCCACCGCCCCCTTGGTGATGTATCAGTTCGGACGCTTCAGCACTTGGTTCCTGCTAAGCAACTTCATTGTCATACCGATGTCGTGGCTGTTGCTCAACATAGCACTACTCAGCATTGCCTTCTCTTGGTGGTCGTGGGCACTGAAGGGCTTGATGACCATACTTGCGTGGTTGGCAACAACCCTAAACCACTGCCTAGAATGGGTAGCACAGCTACCTATGAGCAGCATCGAGGGCATCAACCTCTCCGTTGTTCAAGTATACCTTATATATATAATAATAGGTAGTATTTATGTTGCTATCAGCCTAAGATATCCAGCAACTCGGAGAAGTGGCTGATTTTCTGTAGTCGCTCATGAGGAAATTCCTCGCTCTTCTCCAATTCCCAGACCACATGATAAGGGATGTGTACTGCCCATGCTCCTGCCTCCAGAGCTGGCGCGATATCAGAACGGAAAGAGTTACCAACCATCATGGTCTGTTCTGCAGCAACGCCAAGATTCTCGCAGAGCTGGCGATACTCCTTCTCTGTCTTGTTCGATACTGTTTCCATGTGTGAGAAGTACTGTTCCAAGCCCGACCGTTGCAGTTTCGACTCCTGATCCATCAACTCGCCCTTGGTAAACACTACTAACCGGTAGTGGCGACGTTCAGCCAATTGGCGTAGCGTCTCTTCGACCTCAGGCAGAGGAGTCGTGGGAAAGCGCAACAGCTGCTGACCCAGTTCTATCAGTCGCATGACGATATCACCAGTCAACTGCTCGTGGCTGACACGTACAGCATTCTCGATGAGCGACAGCGTGAAAGCCTTGGTACCATAACCTGTCAACGACAGGTTCTTACGCTCTGTAGCAAACAGTCCCTCGCTGACCTCACGGGCCGTAGCCCACGGCTTGAGTAGTTCACAGCACTGCTGTTCCACCTCGTCAAACCACGTCTGACAATCCCATAGTGTATCGTCGGCATCAAAGGCAACGACCTTGATATCTCGGTTATTCATTCTCAATTCTCAATTATCATTTAGCGAATGCGCTACTCTTCCCAGTAAGCTAATGTTCGTTTCTGTAGTACCGTGGTCTGCTGACTTTGACTACCTTTCTCCCAATACGACAGGGACAGAGAGTTGGTGGTCCAGTTGCCCTCATCATCTCGTGTCATATAGTTGTTGTGCATATTGATGGTCAACACACACTCCTCGCCCTGGAACACCTTCTGACTCTGCGAAGCTACCTCGTCGCGCTCATTATAGGTATATTCATGGATATAGCGGATGCCTGCTTCCTTATTGGTCAGGGTGCGACGTATCAAGCGGTAGCGACTGTCATAGGTGTAAACCACATCACTATGTCCCTCTTGCTCTGTCATCTGGGCACTCACCAGATAGCCATAGCGGTCGTAGTGGCGCGCTGTCAAGTCGGGCTGTTCCAACTGACCGTCTTGCGAAAAACGCATAAACTGGTCTTCGCTGACAGCATTCTCCGTGACGACCTCCTGTACAGCACCATGCAGTCCCATCGTTATGGCATCCTTATAGTAGGTGTCCATTGGCAGATAGAGCACACGAATATCGCGCGAGCCACTATCGTTATCGACAATAGACACCTTGATACTGACAAAATCGTCCATATACACCCAGGCACCATCGCGTTGCACAAAGTCGCCATGTTCCTGATTCAACTTATAAAGGAAATACTGCAGGTTCTTGGTCAGCATACCCTCTGTGCTATATGGACCCACAGAGACATAGGCCGACGTCAGCAGTTTACTCACAGGAGATATGCTCACTAACAGCTTAGCCCTGATACCATAGAACTTGCCACGGAAATAATAGTCTTCGCCATCGTCCGACTGTCCCCACTCCGTCCACTCGGCATTCTGCAGCTGCATGCGCACACTGTCCAACGGTCCCTCCAAAGGAACACCTTGCAACAGGATGCTACGCATCTCCGTCTGTGCCCAAAGACCACAGACAGACAGCAGTAGAAATATCATGGTGACAAAACGATTCATGGTTGCAAAGGTACGAAATAATTCATAATTCATCATTCATAATTCACAATTATTTTCTACCTTTGTGGCCAAAAACTAGAGAATTATGAAGATATTTGCAGTAGGTATGAATTATATCCAGCACAATAAAGAGCTGGATGGTGCGTTATATAAACCAGAGAAGCCCGTCATCTTCACCAAAGCAGACTCGGCACTGTTGAAGGACCACAAGCCCTTTTTCATCCCCGACTGGTCTGAGCAGGTGGACTACGAGACGGAGCTGGTGGTACGTATCTGTCGGTTGGGCAAAAGCATTCCAGAACGCTTTGCCCACCGTTATTACGACGCTGTCACCGTAGGCATTGACTTCACCGCCCGTGACCTGCAGCGCGAGGCCCGTGAGAAGGGACTGCCCTGGGAAATCTGCAAGGGTTTCGACGGCTCGGCAGTGATTGGCGAGTGGATTCCCAAGGAGAAATTCCTGGACGTGCAGGCGCTGCACTTCCATCTCGACATCAACGGGGAGACGGTGCAGGAAGGTTGTTCGAGCGATATGCTCTACAAGATTGACGAACTGGTGAGTTACATCTCACAGTATTTCACGCTGAAAACGGGCGATCTGCTCTATACAGGAACCCCCGTTGGCGTAGGCCCCGTAAAGATTGACGACCATCTGGAAGGGTGGTTAGAAGACAGAAAAGTATTGGAATTTAATGCGCGCTAATGCGCTAGAGAATAACGAATAGTGAATAAAGAAAAACATATACTATTGTTGCGATGGGTAGTGTTAACAGCACTATTCACTATTCACTGTTCACTGTTCACTAGCCCTGCAAGGGCGCAAAAGTTCTTCAACCTGACCGCACAAGAGGTCAGGATTGATACTTTGTTACCGGCCTTCCACTATGCCCACCCATTGGATGAGCACTATGGCGATTCCACCTATACGGTAGAGATTACCTATCCGGAATTCATTGACATGAGCGATGCCGACATCGAGCGCTACCAACAGCTGTCGGGTCGTCCATTGGGAGCACTCCCTGAAATCACCCAGTCACTGAGCGTGTCGCGTAAGCAAGGAACACTGCACATCGGCTTCGTACCATTGGTCTATCGTGACGGCAAATACCAGAAGCTGGTGAGCTTTAAACTAGAAGTTAAAGGAGTTAAGGAAGTTAAAGGAGTTAAGGGAGTTAGAAGAGTCCAGAGAGCCACCACTGAGCGCTATGCCTCTAAATCAGTACTGGCCACAGGCACATGGGCAAAGATTAGCGTGCCGTCGACTGGCATCTATCAGTTGACCAGCGACCTTGTCCGTCGGGCTGGCTTCACAGATATTAATAAGGTGAAGGTCTATGGCTATGGCGGAGCCATGCAGCCAGAGTTGCTGACGGGCGACTACCTGACCGAGACTGACGACCTGCAAGAGGTACCCCTCTGCGAAGTCAATGGAAAACGACTGTTCTATGCCGTTGGTCCCGTCAGTTGGAACGACAGTCACCTACGAATCCGCAACCCCTACTCCACCCATGGCTACTACTTCCTGACAGAAAGTGAAAAGACGCCAGAGACCATCAGCTGGGACGACTTCGTGACTGCCCACTACCCTGCTGCTGACGACTACTGCACACTCTATGAGGTCGACGACTATGCCTGGTTCAGTGGCGGTCGCAACCTCTACGACAACAATCTTCTATACTCTGACAAGAGTTACAAATATACCATTTCTGCTAAAGGCACCTCGACAACTGGTCAACTGACAGTAGCGCTGTCAGGAACTGGTACTGGCGGCTATGTAAAGGTGACGCTGAATGGTAAGGAACTGGGATCAATCAATATCCCGTCTATAGGTTCTTACGAGAAGATGCGTACAGCACAAAAGACATTCAGTGTTGACAACCTGCAGGCCAGCAACGAGGTGACGCTGACCCCTGACAGCAAGGTGCCCAATGTACGACTGGACTATATCTCCACCTACTCTGCGACACCTGCTGCTGCACCGGAGACCTCTCAGGATTTCCCTGTACCAGTGTACGTCTACAACATCACCAACCAGAACCACCATGCCGACAAAGCCGTCGATATGGTGATTATCATACCTACCAGTCAGAAGTTGCTGGCTCAGGCAGAGCGGCTGAAGACACTCCATGAAGAGAAAGACGGCCTGCGTGTGCGTATTGTCCCTGCCGACGAGCTTTTCAACGAGTTCTCTAGTGGCACACCCGATGCCAATGCCTATCGTCGTTACATGAAGATGCTCTACGACCGCGCAGAGACAGAAGGCGACATGCCTCGCTATCTGCTGTTGTTGGGCGACTGCGCTTGGGACAACCGCATGCTGTCATCACAGTGGAAGAACTACTCGCCTGATGATTTCCTGCTCTGCTATGAAAGTGAGAACTCGTATAGCCAGACTCACTGCTACGTCTCTGACGACTACTTCGGTCTCCTCGACGATGGTGAGGGTGGCAATATGATTAGCAGCGACCAGTCAGACGTCGCCATAGGACGCATCACAGCACGCGATGACAATGATGCAGCTATCGTAGTTGACAAGATCTACGACTATGTCAACAACCAACAAGCTGGATCTTGGCAGAACTTGTTCTGTGTGATGGGTGACGACGGCAACAACAATGTCCACATGGCCGATGCAGACTCCGTGGCACGACTGGTGGAGAACCGCTACCCGAACTTCCTGGTGAAACGAGTCATGTGGGATGCTTACAACCGTGTCAGCTCGTCGACAGGCAACAGCTATCCTGACGTCACGCGACTCATCAAGCAACAGATGCAGCAGGGAGCACTGGTCATGAACTATTCCGGACATGGTAGTCCTACCGCCATCTCGCATGAATATGTGCTGCGACTGAACGACTTTGCAGAGCCCACCTCCTTGCGCCTTCCCTTATGGGTGACGGCCTCGTGCGACATCATGCCCTTCGACGGACAGGAAGAGAACATCGGTGAGACGGCACTCTTTAATAAGAAAGGTGGCGCCATTGCCTTCTACGGCACCACGCGCACGGTCTATCAGCCCCAGAACCGCCTGATGAACCTGGCCTTCACCAACCGCGTGCTAAGCAAGGATGCTGAAGGGATGCCGATGCCTATCGGTGAGGCTGTCCGTCTGGCAAAGAACGAACTCATCACCCCTGGTGTCATCTTAGGATACGACAAACAGGGCAACCCCATACGCGCCACCGACCAGAGCACCAACCGCCTACAGTACTCACTGCTGGGCGACCCAGCCCTACGATTGGCCATGCCTACCCGTCACATGGAGGTGACCGCCATCAACGATACCCCGTTGAAAGAAGGAGTTCAGATAACGGTGAAGGCTGGATCTACCGCTAAGATTGAAGGACGCATTGTAGGTGACGACGGCCAGACAGACACCTCTTTCAAAGGTACAATGACAGCCACCGTGCGTGACATCCTTGAGAAGATTGTCTGTCGACTGAACAACACCACAAGTGATGGTGCCGAGGAGCCCTTTACCTATTACGACCGTCCCAACACCATCTTCAACGGCAGCAATCAGGTAAAGGATGGTCTCTTCTCGTTTACCTTTGCCGCTCCCAAGGATATCAGCTACTCCGACCAGAGTGCCCTCCTCAATATCTATGCCATCAACGACGACAAGACTGTCAAGGCCAGCGGACGCTCTGACAAGCTGGTACTCAACGGCAAGGCCGAACAGGGAGGCAGCGAGGCTGGTCCCAGCATCTACTGCTACCTGAACAGCGAGGCGTTCACCAATGGCGATGACGTCAATCAGACACCCTACTTCGTGGCCCTGCTGAACGATGAAGACGGCATCAACGCCTCTGGCAGCGGTATCGGCCACGACCTGCAACTCATCATCGACGGACAGATGGCTACGACCTATAGTCTGAACGACTATTTCCAATACGACTTCGGCAGCTACACCAAGGGACAGGTGGGCTTCAGCATACCTACCCTAGCCTATGGCCAACACAAGTTGCTGTTCCGTGCCTGGGACGTGCTGAACAACTCGTCAACAGCTGAGTTAAACTTCAATGTCGTGAAGGGACTGGAACCCCATCTCGTCAGCGTAGAATGTTCGCCCAATCCTGCCAAGACCAATACCACGTTCCGCATTGTCCACGACCGCACAGGCAGTGAGATGGATGTCAAGCTGGATATCTTCGATACCTCTGGTCGTCACCTGTGGACCTATAGCGAAAACGGTGTTCCTACTGATCAGGTCTATACCCTCGACTGGGACCTCGTCACCGATGGTGGTCGCCGCCTGAACACGGGACTCTACCTCTACCGTGTAAACATCAGCTCCGACGACAGCAGCTATGCATCGAAAGCACAGAAACTTATCATACTCAATAAATAAGGAATATGAAGACAACAACAAAGATAATCGCATTTGTACTGGGCTCCATGATGGGGCTTCCCGTACAAGGACAGGACACAAAGAGCCAGTTCAACCCCGTGGAGCATGCTGTCATCTCACAGACCATTGCCCCGGATGCCCGCTCTGCAGGTATGGGTGACGTGGGTGCTGCTACAGATCCTGACGTCAACTCACAGTACTGGAACCCCGCCAAATATCCGTTCTGTATCAGCCGTGCAGGTATCGCGCTGAACTACACCCCATGGCTGCGCCAGTTGGTCAACGACATCGACCTAGCCTATGTCGCCGGCTACTACCGTATTGGCGACTATGCCGCCATCAGTGGTTCGCTACGCTATTTCTCGTTGGGTGAGGTGATGACATCCATGGACGAGAATGCCATGACGGTCAAGCCCTATGAGATGTCCTTGGACGTGGGTGCCTCGCTGATGCTGAGCGAGAAGTTCTCGCTGGGTGTTGCCCTGCGCTGGCTATACAGCGACCTGCGCTTCGACTACACAGAGGATGCCAGTCCTGCATCGGCCTTTGCTGCCGACCTTGCTGGCTACTATAACAACTACATCAATATAGGTCAGCGCGAGTGTCAGCTGGGCCTGGGCTTCAACATCCAGAATGTGGGTTCAAAGATCAAGTTCTATGGTGACGACCGTTCACAGTTCCTGCCTGCCAATCTGCGACTGGGTGCCTCGCTGATGATTCCCGTCGATGAGTACAACCGTTTCACGATTGCTGCCGATGCCAACAAACTGTTGGTGCCCACCGTTCCCAAGCAGAACGATAATGAGACCACAGAAGAGTACGAGCGCCGTGTGCTCGACGAGTATAGTGAGGTAAGTGCCATCAGTGGAATCTTCAAGAGTTTCAGCGATGCTCCTGGCGGTTTCAAAGAGGAGTTGCAAGAGGTACAGTGGAGCGTCGGTGCCGAGTACATCTACCACGACCAGTTCTCCCTGCGTGCAGGTTATCACCATGAGTCGGAGAACAAGGGTAACCGCAAGTACTTCACTGTGGGTGGTGGCTTCCGCATGAATGTCTTCTCATTGGACGTCGGTTACGTCATCTCCACTGCAAAGTCGAATCCCCTCGACCAAACCCTTCGTTTCACCCTTGCCTTCGATATGGATGGCATCAAAGACTTGTTTAAGTAAAGATTAAACATTAAAGATTATAGACGATGATACGAGTAGGAATGGGATATGACGTTCATCAGTTAGTGAAAGGTCGCGACCTGTGGATGGGCGGAATCAAACTGGAACATGAAATGGGATTGCTGGGTCACAGCGATGCCGACGTACTGATACATGCTATCTGCGATGCCATCCTCGGTGCCGCCAATATGCGCGACATCGGCTACCACTTCCCCGACACATCGGCAGAGACAGAAGGAATGGATAGCAAGATCATCCTAAAAAAAACCATCGAACTCATTGCCACCAAGGGCTACCAGCTGGTGAACATCGACGCCACCATCTGTGCCGAGCGTCCCAAGATGAATCCACACATCCCAGAGATGCAGCAGTGCATGGCCCAAGTCATTGGTTGCGATCCTGACCAGATAAGCATCAAGGCCACCACCACAGAGAAGCTGGGCTTCACAGGACGGCAGGAGGGTATCAGTGCCTATGCAGTGGCATTAATAGAAAAGTAAACATAAAAAAAATGCTGCTACTCATCAGCGAGCGGCAGCATCCAAAAGCCTATGTTTAACTAAAAATCCTTTTCCTTGATAATCCAGTCTTTCGACTGGAGGCCTGTCCTCAGACAGGAATATTTTTATTACTAAACTTTTTCTAAATAAAAGAAAGTTATGACCGCCTCACGGTGCCCACTGTTGTTCACACATTTAAAACTTTCTTTTTACCAATAACTAAAAACCTAAAACTATAAATATTACTACTAACCTAAAACAATCTATTAACCAATTCCTTTGACTTCGCTTAGCCAAAGCCGGTGTTACCCGGTTGTCTTTGTTTGACGATGCAAAGGTACGAAGTTTTTTTCATTCCCGCAAGAGTTTTCACCAATAAAGTGTAAAAAATTAACTTATTATTGATTTATATCAAGTTTTTGTGTGCGAAAACAACACTTGTTAACAATTCTACCACATTTCAAAGGTACTCTCGCTTGGAAAAATCCAAATATATTTGGTTTTTCTCTCACTTATTCGTACCTTTGCAAGCGACAATCATTCAAACATTAACTAACAAGAACAATGAAAAAGCAACTATTCATCATGGCCCTGCTACTGGGCTGCATGCTGTCAGTCAGCGCACAGAGTTATCCACCCAAGGACACCCCACAGCTGGAGTTCGCCCTGCAGTTGAAGGTGACCCTCGGTCAAGCCTTCTCCATTGAGAATACCCAGCATGGTCGCCGCACGGTAATTCCCATCACAGGAGGCACCTTTGAGGGACCTGGCATCAAGGGTACAATCATCAATGGCGGTGCGGACTATCAGTTAGCTAACGCTCAGGGGCGTACGGAACTGGAAGCCATCTACTGCATCAAGACTGACGACGACATCTATATCCACGTGCGCAACCGCGGCATCATTGCCGGTGGACAGGATGCTGACGGCAAGCCGACGTTCTATTTTAAGGCGGCACCACAGTTCGAGGCCCCTGCTGACAGCAAGTACGGCTGGCTGAACAATGCACTGTTCGTCTGTGCCCCAGACTTCTCGCAGCAGTTCCAAGGCATCGTCCTTAATGTGTGGAAAGTGAAATAATGTTCGCTTACTCTTTCTTCACAGATAGTGGCAGGCTGAGTACAAAGCGGGAGCCCGGTCCTGCATAGTGCTGGTCATAAATCAAGAAGCCATGCAGACGCTTGGCAATCATCCTACTGAGGGGCAGGCCCAGGCCGAGCCCCTCTTTAAATTCGTCAAGTTTGACAAAGCGCTCAAAGATACGATTGGTGTCTCCAGCAGGGATGCCACAGCCCGTATCCTCAATGGCAATCTCCAACATCTCCGTATGGGTGCGTGTCTTCAGGGTCACGCTGCCCTCAACAGTGAATTTAAAGGCATTGTCCAGCAGGGCGTTGACAATACGCTTCAGCATTTCCTTGTTGGTGGTCATCATGAAGTTCGATGGCAACTGATTGTCAAAGACCAGCTTGACTCCAGCCTTCTGGAAACCTTCATTCTCCTGCATGAGGTCTGACAACAAATCACTGATGTGGACATCATCCTCCAGCATGACACCACCGGTCGACTCGTTGAGCGACAGTTCCAGCATCTCGTCAATCAGATTGGTAATGGTGCGCGTACTGCCCAGCATCATAGTTGCTATATGACTACGCTCCTCGGCACCCGTTGTCAACTCCGGATTAGCCATGACCTGTGCAAAACCGGAAATGATATTCAGTGGCGTACGTATCTCATGACTCATATTTTTGATGAAGACGGTCTTCATCTTGTCCGACTCCAGCGCATGACTATAGGCATTCTGCAACTGCTTCATGTATCGGCGGCGACTACGGGCAATATAGGCCAGCGCAGCCACCAGCAGTCCTAGTAGTGCAATGATGATGGTCAGCGTAATGGTGCGTGCCTTGGCGGCTTGACGCTCCAAGTCGTAAACACTCAACTCGTTACGAAAACCCATCATGCTATTGGTAAGGATGAGACTGTTGATAGAGTCATTCAGCTTCGACTCCTTGACAAGTTCGTCATAGGCTTCATGCCAGCGACCTGCATCTTTGTAAATAGCTGCAACTGTGGCATAGCTATCTTCCCCCAACGACTCACGAGCTTTCTTCACAGCCTCGTCAGTATGTCCTAAGAAGGCCTCGTGGTATACTTCCAGCGAGCGTCCGTGGACAGACGACAGTCCCTTGGCAGCTCCCTCCTTATAGGCCTTATAGCCTTCCTCGAATTTGTCGTAATCCTTCAGTCTGTAGTAGATAAGCGTACGACGCGTATCGATATCAAAGACACGCTCTGGCGATGATTCCAGGGCAATCTCCCTGGCCTCATCCAGCAGTTTCAGTGCCTCCTGCGGATCATCGTCCTCCAGAACACCCACAATATTCATATAAATAGGTGGCATACTCTCACGATAACCCGCCTTCTCCATCATCTCGACGACCTGTCGGAAACTTTTCTTCGCTTCCTCCTCATTGCCGCAGTAGCGATAGATGTGCCCCAGCATGTTATGGGCCATATACATCTCTTTGTCCAGCTTCTTCTCACGCAGTTCCTCCGACAACTTCCGGGCAGCCTTATAGGCCTCGAAAATCTTCTGCGTGTTCATCATGAATACGATTTCGTTGCAGCGCTGCGTATAGTATCCATGCATGTCGTCCTTCTGGAGCAGATAATCCTCAAGTTTCTTGATATCACGGTTGAAACGCACCTCGTCAGCATTGTTGAACGACTCGCTCATGGAGTCGCGCAACACTTGATAGATAGAGTCGTGGTCATAGTCTACTTTGGCCTGACCAGAGCCTATGCCAAGCAGAAGAAGCACAACAAAAAGTGTATATCTCATGTTCATCGGTTAATAGCGATTGTATATTTGAGTGCAAAAATACAAAATACTTTTCTATCAACCAAATTTTCGAACAAGAAATTAGCTATTCTTCAGCTGGTGGGCAACGCGCTGGGAAAAGAGCCTTGCTCCACGACCGTTCAGATGTGATTCGTCGTGGAACAGCTTTTCTCCTGTGTAATACTCAGGCACATGGAGCTCGTTGATGAGCTGTAAATGATGCTCTCGGCAGAATGCGCAGACCCACGCTTCCTGGTCGGCATCGTGCTCCCTACGGGGCGAGAGTACAAAGACCAGACGGACATCATGGTCGCGACAGAGCTGCACTACATGACGAAGGTGGCGCTCCTTGGTGGGGTCGGGTTGGAAACGGTGAACGACCACCGTATCTTTCATCGACATCTCGCCCTCCATCTCTGCAAAGCCGTGGGAGTGATTGGGTTCGTTGAATGCGTGGCGCAGCAACAGGTCCAACGTGCCGTTGTAACGATAGAGGGCGCTCTGCAATTTCAGTCGCTGCTGCCAGTCACTCTCGTTGTCGTAGTAGCTGGTAACGGGCTCGTTGACACCGTAGAAGGGGCGCACTCGCGGCAGTCGTCCCTCGCCCGAGTCCAGTTGTCCGTAGACGTCGATGACCACACAACGGGGCGTGCAGCGTTCCAGGTAGGACTGCAGCACAAGGTCAGAGTACTCGGCCTTCATGCCACCCACTCCTGTGTTCTCAACCGTCATTTGCAGACTGTCGGCCAGAATCTGCGAATCGTAGTGATATTTGGCGCAGGAGGCTCCGAGGATGAGCACGTCGCTTCGCTTGTGCATCAGCGCCTGTTGGATGGAACCTATCTGCGAGAGCTTATCGTCGAGCCCCTGGATGATGTGTCGCGAAACGAATCCCACCCCTTGGTCTATCAGGACTACCAAGGTGAGAACGGCCAGCGCCTTGAGGGGAAAGGAGAAACGGTGAGACATGGGTCAGAATTGGAAATAGATGAAGGAATTGCCTTCTAGCTGTCCTGCATAGATGATGAAGGATATCAGGAGGGCGATGGAGACGATGCGCACGATAATGTTGGGCGAATGCATGAAGTGAATATCGCGACGATACTCAGCAGCCCATTCGCGCAGGAACATCAGAGCGGTTGCGGGCAAAGCATAGATGACGAGACTGGAGAATTCCTCGGAATAGAGAGGTCCGAAACCCTGTCCCAGACGTGCGAGAGTGCCGAGGAAGTCGCTGACGGATGCTGCCTGGAAAAGCACTGAGCCAAAGGTGAAACAGAGGAACGTCAGCAGGCGACGGCTCCAGGCGTAGAGCTCGTTGTCCTTCAGGTGGTGGGCTTTCTCGAAACGCTTGCGACGTTTGTCGAGTGCTGTGACGATGCAGAGCAGCAAGCCGTGATAGGCGCCGAACCAGAAGTAGGTCCAGTTGGCTCCGTGCCACACGCCGATAGCGATGAGGTTCAGCATCGTGGCAGCATACAGTCCTCTGACGCCCCAGTCGCGAAAGGCCACATTCAGCGGCATGAAGACATAATCCGTAATCCACGTGGTCAGCGACATGTGCCAGCGACGCCAGTATTCTGCCACATTCTTAGCGAAGAACGGGCGCTGGAAGTTCTCTGCTACGCGCAGTCCCATGATGCGTGCCACACCTATCGCCATCTCAGAGAATCCGCAGAAGTCGGTATAGAGCTGGATGAGGTATAGGGGCGCCGCCACCAGAATGGTTGTGGCATTGTGGTAAGCGTAGTTGCTGAAGACCACTGTCGTCCAAGGGGCTATGACGTCAGCTATACACGTCTTCAGGAACAATCCCCACAGTACGCGTTTCAATCCTTCGCTGACGTCACTCTCGTTAAAGCTTCTCCGCTGTTGCAGCTGTGGCAGGAAGGTGGCAGCACGGTCGATGGGCCCTGAGAGAATGGTGGGGAAGAAGGCGATGAAGAGCGCAAACTCTATGGCGTCGTGGGTGGCGGCAACCGTCTGGCGGTGAACCTCTATGACATAGCCCATCAGCTTGAACGTAAAGAAGCTGATGCCTATCGGCATAACGACATCCAGAGTGCGCTCGCCACAAGGAACGCCCAGCGATGCAAGCAGTGCCGTAAACTCCTGGACGAAGAAACCGAAGTACTTGAAATAGAAGAGGACGACAAGGCCCAAAACCACTCCCAGGGTGGTCAGCAGCGAGGCTCGTCGTGGGTTGTTCTCGTTGTTTCGCGCGATGGCGATGCCAAGACCGTAGAACACTGCCGTCACGCCTACCAGCAGCGTCAGAATCTTCCAGTCTGCCCAGCCGTAGAAGACGTAGGAGGCCAGCAACAGCCACAGGTTCTGTCCCCGCTGTCCGCGAAAACAGAGGAAGTAGGGCACCACGACAGCGGCGAAGAACAGCCAGAAGTTGATAGAGTTAACGACCATGAAACGGTATCAAGATGCTGCTAGAGTTTCTGTGCAATAGAGTCTACGAGTTCTCCGACGTTCTTCCACTTCATGATCTCCAGAGCGGTGAACTTGATGCCGAAGGCTTTCTCGATAGCGACGACCAGTTGGACGTGACTCAGCGAGTCCCATTCCTCTATATCGTCAGCCGTTGTGGAGTCTGTGAGTGCCACTTCGTCCAAGTCGAGCACGTCAACGAAGATGTCGTTGAGCTTGTCGTAAATGTCTGTTCTTTCCATATCTTTTTAATTTTCAGTTTTCAACTTAATAAAGCATTCCTTTTCCTCGTAGCTGTCCACATCCAGGCAGTATTGCGCTGTGGCGGAGTCGGGCAGGGCGGTGAATCCGAGGCCAGGATAATGCTGTTCCACCATCTTGTTCTTGGGCGTGGGCAGGTATTCGCCAACGATGCGCTGATAGCCAGCCTCGCGAGCACGGGTTACAAGGGTATTCAGCACAAAATGCTCCACTCCTCGGCGCAGCACGCGACAGCTCATCAGCCACGTGTCGATAAAGAGTGTCTCGGCATCCAGGGGTTTCATGATGACAACAGCTATCAGGCCGTTGTCGCCGAAGCGGTCTTCAAGGGTGAAGCTGAGGTCTATCACCTTGGGGTCTGCCGCCAGTGCAGCAATATCGGCCTCTGTATAGCGTACCGTACGCAGGTTGAACTGGTTGCTGCGCTGCGTCAGCTGTGCCACGCGCGGTGTATTGAATTTCGTGAATCCGCTGACCGTAGATTGCATCTCCAGCGAGCGCAGGAAAGCCTCTTCGTTGTCGAAGGTCTTGGCCAGTTGTACGCGCTGTGCCTCCACCTGGTATTGCTGTGTGCGGTCTTTGTCGCCATCGCTGTAGGAGGCCGTCTCAAAGAGGTTCAGACTGTAGAGGTATTCGAGGTAGAGCGCAGGGTCTTCTGGAAGTTCGGGCACCGTGATTCCTGGGATGTTCTCTCGCACGATAGCCCGCTCGAAGGGGTTGTCGTCGAGGAATACCATCGAGTCGAAACCGATATTCAGTATGCGCTGTATGGTGCGGATATTGTCGACCTTCGTCTCCCAGTTGGCCTGGAATACGGCGATATCCTCCAGCTTGAGCAGCATGTCAGGATGGTGCAGGAAGGGCTCCTTGGCGGTTGCTTCGTCGTTCTTCGACGCCACACAGATGATGATGCCGCGCTGACGCAATTTGCGCACCCACTGCTGGAACTCGCTGAAAGCCTTTCCGATGCCCAGCCCGTGTCCGAGCTGTATACCCTCCATGCCGTCGTCACCGATGACACCTCCCCAGAGGGTGTTGTCCAGGTCGAGGATCAGGCATTTATGAAACTGTCCGCGTACGGCAGCGATGATGTCCACGATGCGGGCGGCCACATAGGGTAGGGCATCCAGGCTGAGCACCATCTCGGTACTCATATAGATATTAGGAGCAAACAGCCAGTCGCGACCGAACTTGTTCTGCAGGGCGGCAAGGTCGCAGAGGAAGAGGTTCTTATACTGTCGGCTCAACTGCATGAGTCCGTAGTTCAGACTCCTTACCTGCCACGTCAGCGAGGCTGTCACGCGGTTGGCAAAGCTGCCGAAGACGGTGTCCTCTATCTCCGGATAGTTGAGACAGATGATGCGCTTGGTGGCAAAGGCCTGATCCTGGCATAGCGCTTCGACGAATGCTAACCGCTCATCGGCCAGGTGCTCCTGTCCTTCGCTGTTCTGCAGACTGTGGTGCTCTGCCAACTTGTGGGTAGACTGGAAGAGGATGATGAAGTCGGCATCGAAGGTGCGCAGCTCGCTCGTAGGATCCAGGAATTGGCGTTCCACCTGGTTGTACTCGGCCTCGAAGAGGTCGAAGCAGAATCCGTGCAGACAGCCCGTAGCTCGTAGCGCGGTAACCAGAAACTGGGTAGCCGTATCGCCCACGAGGGCCACCTTCAGTGGTGTCAGCCCTTGTACACCATCCTTCTGTGTTTGTTTGTATATTTTCTTGAGCTCTTGAAAAGTCTGCATACGGTTATGGATTATGAAGCGTATACCTTGTGTTCATCGGATAATGGTGATTCTGTAAACCGGCTGCAAAATTACAAAATACTTTTCTATCAACCAAATATTCGCACAAGAAATGTTCCTCCCATGTTTTTGCGAACTCGCAACATGCGATAATAGCTGTTCCGTATCTTTACAAAAACACGATAAATAGTTAAATAATCATAAAAGTTTATCCCAACAAGACGCAGAACACTCGTTTTTCATAGAAAAGCAGTACCTTTGCAGTCCGATTATGGGGGAGAGACTTAGAATCCCCGTGGATTAGTGCGGAATAGCGGTGTCTTTGGCCGGGCACGGCGGTTCGTGAAAGTGCTGATTCAGCGTACGTTAGACTACTTGCGGAGAGTTAGACCTCCGCTGGTGGTGTTTTGTGCGCATAAGAGAGAAAGAATAAAAATGTTTTTTAGTAGTAAAATTTAAAAATTAGAAATGAACACTTTAAGTTACAAGACCGTTTCCGTATCTAAGGAAGCTGCTCGCGAACAGAAGGAATGGGTGGTTATCGACGCTACCGACCAGGTAGTAGGCCGCCTCGCTTCAAAAGTAGCTA
>Ga0310697_10001087_pt1 | contig 33196 bp, 25 predicted proteins | sample 172DNAGHGlowgp2_FD_203883 | JGI IMG/M metagenome (GOLD analysis project Ga0310697, IMG submission 203883) | Sheep rumen microbial communities from Palmerston North, Manawatu-Wanganui, New Zealand - 1728 DNA GHGlow gp2 (v2) (version 2) | ecosystem: Host-associated > Mammals > Digestive system >... | reverse complement strand
AACGGAAAGGTATTCCCCATCTACAATGTCTCGGTCAACAAGGACGAGGTGGTCTATCAGATGCAGGACAAGAAGAAGTCGCCTCTCTATAAGTCCATGAAGAGCGAGGTTTTTATGATTCGCAATTCAGACGGAACGACTACGCTCTATAACGATGCTTACCGGAAAAAGCGCGAGGCACAAAAGTTAGCTCAGCAGACCGCTGCACAACAGTCAGGGGCTCAGCTGGCCCCCGCCCAGCCCGTACAGGCCAGTGCTGCTCCTGCCGGTGGGGCAGGCACTTCGGCTGTGGCCAAAGGTGCTTTTGGCTTGCTCGGCTCTGCGGTGGCAAAGACGGCTGCGGCTGGCAGTACAGCCAAGACGGTAGCTTCGGAAGGTGCCGCTGTTGCCGGTGCTGCGGCCGGCGGACAGCAGTTGCTGGCCAGTGCGGTGACCAGTTCGCCGTTTAAGCCTGCCCCCGACCTGAGCCCTGTAGACATCGAGATGGCGGTCAACGCCAAGAATCCCTATACGCTCTACCGCAAAGGGTCGGTTGCCGAGTACTGTTTCCAGTATAAAGGCAAGCAGACGCAGTATATGGGTGGCCCCACCTACGTGCAGCAGATTGTGGAAGACGAGAAGATTGAGAACGGACTGCTTGTGGCCTACATCAAGCAGGCTTTCTTCAACAAGAAGCATGAACCGTCGAAGGGCGTCTCCGCTTCCTATAAGGACTACATCTTCCCTGTGGAGATTGACACCGCAGGCACCTACCACTGGACTCACAACATCCTGCAAGACTTCATGATGATTGTGAAGCGTCAGGGCTACGGCGTACTCGTGCCGGGCGACCTGACGCCAGGCACCGAGCTGCAATGCAGTTCGCTCTACGACACCTCGAAGAACGGCTATGGCAGCAACGTGAAGGTGGTGACCACCTATTCCGGCTGGAAGGTGATGGGACAGGAGCCCATCAATGTGCCTGCCGGCACGTTCGACTGCGTGAAACTGCAAGGGAGCCTGTCCGTGAAAGGCGGTCTCATGGGCTCTTCTACGGAGCAGATCACCTGCTGGATAGCCCGGGGCGTGGGCATCGTGCAGTATGAGTCGGTCACCGAGTCGCGCAAGGCGCAGGAGCCCTTTATCCTCTATCTGAACAAACTTGAACTCAAATAGTATTAATCCTTTAAACAACTGTTACAATGAAAAAAATGATTTGTGCGGTCATGATGGCACTCGCCATGACTGCAAGTGTGAATGCGCAGACCGTTATTGCCAACAACTATGACTCGCCCATCTCCAGTGCCAACGGGCAGAGCGCCAACAACGACTTCGATCCCCTGGGCTCTCAGGGCGGTTTCGAAGTGAAGTATCATGCCATCGAAAAGGGCTGGGGTGTCGGCCTTGACTATGTGTTCAGCCACTTCCTCATCGGCTATAACTACCTGTTCGGCGAAACCGGCGATATGGTGAAGAGCAATTCGGGTATGGAGATCTATGCGGGTGGCAACTACCGCTATCACATCACCGAGCAGTTCTTTGTGGAAGGTCGTCTGATGGCAGGCTGGTATAACTGGGAGATAGAGACAAAGTATAAGAGTGGTAAAACTACAAAGACCAATAAGATTACGACTGACAAGGCTTTCCTGGGCTTCGCTCCTCAGATCGGTATCGATTTCGGCAGCTGGGGCATCAACGCTGGTTACCGTTGGGACTGGGTCGACTTCCAGTTCGACAAGGATCATACGGCCGACCGCTTCACCATCGGTTTGGTCTTCGGTCTGTAAACAAGAGCGTGTGACCATTCCGTTTCGCGGATAACCAGGTCACCTCCATCAAGCATAAAACCACCCAAAACCCTGTTTCTTTGTAGGTTTTGGGTGGTTTTATTTATTGCCTTAAACTCCGGGCGTAATCAGTCGCTAAATAGTGGCAGTGCTATCTAACCTGAATTATTCATGATAATTATATCTGCCATGCTTTATCCTCTTTGCCTACGGCGTCACATAAATGACCGTGAATGCCCATAAATGTCTCATAAATATATTCGTGTTTCATTCGTGAGCATTTGTGTAGCGTCGCAGACATAAGAAAAAACTCCATGAATAATTCAGGCTAAGTCACTTGTCACCAGTAAGCAAGTCACTTGTCACCAGTAAGCAAGTCACTTAGCACCAGCAAGCAAGTCACTTAGCACCAGCAAGCAAGTCACTTGGCACCAGCAAGTAAGTCACTTAGCACCAGCAAGTAAGTCACTTAGCATCAGCAAGCAAGTCACTTACATAGTTAATCATGGTTTCATGCTGATTGTTACAGCATTTTGCACCTTCATCCTACACCTCACACTCCATCCTACACTCGATAACTTACTGAATCATAGGTTGTTAAACGAAAAAGTGTAGGGTGTAGGAAGAAATAAACATTTTTAAAATACATAACTTTCTAACCCTTTCAAGCAACCACAGATTACACAGATGCCCAGTTCGGGCGGATTTGTAATCCGCCCGAATAGAATATTAGCATTTGTAATGCAAGAATCCCCGCTGATCATGGATAAAACCTGATGCCAACCATCACGCCCAAATGGTCGAAGGTGAAAGTGTCGCTTTTATTTATTTTGTAATATGAGGGGGCAATGTTTTGGTTGACATTCTTGTACCAGTCTGGTGTACTGACGTGGCTGTCCTGCCCGAGCAGTTCGATGCCAATGCCAAGGTTCTGCGAGAAGCGGTAGTCCAGTCCGATACTTCCTCGCAAGCTAAAGCCAAACTCCGATTGCCCTAATCTGGAGTAATAAGCCCCTCCAATGCCGAATGTGAGATGGCCGTGTAGACGCTCATGGAATATACTGGTGTCAAGTGAAAAGTTTGGCCCTAAGTGGAAAAGGCTATAGCTGAAATCTTTAGATCCGGTTTTGGGCACTTTTGTATGACTACCTGTGAAGTCAAGTCCGAAACCATAGTATTTTCCTATATAATAGATTAAAGAGAAGTCGAACCCGGTACCGCGTACGTTTGTAAAAGTTTGGTCGGTGTACTCAGTGTTAATCGTGGATACTGTCCAAACAGGACCAGCGCTGATTCTCAAAACTGTAGGATCCTTCACTGAGTCGGTTTGCAGCGGCTTAACCTCTTTTCTGTACATGTCGGTCGTCACCTTTGGCGCACAGCTGCTCACAGCTGCGGCCAAAAGGAAATAAAGAATACTCTTGGAGTTCATCGTATCATTAATATTATTGGGGACGTCCCCGCAGATTCATTCACTCAGCGTCAAAGCAACCGACGAATAAGATGGCTTCTGTCTGCAGTTCGCTGATGACAAACAGGAAGGGACGGTTCAGGTAGACTGGTAGCCACTCGTCGATGCTGACAGGCGTTATTACTCCTTCCGTGACGGCCGCAGCCTCTGTGCCCTCTTCGCTGACTTTTATCTGTGCTGTCTGGGACAGCTGTGACAGGATGATTGGCAGTTCCTGCTTCTTGCATAAGAGAGGAAGTCCCTCTGCAGGATTTGTCAGCGCATTGATTCCTAATGCGGGTAACATCTTCAACAGGTCTTTCTCTGACGTCAGAATCTCAAAGCGGGGCATTCTCAGGTCTATGTCCCTGTGCGATAACTGTTTAGTGAACTCCCTGAAACTGTTGCCGTCGAGCTGTGCCGCCAATTGTTGTGGCTCCAAACCCTCACGGGGAAGCAGGATGGTCATGCCGAAGGCTCCGTTGCCGTAGGATAGGCGGACAATCTGTACATCTTCCGTCTCTGTGTATGCCAGCTTGCTTTTGAGTTGCATCATCGGCAGTCTTGCCTTTGTGCCGAAAGGCTCTTCCTGGGTAAGAAGACTGTCGAACTGGCAACCCTTGGCCCACTTTCCCTTGAAATAGATGGCGTTCAGTGCGTAGCAGGCATCCTCGTCAGACGTGTTCTTGATGACCTTGTCAATCATCCCATGTGTTTTCTCAGAGGCCCACTGGTTGATGGTCTTCGCGGCATTCTCCGAGTTGAAGTCGAGCGCAGCCGACTCGGCCTGATAATAGGTGCTGGCGCTCTTTTGGAAAGCATCGGCCAGTTCGAACCGCTTATTCACGAAGAGAGCATTGGCCGACTCGAACGTGACAGCCGTGTCGCTTTTGGTCAGCTGGCTGGCCATCAGCCGGAAGTATTCGTTCATCGCGGCCACTGGTGCTTTGCTCATGCCTAAAAAATCCATGATCTCTCGTTGTGTCTTCTCCGAGCCGCCGTTGGCCACCATTGCCAGGAGCGTACCCATGCTTAGGGGAGAGACCACCAGTCCTTTCTTTCCTCCTTCCGATTCCTCCTGCAAGGCCAGTCTCAGCACTCGGAAGGCGAAGTCGTTGCCTGTGGTCACAAAGGCCTGCTGCAGCTCTGTCAGCACATTTTTGTCTACCAGTGTCGTCGTGTCTTGCTGCTCCTTTCCTTTCTCTCCGCCCTGTCCTGCAGTCGTGTCTTCGTCGGAGCTACAGCCCACCGCCAACAGGAGTAGCGGCAGTATCAATACCTTAATCAGATGCTTCATAGTCATTTCTTGTCTTATTATTCTCATTGCAAAAATACAATTTATTTCTGATTGTTCAAAAATTTCGTTGAAGGAAAGTGATCAACAAGAACTGTCCCCGCTGAGGAAAGCGACAAACCGTCTCATAATATTGTCTTTTTAAGTGAATGAATGCTACTGCCCGCAGTACTGGCCGATGAAGAAGATGGTGCCTGTAGTCTTCTCGCTGATGTAGTAGAGGAAGGGATGGTTGGCGTTGAAGATTTTGGGTTGAGGCACATTGGTGTCCCCGATAGCTTCGGATTCTATTGCCATCGCCGTTGCGGCAGCAGCCTCGGCTCCTTCTTCGTTGACGATGATTTTTGCCTTCTGGACCATTTCAATCACGGCGGCATTGAAGGAATCAATGAACTTGTCTGCACCTAACTGCGAGAGAATTGGGAGTGGCTCTAAGGTTGACTCGCTTACAAACGATGGCAGATGAATGTCGACAGCCTCTTCCGTGAAAGCCAAGGCCTGCAGCTGTTCGGCACTCAGCTGTGTTGTCAGGTCGTTCAGCTTGGTCTGCTGACGGGGCAGCAGGATGGTCATGCCGAACTTGCCGTTGCCGAAAGGCAGACGGATGGCCTGGAAGCTGTCCTGCTCGTAGTAGCCGATGGTGTCGAGCGATGCCATCATGCTCACCATCTTCTGTTCACCGTCTTCAGGGATGAAGTACAGCCGGCGTGTGTTCGCCTTGTCAAATTGCTTCGTCCACATCGCTTTCAGGTAGATGACGTTGGTGAACAGGAAGTCCAGGCTGGCGGTGGGAGTGGGGACGATCTTCGGAATCAGGCCGTGCGTTTTCTCGTTGCACCAGTGGTCGACGGAGTCCCTGCCTTCCTGACTGTTCAGGTCTAACTCGAAGACCGAGGCATCGTAGTACTTCTGGAGCACGTCGACATGCGAAGCGTTTAACGCTGCGTATGGAGCGTGTGAAAGGTTGTTGGCTATCTCCAGCGTCACCTGTTCGTCGATGGTAGGTGTCTGCTTGATGATGGTGGCAAACAGCTCGTTGAGGGTCTGCCCGTTCGCTTCGGGCATGCACAGCATGCTGGCTAGCGCTTTTGTCCCCTCGCCGTCTTTGTCACCGTTGGCCATGCCCAGTACGAGAGCGATGCTAAGAGGTGACATAACAAAATCCGAACCGTTCTTTGCACTCAGTTTGTAGAGATTCGTCGAGAACTCGTTGAGCGGCATGACGTACTGTTGCTGTCCCGACGTCAGCAGTGTCCCCGCCTCTGGCAGTGCGAGCGCCACCGTGTCCTGCTGTGCGTCACCGTTCTGTTTCTTCTCTACGTTGCCGTCGTCGTTGCTGCTACAGGCAGAGAGCGTGAGCAGGAGGGCAAAAATCTTGAATAGATGTTTCATTGTCTTTTCTTGTTAGGTTATAATCTATATGTGTTCTACTTTCTATCGAGGAATCAGGGGGGACGGTTCTATTTAATCACTTCTATTGTTTGCAGGTTGCAAAAGTACTATTTATTCTTTATTGTTCAAAATTTTATCACGAAAATATGATTAAAAAGTAATTGACGAAGTCACTTGGCTCGTCCAAGTATCGTCCCCGCCGACTCACCCACTGAGTCTTTGTCTGGTTGCCAGCGTTTTGGCCCTGCCAAACATCAGCCTTGACAGTCCGGTCTTGTCCATGACAATCGCAACAAGAAGGCTGCCTGCTACGCATATCGTCAGTGCCGACAGCAGGAAGAGAATGCCCGTCGGGTCGAACGCCAGCACGGGCACCATCGGCTTGCAGAGGATGGTGAACATGGGGGAGAAGAGATAGAGCGGCAGCGTGTTTCGTCCCAGGAACTGAACCACGTTCCCTACGAAGTCGCCACTATGCCTGAAGAGGAGCAGACAGACGTTCATGCTCATGTAGACGATGACAGCCCCGCTGACGGTCGCAGCGTTCAGGTTCTGCGACCGTGCCGCCATGACGGCGAAGGTGGCCAGTGCCAGCAGGGAGGGCTTGCAGACGTCGGCTATCGAGAGGCGCGCCTGTCGCATCACTACGCCACACAGGAAATAGAGTGCCGACGTGAAAGACAAGACGGCCAGCACGTCGGCCAGCACATACAGCAACAGACAGGCCATGACGAATCGCGACACGCGGCTCAGCCGTTGCAGCCTTGAAGCGCAATAGCAGACGGCCTCGCACTGTATCAGCGTATGCAAATACCAGTAGGGTCCTAAGGGGTGGAGCAGCAGCTTGTCGAAGAACACCGACGCACGAAGGTCGTCGACGTGATCACTGACAGGCAGCACTGCGGCCATCATGACGTATCCACTCTCCATGACCGCGTAGGGTATGGCCAGCCATAGGAGGGCGTTGCAGAAGGCCCTCGGCTTCTTGTCGGTATTCATCAGGAAGCCAGAGATGACGAGGAACGCGGGCATGTGGAAAGTGTAGACCACCTGTTTCGCATAGGGGTACAGGCGTTCGACGTAAACCAGGTGGAAGCTGATTACGAGCAGGATGAGCATCCCTTTTGCGAAGTCTATTTCCCTTATGCGCATCGTCAAGTCTACTGGCCAATATCTTGATCAGATGTTTTTTATTGTCTCTTCTCGTTAGGCTACTGAAGTTCCCTTCCCTTCGTCTGCATATTCTTACATTTTGGGGTTTTGCGGAAACGCGCTTGAGATTCAGGCTGAATTACGAAGCAATCAAGCCCGAATTGTCGCGTAATTCAGCCTGAATTACGGCGCAATTCGCATCGATTTGTAACACACTGTCTATCAGACGGTTGCAAAACCTTAAGAATGAATGAATATTCACAAGTAATCGTTCTTTAAAGGGTGGGAAAAACTTCAGTTAGATTATAATCAATTGTTTCTTATTTCCAATGAAGCACCTTGACTGACGGTTGTGCCGGCATTTAATTCAATACTGTTGCCTATCAGTGTGGTTTGCCCATTGGTGATATAGACATCGCCAACAGGTTTAAGCGACGTAACGTTCCTTCCAACCTTTATGACGTTAGCCTGGTATGTCGTGGATTCTGCAATTGTTTCGTTTTGGATGCAGACAGTATCACCATCCTGTATGTATGGAATCTTATTAGGGGCAGAAAGGCAGATTCGGATACCATTTGCGTAGGGATGCGTCACGGTCGTACCACAATAGGACGTAATGTCTTTCGTAATAGTATTATAGAAAGTAACAGTTGCAGTATCTGTCGTTGAAACGTAATAGTTAAGATTATCCGTCGTGACAGAGACATTTCTGAAATGTGTCGGTTGTTCCGTTCGAATATCCATTGTTGGATCTCCAAAGCAATGGAAAATTTTTCTCGTATAATTAGCATATTCGACATTATAGTTTTCATACAGGCTTCCCATATTGATGAGGCCTTGGGCAAGGACGTCCCCTAATCGGTATATTGGGGTATTTGTTAAGGACATTGTCCATCCTGGATAATTAGGAAAGGAATATAAAAAGCTTGGCGTTGGCCATATCGCATCAAACATGATAAGTGCCAGTTCGTCATTATAGCCTGAAAGGCTGGGACTTACTGCAGCATAGACACCGACAGCTCCGCCATTCTCTTTTCTTAGGAAAGCCTCGGCAAAACATGTGTCTAATTGTGCGAATGCCCCAGTCCAACAGCACAGACTGAAGACAATTGGCTGCTTGTTGCCATTATGAAGATTATAGATGTTTTCAACGTTGAATGTCGGATTCCCCCATCTGTAAGGATGGCCATGGTCACGGAACAGCACATAATGGCATCCTTGGTTGATGTAACCCGATATCTGTGTTGAGTCGCCATCCCAAAGAAAGCCATTCTCTCGTAACAGTTCGTTTGGTAATTGCTGAGCTGGTGAATTGAAACCGTAGACCGTACTCCAATATCTTGGGGTTACATCTTGGCTTGCATAATATACCCGGTCCACGTTTTTCCCGTTTTGAAGCATGTGATTCCTGATCTCTTCAGAAGTAAGTACGAACCTTCTGTCTTCGTAACTATCGCATGATAAATCCTGGAAATATGCACAATGGAGCCCTGTGTCGTAAAAATCTGTATCTGTAACAGGTATTGTCTCGTAATTCAGAATTTTATTGACCACTACCGAAGATTCCGTAGCCGTTGACACAGGAATTCGGCCATATGCGATTCCCGGATACTGGCTTGTACAACCGTTATGGCCAAAATACTCGTAATAATAGTCTGTATAATACATATAATCGGTATCATTAACCTCTATGGCATCAAACTTTCCTGGCACGTCCCCATGGTCTCCAACTAAGAGAAGATAATCTATACCGACGGAGCTTTTAGTTTGGAGAATGGAATCAACGATGTCAATATAAACCCATGAGGGTTTAGACGAAATCTTCACATCGAATCCTTTCGTTCTTTTCCATTCTGCTAACTTGTTTACGGCCTCAAGATGTTTGGACGCGGTAATAATGTATAGTTTAGGCGTGATGATGGGGGTGCTTGTGGTCTCTCTGTTCTGTGTTTCACGCTTCGATCTGGGATTTAATGTTGAATTGGCAACGACGGGATCTGTCTCAAGGCTTTTCAACACCATTTCCTTCGATTTCTTCATATCTGGTTGGTTGAAGTTGATGAGATAAGAGAGCCGACGGCATATCCTGACTTTTCTATTCGTGTAATTATACTGAACCGGGGTTACGCGCACGTCAAGAATGAAACTATTACGAAAAGAATTAGCTTCAGAAAAGATGGTATTTGCAGGGAAGTAACCGTCAAAGGGGGCTACTGGCTTTACATTGTCAGTGGTGTATTCATGATCGTCATTGGTAAATAGTGGAGGACGGGCTGGGGCTATCTCTAATGGAATCTCAATAAAGGAACTGTCAACAATGGAAACATTGTAAAGGTTAGGATCGGGAATGACAAACTTGTCGAAACGAAGAGGAATGGATGGAGCCATTGCTTCGCCATTCAGTACAAATCCGTTAAGTGACAATACAGAACAAGAGGGATATAAATCGTCTTGTCTCTTGACTACATAGTCAAACTGATATGTCACTAAAATTCCATCGTCCACGTCTTCAATCGTCCGTTGGGGCTTTGCTTCTTGCCTATCACTTACTACGGCACCGTCACTTAGTCTTATGTAATCATTGGCTAAGCATAATAGTGGAGCCAACAATAATTGCAGAAATATGATAGTTCTTTTCATAAATCAGGGCATTTGGATTTTAAATGTGAACCCGTTGGGAAATATACATTTCTTTTTAGGAATCATTATCTCGATAAGATCATTCGTTTCGTGTCCATTTCCTTCCCGTTTACCACGAGTGAGTAGATGTACATGCCTGCCGACAGCTCGTAGCCGTTCAGGGTGATGCTTTGCATGGTTGCGTCAATGGGAATCTGCTTCTGCATCTTTCCCTGCATGTCAAAGATGTAGATGTAGGCGTTCTGCGTGTCGTCGGGCAAAGTGAAACGGATGGTCGTGCGCTCAGAGAAGGGGTTGGGGGTGTTCTGATAGAGCTGAATCTTTTGGGCTGTTGCGGATTCAACGGCTGCAACATCTGCCGAGGGACGGGACATCGCGACATCTGTATTCTCCATATTCTCTATACGGGCACTCAGTTCATTGATGCTCTGGACGAGAATGGGAATCAGCTCTATGTAGTTAATGGCCCGGCTTCCGTCTTCCTGCTCATAGACCAAATCTGGAAACGCTTTCTCAAGTTGATCGGCATCAAGGGCATAATGCTTTCTATCGAAAGACTGCTTTTCTATGGCTGTCACCAATGGCCCAGCACAGACAGTATCACCTTCAGTAGAATTGCCACGCATCATCTCAGACTGCCGTTTGTGATATACGACGGCATCCAGTTCAGACAAACAGTTCGTGACCGAAGAACTGCTTTTTGTCTCTACGTCTGACTGTAATTTACCTTCCGATGTCACTGCATCTTGGAGCAATAGTGTGTTTAGCGTTGCAGGAACAGTAAGTGTGCCGGTTATTTTTACATTTCCATTGAAGTAGCCTGCGTAAATGCCATTTACGTTTATGCCATTATCATTGTTTGAGACAGATCCATATATAGCAGCTCCACCTCTGGAACCCTGAAGTTTACCAAAAACGCCATAGTTGTATCCTGAAGTGAAATTGCAGGCAATACCCATAAGACCATATCCCCGACCATAGTTTTGGGTTATTTGGTTGTATGGATGGCAAGATCCTTTTAGACCGACGAAGAAATTAGCCGTTTGTGTCTTAGGCATATTGCTAACAGTAGCACCATACCCCCAGTTGTACTGGTCGTGTCCTCCAAATGTTGTAGATACAAGGGCGTTCTTGTTTCCTTCGTATGCCATATAGAAACAAGTGTCTCCACTTGTATTAATGGAAACAGGCGAGGATGGTGTCTCTGATGTTTGGATGGACACATAACCGTTTGAATGTACTTTGAACTGCGCATTAACAGAGAGCGAAGAAAAGAGGATAATTGAAATGAAGAATAGCTTTTTCATGTTTGCTGTCGTTTTAAGTTGTTTGATAATCAAAGATAAAACCCCATGCAGGCAGTCTGGCCTGCATGAGGATGAAAGAAACCTGTAGTTAGAGGGTGATGAAACCAAGGAAATAGTAGATTCCGCCATTGTGTAGCTGAATCTGGTATTCCCCTTCCAACGTCGTAGGCAAGGCTACAGACGTTGTTCCGGCCGGAACATAAAGGGTGCATACTTCATTTTCGTTTTCATCGAATATCTGAAGAGTCACGTCGTCGGTCACGTCATATAAATATAAGGTGTGACCATCAATACTAACCACAGGCCCTTGAACAGGAGATTTGGGGGTGGGTATGCCGCCGCCTATGGGTTGCTCATAACGAACTGTCCACTGAATGCGCACACCCTGAACGATAACTGGTAATTGACCAAAGGCATAAATGCTAATAATGCCGAAAAGAAAGATAAATAAAGATTTTCTCATAATTTTGTATTTTTTAAAATTGCGATACAAAATTATGGAATTCCTCCTAAAGAGCTATTCTTTTTTCATTCACGCTTTTCACACTTGCTGATTATCAACGAGTTACGTCCTGCTTTTCATAGGAGAGATCTCGGATCCGATCATCAAATGAAGGCGCACTCCCATCTATATTGAACATGCGCTTCAACAACCTTTTTCGCAAGTTGGACAGGGCCGGACTAGTCATCTGCATGATAGAGCAAATGGCATAAGGAGTGAAGTTCAGTTTGATCATGATACAGATGCTAATATCCTTGATAGTCAGATGGTAGCCATAAGACTGAAGAGTGTTAATGAATCCAGGCAGATAGAGATTAGCCATGCGACGCAAGGCCTGCAATTCTTGGTCTGTTGCAGCCCTTCCTTTTGTCCCTTGAATCTTCAGTCTTTCCACAATTGGTGTTTTCATAAGTGTTTCTGCCAGCCCCCATTCCTCGATGTCAGCATGTTTTGCTCGTACCTCTGAAATACTTTGTCTGAAAAATTCCAGATCTTCCTTGGCTTGCCAAATAAGATGTTCGTTCAGCGTATTCTGGTGTTGTAAGTTTTCCAATTGTTTCTTTGCGGAAAGGTATTGCATGATGTCGTATGTGTATTTCGCAAACAATCGGCGTTTGGTCACTATTTGGCGATTATAGAGATACAAGAGAAGAAAGGCACAACTGCCAGCAAACAAAACGAAGATGGCCACAAAGACAACTAACCGCAGACGTGTTTGTTCAGCTTCAAGGGTTTTCTGCCCGGCAACGACGCGAAAATGCTCGTAATCGTAAAGGTGCTGCATGCTGAGCAGGGCCGACGAGGTGGCTTGCTTGTTGGTCTGGTCGTTTGTCTCAGCATAGAGTACGGCATATTTCAGGACGGAATCTGACTGATGAAGCAATGCATAGGTCTGGTAAAGACCATGATAGGCCAAGGTCCTGTTGTTGGGATTCTTGGTGGTATTCAATGCTTTCCGATAATAATAGAAAGCAGAGTCGCAATGTGCTACATGTTGATAGTAAAAGGCTTTATAGATGTAGAACAGTTTCCAGTTGTCAGAACTTTGCAAAGCTGCTTCACTAAGCAAGGAATGGTGCTCATAGGCTTCGAGACATTCCTTAGCCTCAGCCAGCTTTCCTTGCTTCACCAAAGCATAGGCAAGTGGCCCTTTGTTTGTGTTAGCAAGGATTGTGTCTCCGCATTTCAGAAGCATCTGAACGGCATTCTGCAAGATGTAAGTACAGCTGTCTGCCAGATTCAAGTCATAGTAGCATTTGCCCTGCTGGACATAGAAACAGGCAGCAGTCCTGGCTCCTTCTGACTGTTTGGCATGGTAATATGCTTGCTGAAAAGCGATGAGCGCATTACGCGGGAGCTGCTGATTGTAGAAGAGCTCTCCCATCTGTCCATGGACGCGGCAAAGGGTGTAGTAGTCACAGTCCTGGGCAGTGGTGTCGGCATAGTCGGCAGCATCCTGATAAGCATTCAATGCCTCTGGCTGCCGGTCTAAGTCATAGTAGGTGCGCCCCAGGATGTAGTGTGCCCGCATCTGCTCGTTGGCGGTGCCGTGACGGTCGAAGTAGTCGGCGAGGACGAGGGCGAGGGAGTCGTCGGTCATGAGGCTGTCGGCACGGTTCTGGCGCTCCAGCTCGGCGAGCTGGAGGCGCATCTGCTCTCCGTTGGTGCAGGAGAAGAGGACGGAGAGCAGGAGGAGAAGGAAACTGAGCGATTGTGTTTTCATCCGAGGATCAGGGGGAGACAGTTCTAAATGATCACATTTGTTCAGCTCTTTTGCTTTGTCAGTCGTGCCATATATAGTTATTGGTATTCTCATTGCAAAAGTACGATTTATTTCTGATTGTTCAAAATTTCGTTGCGGAAAAGTAATCAAAAAGTAATCAACGAAGTCGCTTTGGTCACAAAGAGTCTCCGCCGATCCTTTAAGGGCTTTCCTCTGCTGACAGGCTGCACAGCGTATTCAGGCAGAATGCAATACGTATTCAGGCAGAATGCGATGCGTATTCAGGCAGAATGCGATATGCATTCAGGCAGAATAGACTTGCAAGCAGGAAACACACGCCGAAAAGCAGTCAACCTACTCAGAGAGACAATTCAACAGAACCACAGAACCAGTACGAGTAAGAGCGGACGAAACTGTTGCAGCGTTGCAGTGTTGCAGTTCTCTAAAGGCTATTCCCATACCCTAAAAAATACTTCTATATTTATATTATATAACTCAACTTTCGCATGTATGAATAACAACAACGGATTTCACGGATTATACGGATTGTCTAACCTGCTATCAGCGACTAACGTCGCAATGAATACGGATTACACGGATGCCATACAGCGACCTCATCGCGGCTTTAGCCGCTGTAATCCGATTATAATCTGTGAAATGGCAATAACATCGCGTAGCCCCAAATCCGTATAATCCGTGAAATCCGTTGTCTATATGAACTTGCGAAACTTGTATTATATAATATAACCTATAATTATTTATGATTATTATATATCGCCTACGGCGTCACATAAATGCCCATGAATGCTCATAAATGTCTCATAAATATTTATGAATCATTCGTGTTTCATTCACGTGCATTTGTGTAGCGTCGCAGACATAAGGAAAAAATCTCCATGAATAATTCAAGATAAATATAGAGTTAATTTTAACTTTCGTATAACCTGTTTTGGAACTGCAACACTGCAACCACTGCAACACATTGTGTGCTGAAGCGAATTGTTAATTGCGGGGCGTATTTGGTTACTTGATGAACTTGCACCCTACGCTGGCCCTGTCGGCATTGGTGGCACGGGCGATATAGAAGCCCTTCGGCAGATGGGAGATGTCGAGCCGTCCTGTGCCGCCGCGGAGGTCGATGACGTGGCGCTCCACCTGTCGGCCGTCGGTGGTGAAGAGGTCGATGGTGGTCTGCTGGCCGTCTTCATCCTTGACAATCAGCAGCTGCGAACCGTAGTGGATGCTGAATCCGTTGGCTGAGGCAATCACAGGCTTCGTGCCGAGAGATACCAGAGAGTCCTGGTCGACGGCGGCCATGTAGCTGGTAGGCATGTTCGGCTTCGCAATCGTGTTGATGTTGAACGTGTAGACATCGTCGGTGCCGTCAGGATAGCGGCCTACGGTCTGGTCGGCGTTGTGAGCGGTGTAGTAGATCTGGTCTTTCCAGCTCTTGTCGGCAGCCATGAGCTGCATCGCGCCGCCGTCGCCCGACACTTTGAACGAGGCATGCAGACCCTGGTCGCTGGTGACGAGCTTGTCGCACCAGACGAGCAGGAAGCCGTGGGCGGGAATCTTCGTGTTGGCGCGGGTCGTGCCCTTGCTGATCTGGTATTTCTCCGGCTTGTCCAGATTGTCGGAGAGGTACATCCCCTCTACGTCTATCTCCTTGTCGGTGGTGTTGTAGAGCTCTATCCAGTCGCTCTTCTTGCCGTACTCGCAGACGAGGCTATTGTTCGAGCCGCTGATCTCGTTGATGCGCACGGGGCAGACGGCATGGGCTGCCTGTTCGGCTGCAGTGGGCTGCCGGAAGCTGGCCGTCAGGTCTACGGTGCCGTTGGGCAGGGCTATTTCGCTTTCCGTGGAGTAGTAGTCGGCCGGGCCGCTGGTGGTCAGCTGTGCATAGATGGCGGCATCGAAGATGATGTCGGTGCTGTTGGCGTTGTTGTTGTGCACTTCGACGGCAATGGTGTTGCTGCCCTTGTGGAAGAGGCTGGTGGGCAGGGTGATGGTGCCTTCAGGGAACTGGTCGGCGTAGGTCGAGGAGAACGTGTTGTAGCCGATGGTTCCGTCCGGCATGTTGAAGCGTCCGGCCTCGGTGCCGTTGACGTAGACGACGAGTCCGTCGTCGATGTAGTAGCTCAGGGTGAACACGTCCTTGGCGGCCGGTGCCTCGGTCAGGTTAATCTTACTGCGGAAGTAGTAGGTGGGTCGCTTGTTGTTGGCATCGCTGCCGTAGTCGAGCACCGTTCCCATGGTGAGCTTGCCGCTGTAGCCGAGCGGTGCTGCGCCCTGCTTCCAGCCCGTCTCGGCGTAGGTGGGCGACATCCAGTTCTTTCCTTCGAGCGACCCCTGGTCGTAGTAGCTCCAGGAGGAGCCCATTGCCTTCAGGGTTGTCTCGCTGCTGCCGCTGTTCTGGATCCATCCCTGGAAGGCATATCCTGCGGGCGCTGCGGCTTTCAGCGTGACGGGCGCAAACAGATTCCCCTTGAAGTAGCCCGTGGGCACCTGCTGACCGTTGACGAAGAGCTGTGCCCCCTCGGTGTCGCTGCTGAGTGTGACGCTCTGCGGGTTCTTGCTGCTCAGGGCGAAGGTCGAGTAGTTGCGCAGGTAGCCCGTGGCCGTTGAGAGACGGCTGGCGAACTTGTTCTTGATGTCGTTGGCCGAGCTCCAGACGCTCTTGCCCTCCATAGCCAGGGCAGGCTGTACGCGTTCGGCCAGCTGGTCGATGAGGGTAGCGACGCGGTTGGCCTCGAAGACGCTTCCGCCCATGAGGCAGAAGGTATCGATGAACTTGCGGCGGAACTGTGCGTTCTGCAAGAGATTCTTGAAGAGCGTCACAATCCTGATCTGGTCATAGATGCGTTCCTGTCCGGCGGGGTAGAGCTCGTTGAAGAGGTGCCACTCCTTGTTGAAGAAATCGTTGAAGGGGTTGTTGGTATTGAAGGAGAAGTCCAGGTCGAAGATGACGAAGTGCCACTGTCCGCCCTCTGTAAGGGGTATGAATGCCTTCACGTTGTTGTGGGGCCAGTCGGTGCTGCCTAAGTAGAACTCTGCGGCCATGTAGTTCACGTATTCGTCAATGTCGAGCTGCCGGCATATCTCGGCGTAGGTCTCGCTGTTGGCAGCATCGGCCGAGAGATCCATGAGCAGGTCGAAGCGCTCGCCCGTTCCGCACTTCTGCACGTAGCCGGAGTCGGGACCCATCTCGAAGAGTTCAATCTCGTCGTCGTCCCATCCGTAGTTGGCGTATGCGTAGTGCTTGTTGTTCGGCTCCCGGATGTTGAGCAGTCCGATGTATCTGCCGTTGACGAACTCGTGTATGGGCTGATAGCTCTGCACGTCGAGGTAGGTGCCCGACGTCTGTATCAGGGTGCCGATGGCGGCATCCTTGAAGCGGATGTCGGTCTCGTTGCCGCCGTTGCGTATCTGGAGGGTGCGGTTGCGTATGTAGGGCTTCTGTGTGAAGAAGGGGTAGGGCAGGTTCTTGTCGCCGCCCATCTCCTTCGTACCTTTCAGCTTGAACGAGTGGGGCGACCAAGCACGGCTCCATCCTCCGCACATCTCGAGGTTGACGTCCTGGTTCAGTTGCATCTCGCCGTCGCTGTCGAGGTAGGAGAAGTTCACGGGGCGCTCCCAGTTCATGTTCCAGTTGCAGGGTGTGGACTGTCCGTTGCCGGGCCGTCCGTTGACGCCTCTCACCAGTACGCCGAGCGAGTCGCCGTAGAGGAAGCGGTCGTCGCCCACCACCGACACCACGGGCAGGAAATAGTCCTTGTCCTTATAGATATAGGAGCGCGTGGTGACGTTCGATGGAAGCATGCCGTCGGCAAAGAGACGGAAGCGGTAGTTGCGCGTCTGACTGTTCAGCGAGAACTGTCCGGTGCGGCTGACGGTACCGTTTGTCAGTGTGGGCAGTGAGCCGTCGGTGGTATAGCGGAGGGTGGTGCCTGCAGGTATGCTCACGTTGATGGAGAGGCTGCCCGTGAAGAGCTGTGACGGCTGGTCGACGACAGGTGCGGCCAGCTGCTGGGTGGCAAAAGTGCTCTTCGCGTTCGATGCGCCCGGTGTGGGGTTGGCCGTCGTGCTCCAGGTGCTGCCCCCGTCGGTGGTGCGGGCATAGCTGACGCGCTCCATGCCGGCGGGATAGGCCTGGCTGACCATCAGCTTGCCTGCCGTGTCGCTCACGTAGAGAATGCCGCCCTCGACGTCGAGCTTGAAGGTCGCATTCTGGGACGCGATGTCGTAGCTGTCGAACCAGATGAGCCGGAAGCCGTTTGCGGGCAGTACGCCGACGTTGGCGGGTATGCGCCATTTCTTCAGATTGGCCGGGTCGTCGCTCAGGTAGAGCCCGTTCAGCTCAACGGGCTTGGCGGTGGGGTTGTAGAGCTCTATCCATCCGTCGAAGTTGAAGGCCGGACTGACGAACTCGTCGACGTTGGAGGCCATGATCTCGTTGATGATGAGCGACTCGGCGGTGGCCATGTTGTGGCTCACCCTGACGGTGATGGAGCCCGTTTTGTTCGAGCCGTCGGTGGCGCGGGCGGTGATCGTGGCAGTCCCCTCGCCGGTGCCGGTGATGACACCGTTTTCATCGACGGTGGCGACGGCCTGGTTGCTGGAGGTCCATGTGAGCGTCTTCTTCAGCGCGTCTGCCGGGGTGATGACGGCGGCACACTGCACCTGTTCGCTGACGAGCAGTTCGCGGCTGTCGAGGCTCAGCGTGATGGTCTGTACGAGGACGGGTGTGCTGAGGTATTCGAGCCGGAAGTTGTCGAAGATGCACCAGTTGTCCTGCACGAAGGTCTCGTTGACGAGTCCGATGGTGATGTCGCCCTGGGCTTCAAACTCGAGCGTGTTCTCGTAGGCGCCGTCGGCAAATGCGGTGGCGGCGCTCTCCATCGTGTTGGGGAAGTAGTGGGCTGCTCCGCCCCGGCCAGTGCTTCTCGAGTTCCAGCAGCCGCCGACGTCCCACCCGAACTCGTAGGAGTAGGGGCTCGCCAGTGCCTGTCTGTGCTCGCCGGCATAGATGCAGGCCGTCATGCTCTGCTGGTAGTTGCCCTCGATGTAGGCGAGATAGGAGTTGTTGTTGCCGCCCGGACGGTAGTAGGCCTGCACCGAGAGCCGGTACTTGCCCTGGGGCAGTCCTTTCAGTTCCTGCCAGATGTTGAACGTGCCGTTCCAGAACTCCATACACTCTGCGCGCAGCGTCTGCGAGTTGGCGTTGCTGGCCCATGTCCATCCCTGACCACTGTTGTTGTCGAATCCGGGGTTGGTCAGGAATTCCTGGGTCACGTCTATTCCGTCGGCTGCGGCTTTTGTCTGGACGGTGAGGCTGAGCATCACAGACAGCACTATGGTGCACACTTTGTAGAATCGCATGATAACTTCTTAGTTTTTGGTTATGATAAAATCTGGGGGCAAAGTTACGAAAAAAAAGGATGCGGCACAACATTTTGCGACTTTTTTTGCGGCAAGAAGGGTCGTTTTTACAATTTTTGTAACAATCTGGTTTTCAGGGCGTTGCAATTCAGCCCGAATTGGCCTCTAATTCAGGCCGAATTACGGGACAATTCAGCCTGAATTACGTTGCGGTTCAGGCCGAATTGCAAAGCGGTGCCGATCGTCAGTCCTTTGGGTGGAGGGCGGCCTGCGCTCTCAAGGCGCTGTCATTGGTTTCATTTTTTCAAATAAAGGCGAAAAAATTTGTGGGAACGGGAAAAAGTTCGTACCTTTGCAGCCCAAATAGTATTTATCAATCAATTTTATAAACAAAAATGAAACAAGGTATTCATCCTGAAAACTATCGCCCCGTCGTGTTTAAGGACATGTCCAACGGCGATATGTTCCTTACAAGGTCCACCGCAAAAACAAACGACACAGTGGAATTTGAAGGCGAAACTTACCCCGTGGTAAAAGTAGAAATCTCAAGCTCTTCTCACCCCTTCTATACGGGTAAGAGCAAGCTCGTCGACACGGCCGGCCGCGTTGATAAGTTCATGAGCCGCTACGGTAAGGCTTCGAAGAAGTAAGAGATATACATCCAAGAAGTAAGAGTTTTTTTAAGGTACGTACGGGGTAGTTGCATATGCCCTTGTGCGTACCTTAATTTATTGAAAGAAGATGAGCTGCAAGATGAGACGTTCACTATTTTTTGCGTCTGCCCTGTGGAGCCTGGCCTTGCTGGGATGGCTGACGGCCTGCGGCGGCGACGGCGACGGTGGCAGCAATCAGACGAGCGACAACGTGCGCTACGAACTGCCCCGCCCGAAGAAAAGCGGTAATACCTATATGCTCTCCCACTACACCAGTGAGGGACTGAACTACACCGTGGAGTGGGACATCGACAAGAAGTCGCAGCGGTGGACGGCCTACCAGATGGATCCTACCTATCAGGGCTCGGCCGGACGTGCAGGCGACTTCATGGAAGACCCGGAACTGCCCAAGGAATACCGGCTGGACGACACCTATTCTTATTATAGGGGGTCGGGCTTCACCCGAGGCCACATCTGTCCGTCGGCCGACCGCCAGTACTCGGTAGAGGCCAACAGGCAGACCTTCTACTACACCAACATGCAGCCGCAGTACTATAACTTCAATGCCGGCGACAACTACGGAAGCCCCTGGGTGCGGCTGGAAAACCTGGTTCGCACGTGGGCCAAGAGCAATGCCAACGAGAAGCTCTACGTGGTGAAGGGCGGCACCATCGAGGACGACCAGCTGCTCACCACCATCAAGGGCGGCCTGCGCGTACCGAAGTATTTCTTCGTGGCCGTCGTGAAAAAGCAGGTCAACGGCTGGCACTATGGCATCGGCTTCTGGATGCTTCACGAAAACCGGGAATATACGGGACAGGAGCCGCTGACCGACTATCTGGTGAACATCCGTGAGCTGGAAAGAAAGACGGGCATCGACTTCTTCTACCAGTTCCCCGACGACATAGAAGAACCGATGGAAACACAGAAAGTAGAGAACATCAAGAAAGTCTGGAACCTGTAATCCAGACTTTTTTCGTCGCAGATACTTAAATTTCCGTAATTAGTTTGGCAAGAAAAAAAGTTTTCTGTACATTTGCAAGTAGAAAACTATATTTCACTTTTAACAAAAACAAACTGATGAAGACAATTTATGATTTCACTGTCAAAGACAGAAAAGGTAAAGACGTTTCGCTCCGTGAGTATGCCAACGAGGTAATCCTCATCGTAAACACCGCCACCAAGTGCGGATTCACACCGCAATACGACGAGCTGGAGAAGCTCTACGAGAAGTATCGTTCGCAGGAGTTCACCATCCTCGACTTCCCCTGCAACCAGTTCGGACAGCAGGCTCCCGGCACCGACGAGTCGATACATGAGTTCTGCAAGATGAACTTCGGCACCGAGTTCCCCCGTTTCAAGAAAGTGAAGGTCAACGGCGACGATGCCGAACCCCTGTTCAAGTTCCTGCAAGAGCAGAAAGGCTTTGCCGGATGGGACATGGAGCATCCCATTGCCCATATCCTGGACGATATGCTCTCGAAAGCCGACCCCGACTATAAGCAGAAGGCCGACATCAAGTGGAACTTCACTAAGTTCCTCATTGACAAGAAGGGCATGGTCGTCGCCCGCTTCGAGCCTACAGAGAAGATGGAGAACATCGAGAAGCAGATAGAAGAACTGCTGAAATAGTGAATAGTTTATAGTGAATAGTGAATATTTTAGTGTAGAGTTTAGAGTGTAGAGTGGATAGTTTGCTACCGCCCTTCATGGCTGCGCAAACCGGACAGCGGTAGCAAACTCTACACTCTAAACTATCCACTCTAAACTACGATGACAGCGGTAGCAAACTCTACACTCTAAACTATCCACTCTACACTCTCCGCTACGATGACAGCGGTAGCAAACTCTACACTCTACACTTTCCACTCTAAACTTTAAACTACGATGACTGCGGTAGCAAACTCTACACTCTAAACTATCCACTCTACACTGAAGATATGGAACACACTAAATGCTTAATCATAGGCAGTGGCCCAGCCGGCTATACTGCCGCCATCTATGCCAGCCGCGCCAACCTGAGCCCGGTGGAGTACTGCGGACTGCAGCCCGGTGGACAGCTTACGCAGACCACCGAGGTAGAGAACTTCCCCGGCTATCCGCAGGGCGTAGACGGCAATCAGATGATGATGGATCTGCGCGAGCAGGCCGAACGCTTCGGTACTGACATACGCGACGGTGAAATCACGCGGGTCGACTTCTCCAGTCGCCCCTACAAAGCCTGGGACGACAGCGGGCGCGAGCTCACCGCCGACACGGTCATCATTGCCACGGGCGCCTCGGCCAAGTACCTCGGTCTCGACGACGAGCGTAAGTACAACGGTATGGGTGTCTCAGCCTGTGCCACCTGCGACGGCTTCTTTTATCGCAAGAAGACCGTAGCTGTCGTGGGCGGCGGTGATACGGCCTGTGAGGATGCCCTCTACCTGAGCAGCCTCTGCAAGAAGGTCTACATCATCGTGCGCAAGCCCTTCCTCCGTGCCTCGAAGGTCATGCAGCAGCGCGTCATGGAGCGCGAGAACATCGAGATACTCTTCGAGCACAACACCCTCGGACTCTTCGGCGAGAATGGGGTGGAGGGTGCCCATCTGGTGCGTCGCAAGGGTGAGCCCGACGAGCAGAAGGTCGACATTGCCATCGACGGATTCTTCCTTGCCATCGGTCACAAGCCCAATACCGACATCTTCAAGGAGTGGCTGGAGACCGACGAGGTGGGCTACCTGAAGAAGATCGACGGTACGCCCCGCACCCAGCTGCCCGGCATCTTCGTTGCGGGCGACTGCGCTGATCCCGTCTATCGGCAGGCCATCTCGGCTGCCGGCACCGGCTGTCAGGCCGCTATCGAGGCCGAGCGCTTCCTGCTGGAGCAGTAATCTTCCCTGTTCCTCTGACCGTATTGTTACGTACCCTATAACCGCAGTAAGAAGCGGTTCGTCCGGGGGCGCGTCCTGATTTGGCGCGCCCCCGTTTTTTCTGTTTGAGGGGGAAACACTTCATTTACTCGATTTCTCGTTTGGTTGATACAGAAAGAATAAGTTGTGCAACATATAAGGATGGCACGAACGGCTTTTTTGCGTATTTTTGCCGCTGCAAACAATCCTTTAATCATCATGATGAGACAACCGTTAATCAAGACCGTTATTGCTTGGGCACTTGCTGCGGTGCCATACCTGTCGGGCGTTGTGGCTCAGCCGCTGTCGAAAGGCGCGTTCGAAACGAATAGCTATCGCAATGTGTTCGTAGAGATGGGACACAGCCCTGCTGAGGTAGAGCAGAAACTTCAGGAAGTGTTCAACGATGTGTTCTGTGGCCCCAATAAAGTTTATTTTGAGGTGGGCGACACCCTGGGCTATGTTTCCGATGTGAAGAATCATGATGCGCGCACCGAGGGCATGAGCTATGGTATGATGATTGCGGTGCAGTTTGACAAGAAAGACATCTTCGACCGTCTGTGGCGGTGGAGTAAGCGCTACATGCAGCACCAGAGCGGGGCGCGTAAGGGCTATTTCGCCTGGAGCTGCAAGACCGACGGCACACACAATGCCGAGGGAGCGGCCAGCGACGGAGAGCTATACTACATCACCGCTTTGCTCTTTGCCTCCAACCGCTGGGGGAATCATACGGGTATCGACTATAAGGCTGAGGCTCAGTATATTCTGGACTGCATCCAGCCACGGGAGTATACGCCGGAGGCTCGCCAAGGTGCTTTTGGCTTTGGCCCGCAGCCCGACGGTCCTCAGCAGATGTACCTGATTGACCCCACGACAAGACTGATCACTTTTACGCCTGACGGCTTTGGACAGCGCTTCACCGATCCTTCTTATCATATTCCCGCATTCTATGAGGTGTGGGCTCGCTGGGCTGATGACGGGCGGGCCGACTACTGGCGTGACTGTGCTGAGCGCAGTCGTGCATTCCTGCATCAAGCCATCAACGACGAGACGGGGCTGAATCCCGACATGTGTAATTATGACGGCAGCGAATTGCAGATGCCCCGCTTTCCCCGTCGTCCTGGCATGCCTCAGCAAGCACCTCGCAGGAACGGCAGCAGTAACTTCCGTTACGACTCGTGGCGCGTACCCATGAACGTGGCTTTGGACTATTCCTGGAGCTGTGCCGACAGGGAATGGCAACAGCAGTATGGTGAGAAGATTCAGAACTTCCTCTATCGTCAGGGCATCAACGACTTCCTCGACCAGTACAGGGTAGACGGAACGCTGCCTGAAGAGGATGAGATTCTGCAGGCAGGAGGCTTTCGAAAGCTGCGCCATTCCATCGGGCTCGTGGCCACGTCTGCTGCTGCCTCGCTGATGTGCCGGCATGAGAAGAGCCGCGAGTTTGTCGAGGCTTTGTGGAACGCCCGTCATGAGCCGTTCGACGACGGTTATTTCGATGCTTACTACGACGGACTGCTCCGCCTGTTTGCCTTTATGCACCTGAGCGGTCATTATCGCGTTATTATTCCAAACTAAATACCTGTCAATCATGAACAAACTATTCTTGCTTTTGCCGTTCGTGGCAATGATGCTGGGCTGTACGTCTGGCGAAGAGGAAACTGCCAATCCCGTATTGACTATTGAGGGTGGCCAGATTTCCGGTGTGAGAGTAGACGTTGCGAAGACCGGTGCTGCCGGCACGTCTACCTATTATGTCTATAAGGGCATTCCGTATGCGGCTGCGCCTATCGGCGACCTGCGATGGAAGGAACCTCAGCCCGTGGTGGAGTGGGAAGGTGTGAAGGTGTGCGACCGCTTTGGTCATCCCGGCTATCAGGCTGTGCACTATCCCGGCTTCTATGCTTCGGAGTGGGGCTATGGCGACGAGGCTCCCTACAGCGAGGACTGCCTCTATCTGAATGTCTACACCAAGGCTCCGGGACAAGTAGACAAGAAACTGCCTGTGGCCCTGTGGATACATGGTGGCGGCTATCGTGAGGGCTGGGGCACTGAGCCTGAGTTCGACGGCGAGGAGTGGGCCTTGAAGGATGTAGTGCTTGTCACCATCAACTATCGTCTGGGCATCTTCGGTTTCATGACCTATCCTGAACTGTCTGCCGAAAGTCCTAACCACGTCAGTGGCAACTATGGCATCCTGGATCAGATACAGTCGCTGAAGTGGGTGAAGCAGAACATTGCGCAGTTTGGCGGCGACCCGAACAACGTGACCATCTTCGGACAGAGCGCCGGTGCAGGCAGTGTCAGGACTCTTTGCGAGAGCCCCTTGGCCCGCGGTCTCTTCCATAAGGCAGTCATCATGAGTGGCGGCGGCATCGACGTGCCTGCTAAGGAAGGCGAGGAGGCCAAGCCTGCTACGCCGATGAACAAGTTCTTCAGCTACAACCCCACGCTGCAGGAGAGCGAGGCCGAGACGAAAAAGGTGATGGACTGGGCCGGGCTGACCGATCTGAAGAAGTTACGTGCTGCCTCGACCGAGATCATGTACACCGTGGGTCAGCTGTATAACATGGTGAACAAGAGCGACCTTTTCCTCATGCAGCGTCCTATTGTCGACGGCTATGTCTGCACGAAGACCTTCAATCAGGCTACCCGTGAGGGAACGATTGCCGACATCCCCTATATGATTGGATATACCTTGAACGATATGGGCTCGATGGCTCCCGGCATTGCCGAGTTCTGCAAGGTGCGTCAGGAGCAGGGTAACAAGGCCTGGGCCTACGAGTTTGCTCGTCCGCTGCCCGATGACGGTAAGCATCCTGAGATTACCGACCGCCTGAAAGGTGCCTTCCATTCTTCCGACCTTTGGTTTGTGTTCAAGAGCCTGAAGCACTGCTGGCGTCCCTGGACGCAGGGTGACTGGGATCTCTCTGAGAAGATGATTACCGCCTGGTCTAACTTTGCCAAGTACGGCGATCCGAACGGCCAGGATGCAACAGCTTTAGGATGGGAGCCCTGCACTGCCGAGAAACCGCAGTTCATGCTCTTCAAGCTCGACGACAAGGATGCCGAGGCTTCAGAGATGGGCGAACCCATCATGCCGGAATAAGTATAGTGAATAGTGAATAGTTTATAGTGAATAGTGAAGAGTTTGCTACCGCCCTGCAGACACTACAATAGTGCAAAACAGACGCGGTAGCAAACTCTTCACTATTCACTATAAACTAAGAGGACGGCGGTAGCAAACTCTAAACTATTCACTATAAACTATAAACTAAGAGGACGGCGGTAGCAAACTCTTCACTATAAACTATTCACTCTTCACTTAGAACAGTGTGAGCGTGTAGAGATAGACCACGGCTGCGGGGATGGCCAGCAGCGAGGAGTCGAAGCGGTCGAGCATGCCACCATGACCAGGCAGAATATTTCCGCTGTCCTTGATGCCGATGGTGCGCTTGAAGAGACTCTCAATCAGGTCGCCCCACGTTCCGAAGACCACAACGGTCAGACCCAAGCCCGCCCACTCAAGGGCGTTCAGACCGAGCTCGTTGATGCCAAGCTGCTCCGTGAGGAAATAGACACCTACGGCAATCGCCATAACGAGGATACCGCCGCCGATGCTGCCCTCCCACGACTTGCCCGGCGAGATGCGGGGAAAAAGCTTGTGCTTACCCAGAAGGGAGCCGCAGAGGTAGGCACCCGTGTCGTTCATCCAGAGGAAGACGAAGACCGAGAGCGGTGTCAGGTAGGTGTAGACCACTTCCTGGCCGTTCCAGCGGAAAGCCAGCACATTGAGCAAAGAGAAGGGCAGGGCGATGTAGAGCTGCGAGAGCATGGTGTAGGCCCAGTCGTGGATAGGGTCTTCAGCCTTCAGGTAAAGCTCGGCCACCAAGAGGTAGATGATGCTGACCAGATAGGGGATGAACACGCTCGACGGCGTGAGCCCGCTGTTGAAGCCGGCCATAGCCAGAAATAGGTAGACACCCGCGACGGTGCAGATGAAGCGGTTGATGGTCACGGCCGTGCGGCGGTCGTTGACCAGACCCGTGAACTCCCAGATGGTCATGCCCGTGATCAGGGCAAAGAGCAGGACCATGGCTCGCGGGTTCAAGAAACAAGTGACGATGGCGGCTACGAAGAACACGCCTGTAATGGTGCGGACAATAAAGTTATTCATATCGTTCAGGGTTAAAGGAGGTTCGTTTTGTTCTCGTTTATTTCAGTCAGGTGTTTGCTGAGTTTCCCCCTTCATCTTCAACCTTTGGAGCTTGTTCGGCAGCTTCCTTGGCTTCCAGCTCCTTGGCTCTCTCCTCTGCCATGCGCTCGGCGTCGGCGCGCATCTGGGCTTCGAGGAGCTCTTCGCTGCGGCTGGTCCAGGGGCGCTTGCCGAAGATCCGCTCCACGTCCTCAGCGAAGATGACCTCGCGGTCGACGAGCAGCTGGGCCAGCTGGGCGTGGCCGTCCTTGTGGTCGGTCAGAATCTGCTTCGCACGGTCGTACTGGTCGTTGATTATCTTCATTACTTCCTCGTCAATGACCTTTGCGGTGTTGTCGGAATAAGGACGCTGGAACTGGTATTCCGCGTTGTTGTAATAGCAGAGGTTGGGCAGACGGTCGCTCATGCCGGCGTATGCCACCATACCGTAGGCCTGCTTCGTCGTGCGCTCCAGGTCGTTCATGGCTCCTGTCGAGATATGACCGATAAACAGTTCCTCGGCTGCACGGCCGCCTAAGAGTGAACACATCTCGTCGAGCATGGCCTCCTTGGTCTGAAGGACGCGCTCTTCGGGCAGATACCAGGCGGCGCCCAGGGCCTGGCCACGGGGCACGATGCTGACCTTGACCAGCGGGTTGGCAAACTCAGTGAACCAGGAGATGGTGGCGTGGCCGGCCTCGTGGATGGCAATGGAGCGTTTCTCCTGTTCGGTCATCACCTTCGTCTTCTTCTCCAGGCCGCCGATGATGCGGTCTACGGCATCGAGGAAGTCCTGTTTGCTCACCGTGGGACTGTCGTGACGGGCGGCAATCAGGGCAGCCTCGTTACACACGTTAGCAATGTCGGCTCCTGAAAAACCCGGCGTCTGGCGGGCCAGGAAGTCGATGTCGACCGAGTCGTCGGTCTTGATGGGCTTCAGGTGTACGGCGAAGACCTCCTTGCGCTCGTTCAGGTCGGGCAGGTCTACATGTATCTGACGGTCGAAGCGACCGGCACGGAGCAGGGCCGAGTCGAGCATGTCGGCACGGTTCGTTGCGGCGAGGATGATCACGCCGCTGTTCGTTCCGAAGCCGTCCATCTCCGTCAGCAGGGCGTTCAGCGTGTTCTCCCGCTCGTCGTTGCCGCCCATGGCGGGGTTCTTCGAGCGGGCACGGCCCACGGCGTCGATCTCGTCGATGAAGATGATGCAGGGCGACTTCTCCTTCGCTTGCTGGAACAGGTCGCGCACACGGCTGGCACCCACACCGACGAACATCTCCACGAAGTCGGAGCCCGACATCGAGAAGAACGGCACACCTGCCTCGCCGGCTACGGCTTTGGCCAGCAGTGTCTTACCCGTTCCCGGAGGACCTACGAGCAGCGCACCTTTGGGAATCTTGCCGCCCAGGTCGGTATATTTCTGCGGGTTCTTCAGGAATTCCACAATCTCCTGTATCTCTTGCTTGGCACCGGCCTGTCCGGCCACATCCTTAAACGTGATGCCCAGGTCGCCACCCTTCTCATACATCTTGGCGCGGCTCTTGCCCACGTTGAAGATGCCGCCCATGCCGTTGCCCATACCGCCGCCCATGCGCCGCATAATCAGCATCCAGATGCCGACGATGATCAGGATGGGGAAGATGCTCCAGAACAGGTTGCTGAGGAACCCGTTGTTGTGCTGTGCCTCGTATGTCAGCTTGCCCGTGAACTTCCCCTCTTCGCGCATCTTGTCGACGAAGGTCTCCAGCTTGTCCAGACTGCCTATCTCTACGCTGACGAAGGGGTCGGTGCCCACCTCGTTGGCGCCGCGCTTGAACACGTCGTGTATGTGTTCCGGCTTCACGTACATCTTCACTGTGCCCACCGACTTGTTGACGGTCAGCTTCGAGGCATAGCCGCGGTCCATGAAGGCCTGAAACTCCGTGTATGAGGTCTCCGACTGCACGGGCTGCTGCATGATGCCGTTGCTCTCCTGAGTCATGAAGAGGATGGCCAGTGTGGCAATGATGGTGAAGTAGATCCAGTTCATGTTGAACCGGGGCATCTTCGGACCGTTGTTATTGTTCTGATTGTTGTTCGGTTTCTGTTCCATTTTGCGTATTCTTCTCTTTCGTTAGTCCAGGTTCGGGATGATTTCGATGGGTGCATCCTCCCACAGATGCTCCAGGTCGTAATAGCTGCGCACGTCGGGCAGAAACACGTGAACCATCACGTCGGTATAGTCCATGGCCACCCACTGTGCATGCTCCAGTCCCACGACGTGGGCCGGCTTCTCCTTCAGTTCCGTGCGGCACAGGTCGCCCACGCTCTCGGCAATGGCTTCCACCTGCGTTGGCGAGTTGCCCTGACAGATGACGAAGTAGTTGCAGATGGTGCCGTCGATGCCCGACAGGTTGGCCACCACGATGTCTGCGCCCTTTTTCTCCTGTATTCCCTTGATAATCGTTTGAACTAACAGTTCTGTTTGTTTCATTTATAATATAAAATATGTGTGAAATTGAGGTGCAAAGATACGTATATTTTTTTGATTATTGCGAAAGTAAGTTTTTTTTAACGATTTTCTTTTAGCGCATAATTCGACGACTGCAAGCGTGATGCAGGTTCGTGCTGAACTGGCTTGCAATTCAGCGCAAATTAGCCGATAATCCAGCCTGAATTGCAGTATAATTCAGCATGAATTATAACTGTCTGTCTATCAGTGAGTTGCAAAGGTGCTTGACGGGCGCTTCGTGCTCTCGACGAGAGTGGTCGACGAAGGCAGGAACACTCTGGAAGACATAATTTTGGGGTGCAGAATGAAAAAAAACGGAAAAAGTTTTGCCAGTTCAGAAAAAAGTCGTACCTTTGCAACCGCAAAAACGAAAAGGTTCGTTCCTTTGCGAGGAATTGGGGTATGGTGTAACGGTAACACTGCAGATTCTGGTCCTGCCTTTCCTGGTTCGAATCCGGGTACCCCAACAAAGAAAGTCGCTAAGTAATTACTTGGCGGCTTTCTTGTTTTTGGGTGTCCTTGAATCTATGCAAGACTCTGTCAGATAGGGCATACAAAGATGCTGTCATCATGCCCGATCTTGTTCGGGGTTACAGGTCGCGTGTGAGCATCAGCCTGTAGTCGACGGGACTCATGCCGATGGCATCCTGTATGCGGCGCTGCAGCATGCGGATGTTGGAGAAACCGGCGTCTTCGGCAACGGCGGCGATGGAGTAGTTGGGCTGGTCGCGCAGCAATCGCAGAGCTGCCAGCACCCGCAGGTTGTCGATGTAAGCATCGGGTGTGCGGTGTATCGTCTGGTGACGGAACAGGCGGTTCAGCCTGGCCTGGCTGACGCCCAGCATCTCTGCCAGGGCTGTTGCGTCGAAGTCGGTACTCAGGTGTGGACGGTCTTTCTCTACGCGCATCTCGATGAGTGCCATCAGCTGTCCGTCGTCCTGCAGGTCGGCATTGCGTTGTCGCTCGATGTGTCCTTCCATAATCTCGCGAGCCACCTCCGTGCGGCGGCGCAGGTCGACATCCCATTCCAGCCGTTCCGACATGTCGAGGTTGCGGCTCACCAAGCGCACCAGTTCGCCTTTCAGCCGTTCCACCTCTTTGTGCAGGAAGACGTTCTCGTCTTGCAGCTGCTTGATCTCTTCTTCAGTCATAAGATAAAAGGTGTTTATTCGGTGACAAACAACTGCAGGAATCCGCTGAGTTGGAAGACCTCCTTCACATCCTCCGACATGTTCCTCAGGATGGCCTTGTGAGCGTGGCTGCGGGTGTGTTTGAAGACGTTGAGAATGATGCGCAGGCCGCTGCTGGAGATGTAGTTGAGTTCGGTACAGTCGATAACGATGTCGCAGTCGGTACGCTCAAACACGGGTGCCCGCTGCATTGGCAACGAAAGGTGCCAGCAGGCCGATGTCGTCCATCGAAGCGGAGAGCGAGAGGTGGGTGGTGAGAGGTGAGAGGTGGGAGTAGAGAGGTGAAAGGCTACGGGTAGGCGAGCTTTGCTCGGGAATGTGGTGGGAGGTGAGAGGTGGGACGTGAGAGGTCTGCCATCTGATGGCCAGTATGGTGATGTCGTCGCTCTGTTCGGCATCGCCCGCATGACGACGCACAGCCGTCTCCATCAGTTCCACCAGTTGCCGTGCGCTGTCTGAGGCATGCTCACTGGCCATCTGCTGCACGAGCTTCCTGCCCAGTTGTTTGCCGTTGTTGTTCTTGGCCTCGCTGAGACCGTCAGAATGGCGTAGGTGGTCAGCAGACGTGGCTTCTGGTCGCCGGCAAACTGCCGACTCTCGAAGTAAGGCTGTGTCCAGCCGCTCTGGTTCGCCCTGATCTGCTCCTGGAACCAGACATCGGTGAAGTAGCTGTGATACGTGCTGTCAATCCTCAATACGCTGACGCTGTCGGCTGCCTCTCCCTTCTTGCCGACGCGTATGTCCGTCGTCTTTCTGGCTCAGGGTATGAACATCCGGCCTTTATCAGGATAGTAGTTCGGCTCGAACAGCATGGAACAGCAGACAATCTGGGGGTTCAGCCTGACGATACGCTCCATGTGACTGAACAGTTGGTCTGGAGTTTCCAGGTCGCGCTCAATGGCGTGTACATTGTTTTGTACAGCCACATAAATATCCGACAGCATGCGGCGAATCTCCTGGTAGTCTTCAAGCTGAATGCCCAGATAGCGCTCCTTGGCCTCGTCGCGCATATATTCCCTCACCGTATAATACACCGCACCGGCAATGACAATCATCATTGCCAGAACCACCGCCATGATGCGGTAGGTGAGCCGGGCCGATAAGGAACTCTGCATACTGATCAGTAATAATGTTGACGGCAAAGTTACGAAAAAAGGTTGTAACAAACGAGGGATTTTGGAGAATTAACGTAGAATGACCGTAAAATAAAGGCAATCAGGGGAAAATCGAGGAAGTTCAGTTTTAGGCTGAATGCAAATTTGGGAGGAATAAAGAAGTAGTTAGGTTTCTTATCCGTAACCCGCGAGACGCTCTTCGGAGCCAGTTAAACTTCGTTAATTGAATGTTCAATATGGGGCATAACGACGCACCTTTCACCACCCGTTTCTAATTCCGAAAACTGCTATATTTTGCATAGCAATAGAATCAAGAAAAGATAGTAGTTTTGCAGCCGGAATTTAAAAACGAGTAAGAAACATGAGCAGAAGCACATTTTCGGTACTGTTCTATGCGAACAGAGGTAAGGAGAAAAACGGCGTGGTGCCAGTGATGGGCAGGGTAACTATCAATGGTACACAGAGCCAGTTCAGTTGTAAAAGGAGCATCCCGTTGACCCTATGGGATGCAAAGGGCAATTGTGCCAAGGGACGAAGCAAGGAAGCCTTACAGTTGAATCGCGACCTTGACAACATCAAGGCACAGATTATCAAGCACTATCAGCACCTGTCAGACCGCGAGACATTCGTAACCGCCGAGATGGTGCGCAATGCCTACCAAGGCTTTGGTAGTGAGTATGAGACACTGCTGAATGCTTTTGACAAGGACATTGCCAATCAGAAAAAGCGAGTAGGAAAGGACAGGGGCATCAGTACCCTGTGGGCTATGCAGTTGTCGAGAAAAGATGTGGCTTCATTCATCGAATCCCATTACCGCCGTAAGGATATGTCAATGCTGGAATTGACACCCGACTTCATCAAGGATTTCGCTGCATATCTGAGTACAGAGCGAGGACTGGCAAACGGTACTATCTGGCAACGCTGCATGTGGCTGAAGGGAGTCGTTATGAGAGCGCACTACAATGGTAAGATTCCACGTAACCCTTTTGCCCAGTTCCATATCAGCCCGAATTGCAAGGAACGTGAGTTCCTGACGGAGGAAGAACTGAAGCAGGTGATGACCCATGAGTTTGAGGATGCCGACCTTGCCTTCGTACGCGACATTTTTGTCTTTATCTGCTGGACGGCATTGGCATTTGTGGATGTGAAGAACCTGACTACTGATGACATCGTGGACATCAACGGCGACAAGTGGATAGTGTCTCACCGCCATAAGACGAATGTTCCCTATCAGGTGAAGTTGATGGATGTACCCTTACAGATTATAGAGCGATATAATCACCTGCAAGAAGAAAGGTTAGTGTTCGGCAAGCTCAACTACTGGTCTATCTGCAAGAAATTGAAGAAGGTAATCTCTGCCTGTGGGATAGAGAAGCAGATTAGCCTGCATTGTGGGCGCCATTCCTGGGCCACGCTCGCCTTATCGAAAGGTATGCCGATAGAGAGCGTGAGCCGAGTGTTGGGACATACAAACATAGTTACGACACAGATATATGCCCGCATCACCTCTCAGAAGTTGAACGATGACCTGACCATGCTAAGCGACAAACTAAGCGCATCATTCAATAATATCAAAATGGCATAGGATTATGGAACAGAGAAATATCATTGAGTGGAGTGAGCATTGTAAGTACACTGAACTTACTATACCAAGTGAAGAAATTTGGATGAGTGAGTCCGAACTTGTTGACCTCTTTGGCGTATTCATTCCCAAACTTCGTAACACTATCCAGAGTCTTTACAAAGAAGAACTGGTTAGAACCTACGAGGCAGAGCGAACAATCAAACAGGAACGTGGCCTTTACCTTACTGTATATAATATGGAGGTGGTCATACTTCTTGCTTTTCGCCTCAATTCGTATCAGGCGAGGGCAGTCCGCAGGGAACTGATGGAGCGGATTATCCGTGACCATAAGCCCTTTGAAGTTATCATGACTGCCGTGAAGGGAGGGAAGAAATAAACGTCCTATCCTTTATACGAAAGCAGAAAGGCGGATGATCTGACAATCAGAACATTCGCCTTTCTTCCGTTAGTCTCTTTTACAAAGCTCCT
>Ga0310697_10001086_pt1 | contig 33202 bp, 27 predicted proteins | sample 172DNAGHGlowgp2_FD_203883 | JGI IMG/M metagenome (GOLD analysis project Ga0310697, IMG submission 203883) | Sheep rumen microbial communities from Palmerston North, Manawatu-Wanganui, New Zealand - 1728 DNA GHGlow gp2 (v2) (version 2) | ecosystem: Host-associated > Mammals > Digestive system >... | reverse complement strand
AACAGAGAAGTTAAGCCCGCGCACGCCGATGGTACTGCACCGCAATGCGGGAGAGTAGGTAGCCGCCTTTTTTAAATGAGAGAGCGTCAGCACATTGTGTCGACGCTCTCTTTCTATTTTATATATGAAAATATTATTTTTTATTTTTTTGTTATTTAATATTTTTGTATTTTTGTAAAAAATAATTCTTAATTAATTATAATTATGTTTTCTGGTATTGTTGAAGAATTTGCAACCGTAGTTGCAATTAAGAAAGATAGAGAGAATGTTGATTTTATTCTTAAATGTTCTTTCGTTAATGAATTAAAAATTGATCAAAGTGTAGCTCATAACGGAGTTTGCCTTACTGTTGTGAAAATAGAAAATAACACATATATGGTGACAGCTATGAAAGAAACACTTGAACGTTCTAATCTTAGTGAACTTAAAGTTGGAGATTTGGTGAATGTGGAGCGTTCTATGTTAATGAACGGACGTCTTGACGGGCATATTGTTCAAGGGCATGTTGATCAGACTGCAGTATGTGTGGATAAGATTGATCAACAAGGGAGTTACACTTTTACTTTTGAATACGAATGTAATAAAGAACTTGCTAGGCGTGGCTATATTACTGTGGATAAAGGATCTGTTACTGTTAATGGAGTTAGTCTAACAGTTTGCAACCCCACCAATAATTCTTTTCAAGTTAATATTATTCCATATACTTACGAAAATACCAACTTTCAGTCTATTGAAATTGGAACAAAAGTTAATCTGGAATTTGACATAATTGGTAAGTATATTGCTCGTATTTCACAGTTCAAATGATATTTCTTTTTTTTGAATAATTGTTTGCATTTATAATGGAGTACAATAATACTTATGTTATAATTGAAATACCTTCTATATATTCTTTTAATTTTTGATAAAATGGGTGATTTGACAACGTTGTCGAGTCACCTATTATAATTAGTTTCATTCTTGCTCTTGTCATTGCTACATTCATTCTTCGTAAATCATTCAAAAAACCAATATTTCCTTGTTCATTACTTCGTACTAAAGAAATCAATATTATATCTCGTTCTTGTCCCTGAAAACCATCAACTGTATTCACAGAGATATGTTGTCTATATGGTTTGAATTCTTCACGTTTTATAATTAGTTTTTTTATGTATTGAGTTTGTACTTTATAGGGGCTGATTATGCCAACATCGAATCGCTCATCGAGAAATCGTTTTTTCCCGATTTTATTAATATAGTCTATTAGAGTTTCTAATGTGAGCTCTGCTTCATCTTTATTAATTCTTCCATAATTTTCACCTATATATGCTTCCCTATAACAATTCTGTCCTTTTTTTACGACTGTATTGTCCTTTTGATAAGTTAGTTTTGATGTATCAATCCATTCTATTGGAATGTCATAGTCAAGTATTGAACGATTACGCACGTTAGGTGATGCTTTAACCTCACTTCCATAAAACCAATCAGATGAAAATTGCATAATTTGTTCGTTCATTCTGTACTGAACCCTTAATAGGGTTACAGAAGACGGAACATTTTCAACTATTCGCTCCATCAATGTTTTGCCTAGACCATCTTTCATCGCTTCATAGCATTTTATTGTAGGAGGGAGCTGTTGATGGTCACCCGCAAATATAATCCTATGGCACCTGCGTATGGCTACCCAACAGGCCGGTTCTAACGCTTGTGCTGCTTCATCAATGAATAATGAAGAAAATTTTTTTCCGACAAGTAATTTGCTTGCGCTACCAACAAGAGTACAAGAAATAACGCGTGATTCTTCAAATAAACTATTGCTTATTTGCTGTTCTATTTCATTAGCACGTTCACGAAGACGTGAAATTTTTTGATGGATGCTTTCTCCCCTTTTTTTGTGTTCACGTATCTCACGGATTATCTTCCGGATACTCCACAAATCAGGGTAGGATGGATGGGATTCAAATTTTCTTTCGTATGTAAAAGATAACATTTTTTCATTCACGCGAGTTGGGTTTCCTATTCGCAAAACAGGAATGCCACGATCTACTAGTTGTTCGCTTATCCAATCTACTGCCATATTGCTTTGGGCACATACCATTACCTGAGTCTCACGTTTCAATGTTTCATAAATGGATTCAACAAGCGTTGTTGTTTTACCAGTACCCGGTGGACCATGTATAATTGCTACATCTTTGGACCATAATACTTCATTAACGGCATGCTCTTGTGTTTTGTTTAACCATGGAAAACTTAATGGAGTAAAGCTATATTTACTAGGATTTATCTGACCTGAGAATATGTCACGTAAATAAGCTATACGATTACTTTTAGCTTTTATCACTTCATCAAGTGCATGAAACATGGTTCTATAACTTGTTTCGTCAAAATATAGTTGTATGCCTAGGTTTTCAATATTTTGAAGGTCCAAGATAAATTGTGATGAAGGAACGACTACAACCATTCGCGAATCATCGACGTATGAGATTGTACAAATGGAGTTAAAATATTGGGTTTTTCCTTTGTTTTCTGTGTTTTGTGTGTGACTTGCAACTTTATCTTCTTTTGCATGATTATTACAAAAGAATACAACTGGTTTTCCATATTCAAAATTGTGATCTATATCTTGAGGCTCTTTTTGTTCTATTTCTATTACCAGTTGATTTAATGAATTGTAATAACTTCTTCCTGATTTAATTGGATACCAACAGATTCCACGCTTTACCTTTCTTCCTATGCTCATTTTTTCTGTTTGTGTAAGATATTCTTCCTTCTCTCTCTCATATTCTTGAGTTAGAAGGTCATGCAATCGTTGGATGGGAAGAATAGTACTTTGCATTTTTATAATACCGTCATAATAACTGAGTCATACATCATTTGGTAATGTAGCATGTCTATGCTGAGTGGTTTAAGCGCTTTTGAAGATTCTACAAACATACGCTTAAAGATTTGTTTTTGGTCAGATAATGAAGACAATTGATTATACAATATATTGAATAATTTATATGAGTTTTCTAAATCGCCCAGACAATAATAAACATTACCTAAATTCATTAATATTTCTGTATCATTTGAGTACTCTTTTGTTAATTTAATGTATATATCTTTTGACTTTTCAAAATTACCTGACATTAATTGACAAAATGCTAATTCCTTTTCAACATCTAAACATGTTTCGTCTAAATAATATATTTTATATAGTAATGGAATTGCTTCTGAATATCGCTTGCTTTGGGTTAGGCAGTTTGCTTTACGTTTTAGGTATTGAATATTGTCAGGGTTGCCCATCAATAGCAAGTCGTAATATGCTTCTGATTCATCATATTGTTTCAATTGATAACTAACATGTGCTAAGTGTTTTAATGTCCATGATGAATTGGAATCTAACGAATAGGATATGCAATAACTATTATATGCTGATTTTAAATCGTTTGATTTTTGTTGACAAAAACCTATTTTTTGCCATATTGATGGGGATGAAGAAATCTCGGATGGATTTTGCGAGAAATATAAATCTAAAGCTTCTTTATATTGTTCTTTTCGCATGTAAAAATCTGCTAATCGTAAAATGTCCTCTGAATGGGATAGAAGAGGAGACATTATGTCTATGTTTAGGGGACTAAAGCTTTTATTTTTTTTATCAAATGGATTATTGAATTGATAATGAAATGGATATATGGTAAAGAAACGATATAGGTCTTGGATATATTGACGACTTATGTCGCTTGATTTATTGCTCTCTTCTTTCATGTCTTTAACATGTTCTTTCAATTCATCGTCATTGAGTTCATTAGACAAGCTCTTGTTTATTAATGATTGTCCTGCCTCTCCAGTATTGTTTAGCATGAATGCAAATGAATATTTGTCGCTACTGCAGAATGGTGCATGAACCAATAGATCTTTAAAAGACGATGGAAGAAAATGCATGTTTTGAATTATATTATATAAATGAGGGTGGTATAATGAAAAAGGCATAAACCAATTGCTAATATCATTGAAAAACAAATCGTTTTTTAAATAATGGAATGTACTCATATATACATCTGCTCCATCCATTTGTAATTCCATCATTTCTTGAAGTTTGGAATAGGCCTTATCTGATTTGTCTATATGATGCCACTCCGGATTTTCTCCATTTTGTGTCATGTAATCATCTATCTCAGTGAGTCCTAATTCTGTCCTTTTGAATTTGCCACTTTGAAGAAGGCTTGGTATTATGTCGTTACGCATTTTCTCACTTATTTGAGAAGTTAAAGTGCTATATTCTAATTGCATTAATACTACAAATATGTCATTGATGAAATCTGGTGAATCATAATACAATGATAAACAAGACTCTATAGATGAAAAATGCTTAATCTCGTAATTATATTGACGTAAACATAAAACAATACCAACAATTGCACGCATTCTTATTGAAACATCTGGATGATTATAGGAGTCAAAAAGAAACATCATTTTCTTTTCATCAAACATTTCAAGAAGTGCTAGTGTTACTCCACTTACAATTACACTTTTATCATATGATTCAATAGAATCAGATTCTAATGAATTTGTTAATAGTTCATAATCGCTTTTATTAAATACATCACTGGTCCATATTTTTTTGAATATATTAGATAGTGTGTCTTGGCGGTTTTGAATTAATTCTTCAAAATCATAATTCACTTCTCTTATGTGGGATTTAAAATCACTTTTAAACTCTTTGATTTTTTCACAATAGGATTTTAGATTAGCAAACAAACTTTGTAAGCTTGAGGTCATCGTTGATTTGTATGTTGTTGTATATTTTTCTGAATCATTTGTTTGAATGCGTTGAATTCTATTAATACGATAGAATAACACATGACAACGTCTGTGGAGGCTTGTATAAATTTGTCGTGAGTTTGGATCGTCTATCCCTTTAATCATATAATGAAGCATGCTCGAGTAGGTACTACGTATCTGCTCGTATTCTTCTGATAATTCATATGAAGGTACTTTTTGTAAAAGGGTAGAGATTAATTCTATTTTTGAGGATAAATTATTGCTTTTGAAAGATGTCATGAAATGTGTTTTGTATGCTTTATTATATTAATTATTATTTATTAGAAGTGGGTAGATTATAACCGCTATCTATAGGGATAAAATCAGATGTTATAATGTTTGATTTGTTTTTTTTACCGGTAATCCCTTTGTTGTGAATCCATTGTCTACATATTGGAAGATTGGCAGATGATGGAGGTAGTGCATGGGTATATTGAGGGAATGTGAAAATACTGTCTGCAATATTGTCTTTAAATGAAAGTAACTTTAAAAAACTATATTTTTCACTTTTGATGTGGCTATTAATGAAATCAACAGAAATATTATATGCGTTTATGAGTTTCTTTATGTCAGATTCACGGCGTGTTAGTACTGAATCGTTTATAATTAAAGCAAACATTCCTGAATAATCTTTTATTTCTGATGACTTTGAAATTAATTTGCAACCCTTACTAACACATATACTGGAATATGGTTCGGGAAGAACACAACCGTCAATTTGATTTTGAAGAATCATGTCTTTACGAACTCTTAAGTTATTTATTTGAGGGGTGTTTAATGTTAAACTATCTTTTGCCCCCATAGCAATTATTTTATCTATGAAATAATCTACTATAGAATGTCTTGTAGTTGCAACTATTTTATCTTTAAGATCTTTAATGTTATTGATACGGGATTGTTTGCTTGTAATCAAACTCATATAACATTCTCCTCCTATTATGGCTGTCACACTATCACCTTTACTTTCATATATGCTTAATTTTATCATTTCGCTTGCTATACCGTCAACTGTATGGCTAATAAACGCTGTGTCGGCATCCATTGCCGATTCATATTGGAATAATTCTAATTTTAAGCCTAATGAATCTGCTATGCCATATTCTTTAGCAACATAAAAAGGAAGACATTCTATTGTGGGTAATACTGCTAGTTTAAGACATGTGCTGTCCGGTATTTCTTGGGCTTTTATTATTTCTTTAGGGGATTTGGTTATATAATAGTATATACAAACGGATATTGTAATCAATAGTAATAGTATAAATAATACGCGATTACGATTCTTTTTATCCATATTGATGCTCTTGTTCTACTTTATAATATTTGAATTGAAAATAATTCTGCAATAATTATTCCCGAATTATGATTCCAATACCAAAAGACAACTTGCCCCAATTTGGGAGACAAGTTGTCTATATTTATTATAATGATGACAGTTTAATCTTGAACGGCTGCTACGCCAGGAAGTATTTTGCCCTCTATTGCTTCAAGAAGAGCACCTCCGCCAGTAGAAATATAAGACACTTTGTCTTCAAGTCCAAACTTATGAACACATGCGATGGAATCGCCACCACCAACAAGGGAAAATGCGCCTTCTGCAGTGGCTTCTGCTACTGCTTCACCTACTGCACGAGAACCGGCAGTGAAATTGTCAAATTCAAACACTCCTGCAGGACCATTCCATAAGATTGTTTTAGCACCCTTAATTGCATCTCTAAATTTCTGACGTGTTTCAGGACCAACATCCAAACCTTCCCAACCTTCAGGAATAGCATTGGAAGGACACACTTTCTGATTTGCATCATTGGAAAAACTATCTGCTATTACAGAGTCTACACCTAAAACAAGTTCTACACCATTCTTTTTAGCTAATTCTTCTACACCAAGAGCAACGTCTAGTTTGTCTAACTCAACTATCGAGTTGCCTATTTCTCCACCATGAGCTTTCATAAAGGTATATGTCATGCCACCACATAATATTAACTTGTCAACTTTGCCTAAAAGGTTTTCTATAATACCTATTTTTGAGGATACTTTTGATCCACCCATTATAGCAACGAATGGTCGTTTAATATTAGAAAGTACATTATTAACGGCAGTTACTTCTTTTTCCATTAATAACCCCAACATCTTATTGTCTGAATCAAAATAATCTGCAATTACTGCAGTTGATGCATGGGCTCGATGGGCTGTTCCAAAGGCGTCATTTACATAACAATCGGCATATGAAGCAAGTGTTTTTGCAAATTCCTTCTGGCTAGACTTCATGGCTTTCTTTGCATCTCCATATGAAGGGTCTTCTTTGTCTATACCCACAGGCTTACCTTCTTCTTCAGGATAGAAGCGAAGATTTTCAAGTAATAATACTTCACCTGGTTTTAATGAAGATGCCTGTTCGTGAGCTTTTGCACAATCTGGGGCAAATTGAATAGGTGTTCCCAATTTTGCAGATACTGCATCTTTTATCTGAGACAAAGAAAGTTTTGGATTGATTTTTCCTTTCGGTTTGCCCATGTGAGACATTATAATTAATGCACCACCTTCTTTAAGGATCTTTTGTAATGTTGGTAAAGCACCACGGATACGAGTGTCATCTGTAATGTTTCCATTCTCATCCAAAGGCACGTTGAAATCAACGCGTACGATTGCTTTTTTACCGGCAAAATTGTAGTTCGAAATTTTCATGATTCTTATGGGTTAAATTTGTTAATAAATGATTCAAGTTGATTGTTATGATTTTGTAATTTGTATTTGCAAATTTAGTAAAAAAAATCATAATAGATATATATCATTATTATTTTTTGAATTTAATTGCACTTTTACAAATATTAGATAAACCACAAACGTTACATTTTGCTTTTCGGGATTGGCATATATAGCGGCCATGAAGAAGAAGCCAATGATGAGCCTTAGGGATTAATTCATCAGGGAAAAATTTTGTTAATTCTTTTTCTACTGCTAATGGAGTGGTGCATTTGGAGTCAACTAAACCCAAACGGTGGCTTACTCTGAATATATGTGTGTCTACAGCAAAAGCGGCTTTATGCCATAATACAGATTGAATTACATTAGCGGTTTTTCTACCAACACCTGGTAGCTTAAGAAGATCTTCCATGTTTTCAGGTACTTCACCATCATAATCTGACACAAGAATTTTGGATAGTTTTGTTAGATGCTTTGACTTATTGTTTGGATAGCTTATACTCTTTATATAATTATATATTTCTGATTCCGATGCTTTTGACATGGATTCAGGGGTGGGGTGTGCTTGAAAGAGTGAGGAAGTTACTGTGTTTACACGTTTGTCTGTACATTGAGCTGATAATACTACTGCTACTAATAGCTGAAATGGATTACTGTAATTTAACTCAGTCTCGACTTCAGGCATTGTTTTTTCGAAATAATCTATTACTTTTTGGTATAGTTCTTTCTTGTTCATATTTAATATGGGATTTAATGGGTGAGAATGAAAAAGGCTGCGCTATGCACAGCCCTGAATTTTCTGGATAAAAATAAATCAGCCAAGATATCCCTTAAGCAAACGACTACGAGAATTGACACGAAGGCGACGAATAGCTTTTTCTTTTATTTGACGAACACGTTCGCGGGTCAAATTAAATTCATCACCAATTTCTTCTAGAGTCTTTTCTTGACCTCCAATTCCGAAAAACATGCATATTATGCTTTTTTCGCGTGCTGTTAGAGTGTCAAGGGCGCGGTCGATTTCCTTTGCTAATGATTCGTTTACCAATGTTCGGTCTGCCATTGGTGAATCATCATTTACCAATACATCTAATAGACTGTTGTCTTCACCATCAACAAATGGGGCGTCAACACTTATGTGGCGACCTTGTTGCTTCATGGTGTCTGCAATTTTGTCTTCTGGTAATCCTAATTCTTCAGCTAACTCATCAGCGGAAGGACGACGCTCGTTTTCTTGCTCAAAACGGTTTAATGCTTTGCTGATCTTGTTTAGAGAGCCAACTTGGTTTAATGGAAGACGGACAATACGGGATTGTTCTGCTAATGCTTGAAGTATCGATTGGCGAATCCACCATACGGCATAACTGATAAACTTAAAACCTCTTGTTTCGTCAAATTTTTCTGCAGCCTTTATTAAGCCCAAGTTTCCTTCATTAATTAAGTCTGGTAAACTCAAACCTTGATTTTGGTATTGTTTGGCTACTGAAACAACAAAACGCAAGTTGGCACGTGTAAGTTTCTCTAATGCACGGCGGTCACCTTGACGAATACGACCTGCTAATTCAACCTCTTCCTCTACCGTAATTAAATCTTCGCGACCAATCTCTTGAAGATATTTGTCCAAGGATTGACTCTCACGATTAGTGATACTTTTAGTAATTTTTAATTGTCTCATTCTTATCTCACAAAATTAGCTTGCAAAATTAATATTTTTTTTTTACTTTACAAATATTATTTCTTTTTTTTATATTGATTCTTTTTTATTTAATAATATTTAACAGCATAAAATAATTTTTTTTGTTTTTCAATATCCTGTTTTAGATTACTCTTTATTTTAACATAATATCAACTAAATATGTTATAATTTAAATGAATTTGTAAATAAAATATAATTAGTCATTTATAACTCATTTTTTTTATTTAACTTTGCATGAATTATGAAAATAGCCTTTGTGTAATTTTAAGAATATTTGTATATGAATGTTTTTTTGCGTTGTTTTATTTTTTCTGCTTTTGTCTTTTTTGCAGATTGTATAATAGCTCAAAATAATAATAGACTTACTAGAGCTGAAAGAAGAGCACAAAGAGAACAGGAAAAACAAGAAAAGAAAAAACTTGAACTAGAACGTCTTGTTGAGGAAAGATATTTTTTAGAGCAACAAGAATTAAATAAATTAGGTCCAGTTACCGCTAAAGATGTTGTTTATATTTTTGGTGTAGGGACCAATTTTAATGATTCGACTGTATACCTTACTAGAATTGCCCAATTGGATTCTATCAGAATTGACAAAAAAACGGGTTTCCTTCCAAATAGAGTTGAATTTAGTATTCAGCTTAAACAATTTCTTGAGGGTACTTTAGGACTCGTCAATGAAACTACTTGTATTTTTTTTAGTGACGATAGAAAAAAGATTGCTAAATATTTTTATAAATTGAAAAAAAGATATTTGGATGAAGGGTATAGAAATATGATTGTAGTCGATTCTTCTGATTTCTCATTCGTTATTCCATCATTTTTATTATCTAGATAAGACTATCTGTTGTTTATAATTTTTTATTTTATGATAAAACAATATAAAGTTGGAGGACATTATTTCAGGATACACTTTCTTGACAACATAAATGATGATAAATTGTTGGAATCAAGTAAACCGTTTGAAACCAATGTTGATGATAATGTGCCTTTGTTGTTTCAATTGTATGTAGATGATACTTTTAGGCCAGAAGAACATGGAGAAGAAATTGGCGATTTTGATTCTGGAGGTAATAGCAATTGGGTGTTTGTTAGAAAAGATGGTTCATACGAAATCAGAATTTCCGATTATCGTAAAAGACAATGCTGTCTTATGGAAGCAAAAAACGATTTCTCTATAGTAACTATTGCACTTAATGGTGATATGGTTATGAGAAAGTTTGGGCTAAATAATGCTATGATGATGACGTATGCTTTTGCAGCTGCAGATAAGAATACTGTACTTATTCATGCTTCCGTTGTAAGATATGATGGATACGCTTATCCTTTTTTAGGCGTAAGTGGCACTGGAAAAAGCACTCATACAGGAAATTGGTTGAAATTTATAAAAGGCACTGATCTAATGAACGATGACAATCCCGTAATAAGAGTTATTGATGGAACACCTCTTCTTTTTGGTTCACCGTGGAGTGGCAAAACTCCTTGTTATAGAAATATTCAAGCACCAATTGGTGCTATTACGCAGTTGAAACAAGCTCCATATAATTTAATAAGAAGAGAAACTGTTGTTGAAGCATTTGCTTCCATTCTTCCTAGTTGTTCTATTATGAAATGGGACAAGAGAATTTATTCTGGAATATGTGATACTGTTAAATTGTTGATAGAGAACGTTCCTGCTTTTCTTTTAGAAAATCTTCCTAATGAAGAAGCTGTGCAATTGTCATTTAAAACAATATGCGTAAAGAAATAATTCTTTAATTACTGATAATACGGGTTATTTATCATGATAATTATAATCATTGTCTTTATTGTTTTGTTTGGTATACCTGCCATTGTATTGGTTGTTTGGTCTCAAATTTCAAGAAAAGACAAAGTAAAAAAACGGGATTTGCCTATTAAAAAGTATAGTAACGATAAGTATTTACCTCTTGTATGTGAGTATGTTGAAAAAGGCAAAAAAACTACAATCCCCCTTAAAGGGATTAGTATGAGGCCTTTTTTGGAAAATGATAGGGATGAGGGTGTTCTTGTTAAAAGAACTAAATTTAAGAAGGGACAGGTAGTACTTGCTGAGATTTCTAAAGGTGTATATGTCCTTCATAGAATAGATCGTATTGTTGTGAATGGAGTTGAGGTATTTGACGATTGTGATAATTCGGATGCAGATGTTACACTTAGGGGGGATGGAAATGTTTATGGTACAGAGTCGTGCAAGGTTAAAGATATTAGAGCATTATGTTGTGAAGTTATTAGAAATGGGAAATTATATGATTTGGAATCGTCTAAGTGCTGGAGGTTTTATTCCTGGTATTGGACAAATACTCTTTGCATAAGAAGATATCAATTAGCAATATATAAGTTGTTATGGAGACATGAATTGCCTGATAGGTGGAAAATGAAATAAATATTTAAATAATTGTTGATATGAAAATTAAAAAGGGATTTGAACTTCGTGAAATATGTGGGGAATATCTAATTATTGCTCACGGAAGAGAAAATATTGATTTTACTAAAGTGATTACTCTTAATGAATCGGCTGCCGATATTTGGAATGCTGTAATTGAAAAATCATTCACAGTTGAAGATATGAAAAATGCTTTTACCGAATTGTATGATGTTGATGAAAATACAGCTTTAAAAGATTCTGAAAAATTGTTGAAGCAATGGCTTGAAGCAGGCCTTGTTGAAGAATAAAATTGTAGTATATTATAAATTGAATAAAAAACAACCACATTAGTGGTTGTTTTTTATTCAATTTTGTTGATGACTTTATAACCGAAATTTACCAAGTATTTTATCCATTACCCAATTTACCGAAGTGGCGCTGGTGTTGTTACAATGACATGTTGTATTGCCCTGAAGATGTCCAACAACATTTTCAATCAATGGCTGTTGAACATATGTTGGGTTTTTTGCTATTATTTCTCTATGACCTTCATGATTGTCTAAACATATCGGACTATATTCAAATACCGAAAAACCAACAGTGCCTTTATCACCGACTATTTCAATACGGTCGCTACGGGCTGAATCATATGCTACAAAACACCAGCTAGCAGAACCTGTTACTCCATTATCAAATTTAAAACAAGAATTAATGGTGTCCTCAACATCGTATAAGCCGGCCATATTACTGCAAAAACCCTCTGCCTCAATTATATTAGAGCATAGTATGTGCTGAAGTAGGTCTATTTGATGAGGGGCTAAATCATAAAAGTATCCTCCGCCACCAGCTATATCTGGTTGAAGTCGCCATGGGAGATTTTTTGTGTTGTAGTCTAATTCACGAGGAGGTACAGCAAAACGTATCTGGACAGATAAGATTTTACCTATTTCACCATTTTCTACTATTGATTTCACAATTTGAAAATATGGGAGATAGCGCCTATAATATGCAACGAAACATGGAATTCCTGTATTTTGAGATATTCGATTTATACGAAGACATTCTTCATAGCTTGCTGCCATAGGTTTTTCTATATAAGCTGGTTTGCCGGCTAACATAGACATTATGGCAAATGTTGCATGAGATGAGGGGGGGGTGGCTATGTATACAGCGTTAACATTGGGGTCTGAAACTAATGATTGGGCATCACTATAATAATTGTCTATTCCGTGACGGATTGCATAAGAACGTGCTTTATCTTCATTTCTGCTCATTACTGCAACTACTCGAGATCCTGACACTGAAGTAAAAGCTGGACCACTTTTTTTTTCTGTGGCTTCGCCACAGCCGATAAATCCCCAACGGATTGTATCTAGAATTTGCATAGAATTTGAATAAATGATTAATAATTTATAAAATATTATTTCTTTATTAAGTTATTTGTCTATTCTGGTTGCAAAAATATCCTTTTTTAACTACATTTGCAAAAAAATATCTTCTTTTTAACCTTTATATATTATTTTACTGTTTTTATGGATACTGAAGAAAGAAATAAATCTGTATGGAATGAACCCTTTTTTATGTTTAGAAAAGTAAATAAATGTTATTCTAATGCTATTAGTTTTTTCACTGACAGATTTTGGAAAATAATTAAATTAGCATTGCCGATATTATTTTTAGGTGCATTTGGAATTACTGTGATTTTATATGTTTTATGTGATGCCACATTGCAGATATCATTTGCATCTTCTTTGTTTTTTTGTTTCTTTGCAATTATTGTGATATTGTTTACATTGTCGATAGTTATTTCTTTCTTGTATAGATGTATTGATGTTAATATTGAAAGTATTAATTTATATAGCGTTGGATATAAATACATATACAATAAAATTTTCTTTAATAGATTGTTAAAGGCTTTTATTGTTGTTCTTGTTGCTTTTATTATAATAGCTCTTATTGGATTGGGTATTTATTATATTAACAAAGTGACTACAGAAGACATCCTAACATATGAACACGTTTTAGTAAAGACATGGATGTTGGGTATTTCTGGTTCTGTTTTATTAATGGTAGTTTTATTACCGTTGTTTATGTCATTAAATACTGTAATGTATAATAAAAAACATATATGGTTTAATTTATGGAATGGATATAAATTAGGATGGAAGAAATGGGGGAGAGTATTTGCCTTGGATTTCCTTATTACAATTACCATTTCTGTTTTGTTTTTATTTGTAATGGCTCCGGCATATGTTATATCTTTAATGCAACATTCTGCTACACTTAGCAGAATGCAAGGTGATGTTGTTGATATACCTTTTTATTTCCCATGGATTACTGCATTGATATTATTCATGTCTTCTATGTTTTTAATTATACTTATCTTAATGAAATTCATGCCTCAAGCATATTTATATGCGTCGTTTGTTTCTGAAGAAAAGGACGAAATTAACAATAAGTGACTTATATGAAAAAAAATAATTTACCAGTTTTTGAACGTGTGTGTATTGAAGCCGTGGCTGCTGAGGGTAAATCAGTTGCAAGAATCAATGACAAGGTGATTTTTGTCCCTTTTGTTGTGCCTGGTGATGTCGTTGATCTTAAGGTTAAAAAAAAGAAAAGTAATTTCATGGAAGCTTTGCCTATTTATTTCCATGAGTACTCTAAATTAAGGACCATTCCGAAATGTAAGCATTATGGGATTTGTGGTGGCTGTAAATGGCAGGCGTTGAAGTATGAAGAACAAATAAAAGCAAAACAACAACAAGTTGTTGATGCATTAATTAGAATCGGTAAAATTGAAATGCCAGAAGTTTCTGATATTATTGGTAGTGAACAGATTTATGAATATAGAAATAAATTGGAATTTGCTTTCTCTAATAAAAGGTGGTTGACCGACAAGGAAATTGCTGAAAATGTGAAGTATGATAATATGAACGCATTGGGTTTTCATATTACAGGTGCTTTTGATAAAGTGTTGGATATCCAGGAATGTTATCTTATGGATGATATTAATAATAAGATTAGAAATTATATTAGGGATTATGCTATACAGCATAATATGACATTTTATGATTTAAGAAATAACTCGGGATTGCTTAGAAGTATAATGATTCGTAATTCAAATAGTGGCGAATTGATGGTGTTGGTTCAATTTCGTATCGAAAACGAATTTGATTATGATAAAGCAATGGGGCTGATGAGCTATATTGCCGAAAAGTTTCCTCAGGTATCATCTCTTCTATATGTTGATAATCATAAATGCAATGATACTTTTGCTGACCAGAAAATTGTTCTCTTTAAAGGCAATGATCATATTTTTGAATTAATGGAAGATCTTAAATTTAAAGTTGGACCGAAATCCTTTTATCAAACCAATACAAATCAGGCTTATAATTTATATAAGATAACAAGACAATTTGCACAACTGACCGGAAACGAGTTGGTGTATGATTTATATACAGGGACCGGGACAATAGCGAATTTTATTGCTCGACATTCTAAAAAGGTAATTGGAATCGAATATGTTGAGGATGCCATTAAGGACGCTAAAATAAACTCTATAATTAATAATATTGATAACACTGTTTTTTATGCTGGCGATATGAAAGATATACTAAATAATGAATTTGTGCAAGCTAATGGGAAACCTGATGTTATTATTACAGATCCTCCAAGAGCAGGAATGCATAAAGATGTTATTGATACTATAATATTTGCTAAACCTAAGCGTATTGTATATGTCAGCTGTAATCCAGCAACTCAGGCAAGAGATTTACAGATGTTGTTTAAATATTATACGGTTTCAAAAGTACAACCTGTTGATATGTTCCCTCATACACAACACGTTGAGAATGTGGTGCTATTGAATTTCAGAGATTAACATTAATTTGATTTTAAATTGTTTAATATGGCAAGTCAAGATTATTACAATAAACTTTTAGCAAATAAATATACGGATTATAAGGTTAAATCCACAACTACTCTGTTGGAGTTTTTAATGACATCTGTTCCTGGAATAACAAGGACTAAGGCAAAGAAATTACTTTCAATGAAGATGGTGTATGTTGATAAGGTTATTACATCCCAATTTGATACTGCTTTAAAACCTGGACAATTTGTTCAAATTGCTCATAAAGGTAACCCTTATGATTTGAGAAGTAAATATGTTAAGGTAATGTATGAGGACGCTTTTATAATTGTCGTTAATAAAGAAAATGGTATTGTGTCTGTACCGATGCCAGGATCTAATGAGATTTCCGTTAAGTCTATTCTCAATGAATATGTAAAAAGAAGAAATCGTACAGCTAGTGTGCATACAGTTCATAGGCTAGATAGAGGAACCTCTGGTATAATGATGTTTGCCAAAAAACGTGATGTACAACAATCTTTAATTGAAAATTGGAAACAAATAATCACAGAAAGAAAATATGTTGCTCTTGTGGATGGTGTTTTGGAAAAGGATAAAGGTGTTGTGACTTCTTGGCTCTCAGATAATAGAAAATATGTTATTTTCTCAAGTCCTGTAAATAATGGAGGTAAATATGCGGTTACTAATTATATTACATTAAAAAGAAATAATGATTTTACTTTGATTGAGCTTTTTTTGCAAACTGGAAGAACAAATCAAATACGTGTACACATGAAAGAATTGGGACATCCTGTTGTTGGTGATGAAAAATACGGAAGTAAATCCTATGAGGCTAAAAGACTTTGTCTGCATGCCAAATCTTTATGTTTTTACCATCCGGTAACAAATGAATTGATGAAATTTCATTCAGATGTTCCAAGCGTCTTCTTAAAACTGATAAAATGATAGTGGAACATTTCAGATTCAGAAGATTTATTTCATTTGATTTTTTTATTATTTGTTTTTTGTTAAGAGATTATTATGCTTTTTAGATTATTATTTGTAACTTTGCATAACATTTGATAGGTAAAAGGAACTGCAACTATTTTGCATTTTATTATATACTTTTTGTTTATCATGAGTCAAATGAGACCTTTCAAGGTATTTTCCGGTACTAAATCGAGATACTTGGCTGATAGAATATGCCAAGTTCTTGATTGTCCATTAGGAAATCTTATTGTTACACATTTTGCAGACGGTGAGTTTGCTGTTAGTTTTGAAGAATCTATTAGAGGACAAGATGTATATCTTGTTCAGTCCACTTTCCCCACAAGTGATAATCTAATGGAATTGCTTTTGATGATCGATGCGGCAAAAAGAGCTTCTGCAAGAAGCATCATTGCAGTCTGTCCTTATTTTGGTTGGGCTAGACAAGACCGTAAAGATAAGCCAAGGACTGCTATTGGAGCAAAATTGGTAGCTGACATGATGGGAGTTGCGGGTATTGACAGGCTTATGACAATGGATTTACATGCAGACCAAATTCAAGGTTTTTTTAATGTGCCAGTTGATCATTTGTACGGTTCACTTGTATTAATGGATTACATAATTTCATTGAATCTTCAAAACCTTGTGATAGCTACTCCTGATGCAGGTGGATCAAAACGAGCGGCTCTTTATGCAAAAAAACTTGAATGTCCACTTGTACTTTGCCATAAAACAAGGGCAAGGGCTAATGTGGTTAGCTCTATACAAATTATAGGTGAAGTTAAAGATAAAAATGTTATTCTAGTTGACGATATAGTTGATACTGCAGGAACAATAACAAAAGCTGCAGATGAAATGATTAAAGCGGGAGCAAAAAGTGTTAGGGCTGTTGCAAGTCATTGTGTTATGAGTGATCCGGCAAGCGATAGAGTACAAAATAGTTCTTTAGAAGAAATTATTTTTACAGACTCAATACCGTATTCACAGAAATGTATGAAAGTTAAACAAATTTCAATCGCTGAAATGTTTGCTAGGGCAATTAAATGTGTTCAAGCAAACGCTTCTGTAAGTGAAGCCTTCGAATTTTGATAAATATTCTATATTTAATTTTTTCATATAAAAATGGGTGTTAATTGTTAACACCCATTTTTATGTTGTTTATACAAAAACAAACATTATACCCATTTGCTCAAATCTTTTTCAGATATAAATTTGAGATTATTGAGAATGATTGTTTCACGGGCCTCTTCAGGGTTATCTGTGCGGAACACCATAATACCTTTGCCGTTAAACAAAAAAGTATACATATAAGTTATGCTGACACCTGTCTTGCTGATTATTTCAATTGCGTCATGGGACCGACCTGGCTCATTGTCAAGCTCCAAGGCCACAACGTCTGATAATGCCACTGCGATTCCGGCTTGCTTCAGCTCTTCATATGCGCGGATGGGTTCACTACAGATTAAACGGTATATTCCATACTCGGCTGTGTCGGCTATTGTTGACGCAATAATTTGTATTTGCGCATTTTTCAATACTTCAAGCACTTTTACTAAAGTGCCTGAACGATTTTCAATAAAAATAGATAATTGATGAATTGTCATAATTAATGTGTTTTTGTTTTGTTAGTATTATTGGGTTGATAATGAATTACTAATAATTCTTTCGTAAGTCTTTTACCCTAACAGCTTTCTTTTCGTCACTTACCAACAAAGTGCCTTTGGGGACAAGCCGTATTTTGGGAGTAATTAGAATTTCATCTCTCAACTGACGAGTTATTTCTTTTTCTAATGATTTTAAACGATTATAGTCATCTGTGAACAATTGGTTGATTTCAACGTCAACGGTCATTATATCGCCTGAGTAGTTTGTGTCCAATGTGATAAGATAATCTGTACTAAGCTCCTTAAATTTAAGAAGTATCTTTTCTATTTGTATCGGGAATATATTTACTCCTTTTAATATTATCATATCGTCACTGCGACCCTGTAAACGATCTAAGCGGATATGATTACGCCCGCATGCACATGTACCGGGAAGTATACGGGTCAAGTCACGAGTGCGATAACGAAGAAGAGGCATTGCTTCGCGATTAATTGTTGTTAATACCAATTCTCCTAATTCTCCATCTGCTACAGGCTTTAAAGTTATTGGGTCAATAATCTCAACAATGAAATAATCTTCCCATATATGTAAACCGTTTTGTTGAGGACATTCAAATGCAACACCGGGACCCATCATTTCTGATATACCATATGAATTGTAAGCTTTAACGCCAAGGTTGTCTTCTATGCGTTTACGCTGCTCTTCGCTATGAGGTTCTGCACCAATACATAAAACTCGGAGTTTTGTGTCTTTACGTGGATCTACTCCCTCTTCTTTCATCACTTCATATATGCGGGATGCATAACTCGGAATTGCATGAAGAACACTTGTGCCAAAATCTTTGATGAATTTAATTTGGCGCTTAGTGTTACCGGCTGCAGCGGGTACTGTCAGCATACCAACACGCTCTGCTCCATATTGGAAACCTAGGCCTGCAGTAAACATTCCATATCCAGCGGAATTCTGAAAAACGTCTTCTGGGCGACTGCCTACCATCCATAAACAACGAGCTACAGCATTGGCCCATTCTGATAAATCATTTTCAGTATGTAGCACAACGGTAGGATTGCCGGTAGTACCGCTGGATGAGTGAAGGCGTGTACAAGAACGAAGGGGAACGCATGATAAGCCAAATGGATAATGTTCACGCAAGTCTTCTTTTGTTGTGAATGGCAGTTTGCGTACATCATCTACACTTTTTATGTCTGATGGAGTAATTCCCATTTCAGAAAATTTCTTTCTGTAAAACTCGGAATTCATACAACGGGACACTGTTGATTGAAGACGGGCTAACTGTATAACTCTTAGTTGGTCCCTGGACATCGTTTCAATTTCTGGATTGAAATATGGAGAATAATACATTCTGTTTATGTGAATTTTATTTAGTTAATACGTTAGAGTTTATAAAATTAAATAATTATAAATTGCGTTTGTCAATTACGTGGATGCTCTTACCTTGGCTGCGTTCTATTGTGTTTGGTGCTTTCAGTTGTACTTTAGCTGATATACTAAGTACACTCTTTAAACGAGCAGCAAAACGTTTTTCTAATTCGTCTATAGCGGCTGGGGTGTCAAATGTGCCTGTAAAATACTCTTGGCGTAATTCTACTTGAACTAATAATGTGTCAAGATTGTTTATGCGTTCAACAATAAGCATATAGCGAGGAGCAAATTCCTTCATGCTTAATACAACGCTTTCTACCTGAGATGGGAATACGTTAATTCCACGAATTATGAGCATATCGTCACTACGTCCTTGAATCCTACTCATTCGAATTGAGGTACGACCACAATCACACTGACCTGGTAGTAATGAACATAAATCTCTTGTGCGATAACGCAAAACTGGCATGCCTTCTTTTGTTAATGTTGTAAAAACCAATTCACCTGTTTGACCATTTGGAAGAGGCTCCAATGTGACCGGATTAATAATTTCTGGATAAAAATGGTCTTCACATATATGTGAACCATTTTGATGTTGGCACTCATAACTAACACTTGGACCCATGATTTCACTTAAACCATATAGATTATAACCTTTTAATCCTAAACGGTTTTGAATTTCTTCTCGCATATTTTCAGTCCATGGCTCTGCACCAAATGCACCTACACGGAGATGTATTTGGTCTTTTGTTATGCCGAGCCTTTCCATCGTTTCTGCCAAATATAATGCATAGGATGGCGTGCAGGCTATACCGGTAATACCTAAATCTCTTATTAATTTTGCATGTTTTTCTGTATTACCTGTAGAGGCTGGAACTACAGACGCGCCTACCATTTCTACACCATTGTGTGCACCAAGACCACCTGTAAACAAACCATATCCATAACTAACAGAAAATATGTCATTCCTTGTGACACCATATGAAGTTAAACTACGTGACATGCATTCACTCCAAATACCGATGTCCTTACGTGTGTACCCAACTATTGTTGGGTTACCGGTTGTTCCGCTTGATGCATGGATTCGAATAATTTCGCTTTGAGGGGCGGCTTGTAGACCAAACGGATAATTGTCACGCAAATCCTTTTTGGTTGTAAATGGGAGCTTGTGTATATCTTCTATAGTTTTAATGTCATTTGGAGTTATGTCCATCTCTTGAAGTTTGTGGCGATAGAATGGTACATTATGATACACATATTCAACTATTTTATGAAGACGTTTTCCCTGTAGAGCGCTCATTTCATCTCGGCTCATGCATTCTTTGTTTGGGTTCCAAATCATATTCTCTATTTATTGTGTTTGCTTAATTGTCAAGTTTGGTGTTAAAATGTTTGTTTTTTTCTTGTTTTACTTTCGTTTTGTAATTTGTTTGCAAATTTACAATATTTTAACCAATATACAAAATATAGATTTGTTCATTTAATTAAATATTTGTATTTTTGCAATTATATTTAATTAATTAAATTTGTATTATTATGAAGAAGTTGTACTATTCAATTATTGTATGTGTGTGTGCAATACTATTAATGAGCGCGGTAAAAGACGAAATAATGTCTAAATCTAATGGTGTCTATATTGTTAATACCACTAAATTGGCTTCTGATGTTAAAGGATATAAAGGTACTACACCATTGAAAATTTATATTAAAAAAGATAAGATTCAGAAGATTGAAGCATTGCAAAACTCTGAAACACCTAAGTATTTTAAAATGGTGACTTCTCAGCTGCTTAATAAATGGAATGGAATGGCTGTTAAAAAAGTAGCTACTGCAAAAGTTGATGGAGTAACTGGCGCTACTTTCTCTTCAAACGCTGTTAAGGAAAATGTTAAAAGAGGAGTAAGTTATTATCTTAAACATAAATAGTTGGATTTTGGTTTGCATGCTTGTGTTTCATCAAGTTTATTAGTGTATATCCTTGTATTTATTTATAATCTGTTGTTTTAACTAACTATTAATGCTAAATAATATGGGAGATTCTAAAAAGGAATTTTCAAGAAGAGAATTTTTGAAAAGAATTGGTATTACATCTGCTTCAGCGGCTGCCTTGATTGCCATTAATCCAATGTCTTTGTTTGTTGATGATAAAAAGAATAATCCAATTGCTGCGGCTAATGGTATGACATATAGAATTCAACGGAAAAGTAAAGACAGGGTATCCTTATTGGGATATGGTATGATGAGATTACCGAATAAAAATAGGAGAATAGATCAAGAACTTGTAAATGATGAGGTTAGATACGCATTAGAGCATGGAGTTAACTATTTTGATACATCTCCACACTATGTAAATAATTTATCCGAAAGATCTCTCGGAATTGCCTTGAAAGAAAGTGGATTTGAACGAAAAGACTATTATATAGCTACTAAAATGTCAAATTTTGGTGAAGATGAATGGTCATATGAAAAATCTGTGGAATTATATCATAATTCTTTTAAGGAATTACAAGTGGATTATATTGACTATTATCTACTTCATGGAGTTGGAATGGGTGGAATGGATAATTTAAATAATCGTTTTTTAAACAATGGTATTTTAAAATTTTTGTTGAAAGAAAGAAAAAAGGGGAAAATTAGACATTTGGGATTTTCGTATCATGGCGATGTGGCTGTCTTTGATTATTTACTGGCTAATCATAAAAAATATAAGTGGGATTTCGTACAGATTCAAATGAATTATGTCGATTGGAAACATGCTCAAGATATGAATAAAAGGAATGTAAATGCTGAATATTTATATTCTGAATGTGAAAAAAGAGGTATACAAACTGTTATGATGGAACCTCTTATGGGGGGGAGACTTGCAAAAATTAAGGATGTATATGCAAATCAATTGAAATCGGTTAGGCCTGATGACACCCCTGCTGCGTGGGCGTTTAGATTTTGTGGAACTCAACCAAATGTACTTACTGCTTTAAGTGGTATGACTACCATGGAACAATTAGTTGAGAATGTTAATACTTTCTCTCCTCTGGACCCATGTACTAGCGATGAGCTGTTGCTTTTAGAAGAAATTGCGTCCAATATGGTTGCATATCCAAATATTCCATGTACTAATTGTAAATATTGTATGCCATGTCCCTATGGTGTTAATATACCAGAAAACTTCGCCTTTTATAACAATTGTGTTAATGATGGGTCTTTGCCTCCTGCAGACAAATCTTCTTCATTATATAATGAAAAAAAACAAGCCTTTGTGGCTAAATATAAAGAATCTATTAAGGATAAAGAATTGGCAAGTGTATGTGTGGGATGTGGAGAATGCTTATCTAAGTGTCCACAAAGAATAAAAATTCCTGATCAAATGGCAAAGCTTACGCAACTACTCGATTAGTTAATATATACGGCTATATGGAATACGGATGGAAATCTTTTACTTTTGATTAGATTTCCATCTTCTTTTTGTTAAATGGGCTTTATTTATTGACTTTTCCCCCTTTTTTTAATTTATGTTTATCATATATACTTTAAAATAAATGCAAATGTTTGCAAAACTAAAATTATTCTTTTATTTTTGCATTAAATATATTTTTCATCTTGTTTTGACCAATTGTAATATGAAAAAAATTATTTGCGTTTTACTCGTCTTTATTTATGCAAATTCTTGGGCTCAAGTTAATACTTGGACTGCAGATAATGGTAATGGTACTTTTACAAATCCTTTGTTTTATGATGAATTTTCCGACCCGGACATTATTAGAGTAGGAGATGATTACTATCTGGCTGGAACAACTATGCACTCTGTGCCAGGATTAGTTATACTTCATTCTAAAGATCTTGTAAATTGGGAAAATGTTGCCTATTGTTTTGATAGATTTGATTTTACAGAAGATCGGTTTTATTTGAGAAACCATCAGGAAATATATGGCCAGGGTATTTGGGCACCTTGTATCAGGTTCGCAAATGGACAATTTTATATTTATTCTAATGTTAATGGTAAAGGATTGCAGTGTTATACAAGTAAAGATGTTCATGGGCCTTGGGTTCATCATAATATGGAAGGGAATATTTATGACTTGAGTGTTTTATTTGACGATGATGGAAAAATATATGCCATACATGGATATGGAGAAGTAAAATGCACGGAATTGAAGAAAGACATGAGTGGTCCGGTTGAAGGCACAGAAAGAGTTATTATTCCTAATGGAAGTGCTGTGGGAGAAGGACATCATATGTATAAAATCGATGGGATGTATTATCTTATTTCCACTGATTACAGGCCTAACGGAAGAACGTTATGTTCTAGAGCAAAATCTATTTATGGACCATATGAAACATGTGTAATTACTGCAGATGAAACATTTGGGTATCATGCTGCACCATTAACTCAATGGAGGGGAAGAATTGAGCCGGATGGAACTTCTTTCATAATTCCGAAAGAAGATATAGATGCTACTGCATGTACAAATATTCATCAAGGTGGAATTGTTCAAACACAAAAAGGGCAGTGGTGGGCCTTACTCATGATGGATTTCCATTCCATTGGTAGAACTGTTACTTTAGCGCCTATTACATGGAAAGATGGATGGCCGATGTTGGGCCTTGAAGGAAACCTGGGACGTGCTCCGAGAACTTGGATTAAGCCGGATATCGATGTAAATGTAAAGCCACATTCTCCATATAACAGAAATGATAATTTCGATGGAAAAGAATTGGGGAGAGTGTGGCAATGGAATCATAATCCTGATGAGACTATGTGGAAATTAATAGATGGAAGATTAAGACTTAATACTTTGCCAGCAGAACAATTGATGTGGGCTAAAAACTCACTTACGCAAAGAGTCGTCGGGCCATCATCTGTTTCTACTGTTGAATTGTATACAAAGAACCTCAAAGATGGGGATGTCGCAGGACTTGGAAATATTAATGTACCATGTTCGTGGATTGGCGCCGTTAAAGATGGAAATAATCTGATAGTCAGATATTTCGATCAAACGAATAATGACACTATTGATGTTGAGGGAAATGATTTTGATTTAATATATCTTAGAATTGTTGGTCATTATGACGAAAATTCTATGCATTATGAGTATTCATTTAATGGATCTGATTTTAAAATGCTTGGAAGAGAAATTCCTCTAAGTTATCAACTTTGTACTTTTCAAGGGTCTAGAACAGCCTTATTTGCCTTTAATTATAAAGGACACAGTGGCGGATATGCTGAGTTTGATAATTTTAATGTTATAGAAACCATGGCAGACAGAAGTCATAATATCCCATTTGGTAAAATTTTCAGAATTATTAATCTCGCAACTGGTAAGCCGATGGTTGCTTTGGAACATGGATTGATGTATGACACAAATCCAAATGACAATAACAGAAATACTCATTTTAAATTAATTGATAAAGGAAATGGAATGGTCATTCTTCAATGTGAAGATGGACGCTATTTGTTTGTTTCTGGATTTGGACTTCCAGGAGATGTTAGACTGACAAATGATATAAATAAGGCTGAAGTTTTTTTGTGGCAGGATTATCTTAATAATGAATTCATGTTGATGTCTATGAGAACTCATACCTATTTAGGAAAAAGTCCAACAACAGGTAGCCCTTATTCCATGGATTTTAAAGGTGCTGATCCTGCAAGAAGAAACGGTGCTGTTTTTATTTGGGAAGAATAATTAATTATAAACTTAAAAATACTTTTATTATGAGCAAAACACCAACTCCCCATATTGGGGCTAATATCGGAGACATTGCCGAAAATATGATTATGGCGGGTGATCCGTTACGTGTGAAACTGATGGCTGAAAAATTCCTTGAAAATCCAGTGCAATTTAATAACATTAGGAGCATGGTTGGATACACAGGTACATACAAAGGGAAAAAAATAAGTGTTATGGGGCATGGTATGGGAATTCCATCAATAGGTATTTATACCTATGAGTTATATAATTTTTATGGGGTAAAGAAAATAATTAGAGTCGGGTCCGCTGGGTCGCTTGACATGGACCTTAATATTGGTGACCTTATTATATCTATGGGTGCATGTACAAATTCTAATTATGCTGACCAATATGAATTGCCTGGTACATATGCACCAATAGCTGATTATGGATTGTTACGTGATGCTGTTAATAAATGTGAAGAAAAAGGGTATAAATTTAAAGTCGGAAATGTTGTTACATCAGACACTTTTTACACCGAAAATGCACATAATGACAAATGGATTAATATGGGAGTGTTGGCTGTTGAAATGGAAATAGCGGCACTGTACATGAATGCGGCTCGGTCAGGTAATAAGGCTCTGGGAATTTGTACTATTTCTGATTCTATTGTAAAAAGCGAGGCGGCATCTGCCGAGGTAAGACAGAATGCATTTACTAATATGATGGAAGTGGCATTTGAGATTATTTGATGATGTAATATTCTGCTTGATTCTTACAAACAACTAATTATAAAGTCTATAAACGTTACTTAAATAATTAGATATTCATTGACGACAATGTTAGTCGATGAGTCTTTTGTTCATTTTTTGTAATAGTTAATTATTTTATTCGATGAGTGATTCTTGTAAATCCTTTTCATTTGTCGGAATGGCAGCTGTTATGCATCTTTTGGTTGACGGCATTTGTCTTTGTGCATTATATGTTATGTCAAAAACTTTATTTATGTCAAATGTGTTTTCTGTTTTTATGACTTATAATGTATTAGCTTTTATGTCACAGCCTTTTACTGGAATTCTAGTAGATAAGATGAAAAGAATGCATTGGATTCTTATTGGGGCTATCCTTTTTCTTATATTTGCTGTTTTGACTGAAATTCTTCTTGTCAGCAATAAGTCTTTGTATGCAGAAAACGCTACTTATATTGTTGCTATACTTCTTGCTGTTGGGAATTCTTTATTCCATGTTTGGGGCGGAAAACAGACTGTTATAAAAACTGGAAACGACATGAGGACGTTAGGTGTGTTTGTGTCAACTGGTGCTTTGGGCTTATCATTGGCCTTGGTACTTCATTCTTGGGCGCTTCTCTTTGTATTTCTAATTACTTTATGTCTTTTTGCTACTTTGTATATTATTTGTGACGGTATTTATTCTCATAAGATAATGATAAATGATGATTCCTTTGGTTCGGATTCTATCGTAATAATAAATAATAAAAAGCTTATATTCTCTTTTTGGGCTATCGGTACTATTGTTGTTTTTGTTATGTTCAGATCTTATATTGGTGAAACTTTTTCCGCTGAAATTGAAAAAAACAAAACAATCATACTCTTACTTGGGGCTATTGCAATGTTTGGAAAAATGAGTGGTGGGTGGATTGTTAAAATTGGAGGGATTATAAAGACATTAATTGTGGTTTTGATTTGTGTGGCTATTACATATTATTTAAAATCATCTGCCCTTTTTGTTGTGCTTTTGGGCGTGTTTATGATAAATTTAACCATGCCAATTACTTTGTATTTAGCTAATGCTGTATTGAAAGGCCGTGAGGGCTTGGCGTTTGGTATTTTAGCTGCAGCGCTTATTCCTGGATATATCTTGGCGATTATATAATTTCATCGTAAAACATGTTGTTAAAACTTCTATATACCTTGATCCCAACAATTATTATTGAACTTGGGGTTTTGTTATTACTTCTTGAAAAACGTAAAAAAGTTTTAATATCTTCTGTTTTTGTTAATATTTTGACAAATATTCCATTAAATCTTTACGTTCGGTGCGTTAATAATGGTTGGACGGAAATTGTTGTCGGAGAGATTCTTGTAGTTATTATTGAGATGGTTTGGTATTTCTTTTTTATAAAAGAATGGAAAAAAGCATTTGTTTATAGTTTGCTTTGTAATACTATTAGCTTTTTAATTGGACTTTTTTTTCAACTCATAATGATTTATTTTAAGATATTGTAATTATAGTTCCTTAATCATCAGATTAAGAGAGAATGTTTTTATTTTTAATTGATATATTCGTGTATTATTGTTATAGAGTTTTGCAATTTTGTATTACAATGTTTTAGTCTGTTTCTTTTATTTTCTTAATACTTTAAACAAATTAATTAATCATCCCTTTTGGTAAACATTTTATCATGAAAACTTTTTAAAGTTGTCTGTTTTTTTTAATAATTTATTGAAAATTAACAATATAACAAAATTTAACATTAAAAAAGTTTTCCAAAAAGTATTTTATTAATCTAATTGTAGTATATTTGCATTGTAAATAACATTCATCTGGTTTTTATTTTTTCTTCTTCAATTTCAAAACAAATTTTCTATTTGTTTTTGAATTTATTGACCGTTTTTATTTGATCAAATTGATTAAGGATTATCGGATGTAGTTATACATTTGAAAGATTATTTATTGATTTATTTTGTTGTTTTTAATTTTATAATACTAATATTATGATTCAAACTGTTGTAAAACGTGACGGAAGGACCGTCGGATTTAATGAACAGAAAATAATGGCTGCTATTCGTAAGGCTATGATGCAGACTGAAAAAGGAGAAGATGAGTGGCTAATTCAAAGAATTACTGATAAGATTGCTCTAAATGGAAACCCTCAAATGACGGTTGAGGATATTCAGGATAAGGTTGAAATGGAATTGATGAAAAGTTCAAGAAAAGATGTCGCTAAAAAATATATTGCATATAGAAACCAAAGAAGTATTGCTAGAAAAGCCAAAACTAAAGCAATTTTCCAGGAAATCATTAATATAAAAAATAATGATATTACACGTGAAAATGCTAATATGAATGCTGATACTCCAGCTGGGATGATGATGAAATTTGCTAGTGAATCTACTAAGCCGTTTGTAGACGATTACCTTCTTTCTGATGACGTGGCAGAGGCTGTAAAACATAATTATCTGCATATTCATGATAAGGATTACTATCCAACAAAATCTCTTACATGCGTCCAACATCCTCTTGATAATATTCTAAATCATGGTTTTGCTGCTGGACATGGTGCTTCCAGACCGGCTAAAAGAATTGAAACCGCTAGCATGTTGGCATGTATTTCTATGGAAACAGCCCAAAACGAAATGCATGGAGGACAGGCTATTCCTGCTTTTGATTTCTATTTAGCACCATTTGTCAGAAATACATTTAAAGAGGAATTAAAGAATGTTGAAATATTGATGGGGATTTGTATGAAGAACTATTATGAATGTGTTGTGGATGATTATGTTAAAAAACCACTAGATAATTTGGTGGGCGAGAATAGGGCTTTACAACATGCCATTAATAAAACTGTGGAAAGAGTTCATCAAGCAATGGAAGCATTTATTCATAATATGAATACTATACACTCAAGAGGTGGGAACCAGGTAGTGTTTTCCAGCATTAATTATGGGACTGACACTTCGGCTGAAGGAAGATGCGTGATGAGGGAAATTTTGATAAGCACATATGAAGGGGTTGGTAACGGGGAAACAGCCATTTTCCCAATCCAAATATGGAAAAAGAAAAAGGGTGTCAACTATTTACCAGAAGATCGTAATTATGATATTTATTTGTTGGCTTGCAAAGTTTCGGCAAGAAGATTTTTCCCAAATTTTTTGAACCTTGATGCGTCATTTAATAAAGATGATTCATGGAATCAAGATGACCCTAAGAGATATATGCATGAGGTTGCTACTATGGGATGTCGAACGAGAGTTTTTGAGAATCGCTTCGGCCCTAAAACCTCTATCGGAAGAGGTAATATTTCATTCACTACAATAAATATTGTGAAGATGGCTATCGAATGTATGAATGTGGATGATAAAGAGCAAAGAATTAATTTGTTTTTTGCAAAACTTGATAATATGCTAGAAGTGGCTGCAAAACAGCTTGATGATAGATTTAATTTCCAAAAGACTGCATTTGCGAAACAGTTTCCATTGCTTATGAGAAGCCTATGGATTGGATGTGAAAATTTAAAACCTAACGAAACTATTGAAGCTGTTATTAATCAAGGTACATTAGGCATTGGCTTTATTGGATTGGCTGAATGTCTAGTGGCTCTAATTGGTAAACATCATGGCGAATCTGAAGAGGCACAGGAATTGGGCCTGAGAATAGTTACTTATATGAGAGATCGTGTTAATGAGTTTTCTGAAAGATATAGACATAATTACAGTGTGCTTGCAACTCCGGCTGAAGGATTGGCGGGGAGATTTACAAAGTTTGACCGAAAAGAATTTGGGAAAATTAATGGTGTCACAGATCGGGATTATTATACAAACTCTAACCACGTTCCTGTCTATTATAAATGTTCAGCTAGACATAAAGCCGAAGTGGAAGCACCTTATCATAATCTAACAAGAGGGGGGCATATATTTTATGTTGAAATTGATGGAGATGCAACTCATAATCCTCAGGTTATTATGAATATTGTTGATATGATGGATAAATATGATATGGGCTATGGAAGTGTAAATCATAATCGTAATAGATGTATGGATTGTGGCTATGAAAACGCTGATCCTAATTTTGTAGCTTGTCCTAAATGCGGAAGTAAAAATGTTGATAAGTTACAAAGAATTACAGGTTATCTTGTTGGAACTACAGATAGATGGAATAAAGGAAAGTTGGCTGAATTGAATGACAGGGTAACCCATATTGATTCAGGCAATCAATTAACATTGTTTCCTGAAGATAAATTGTAATAATAATAGATAATGTTATTTATTAATTAAGTTACTATTTTAAATGATATCAGTGTTGAAAATAATTGAGGATACAGCTGTTGATGGACCTGGTTTTAGAACTGCAATTTATGCTGCAGGATGCGACAACAGGTGTAAGGGATGTCATAATCAACAGTCGTGGGATATTAATAACGGCCATTATATGTCTACTCAAGAAATAATGGATATTATAATAAAAGATCCATTTGCTAATGTCTCTTTTTCTGGTGGTGACCCAATGTATCAACCGGATGGTTTCAGCGAGTTGGCACATGCCATTAAGTCGCAAACCAATAAGACTATTTGGTGCTGGACAGGGTATATGTATGAAATGCTTTTGAGGATGCCCAAACAAAGAAAATTGATGGATTATATTGATGTGCTTGTTGATGGGCCATACATTGAGTCAAAGAGAAATACAGACCTTTTATTTCGGGGCTCTGAAAATCAAAGACTTATAGACGTAAAACAATCATTACTTACAGGTAAAGTTGTTCCATATTTTGATTCTATGACCATGGTGTCATAATTGTTATAGAGATTAATAAATGCAATGTGCTATGAGATAAATCAATATGATTTATTTGTTTTAAAACTAATTATTATTAATTGTAAATTAAACTTTCTTTTTTTTACAACGTCACATAATCATGTGGCGTTTTTTTTTAACCGTATTGTTATTATTATAGAGATTTATTGCGGTAATTATTTGTCTTTTTAGAACCAATTATTTATGAAACGTTTTTGCTGTTTATTTCTTCTTTTATTATTTTCATTTATTGCATTTGCTCAAAAGAATGCCACCGTTTCTGGAAGGGTGTTGGATTCTGAAAGTGCAGAAGCTTTATCATATTCAACAGTACAAATCATGAAACCAGATTCCACTTCTATGATTGGTGGTGGAGTTACAAATTTAAATGGGTATTATACAATAAAAAATGTTCCGGTAGGAACGTATGTAATGAAGGTGTCCTATATAGGATATCATAATTTGTTCAGACAGTTGGAGGTAAAAGAGGGACAAACGGAAGTGAATGGAGGAACGATTCTGCTTACACCTAATTCTATTATGTTGCAAGAAGCCGTAATCACTGGAGTTATGAGGCAAGTGGAAGTAAAGGAAGATACATTGATTTTCAATGCTGATGCCTTCAGGGTTCCGGAAGGAAGTGTTCTGGAAGAATTGATTAAGAAAATTCCTGGAGCTGAAGTGTCTGATGATGGAACTATTAAGATTAATGGGAAGACGGTTTCTAAAATATTAGTTGAAGGAAAGGAATTCTTCTCAAATGATAGAAATATGGCAATGAAGAATTTACCGGCTAATATTGTTGAAAAAGTTAAAACGTATGATAAACAATCTGATATGGCAAGAATGACCGGTATTGATGACGGTGAGGAAGAAACTGTTCTTGATTTGTCTATAAAAAAAGGCATGAAGAACGGGTGGTTTGGAAATCTTGATTTGGCAGGAGGTACTGAGGAACGTTTTTCAGAAAAAGTAAATATAAATAGGTTCGCAGATCAAACACAGTATTCTATTATTGGATCATATAATAATGTTAACGATCGTGGATTTGGCGGTGGAGGCCGTGGCGGTGGAGGAATTACTAAAAGTGGTATGGGTGGCGCTAATATTGCTCTTGAACGGGGAAAGTTTGAAATTGGGGGTAATGTCAGATATCAAGGAAGAAGGTCGTATAGTAGGACAAGTACTGCTGCACAAAACTTTATTACAACAAATACCTCTTTTTCAAATTCTTTAAATAGGTCTTGGAGTAGAAGTAATTCATTCTCCGGAAATTTCAAGATTGAATGGAAGCCGGATTCCATGTCAAATGTGTTATTTAGACCAAATTTCTCAATTGGAAATTCTAATAATCATAGTAACGGACGGAATGCAACATTCAATAATGATCCATATGAACAGGACGGAGTGGATAATCCTCTTGAACAATTTGATTTGATAAGTCATGATATTCTGGTTAATCAAAATATTTCAGGTAATAGAAGTAAAGGAAACAATTACAGCTTTAACGGAAGTTTGATTTATAATAGAAGACTTAATAACTTAGGACGTAATTTTTCAATCAACTTAAACGGAGATTATTCTCATAATGAAAACAAAAGCTTTTCGCTAAGCGATGTTACTTATTATCAGCGTAATGATTCTGTTGCTTTGACATATAGATATAGGACTACTCCTAATTCTTCCAAGAATTTCACCTTTGGGCTGAATTATACAGAACCACTAATTCAAAAAAAATTATTCTTACAATTTTCTTATAGATATAATTACTCCAATAGGCATAGTGATGGAAAAGCATATGATATGGGGGGCATAGAGGACCTAATTACTGATATAAGAAATACTGGAGCTGGTTTTCTCCCATGGAATTATTATGATTATCTAGATGATGATTTAAGTAGATACACTGACAATACTAACCATATTCATAATATCGATTTACAACTAAGATATGTAACACAAGAGATAAATATGAATGTTGGACTTAATATACAGCCTCAGAGGCAAAAAGTTGAGTATAATTATCAAGGGCTTGACACTATTGCTTCAAGGAATTTTATTCGGGTTTCTCCTACATTAAATTTTAGATACAGATTCAATAAACAGCATACATTGAGAATAAGATATCGGGGAAGTACAAGACAGCCAGAAATAACAGATCTTTTCAATATGACAGACAACTCTAATCCGTTAAATATAAGAATGGGTAATCCGGATTTGACTCCTTCGTTTACTAATTCAATTAATATTGATTGGAATAACTATATTAGTGTGTCTCAAGAAAATTTAGTTGCTCGTCTTTCATTCCAAAATACTTTGAATGCCATTGAAAATAGAACCCAATACAATGAAGCAACGGGCGGAAGAATATCTATGCCTGTAAATATTAATGGAGATTGGAGTATTAGTGGGAATTTTGGATATAATAGACCGGTGTTTGTCGACAATTTAACGATAAATACATCTACATCTGTGAGTTATAATAACAATGTTGGATATATATATCAGAACAATTTGTCATTGAAAAATACAGTTAATAATTTAAGATTAGGGGAAAACATTCGAATTAATTATAGGGAAGACTATTGGGATATAAGTTTAAATGGAAATATTAG
>Ga0310697_10001085_pt1 | contig 33224 bp, 27 predicted proteins | sample 172DNAGHGlowgp2_FD_203883 | JGI IMG/M metagenome (GOLD analysis project Ga0310697, IMG submission 203883) | Sheep rumen microbial communities from Palmerston North, Manawatu-Wanganui, New Zealand - 1728 DNA GHGlow gp2 (v2) (version 2) | ecosystem: Host-associated > Mammals > Digestive system >... | reverse complement strand
GCCCTTGTGAACGTTCAGGCTGCGGCAATAGAGATCACCGTCAGCTGAGGGGATCTTCTGCCATGGCAGCGCCGTCTTTGCCTCCGCCTTGAAGAGCATCCAGCCTGCGACGGAATTGCCCATGTAGTCCAGGGAATAGTCCACCAGACGGAAGTCCTTCACATAGGGGGCGATCTGTTGGGTGTAGACCGCGCTTGCGGGATAGCGCCAGGCCTCCGGGATCATGGAGAGGTCGACGTCCACGGGTAAGAAGTCTTCTGCCGCGCGCTCGGCATAGGCATGCTTTGTGAAGGTCTCGTCCATACCGGCCCGGGGATCCTTCAGCGCTGCCCAGCGAAAGCTCTCGGCCAGATTCTCCAGTTCTGAGCGCGTGAGCGTGACGGTGACAGGTTCATCGCCCATGCCGTCGATCACGCCGTCGCCCACAAAGTCCGAATGGGTATTGTGAGGGATCAGCACCATCACGAAGGACTGCTCGTCATCATACAGCATCAGGGAGACGTCTTCCCGGTTGGCCAGCCCCAGCTCCGCGCCGTCTTCAGTGCGGTAGTTCCACTCGTCAAAGCCCTCCGTCGAACCCAGGTTCACCGCCACATAGCCCAGTGTTCCCTTTGCCGCACGGCGGAATTGGTAGGGCAGGCTGTAGTTTTTGCCGCTGGGAAACAGCGCGCCGTCGTATTGAAAGCTGCCGCTGTCATAGTAGTAGCCCGCATAAAAATCGTTCTCGGTTTCCTTGGTGTTTCGCGTCAGCTTGCCGATGCCGGCTGCCTCATAATAAGCTTTTTCATCGTCGGTCGCCTCCATGGTGCCGAGCTTTCGGAGACCGTACTGCTGGCAGAGCCGGTCAATCTCATGCGCCATCTCCCGGGTCGTCGCGCCGTAAGCGCCGTAGCCCTCCTGCAGCAGCGCATAGGCCTCCTCGGGGTCAAAGGCGTCTCCCTTGTGCAGCTCATAATAGTCCAGCCAGGCGGCGGTTCCCTGTCCCTCCGGGCTCTCCGCCAGACCCTCGACCGTCACAACCGGCATCCCGAAGAGCTGGGCTTTTTTTAGCCCGCCGACTCCCAGCCAGCCCGCAGCGTAAGCCGTGGTCAAAAACAGTACGGAGAGAATTGCCGCAATCAGCAGCACGCGAAGGGCCTTGCGCGGTTGTACGATCCTGCGCTTTGCCCGATAACCCAGGCACTCCGAAGTCCGCTCAATGTCGTCGTTCTCCGCGTCGTTTAGTGCAAACAACACCTTTTCGCTTCTCAGCATAATCCTTCCTCCTTCAGGTGGTTGAGTAGCCGATGCCGGGTGCGGTAGAGCATGCTGGTCACTTTGCTGCGGCTGAAGCCGAACTTCTCCGCGATCTCTGGGATCGAAGCCAGGAAGAAGTAGCGGGCCAGAAAAACCTGCCGCTCTGTCTCATCCAGGGCGCTGAGAAAGTGCCGTAGCTCTGTCTTGAGCTCGCGAAGCTCCAGCTCCTTCTCCACATCTGTTCCGCCGTCCAGCGTCTCTGTCAGCTCGTCCAGCGCGAGGCTTGTCTCACCACCGCCCCGTTTCAGGCGATTCTGGGCGCGCAGCATGCTCAGGCTGATCCAGCGGGTCAGCTTGGCCAGATAGGGCGCGAGCCTGCTCGGACGGTTGTCCGGAATGGAGTTCCACGCGCCAAGCCAGGTATCGTTGACGCACTCTTCCGTGTCCTGCTCATCGGCAAGAATGTTATAAGCAATGGTGCGGCAGTAGCTGCCGTACTTCTTCGCGGTCTGGGGGATCGCATCCTCCTTCCGCTGCCAGTACAGTTCTACGATGTCTTTATCTTCCATTCCATTGCCTCCTTTCTGAGGATCCTCTCACCCTATATAAAGCCGTTTGAAGGAAAGTATTGCGGAGAATAGTATATCATATGAATAAAGGGCGAATTCGTATCGCAGTCTACGAATTCGCCCAATCGTATTGCCGGACAGGAAATTGCGGTCTACTTTCCGATGTTGCTGTAATTCAGGTTATCCGCGACTTCGTCTACATCGGCGTCAGACAAGGGCGCCTCGCTCTGCATGTGCATCTCAAAGAAAGAATCCGGGAGATACACGTACAGGAAGGCCTCCTTATCCTTCTGCAGGATCGTCAGCTCCGTGCCGTCCGGCGCGGTGTGCGTCCTGGCCTGATAGCTGTCCGGATCGGTGATCCGGGTCACGACCTCGTGCCCGCTGGAGAGGGTGGCATACATGGAGTTGTAGCCGTAGCAGTCCACCCGCCGCCCGTCGGAAAGCGTCTGGTCGTAGCTGACGCAGAAGGTGCCTTCGTTAAAGTAATACACCTTGTCGAAGCCGTGGGGGATCTCCTTGAAGAAGGTACCGTGGCAGGCGACCTCGGCAACGCGGTCACAGAGCTCCCGGTTGGTGAGGAAGCGGGCGTCGCTGGTGTCGGTGTGCAGGTCCGTGCCGTTGGCGGCGTTGAAGGCGGCGTCGTTCTCCTCAACGGTCTCTTTGCTCCATAGCAGGGTGTTGGCGCGGCGCAGACGCAGCCCGCGATTTGCGGCGATCTCCTCCAGCTTTGCCGCCTCCTCGGCGGTGTGAATGTCATAATTGAAATCGTAGTCGCCGTAGCTGAGGCCCGCGAGTTTCAACCATTCCTCGCGCTGGGCCAGCTCCTCCGCCGTCGCGGTGCGGACTTCGATCGGTGTTGCATGGGAGTAGTCCGGCTCCTCGTTCTCCCGGAAGATGATCTGCTCCCACTGATCCTTGCCGTAGTAGGAGACCGTGGCGCTGCCGTCCTCATTTTCCACAATGTTTACGATTGCAGCGCCCTTCACCGGGGAAAAGACCTCCGGCATCTGCGGCAGGTTTTCTTTGCGCCAGCTCTGCCACTCGTCCCAGGCCGCCCGGGCGTTTTCCACCTTTTCCCGTACCGCGCCATCCAGTTCCTCGGGCAGAGCCTGGGGCTGCGTCAGGGAGACCAGGGCGGTCGGCGGCGCTGTCTCCGCCGGGGCGGGGCTGGCATCCGCTGTTTTGGCCTCCTCCGCCGGAGCGGGCGCGGCGGTGGCCGCGACCGGTTCCGCCGTCGGCTCCGGGATCACGATGGCGTGGATGCCGAGGAATCCCGACGCGTAGGCCGCGACGGACAGCAAGCTTACCAACACCGCCGCCAATAAGGTCAGATGAATGATTCTTCGCATATTTCCGCGTTTTTTCTGTTGATAATAGAGTTTTCCGGCCATGATCACATCCTCCTCATGAATGCCGTTCATAGCGCGGAGAAGTGTCATCGAAGTCAGCATATGCCCTCCTCCTGTAAGTAGACACGCAGTTTTTTCCGTGTGCGAAACAGACTGCTTTTGATTTTCGCCTGACTGCACTGCAGCCTTTCCGCAATCTCCCCGATGGGCGCCACATAGAAGTATCGCAGCACAAAGATGGCTTTCTCCGTCTGCGGCAGGCCGGAGACAAAGCTGCCGATGGCCTTGGCCAGCTCTTTTTCCTCCAGGGCCTGCTCCGGGTTTGTCCCGCCGGGGATGCATTCTTCCAGTTCGTCCAGGGCAAGAAGCGCCTCGCCTCCGCCGCGCTTTTGTCTGTTTTTCGCCTTGAGACAATCCAGGGCGAGATTTCTGGTGATACGGCCGAGAAATGCCGACAGGGCGGTGGGACGCTGATCGGGCATCAGGTTCCAGGCGCGCAGCCAGGTGTCGTTGACACACTCCTCCGCGTCCTCGTCCACACCGCAGATATGATAGGCAATGCTGTGGCAGTATCGGCCGTATTTCTGATTCGTCTCCGATATGGCCAGGTCGGAACGCTGCCAGTACAGGTCTACGATCTTTTGATCTTCCATACTGTACCTCCTGTGAAATAAGAGCTCTCACCCTTAAAAACGACAAAAAGAGAGAAGGGTTGCGCGGGTGCAAAAAAAGTGGTCAGAGGCCGTAGGGGCGACCATCGGTCGCCCGCCGGACATGGTGAAGAGAACGAAAACGCGGGCGCGTAATACGCGCCCCTACGCTGTCATTCTGAGGAGGCGGATGCCGACGAAGAATCTCATTGTCTGTTTGAGATCCTTCGCTGCGCTCAGGATGACAAAAAGGGACATGGTACAAAGTCGGACAAAACTGGCGTCGGCTGGTCGTCAGCGCGGAACCGGTGAAAACATGAAAAAGGAAGCAGAACCGCAGTTCTGCTTCCTTTTTCATGCGTTATCTTTCGTCCCGGCTCTGCAGGGCGCACATGATGCCGTAGATCGCGCCGTAAGCGACGCCGGCCACGGGCCAGAGGATCCAGCACCGGTCCCAGCGATTTGTCAGGAAGCCCCAGGCGAGGAAGCCCGCAGTCACGAGGCCCCAGTAGATACCGGAGAAGGGGGCGTGGTTCCGTGCGCGTGCCTTGCTCTCCCGGCTGTAATCACCTTCTTCCAGCAGCTGCTGAAAGGCGCCCCAGCGGATGCCGGCGTTCACGATCAGTAGTACGCCGATCGCGATCAGCACGAGCATCAGTGCCACGGCCAGCAAATGGCCGTAGTGCTCTGCATCCCCGAAGAAGAGCAGGCTCAGAAAAATCGGCAGGACCGCGAGCACGCACAGAACAATGCCGAGTGTGAGCTGCCGGGCGTAAACGGGCCGGTAGGCCTCCCGCCGCTCACGGGTCATGCCGTCCACCCCGTAGAGGGTATCCACGTTCTCATGCTCCAGATACGAAAAGCGGCTGATGCGCAGGCCGGAGGTGACGAAAAGCGCGACCGCGCCGCCGACCATCAGCAGCAGCGCCGGCACACCGAGGCCGACCGCCTGTGCCTCCGTGAGGGGGAGCAGGCCGAGTTCCTGCGCGCCGCACAGCAGGATCAGACAAATGGGAGAGAGGATGCACAGCATCACTCCCAGGGCTACGCGGCTTGCATTCTGTTCCTTGGCGAGGAGAAAAGCGTTGGCCTCCTCCATGCCGACGGTCCGCTCCGGCGTGTCGGAGCGGACGGACTCTGCTGCGGGGACAGGCAGATCCAGCGAGTCCTTCAGCAGATAGTCGGTGCTGACGCCAAAGAGTTCGGACATCTGGACAATACGCCCCATATCGGGCACCGACTGCGCGCCTTCCCATTTGGAGACAGCTTGCCGGCTAACGCCGAGCTGTTCTGCCAGCTCCTCCTGGGACCAGCCGTTTTTCTTTCTCAGGTCTATGATCTTGTCTGCGAGGATCATGCTCATCCTTCCTTTCCTTTTGGACGGCGACACACGGTTCGCGTGATGGCCCGCCCGGGTTTGGGATGTGTCAAGCATAGCGGAAAAGGCGGGCGCACGAAAGAAAGCCGGGCTGGAAGATCCGCAACCGGCAGTTGCACCCGCCGGTTTTCTCACTTGCGGGTGGCGTTATATAATGCCAATCTTCAATAAATCGCTTGAAAACAAGCGTTTTATGCGCAGCATCTGCTGTGCAGGGCAAAGCCTGCGCTTTGCCCAAGAGTGGTATTGCACGGCTTCTTCAAAGGCGCGCCGCGCCTTTGCCTGTGAGCAAAATGGTTCACAGGCAATAAATCGATTTTGAATCGTTTTATTAAAGAACAGTATAACATCTGCATGGCTGCGGCGCAATGATGGCCGCTAACCATTAAAAAAACTCCCGTTCCACAGGAACGGGAGTTTTTACATCCGTATTCGGATCAATTACAGCTGCTTCTGAGCGTTGATCTTCACGCCGGGGCCCATGGTGGAGGCGGTGACGCAGGAGCGGATGTACTGGCCCTTCGCGGCAGCAGGCTTGGCCTTGATGATGGCGCCCAGCAGAGCCACGTAGTTCTCGTACAGCTTCTCAGCACCGAAGCTGACCTTGCCGATGGGGCAGTGGATGATGTTGGTCTTGTCCAGACGGTACTCGACCTTACCGGCTTTGGCTTCCTTGACGGCCTGAGGAACGTTGGGGGTCACGGTGCCGGCCTTGGGGGAGGGCATCAGGCCCTTGGGTCCCAGGATCTTACCGAGACGGCCGACAGTGCCCATCATCTTGGGGTTGGCAATGACGGTATCGAACTCGAACCAGTTCTCCTTCTGGATCTTCTCGACGTACTCCATGCCGCCGGCGTAGTCGGCGCCTGCAGCGAGAGCTTCCTCAACCTGCTCGGGCGGGCAGAAGACGAGGACGCGGACGGTCTTGCCGGTGCCGTTGGGCAGCACGATGGCGCCGCGGACCTGCTGGTCGGCGTGACGGCCGTCAACACCGAGCTTCACATGCAGCTCGACGGTCTCGTCGAACTTGGCCTTGCTGGCGTTGATGGCCAGCTGCAGGGCTTCCTGGGGGTCGTACAGGGCCTGCTTATCAATGAGCTTGGAGCTCTCTTTATAATTTTTACCTCTAAACAATTTCGTTTCCTCCTAAAATGTGGTGTAATGGATGGATAGATCCTCCCACGAGAGCCCCGGGTCAGTCGCCGACGACGACGCCCATGGAGCGGCAGGTACCGGCGATCATGCTGATGGCGGACTCGATGTCGGTGCAGTTGAGGTCGGGCATCTTCTGCTCGGCGATTTTGCGGACATCTTCCTTGCTGATCGTGGCGACCTTGTCGCGCTGGGGAACACCGGAAGCGGTATCAATGCCGCAGGCCTTCTTGATCAGAAGAGCGGCAGGAGGGGTCTTGGTGATGAAGGTGAAGCTGCGGTCGGAGTACACGGTGATGACGACGGGGATCATGAGACCCATATCGCCCTTGGTGCGCTCGTTGAAGTCCTTGGTGAACTGACCGATATTCACGCCGTACTGGCCCAGAGCAGGACCGACGGGGGGAGCCGGCGTAGCCTTGCCGGCAGGAACCTGGAATCTTACGTATCCAACTACTTTCTGTGCCATAAGAGCACCTCTTTCTTATTAGTCTTTAATAACTTCGACCTGGTCGAGCTCCAGATCCACCGGAGTCTCTCTCCCGAACATGGAGACCACCACGCGGACCCGATCCTTCTCGGGCTCCAGCTCCTCGACAACGCCGATGAAGCCGGACAGCGGGCCGTCGTTGACCTTCACGCTGTCGCCCACGGCATAGCCGACGACGATCTCTCTGTGTTCCACGCCCAGATCTAAAATTTCCTGCTCCGTCAGGGGGACGGCCTTGCCGTCGGAGCCGACGAAGCCCGTCGCGCCGCGCACGTTGTGGATCAGGTGCCAGCTGTCGTCGGTGAGGATCATCTTCACCAGCACGTAGCCGGGGAACACCTTGCGCTCCACCGTCTTCTGCTCACCGGACTCGGTGATCTCGGTGACGGTCTCCATGGGGATATTGACCTCACGGATCAGATCCGTCATGCGGCGGTTTTCCGCAGCCTTCATCACGGCCGCGGCGACTGCGTTTTCATAACCGGAGTACGTATGAACTACGTACCACTTCGCTTCTTCCGCCATGCTTGCTTAACCCAGCAGTGCGCGGACCAGCATCTCTGCCAGCTTATCAAAGCCCCAGAGCACCACAGCGGAGACCAGCATCACGCCCAGGGAGATCAGCGAATTCTGAGTCAGAGCCTTGCGAGTGGGCCAGATGACCTTCTTCAGCTCGCTCTTCATTTCGCGGAACCACTTGCCGACTCTCTGAAAGAAAGTGGGCTTGGCGTCGTCCTTCTTCACGGCGGTGACGGCCTTGGTCGGAGCAGCGTTGCTTTTCTTTTCTTCAGCCATTTTCACGCATCCTTTCAGACTTACTTGGTCTCAACATGCTTGGTGTGCTTTCTGCAGAAGGGGCAGTACTTGCTCCGCTCCAAACGGTCTGAGGTATTCTTCTTGTTCTTGACCGTGTTGTAGTTTCTCTGCTTGCATTCATCGCATCTGAGTGTAATTTTAACTCTTGCGCCTGCAGCCATATTTCGGCACCTCCTATTTTATTTACCCGCAAAGGCGGGCATTGCCTCCCTGTATGGAACAAAAAGCGCAGTTTCGCGAAAAAAGCGCGCGAAAAAAACACCTCTCGTCCGACAGGTAATGCATACTATACCATACGGATGGCGGCAGGTCAACAGTTTTTTGCGGAAATTTCAGGGATTTTTTGACTTTTTCCGGGCAGAAGAGAAAGAGGCTGCCGACTGAAAAGTCGGCAGCCTCTCAGCTTGTCAAAAAAGTCCCCAGATGGACTTTTTTGACAAGCTTCTGCCGCCGAGGATTTTGTCAGAAGACAAAATCCATTTTCCCAAAAGCTTGAATAATCAAGCTTTTGGGGCGGCGTCTGATTGTACTCGAGGCGGGTCTTGCCCCCTCGAGCTCCCCCGCGGCTCTGTTTTCCAAAGCGATCGCGGTAGTTTTTTGACAGTCTCAGAGGCTGCCGACTGAAAAGTCGGCAGCCTCTGCTGCTATAAAATGCTTTATAACGTTTTACTTTTCTTCGCTCTGCGCGGCGGTCTTCTTTTTCCGCTTCGCGCTCGCAATGAGCACCGCGATCAGGATGATCACGAAGAGCGACCCGCCCGCGATGGCGGCCCAGGGCATCAGCTGCACGCGGGTGTTTTCGCGCGTGGTGACGGCGAAGATCACATCGTCGTCCTCCGCGTGGAAGGTCACGTAGCTGCCGCTGCGGCCCACGTCCATGCGCTTCCACTCGCCGCCGTCCAGACGGTAGAGCGTAAGCTCGGTGCCGCGCTCGACGGAAGGCGTCAGGAAGCGGACCGTGTAGCCCTGGCCGTCCGGGTTGGTGTAACCGTCCACCTTCAGCTCCCAGGCCTCCAGAACCGCCACGCCCTCGGGCCCGCCTTCGCCGTACGGCGTCAGGGAGACCTGGATCTCCTCCTGGAAGTCGCCCTCAATGAGCAGGACGGACATGGGCGAATCCTCGCGGGTGGTCTCCACGGCCACGGTGTTCTGGTTGAGGATGTAGACGGCCTCGACCGTCTCGTTGAAGCGGAGGTTATCGGTCTGGAAGGAGGCCCAGTCGCCGGCATAGCCGGGCTTTGCGGGCACTGCGGGGACCTTCGAAGCGTCCAGCGTGCCGCCGTAGGGCACGGTCACGTTCTCCACCACGACGCCGTCCGCGATAAAGCTCACGGTCACAAAGCTGAACTCGTCGGGGATGCCCTCCCGGGCGATCAGATCCTCGTAGCTGACGGGCGCGGCCTTGTTGGCATAGCTGATGCCGTCGATGGCGCCCAGGGTATCATGGACGTAGATGTTGCGGTCTACGGCGCCCTCCGCAGCCATGTCCGCCCAGCCGGCGATGGCGCCGGCGCAGACGTTGGAGGAGGAGAGGTCCACCAGGGTCACGCAGTCGGTTATGTTGCTGCCGTAGCCCGCGACGCCGCCCACGTACTTGCTGCCGGAGAGGCTGCACATGACGTAGGAATCGCGGATCGTGGTGCCGGAGAAGCCGGCCACGCCGCCGACGTAGCTGCCGTCGGTGCTCTTGACGCTGCCGTAGCCCTCGCAGGAGAGGACAAGGCCGGTCTCGGAACTGCCGACCACGCCGCCGATGCGGTCCTTGCGGCCGGTGACGCTGCCGTAGTTGGTGTTCTCGGAGCTGACGCACTTGCTCTCATAGGTCTTGTTGACGATACCGTTGACGCCCAGCGTCTCCACCACGGTGTCTTCCATGTCAAACTCGTACTCGATGCCCATGGAGCCGATGATGCCGCCCACGTTGCTGTCGCCGTCGACGGTACCCTGGTTCCGGTTTCCGGAGACCCGGCCCTCGGTGTCCTCCAGGCCCATCTCCTCGGAGATGTCCTCGAAGATCTCATGGTTGGCAGCGCCGTTCACCGCGTCGGACATCATCAGGAGCACCTTGGAGAACTGGTCGTTGGCGGTGCCCAGGTCCACGGACAGGGCGTTGGAGGAATCGCTCAGGATGCCGTAAGCCTCGCTCACGCGCTCGGAGAAGCTGGCATACTCGTCCCGGATGGAGTTGGACTCGCTCTGGCCGCCGGAGATGCTGCCGCCGCTGCCGGAGCCGCCGGAGATCGTGCCGCCCGAGATAGAGCCGCCGGAGATCGAGCCGCCGCCGTCAGAAATACTGCCGCCGCCCTCGCTGCCGTCGGCGCTGGAGATGGTGCCGCCGCCGACGTTGGAGATGTTGTCGGCGTCCTCCAGCATGGAGCTGCCGTCCGCCTCCGCATCCTCCTGCAGGGTGTTCATCTGCGCCGCCATAACGGCCAGATCGCCGGAGGCCGCGTTCAGGTATTCGTTCAGGGTCACGATCTCTTCAGACAGGCTCTCCTCGGAGATCAGGTTCAGATAGGGCTCCATCTGGCCCACAATGCCGGCCACGTCCTTGCGGCCCAGCACGCTGCCATAGTTCTCGCAGTCCGCCAGATGGCCGGACTGGCGGCCCGCGATGCCGCCCACGTTGTAGCCGAAGTGCTGGTAACCCACGGTGCCGTGATTGACGCAGCCCATCAGAATGCCGCTGGAATAGCCCGCGATGCCGCCGGAGTCGGAGACCACGCTCTCGTCCTCGGCGTTGAGCAGGTCCAGACTGTTGCTGGTGACCGCCGCCAGATCGTCCAGGCTCAGCATCTCCTCGGTGACGCTGGTGTTGATGGCGCCGCGGTTTTCGCAGTTTTGGATCAGACCCTCGCTGTAGCCCACGATGCCGCCGGTGAAGCGCTTGCCGTTGACTTCGGCGTCAGCCGTGCAGCCGGTGATGCTGCCGTAGCTCTCGCCGACCAGGCCGCCCACGTAGTTGCGGCCGTTGACCACGCCGCGGAAGCTGCAGTTTTCCACCCGGCCGTAGCTGCTGCCGACGATGCCGCCGACCTTGTCGCTGCCCTCGTCGGGCTGCACCGAGCCCTCCACGTTCAGATTGCGGATCACGCCCTCGCTCTGCACGTAGCGGAACAGGCCCAGGTTGGAGCCGCCCGTCAGCGTGACGGCGGAGATGGTGTGCCCGCCGCCATCGAAGACGCCGTTGAAGATGGGGATGGCGACCGTGTCGGCGCCCAGCTCCAGGTCGTTGTCCAGCACCACCGTGAGTCCGGCGGAATAGCTGTCCAGCGCGCAGTTTCCGGCGAGACGGCGGAAATCCTCCACACTTGCAATGTGGATCGTCTCGCGGACAATGCTGCCTTCCTCAGGGGCAGCGCCGCCTTCTTCCGCGGCGGCGGGCAGGCCAAGGGCGGCCAGCATCACCGCGCACAGCAGCAGGGCAAGGATGCGTTTCATTCTCATAGATGTATCACTCCGTCTTCTGTAGCTTGCGGAGCCGGGTTGTCCTCGATCTGAGGCGTCTCCAGGTCCGTGATGTTGTTCATATCCACAATGGCGCTCATGGTGCCGCGGAACACACCGTGCACCTCGGCGTCGAAGTAGCCGTTCATGGTGCCGCGCACCCGTCCGTCGATCCGCATGAGGCCCGCGCGGCTGTTGAGCTTGATGGCGGGCTGCAGCTCGAAGCTGGTGCGGGAGATGAGCGTGTCGCCCAGCAGCAGGATCTGCGGCAGCACGCACATGACCAGGAAAATCGAGATCAGCGTGCCGGTGCCCAGATAGATGCCGATGGCCGAAATGGTCTCGTTGGAGGTCAGGAAGCCGATGGCCATGCCCGCCGAGGCCAGCATCAGGCCGGAGGTGATGATGGTGGGGAAGGCCTGGTTCAGGGTCTCCACCATGGCCTCCTTCAGCGGCAGCTCCTTCTTGAGCGCCAGGTAGCGGCTGGAGATCACGATGGCGTAATCGATGTTCGCGCCCATCTGGATGGCGCTGATGATGAGGTAAGTCAGGAAGTAGAGGTTTTTCCCCGTCAGGAAGGGGGTGGAGAAATTGCACCAGATACTGCCCTGGATGATGGCGATCAGCAGCACCGGCAGGCCAACGGAGTGGAAGGTGAAGATCAGCACCGCCACCACGAAGAAGACCGTCAGGATGCTGATGAGCAGGTTGTCGTGCTCAAAGGAGCTGCGCAGGTCAAAGCAGCTGGTGGTGTCGCCCACCACATAGTGCTCGGGGTAGTAGCGCGCGGCGATGCCGTGCAGGATGCTCAGATATTCGTAGCTCTCCTCCGCCTCGGTGGGCAGATCCACCTCCACGACGATGCGGGTCCAGTTCTCACTCTCAAGCTGGAGCCGGGCGTCGTCCAGCTGCTCCTCCAGATCGTCCAGATCCTTCTCGGTCTCCTCCGAGAGCTTGATGGTCACGGAGTCGCGCTGTTCATTGAGGTAGGTGAAGAGGTCAATGAGCACGATCTTGTAGTTGTCGATGTTGGTGGCGGCCTGGCCGTAGTCGTCCTGCTGCATGGCGTAGCCGGTGAAGAGCACCCGCGCCACCTCGTAGTCCATGTCGGTCATTTCTGCAAACTGGCGGGGCGTGACAGCGTCGGTGATCAGATGGTCGTCGTCGGCCTCGATGCCGGCCAGGCCCGTGACCTTTACGGTCTGGGGCAGTTCCCGGATCTCGGTGATCAGCTCCGCCTCCCGGTCATAGTCGCCGGAGGGGACCAGCAGAGCCAGCTGGTTGTTGGTGCCGAAGGTGTCGATGATCTGCTCGCGGGCGATCTGCATCTCGTTCTGGCGGATGGAGCGCACGGAGTAGAGGTCATAGACGTAATTGGCGTGGTGAGAGCAGAACCAGGCGCCCGCGATCAGGGCGGCGAAGAGCACCGGCACCACGAAGCGGGTGGCGTAGGCGAAGCGGCCCAGGAAGGAGATCTTGGGCACAAAGCTCTTATGGTGGCTGCGGTCGATGGCTTTGGAGAAGGTGACGAGCAGCCCGGGCATCAGCAGGAAGACCGAGCAGAGGCTCAGGAGGATGGCCTTGATGAGCACGGTGCCCATGTCAAAGCCCAGCCGGAACTGCATGAAGGTCAGGGCCAGGAGGCCGGACACGGTGGTCAGACTGCTGGCGGAGATCTCGGGGATGGCCTTGCTCAGGGCGGCGATGGCCGCCTCCCGCGGCGGTTTGTCCTCATGCTCCTCCATGTAGCGGTGGCAGAGGATGATGGCGTAGTCGATGGCCAGGGCTAGCTGCAGCACAATGGCGATGGCGTTGGTGACGAAGGAGATTTCGCCCATCATGTAGTTGGTGCCCATGTTTAAGAGCGCTGCGGCGCCGAAGGTGATCAGCAGCACCGGGATCTCCGCGTAGGTCTTGGAGGTGAAGAGCAGCACCAGGATGATGATCACCAGGGCGATCAGGTCCACCACCAGCATTTCCTGGTTGATGATGGCCTTGAGGGGGTTGCCCACCTGGCTGTTGACATACACGTCATAGCCGGAGAGCATGTCCTCCAGCTCCGCGAGCGCCCGGATGCTCACCTCGTCGTCGTTGGTGCCCTCGAAGGTGACGATGAAGAGGGCGGAGGCCGCGGTGTAGTGGTCGGCCGTTTCGTCAAAGGCGACGGACTTGACGCCCTCCACCGCCTCGATCTGCGGCAGGAGCTTTTCCGCCTGGTCGTAGGTCACGTTCTGGATCATAATCTGGGCGGTGCCGTAGGTGGTGAACTCCCGGTCCATCAGCTCCAGGCCGCGTCGGGTCTCCGTCTCCTCGCCCAGGTAGTCGGTCAGCGTGTCGTTGACCACAACCCAGCTGCGGGAGAAGGCGCAGAAGATGCACATGGCCAGAAAGAGCAGGAAAAACAGCTTGCGCTTATCGACAATGAAGGCCGCAAGGCGCGCCATGAAATTGTTCTGGTTGTTCTTTGACATGACAGTCCCTCGATAACAGGGTAAAAAACGCTTCAACGTCCGCCGCACGGCGGACTATCCAATTATTATACTGATTTCAGCCTCTTTTTTCAAGGGAGAAGCGGGGATTTTCCGCGCGCAGAATCCGTTAAGTTTTTCACCAGATCCCGGGCGCTGCCCAAAAGGGATGGCAGCCTTGCCAGCCCTCCGGAAAAGCGGTTTTACTTGTCATCCGCCCCTGTGCTGTTGTATGATGAGAGCGGGAGCGTTTTGCGCGTCCACCAGTCGTAGCAGCGCAGAAAGCGCCGGGGCTCCAGCCCGCTTTTCTCATAGTCCAGCAGGAGCCTTGCGCAGGCCAGGCTGTCGCTGTCGGCCTTGTGGTGGTCCAGTTCGATCCCCCGGTAGCGGCAGAGCGTGTCCAGCTTGTGGTTGGATAGCTCCGGATAGCAGCTTCTGCCCATCTGCACCGTGCAGCCGTAGCGCAGATAGCGCGGCATGTCGATGCCGTAGGCGTCCAGGCAGCAGGAGAGCACCCGCAGGTCGAAGGTGGCGTTGTGGGCAAGCAGGATCCCGCTTTCAAGCAGGGGGCCGATGGTGGGCCAGAGCGCGGCGAAATTCGGCGCATTGCGCACGGACTCCGCCGAAATGCCGGTGAGCCAGGTGTTGAAGGGGTCAAAATGCACCTCGGGGTCGATGAGGGAGGAGAAGCTGGAGACGAGCTCCCCGTCCTCGATCACGGCGATGCCGATGGCGCTCATGCGGTTGTTGGCGGCGTTGGGGGTCTCCACGTCGAAGGCGACATAGCGTTCCATGAAGCAGTCCTCTTTTTGCGTTTTTTTGCATTCTATCATATTCGGGAGCGTGGTACAAGGATGAACGAACAGCTCAGCATGCTGGGCGGGGGCGCAGCCCAGCCGCTGCCGGCCCGCCTGCGGCCGCAGCGCATCGAGGAGATCGTGGGCCAGCAGCATCTGCTGGGCCCGGGCAAGGTGCTGCGCCGCATCATTGAGCAGGACATGGTCTCCTCCATGATTTTCTGGGGCCCGCCGGGCGTGGGCAAGACCACGCTGGCAAACGTGATCGCGAACCACACCCGCGCCAGCTTCATCAATTTCTCCGCCGTCACCAGCGGCATCAGGGAGATCCGCACCGTCATGCAGCAGGCGGAGGATAACCGCCGCTTCGGCGAGAAGACCATTGTCTTCGTCGATGAGATCCACCGCTTCAACAAGGCCCAGCAGGACGCGTTCCTGCCCTTTGTGGAAAAGGGCAGCATCATCCTTATCGGCGCCACCACGGAGAATCCCTCCTTTGAGGTGAACGGAGCGCTGCTCTCCCGCTGCAAGGTCTTTGTGCTCAAGGCCCTGACCGAGGAGGATCTGACGACGCTGCTCCGCCGCGCGCTCACGAGCCCGAAGGGCTTCGGCGGCCAGAAGATCGAGATCGGGGACGAGGTGCTCGCCCTGATCGCCCGCTTTGCCAACGGCGACGCGCGCACGGCCCTCTCCACACTGGAGATGGCGGTTCTCAACGGGGAACTGGAAAACGGCGTCACCACCGTGACGCGGGAGACCGTGGAGCAGTGCACCTCCCGCAAGTCCCTGCTCTATGACAAGAGCGGCGAGGAGCACTATAACCTGATCTCCGCCCTGCACAAATCCATGCGCAACTCCGACCCGGACGCGGCGGTCTACTGGCTGGCCCGGATGCTGGAGGCCGGGGAGGATCCGCTGTTTGTAGCCCGGCGCGTGACCCGCTTTGCCAGCGAGGACGTGGGTCTGGCCGACCCCCGGGCGCTGGAGATCGCCGTGGCCGCCTACCAGGCCTGCCACTACATCGGCATGCCCGAGTGCACGGTGCATCTGACCGAGGCGGTGGTCTATCTCTCCCTCGCGCCCAAGTCCAACGCCCTCTATGTGGCCTATGAGACCGCGAAGAAGGACGCGCTGACCCAGCTTGCCGACCCCGTGCCGCTGCACATCCGAAACGGCGTCACCTCTCTCATGAAGGATCTGGGCTACGGCAAGGGCTATCAGTACGCCCACGACACGGAGGACAAGCTCACCGACATGCGCTGCCTGCCCGATTCCCTGCTGGGCACCGAATACTACCGCCCCACGGACCAGGGCCTGGAGATCCGCTTCAAAGACAGACTTACGCAGATCAAGGCCTGGAAAAAAGAGCGGGAATCCGAATAAAAAACTCCGCATCCGAAAGGGCGCGCCCTAAGGGATGCGGAGTTTTTGCTGTGTTTTATTACTTTTTGGCTTCGCCCTCGGGGAAGATGATCTTGTTGACGAAGAAGAAGATCACCATGGAGACACCGCCGTTGAGGACCACCGTGACGATGTTGTACACCCAGTCGGGCACGAACAGGCCGCCCACCGCCACCCAGATGCAGTTGATGGAGTTGACGATGCAGGTGACGATCACGAAGGCGATGAAGTACCACATGATCTGGTACCAGATGTTGCCCTTGCTGCGGAACACGAGGCTCCGCTGCAGCGGGAAGTTCACCGCCTCGCCGATGAACATGGCGATCAGGTAGGCGAAGAAGTAGCGCATGCCGCCGTGGTGAGCGTCATAGCCCAGGATGTTCCACTGGAAGTCCACCGCGCGGCCGGCCACATTCCAGTGCACCGGGATCGCGGGCCAGCCGAAGTCCGTCTCCGGCAGGGAGGAGAACAGCTTGGGCAGAAACTGCAGGATCAGGTACTTGAAGACCGTGATCACATTGCTCACGATGATGAACAGGCCGCCCTCGCGCACCCACTTGGCCAGCTTGGGATTCTTCTCTTCAAAGTTTTTCCAGAATTGCACGGGGGATCCTCCTCATGTTTTGGGCTTGAAGGACAGCAGCAGATCCGCCGCGAAGTCCACGGTGATGATGGCGAAGACGATGCCCCAGAACACATGCCCGCCGGTGAAGAACACCACGGTCAGCACGCAGACCAGCGCGGTCAGGATCAGGGCCACGATGGGAGAAATGCCGTTTGCGTTTTTCATGTCTCTGCCTCCTTATTCAAGCGCTTTCTGCTTCTTGGAGACGCCGAGCTGCTTGAAGAAGCCGCCGACGATCTTGCCCAGACCCTTGCAGAAGCTGATGCCGTGCCCGTTGATGATGTCGAGGATACCGTCGCACATCTCCTGCGAGCACATGCCGCCCGCCATCTTGCCGATGGCGCGGATGGGCATGTTGTAGATGAAGGTGATGTTCAGATCCGGCTCGCCCTTGTCGATGGATTTCTGCAGGATGCCGTCCATGACCTTCCAGACGAGGCGGGCCTTCAGGCTCTTGGCGTAGTAGAGCTGGGCGATGGCGTCATTCGCCTGGATCGTGCCGGCCCAGTGGCCGTCCGGGATCTTGTGGCCCAGCAGGGTCTCAAACTCCGCGTCAGACACGTTCTTGATGCTGCCGGAAGCGTAGCTCGGGAGCTTCGCCAGATCCTCGCAGGCGGGGGCGTCTGTGCCCTTGATGGTGACCATGCCGGAGAGTTTCACGTCCTCCACATTGGCGCAGATCTGAATTTCGTACGCGCCGCCGTCGATCTCGAACCTGCCGGTCTTGTCGTTCCAGTAGCGGAAGGCCTTGTCGTCGAGCGTGATGGTGACCTCTTTGCTCTCGCCGGCCTTCAAAAAGACCTTGGCAAAGCCCTTGAGCTCCTTGTTGGGGCGGTAGACCGTCGGCTTCACTGCGTGGACATAGAGCTGCGCGACCTCGGCGCCGTCCACCTTGCCGGTGTTCGTGAGCGTGAAGCGGGCTTCCTTGTCGCTGACCTTGAGATCGGAGTATGCAAACGTGGTGTAGCTCAGGCCGAAGCCGAAGGGGAAGAGGACGGGGACCTTCGCTGTGTCGTAGTAGCGATAGCCCACGTACAGGCCCTCGCGGTACTCCACGGTGCGCTCCTTGGCCGGGAAGTAGGGGGCGGAGGAGCAGTCGGCATACTGGTAGGGGTAGCTCTCGGAGAGCTTGCCGGAGGGGTTGACTTCACCCAGGATGACCTTCAGCACAGCGCTCGCGCCGGCCTGGCCGCAGAGGTAGCCGTGCACCATGGCTTTGCACTGATCGATCCAGGGCATCTCCACGCTCGATCCCGCGGACATGACGATGATCACGTTGGGGTTGGCGTCGGAGACGGCCTTGAGCGTCTCGATCTGGCACTGGGGGATGGCGAGGGTGGAGCGATCCAGACCCTCGGACTCGCTGATCTCGTCCAGGCCCAGATACAGCAGCACGTAATCCGCTTTCTTTGCCAGCTCGGCGGCCTTCTGCATCATGGCGGCGTCGGGCGCGCCATGGCGGGGATAGCCCGCCTCAAAGCCCACAACGTCCAGATCGAAATTGCCGATCACGTCCATGGTGTGGTCCAGCTTCGTGCAGTTGACGACGGAGCTGCCTGCGCCCTGGTAGCGGGCCTTCTGGGCAAGGTCGCCGATCACGGCGACCTTGCTGCCCTTTTTAAGCGGCAGGATATTGCCCTCGTTCTTGAGCAGCACGATGCTCTGCTCGCTGGCCTTCTGGGCGAATGCGTGGTGGGCGTCCTTGTCAAAGGGTTTGCCCTTGTACTGATCCACGGCCTTGCGGGTGGAGAGCATCACGTCCAGCAGCTCATCCACGCGCTTATCCACCTCGGCCTCGGTGATCTTGCCGTCGGCCACAGCCTGCATGAGCTGGCGCGGGCCGTCGCCGCCGGTGGAGGGCATCTCCAGATGGGAGCCGGCCCGCACGCCCTCGACAAAGTCGTTGTTGGCGCCCCAGTCGGACACGACGAAGCCGTCAAAGCCCCAGGTGTCCCGCAGGATCTCCTGCAGCAGATGGGCGTTTTCGTTGGCGTAGGTGCCGTTTACCATATTGTAGGAGGACATGATGGACTTGGGGTGGCCCTCGGTAACGGCGATTTCAAAGTTGGTGAGATAGATTTCGCGGAGCGTCCGCTCGTCCATGACGGAGTTGGAGGCCATGCGCCGGAGCTCTGTGTTGTTCGCGGCGAAGTGCTTCGGGCAGGCGGAGACGCCGTTTGCCTGGATGCCGCGGATGTAGCCCGCGGCCATCTTGCCCGCGAGATAGGGATCCTCGGAGAAATACTCAAAGTTGCGGCCGCAGAAGGGGCTGCGCTTGATGTTGAGGCCGGGGCCCAGCAGCACGCAGACGTCCTGGCTGGCGGCTTCCTCGCCCAGCATGCGTCCCAGCTCCTCGCCGAGGGCGGGGTCCCAGGAGTTGGCCATGGTGGCGGCGGTGGGATAGCAGGTGGCGGGCACGGAGCCGTTGAGGCCCAGTTGGTCGCCGGCGCCCTCCTGTTTGCGGATACCGTGGGGACCGTCGGAGAGGGTCATGTTCTCGATGCCAAGGCGCTTCACGCTTTGGGTCTGCCAGAAATCCCGGCCGGAGAGCAGATGCGCCTTCTCCTCCAGCGTCATCTGTTTGATGAGATCCGAATGTTTCAAAGCAATCGTTTCCTCCTTCTAATTGTTTTTCGTCCGAAAACTTGCTTTTATTGTAGCATTTTCTGCCGCGGCGTGTAAAGAAGCCGCCAGCATTGTTTTCGTACGAAAAACGCGAGAGTGTCCAAAAAAGCGGGGCTGTCACTGTCCCCGTACGGAGAGCGGTGACAGCCCCGGATAAGGTTTGCGCCGGAATCAGGCTTTCTTGGCCTTGAGGTACTTCTTGATGAGCAGGAACTCCCACAGCGCGGCGAGCAGCACGACCGCAGCCAGGATGACGTTCTTCACGATCTCCCAGGTGGGGGCGCCGCCCTTGGCGTCGGAGGCGTAGGCACGGCTGTTGGCAGTGGTGTAGAGGATGTTCTTGCAGGCCTGACGCATGGCGATCACAGAGGTCGCGCTGGTCGTATCGGTGACCTTGGAGAAGTCGGTCGCCTGCGGGGTCAGGCAGAAGTCGTTGCCATTGCGGATCAGGATGTCCGCATCCTGGTAGCCGTAGCCGCCGAAGTAGTCGGTCAGCACCATGCCGCGGAAGCCCCATTCGCCGCGCAGAACGGTCTTCTGCAGCTCGGAGGTGGCGGCGGCGTACTTGTTGCCGATGTAGTTGAAGGCGGACATGACAGCGCCGCAGTGGCCTTCCTTGACGGAGATCTCAAAGGGCTTGAAGTAGATCTCACGCATGGCCTGCTCGTTGGACCAGGTGCAGAGCATATCGGTGCGGTGGGTCTCCTGGTCGTTCATGGCGAAGTGCTTCATGAAGGCGTACACGCCGCTCTCGCTGGCGCCCAGGATGGCGTTGGCGGCCATCTTGCCGGAGATGTAGCCGTCCTCGGAGTAGTACTCGAAGTTACGGCCGGCAAAGGCGGTGCGGTGGATGTTCATGGCGGGGGCGTACCAGCCGGAGACGTCCATCTCGTCGGCCATCTTGCCGATGGAGGCGCCGAAGTCATGGGCCAGGCCGTCATTCCAGGTGGCGGCGATCACAACGCCGGCGGGGAAGCCGATGGAGGCCTTGCCGGTGAAGTTGTTGTTGATGGAGGCGGGGCCGTCGCAGTCGACCTGCTGGGTCTTGCCGACGGAGCTGACAGCGACGCTCTGGTAGCCGCCGGTGCCGATCAGGCTCACCATGTCGTCGATGGAGAGCTGGTCAAGCAGGGCATCCCACTGGGGATCGTCGTAATCCTTGCCGCGCAGGTCCTGCAGGGTCAGGCCGTTGCTGGCGCCGGTGGTGGGCATCACGTCGTCCGGGTTGTTGAACTGGGTGGGATCGTAGTTGGTGTGGTTGTAGAAGCCGGCGCGGGCCGTATCGCTCATCTCGAAGTTGGTGGGCGCGGCGGTGGCCTCGTCATAGTTTGCGAAGTGGTCGGCGCGGGACAGGTAGGTGACGTCGCCGGCGGCGTAGTCAAACAGGGCAACAGCGGCGGTCTGGTCGCTCTCGCGCTTGTTGTTTTCACCGAAGGTCACCTTGGAGCCGACGGTGTAGATCTTGGAGTCGATCTTGTTGTGGGCGTCGCTGTTGATGGAGATCTCATAGTCGCCCGCGTCGAGCACGTAGGCCTTGGCGCCCTGATAGTCGAAGGAGGCCATGTCTTCCACGGGGAAGGAGATGGTCACGGTCTCGCTGTCGCCGGGCTTGAGTTCACCGGTCTTGGTGAAGGAGATCAGGTTGGCGACGGACTTTTCAATGCCGCCGTCGGTGTAGGGCGGGTTGTAGTAGACCTCGACCACGTCCTTGCCGGCCACGTTGCCGGTGTTCTTCACGGTGACGTCGAAGCTCAGCACGCCATTGGACTCGGTGATCTCGCCCATGGTCTGCTCAAAGCTGGTGTAGCTCAGGCCGTAGCCGAAGGGATAGACCACAGCCTTGTCGTAGTCGATGACGCCCTCGGCGGCCGCCGTCTCATACCAGCGGTAGCCGACGTAGATGCCTTCCACGTAGTTGACGAAGTTGGGCGTTACGGGGAAGCCGTAGCTCATCGGGGACACGTCGCCCAGGTTGGTGTACTGGAACTCGCCGATGTTGTTGAAGGCGGGGACAGCCGTCAGATCCGCCACAAAGGTGTCGATGGTGCGGCCGGAGGGGTTGACCTTGCCGGTGATGATATTGCCCAGGGCGTTAAAGCCGGTCTGGCCGGGGCCGGGGGCGAGGATGACGGCCTTGATGCTGGGATAGCTGTTGACCCAGCCCAGCTCCATGGCGTTGGAGGCGTTGATGACGACGATGACGTTCTGGAATTCCTTGGTGACGCGGTCGATCATCGCGAGCTCACGGGTGGTGGGCTCCAGGTAGTGCTTGGAGGCGTCCAGATCCTCGGGATACTCGCTGAAGCGCAGGCCGGTCTGGCTGAACATGGTGCCGCCGCCGTCGTCATTGAAGGTATCCGGGACGTTGGGATCAAGGCTGGTGGGCAGGTCGGCGCCCTCGCCGCCGGAGCGGGCGAGCACGATCATGGCCGTGTCGGAGAAGGCCTTGGCATTGTCAAAGATGCCGGCGCTCTCATAGTCGGCGATGGTCGCTTCGGGAACGGTCCAGTCCTGGCCCATCATGCCGATGCCGGGACGGGCGGCGCGGAAGCTGGTGTAGAAGTCCACCAGATCCTGGTTGTAGGCGATGCCGGCGTTCTCCAGGCCCTTGAGAAGGCTCACGGTCTCATACAGACCGGAGAGGGAGCCGGAGCCGGTGCCGCCGTACACGGGGTTGGTCGAGGACCAGCCGAAGGTGTTGAGCTTCACGTCGCCCGAGAGCGGCAGCAGCCCGTCATTCTTCAGCAGGACAAAGCCCTCGTCCGCGATGGTCTCGCACAGCTCCTGCGCGCCGGAGATGCTCTCTTCCGAGATGTCGCCGGCATTGCTGAATACCATGCTGACCATGCTGTACATGGGGCCGACAAGAATGGCGTTCACGATGAACGCGAGGATAAGCAGGAAAGCCACCCACGCGCTGCCGCGCACGAGCTTCTTGAGGGGCTTCTTGATCGCGATCGCGGCGATCGTGATGATGATTGCCAGCGCCAGCGCAACGCCGATGCCGATGAGGTAATTCTTCAGCAGGCCGATCGTTGTGATGACGTCGTTCATGTTAATTCCTAACATGCTTTCATCTCCTCCTTTTTTCTCAGTGTACAGATTACACTTATTTTGGATTTTACCAAGTTTTTAACAAATTGTAAAATACCGTTTATGCATTCCAGTATTCGCTGAGCGCATAGTGGAGCTGGCTCTTATAGCATTTTAGTAGAACAATACGTGTTATTATCGTGCGCATTGCACAATTCAGCTTGTTTTTCTTTTGCTCCTGCCTTATACTGAACGCACAGTCTGCCGCTGCACGGCGGCGCATACTGACAGGAGGGAACTGCACATGATCGAGCTTATCCAGCTTCAGCAGCTGATCGCCGTCTCGGAGCAGGGAACCATTTCCGCCGCGGCGGATTCGCTGCATCTCTCCCAGCCCGCGCTGACCCGTTCCATCCAGCGGATGGAAAAAGAGCTGGGCGTCACGCTCTTCGACCGCAAACGCAACCGCGCGGTGCTCAATCCTGTGGGAGAGCAGGCGGTCAGCCGCGCGCAGGCGATCCTGGACTCTGTGGCGGATCTGGCGGTCGAACTGCAGATATTCGCCGCCCGGCGCTCCACCATTGCTATCGGCGCATGCGCCCCAGCGCCGCTGTGGGATCTGGCGGCGGAGCTGTCCGAACGCTTTCCGGAAAAACGGATCTCCACCGAGTTCGGCAGCGCAGAGAAGCTGCTGGAAAGGCTGGAGAGCGGGCAGTATCACCTGATCCTGACGGATGCCCCCGTCGAGCGGAAGGGGATCCTCTGCCGCAGATATACGGTGGAGCAGCTTGCGGTCGCCCTGCCGCGCAGCCATCCGCTGAGCGGGAGAAAAACGCTCTTTCTCTCGGAACTGCGCGGGGAGAGCATCCTGGCCTATCGGGACATGGGTATCTGGAAGAGTTTTCTGGAAAAAAACCCTCAGGTCCGCTATCTGGAGCAGAGCGACCGGGACGTGCTGGACGAGCTTGTCCGCGCCTCTGAGCTCCCCTGCTTTTCTTCCAACCTTAGTTTTGGCATCCTGCCCGCGTCCATCGACCGCGTGCGCGTCCCGCTCTCGGACGAGGAGGCCTTCGCCACCTTCTACCTCTGCGCGAGGGAATCCGACCGGGCGCTGCTGCAGCAGCTGTGCTGAGTCCCATCAGAACACAAAACGAGCTGTGAAATCTTCGGATTTCACAGCTCGTTCTTTTTCCGGGATCACTCCCGGAGCGCTTTGTGGTTGAGGATCGCGTCCATCACCCTGTACAGCGGTCGGTACAGCACCAGGGTCAGGACAAAATTGGAAACGCAGTGGGTCAGGTCGTAGGGGATGCCCGCTACCCACATGGCAAAGTAGCCCTCCCAGCCGCCGTTGATGGCGAACCACTCCAGATACATGAGCAGCCCGAACACCAGGCCGTAGACCCCGGCCACCACTGCCCAGAGCAATGCCGAATCGTTTTTCCGCAGCAGCATGGCCACGACGACCAGGATCGCCCAGACGTAGAGATAGCCGACCCACCAGACGGAGAAGCCAAAAATCAGCCCCTCCAGCAGCACATAGATGTAAACCGTATACAGCGCCTTCCACCCGAAGAACACCACCGTCAGTATGATGAGCACGGAATTGAGGTTGACGTTGGGGATGCCCGCCAGGGCCACCTTGGTGCCGAAGATCAGCGCGGCCATCAGGGCCAGCACGCAGATCTCCCTGGCCGTCAGCTTACCAGCCGATGGTGAAGGTGAACTCATACTGTTCGCCGTCTGCGATCATGGTGTCGTCCACACCGGTCATCAGCATCTCGCCGCCCTTGGTGACGCACCACCACTCCTGGTTGGCGTCGTCGGCGGTCTCGCCGTCCACGGTCTTGACATACAGGCCGTAGTCGCTCTCGTCGCCGGCGATCAGGTTCTGCTCCTCGCAGGCCTTGCGCAGGTTCTCGGCGCTGGTGTTGATTTTAAATTCTTTTTTGCTCTCGTCCTTGTGCACCACGGTGACGACGATGTTCTTATCGCCGGTCTGCGCCTGGGGCTTGTTGGCGTTGTAGAGCAGCAGGGCGCCAACGATGAGCGCGATCAGCACGCACACGGCGATGATGGAAATGAGTTTTGTCTTCTTCTGCATGAAAAATGCTCTCCTTTCTTTCTTCGGCCCAATGGGCCATCGGAAATTGCGCAGAGAAAAAGAGAGGAGGGCAGGCCTTTGGCTTGCCCGCTGCACTTTGACCGGGTTCCGCGGTTCTCTGCACAACACAGCACATATATAATATTGTACCGTTCGGGCAGGTTTTCTGACTTCGGGCACAGCGCTGACGTCGTTGTACCGCTTCACAGTGACGGCCTCGCGAGGGATTTTCACCCAGATTCCCCTGTTGATGATCGCGAAGGATCAATCCCGATCCGATCGCGGCGCCTTGCGCCGCTCTGCGGATTATACCACGGCCGGCGCAGGCCTGCAAGAGCGGAAAAGAGACGCGCCCTTTCGCTTGCGCCGGGGCGCAAATCATGCTACACTGTGCGCGGAAAGAAGGCGAACACCGCTATGAATTATAAGGAAGCTTTGGAATACATCGACGGCGTCAGCTGGCTCGGCTCCCGCCCGGGGCTCCGGCGGATCACGGCGCTGCTCAATAAACTGGGCAATCCCCAGGAAAAACTGAAATTTGTCCACATTGCGGGCACCAACGGCAAGGGAAGCTGCGCGGCCATGACGGCCTCGGTGCTCAAGGCCGCGGGCTACCGCACCGGGCTTTTCACCTCGCCCTATCTCTTCCGCTTCAACGAGCGCATGCAGATAAACGGCGAGCCCATCGAGGACGAGACCCTGGCCGAGCTTGTCACCGAGATCCGCCCCCTGGCCGACGCCATGGAGGATCACCCCACGGAGTTTGAACTGATGACCGCCGTGGCCCTGCTCTGGTATCTGCGGGAGCACTGCGACATCGTGGTGCTGGAGGTTGGGCTCGGCGGCCGGCTGGACGCCACCAACGTGATCCCCGCGCCGGAGTGCGCCGTCATCATGAACATCGGCCTGGACCACACGGCCATCCTGGGCGACACGGTGGAGAAGATCGCCGCCGAGAAGGCCGGGATCATCAAGCCGGGCTGCGCCGTCGCCCTCTATCAGCAGACGGCGGGCGTGGAGGCCGTGGTGCGGGAGAAGTGCGCGGCCGTGGGCGCGGCGCTCCACACGGCGGACTTCGGGCAGATCGCCCCGGAGTTTGACAGCCTGGAGGGCCAGGTCTTCAGCTACAGAGGCCAGCCCTATGCCATCCCCCTGCTGGGCGCGCACCAGCTGAAAAACGCGGCCGTGGTGCTGGAAATCGTGGAGATCCTGCGCGCGCGGGGCTGGATACTCGAACAGGACGCGGTGGAGCACGGGCTCTACGCGGTGTCCTGGCCCGCCCGCTTCGAGCTGGTGCGGGAGGAGCCGTCCTTCGTGGTGGACGGGGGCCACAACCCCCAGTGCGCCGAGACCGTGGCCGACAATCTGCGGCGCTATTTCCCCGGGCAGAAGCATGTGCTGCTGGTGGGCGTGCTGGCGGACAAGGACTATGAGAGCCTCTTTGACATTCTCGATCCGGCCGCGGACGAATATGTCTGCGTCACACCCGCAAGTACACGCGCTCTCCCGGCGGAAGCCCTGGCGGAGTTCCTCGGCCGCTACGGCAAGCCCGTCACCGTCTGTGAGGACATCCCCGCGGGCGTGGAGGCGGCTGCTGCCGCCGCGGGGGAGGACGGCGTCGCCTGCGCCGTGGGTTCGCTGTACATGGCCGGCGCGGTCCGCGCCTGCTTTGGGCTGTATTGAGTTTCTGCCTCCCCTGTAAGGGGAGGTGGCTGAGCAAAGCGAAGCCGGAAGGGTTGGCGGAAGACGAGCAACGCCGCGAAGGAAGCGCTCAGACAACGAACGCCCCTCATCCGTCTGGCCTGTGGCCAGACACCTTCCCCCGAGGGGGAAGGCTATAAGGAAGGAGATTTGTATGCGCATCATGGCAATCGATTACGGCGATCAGCGGATCGGGCTGGCGGTGTCCGACCTGCTGGGCGTGATGGCGGGCGAGGCCTGGACCATGAACGAGTGGAACCGGGAGCGGGCCGTGCAGCGCATCGCCGAGGAGGCGAAAAAGCGGGAGGTAGGCAGCTTCGTGCTGGGCCTGCCGAAGAACATGGACGGTACCGAGGGACCCCGCGCCGCGCTGAGCCGGGAGTTCAAAGAACTGCTCGAGGCGGAGACCGGTCTGCCCGTTGTGCTCTGGGACGAGCGGCGCAGCAGCATCGAGGCCCATGCCATCCTCCACGCCGCCGGGAAGAAGGAGCGCGTGCACCGCAAAACCGTGGACGCCGTGGCGGCCAGCCTCATTCTGGAGGGCTATCTGGGCAGCCTGAAATAGGCCGGGCGACGAATGTTTACAAGAAAAAGTCGTTTACTTCTTAACAAAAATCCTGTAAGATAAAGGGTACCAAATGAAAGGAGATGCTCCACTATGAATGCTGTTCTTCAATCCATGGGCATCAGCTCCGTGAGCGCGCTGGTTTCCGCCGTGATCACGCTGCTGGTGTGCATCATCGCCATCAAGGTCGTCACCAATATTGTGGACAAGATCCTCAATAAGAACCCCAAGGTGGACAATACCCTGCGCCACTACATCAGCTCCGCTGTCCGTACCCTGCTGTGGGTGCTGACGGTCATCATCGTGGCCAACGCCCTCGGCATCAACACCACTTCTCTGGTGGCCCTGGTCAGCGTTGCAGGCGTCGCGCTGTCCCTGTCCATCCAGAACGTGATGTCCAACCTCTTCTCCGGCATCACCCTGCTGATCACCAAGCCCTTCACCACCGGTGACTTTGTGGAAGTCGCGGGCAAGACCGGTGTCGTCAAGGCCGTGGGTCTCTTCTACACCCAGCTGGACACGCTGGACAACGTGGCCGTCTCCATCCCCAACAGCGATGTGACCGGCTCCGCCGTCAACAACTACAGCCGTGAGCCGCTGCGCCGCGTGGACCGCACCTTCACCGCCTCCTACGAGTGCTCCACCGAGGACGTGAAGGCCGCCATCTTCGACGCCATCTCCAAGGACGAGCGCATCCTCTCCGATCCCGCCCCCTTTGTCCGCCTGCTGGAGTACAAGGGCAGCACCGTGGAGTACGTGGTGCGCGTCTGGTGCAAGGGCGCCGACTACTGGGATGTGTACTTCAACCTGAACGAGAACGTGCGCGAGAGCTTTGCCGCCAAGGGCGTCAAGTTCAGCTATGAGCACGTCAACGTCCACATCGTGGAAAAGTAAAATTGTATGCAAAAAGCGGGTCCTGACACAGGACCCGCTTTTTGTGCGTTCGGGGATTGTTTTCAGCGCTTTTTGAGCATGAAGTTCACGTTGAAGACCTGGTCCTTCACCGTGATCAGCATCTCGCCGCCGTATTTTTTCAGCGCGGCGCCGGCGCTCTTCATGCCGAAGCCGTGGTCCTCCGTGTCCCGCTTGGTGGTTTTGGGGAAGGCGCCGTCAAACTGCACGGTGTTTTCAAAGGTGTTGAACAGGTGAAAATACAGCAGATCGCCTGCCTGCCGCATTTTCAGCGACACCATGCGGTTCTCCTCCTCTTTCACCGCCGCGGCGGCGGTGATGGCGTTATCGAGCAGGTTGCCGAAGATGGCGTAGAGGTCGATGGCGTCCACAAAGCCCAGTACCGCGCCGTCCACCAGATAGCTCAGGCGGATCCCCGCCTCCCGGCAGCGGACGGCGGCGTCGGTCAGGATGATGTCCAGGGCCTCGTTCCCGGTGTCGGCCAGTTCGTCATACTCGCTCAGCTCCCGCCGGATCTCCTCCAGGGCTTTCCGGTCGCAGAGGGCCCCGGCCTCCATGCGGGCGAGCTGCTTTTTCAGGTCGTGGGCGCGAAGGTTCACGCGCTCGATGGCTTCTTTCCGGAACTCGTAGCGCTCTTTCTGCAGGAGACTTGCCTGCCGGATACGCGCCACCTCCGCGCGGGCGGCCTCGTTGTGCTGTACGGTGATCAGCATGAAGTAGGCGGCGAGGCAGAAGAGGCTGGCATAGATGCGAAAATACAGCAGATTCAGCGGCTCCTGCGTCAGGGAGGTGATGAGCAGGTTCATCAGCGTCAGCGGGATGGGCAGGATCACCCCGACGATCAGGATCCCGGTGTTGCCCGCCAGGGAGACCCGGTTTCGCAGAAAGCGCGGCAGCAGCAGGTACATCGCGAGATAGGCCGCGGCATAGGCGAAAAACACCGTGAGCGTGACGGCGAGCGAGCGCTGATCCAGCGCATGGCCGCCCATGGCAAGCGCCGTGAACACAATGGAGGAAAGCGAATAGAGCAGATGCTGCCAGAGCTGGCCAATCACTGTGACGTAGGCGGCCTCGTAGGCGCTGCCCTCACAGCAGACCACCAGGGAAAAGCCGATGGCCAGATACACGCCGTAGTAATAGAGCAGCTTAAGAATCACCGACCAGGGCCGGCCCTCCGGGATCAGCAGCACCAGCGCGATGACCCCGAGCACCAGCAGCGCGCAGCCGAGAAGGCGCAGCGCCCGCCGGTCCCGCCGCAGGGGCAGCAGGTTCACGCTCAGGATCGCGAAGAGCATCGCAAAGGCGGGGGAGCAGGCGGAGATGATTTCCGGCATACTTTTCATACCGCGCCCCCGTTATACAGCAGCAGCGCGTCCACGATCTCCTTCCGCCGGCGCCGGCTGACGGGCAGCGCGTCCTGCCCCAGATAGATCGTGCCGCTGTCGATGCCGGTCACGTATTTCAGGTTCACCAGGGAAAAGCGGGTGCACTGGATGAAGTGGAAGGGCGCCAGTTCCTCCGCCGCGGCGCTGATGGTCCCGGTGGCTCGGAACACCCCCTCCTCCGTGTGATAGATCAGGGCGTGGCCGTAGACCTCCACATAGCGGATCGAGTCCGAGCTGAGCCAGTGATAGTCCCCGTCCTGGGAGATCCGGATCCTGTGCGACCGGTGGCTCTGCACATGGTGCAGGGCCTTCTGCATCTTCTTCTCAAAGCTTGCGTACTCCACGGGCTTGAGGATGTAGTCCAGTGCGTCCACGGAATAGCCCTGCACCGCGTACTGGGCGATGCGGGAGATGAAGATCAGCGCCGTGTCCCGATCCCGCTCCCGTATGCTGCGGGCCACGTCGATCCCGTTGGACCAGCGCATCTCCACGTCGAGAAAAATGACGTCATAGGACCCGTCGTAGCGGTAGAGCAGATCCTCTCCGTCCGAAAAGGGGAAGAGGCTGTATTCCCCGCCGCTGCTCTGAAAGAAGCGCTCGATATTGTTCTGCAGGAGTTTGAGATCGCCCGCGTCATCATCCACGACGGCAATCCGTATCATAATCAAACACCCCTGTTTGTGAAATGTTTCGGTTATATTAAATACAGTATATCACATTTTACAAAAAAGGGAAGGACCCCCGCCGGGGATTTGACCGTTCGCGCGGATGGAAAGGCCGTTCGCGCGTATCGCGCTTTTTCCTTGGTGAATACTGCTAAAATTGCCCCAGGAAACCCTGCAAAAATCCTGATACATTCTACAGAGGAGGGTAAACATGGCTAAAAAGGGTTTATTGCGTGGTCTCGCGACGATCATGGCATCTCTGATGATGTTCTCCTTCGCCGCGCAGGCCACCAGCAACAGCTGGGCCAACAAGGTCAACAGCATGCTCGGCACCAGCAACTATGAAATCGTCGTCGACGAGACCGACGACAACGACACCGGCACCCGCTTCGTATCCGACTTCGCTTCGCTGAAGGATATGGTTGCCGCGCAGACCGAGATCAGCGCGGAGATCGCCTCCGAAGGCGTCGTTCTTCTCAAGAACAACGGCGCTCTCCCCCTGAACAAGGGCAGCGAACCCGTCACCCTCTGGGGTATGCACACCGATAACCCCATTCTGGGCGGCATGATGGGCTCCACGGCCTTCGTCAACTGGGACGCCGGCCAGCCCATGTACGGTCTGAAGGAGGCCCTGCCCGCCCGCGGCTTCACCGTGAACCAGGACTTCGTCAAGTTCTACGCGGATCCCTCCATGGATCCCTACCGTATGACGGCCCTGTTCTTCGGTATGCCCATCCCGGGCCACATCCTGACCCCGGTGTTCACCACCATGAACGAGAACTTCTCCACCTACAACGTGGGCGAGGCTCCGGCCGACGCCTACAACCATGAGCTGCTGGTGACCGCGGACGATACCGTGGCCGTCGTGCTCATCACCCGCGACAACTCCGAGGCGGCCGACTACCATCCCGACATGGTCTCCGCCGTCGAAACAGACAGCTTTGACCGTCCTCTGGGCCTGTCGAAGAACGAGCGCGACATGATCGCCATGGCCGAGACCCACAGCACCAAGGTCGTCGTTCTGATCAACAGCTCCAGCGCCATGGAGATCGAAGAGCTCAAGCAGGATCCGGAAGTGGACGCCGTCCTCTGGATCGGCGACCTGGGCGTGAACGGCTGCCTGGGCCTGGCCGACGTGCTGGCCGGTGACGTGGCCCCCTCCGGCAAGCTGACCGACACCTACGCCGTCAGCTCCGTCTCCTCCCCCGCCATGGTAAACTTCGGCGTTTACCTCTACACCAAGAACTCCTACAACGACAGCAGCATCTCCTACGATGACTGCGGCGACGCCTATCTGGTGGAGTCCGAGGGCATCTACCAGGGCTACAAGTACTATGAGACCCGTTACGAGGACGCGATCCTCGGTCAGGGCAACGCCGACTCCGAGGCGGGCTCCATCGCCGGCGCCTGGAACTACGCCGCCGAGGTTTCCTACCCCTTCGGCTACGGCATGTCCTACACCACCTTCGAGCAGGAGCTCCAGAGCGTTGACTTCCAGATCGGCGGCGAGAGCAAGGCCGTTGTGAAGGTCACCAACACCGGCGATGTGGCCGGCAAGGACGTGGTTGAGCTCTACGTGCAGACCCCGTACACCGCGGGCGGGCTGGAGAAAGCCGCCCTGCAGCTCATCGGCTTCGGCAAGACCGGCGTTCTGGAGCCGGGTGCTTCCGAGACCGTTACCGTGAACTTCGACGCCCGCTACGCTGCGAGCTACGATGAGACCGCCGTCAAGGCCGACGGCACCGAAGGCGCCTGGGTCCTGGATGCCGGCGAGTACTACTTCGCCATCGGCAACGGCGCCCACGAGGCCATCAACAACATCCTGTGTGCCAAGAACGCCGATCAGGAAGCCCTGGTCGTCATCAACGAGGGCGAGAGCTTTGACGCCAGCCGCGCCAAGTCCGTCTCCGTCGGCAGCCGCGATATCGAGACCTATTCCGAGAACGTGCAGAACGCTCTCCAGGATATGGACATCAACAAGCTCATCCCCGGCACCGTCGAGTACTTCACCCGTTCCGACTGGTCCAAGGGCTGGACTCCTGTCATGGAGATCACCCCCACCGACGACATGCGCATCGACCTGACCAACACCCGCACCTCCCTCACCGAGAACGGCGACGGCGTGCAGTGGGGTGTTGACAGCGGCCTGTCCCTCGTCAGCCTCATCGAGACCGACGAAGAGGGCAAGTACGTCGGCGTCGTCGATTACGACGATCCCCTGTGGCAGCAGCTCGTCGAGCAGCTCAGCCTGGACGAGGCCATCAACTACATTGAGAACGCCGGCAACGGCATCAGCAAGATCGACTCCGTCGGCGTCCAGCCCCACGGCATCCAGGACGGCCCCACCGGTTTCGCCAACGACCAGGTCGCGGCCTACTTCATCAAGTGGGTCGGCGGCAACAGCAAGGAAGCCACTTTCGTCACCGAGAACGATGAGTGCGCGAGCTACACCATGAACGTCTTCCCGACCGAGCCGGTCGTCGGCGCCACCTTCAACCAGGAGCTGGTCCGCCGCGAGGGCAGAATGTACGGCGAAGAGAGCCTCTGGGCCAACATCCCCGGCACCCTGGCCCCCGGCGTGAACCTGCACCGCGTTCCCTACTGTGCCCGTAACCACGAGTACTACTCCGAGGATCCCATGGTCACCAATCTGATGGCCACCGCGTTCTGCCTCGGCGGCACCGAGAAGGGTCTCATGACCGAGCCCAAGCACCTGGCCTTCAACAACCAGGAGACCAACCGCTCCGGCGCCTCCACCTTCATGACCGAGCAGGCCGCCCGCGAGAACGAACTGCGCTGCTTTGAGGGCCCGCTGTCCTCCAACGCCGCCATGGGCGTCATGACCGCCTATAACCGCGCCGGCGCCGTGTATGTCAGCGCCCACAAGGGTCTGCTGGAGCAGATCGTCCGCAGAGAGTGGGGCTATAAGGGCTGGATCGTCACCGATATGGCCGCCGCCCCCAACTACATGAGCTGGCTCAACAGCATCGCCGCCGGCACCTCCGGCATGCTGACCACCAACACCACCACCGCCGCCGGCAAGTTCGGCTCCATGGATGCAAGCAAGGCCAAGATCCTGAAGGATACCGACTTCCAGCAGCACATGCAGCTCGCGATGAAGTCCTACCTGTACTCCATCGCCCGCTCCAACGCCATGAACGGCGTGACCGAGAACACCCACGTCAACTACGTGCTGACCTGGTGGCAGAAGGCCATCATCGCCGCTGAGATCGTGACCGGCGTTCTGACCTGTGCCTTCGTGGTCCTCGATATCGTGGACACGAAGAAAAAATCCAAGAAGGGGTGATCACCGTGAAGAAAACCGTTTCCTTTACTCTGGCCGTCATCGGCACGATCGCCGCGCTTGTCGCCCTGATCCTGTACCTCAAGTCCGGCCCCGTGATGAACTATGTGGTCACCATGAACGTGATCGCCATCGTCGCCGGTGTCCTGTATCTGGTCACCTACGGCAAGCTGGGCGCGCAGGCCTGGCATCCCTACCTGCTCTCCGTCGCCGCCGTGCTGGTGCTCGGCGCTGTCGGCTACAGCCTGGTCGTCGAGGTCGAGGCTCTGGGTTACCTGGTCAGCGGTCTGCGTCAGTGGTCTGACGTGGCAGTCTGGGCCTACTTCGCCATCGTCGGCGTCGTCTCCTGGCTCGTGCTGCTGGTCGCGTCCTTCTGCCGCACCCCTGCAAAGCAGTAAGACAAAGCAATGAAACCAAAAACTCCCGCGGAGCAATCCGCGGGAGTTTTTCCAGCTTGTCAAAAAAGTCCGCAGATGGACTTTTTTGACTGCGCTTCTGCCGCCGAGGATTTTGTCAGAAGACAAAAACCATTTTCCCAAAAGCTTGAAT
>Ga0310697_10001084_pt1 | contig 33250 bp, 23 predicted proteins | sample 172DNAGHGlowgp2_FD_203883 | JGI IMG/M metagenome (GOLD analysis project Ga0310697, IMG submission 203883) | Sheep rumen microbial communities from Palmerston North, Manawatu-Wanganui, New Zealand - 1728 DNA GHGlow gp2 (v2) (version 2) | ecosystem: Host-associated > Mammals > Digestive system >... | reverse complement strand
TCCAAACCTGCGCGGAGAAAATTTTAGTCTGGTCGTCCTGCACGACGCGCTGACACCATGCCGGAATTCTTTCGCCCTCGCCGGAATCCCAATGCACTTTCATTTTATAAAGGTCGCCGTGCTTGAGTTGATTCTCCGAAAGTTTCAGCTCCCAGTTGCCGCCGATAAGTTTTTCGCAACGATATGCTTCGTCCTCTTGCCAGTTATTGAAGTCGCCAATTAAATAAATTTTGGTGGCGTTCGGTGCCCATTCGCGGAAAACCCAGCCGTAGCCGGTCTTGTGCAAGCCGAAATACAAATGTCCGGTTGCAAAGTCGGACAAGGTGCGCTTGCCGTCCTGCGTGAGTTGCGAAATTTTCCAGAGCGCGTGTTCGTGCCGCCCGCGAATTGCCTCTTCGTAGGGTTCGAGCCAGCCGTCCTTCGCCACTAACCCGATATGTTCTTTTGCCATAAGGTTGCCTCCTTTGATATGTTTTCAGAATCTTCCACGCAGATTTTAACAAAAGTTTTTTTTTAAGTAAAGGATTTTCGTTGCCGTCAAAGAATTCAATCGAAAAATTATTGGCAGGGAAAATTTATGCTTGGCTTGAAAAATGAATGCCCGCTTTAGAAGCGGGGGAACAGCGGACGCGATTTAGTGTTTCACCGTTCTAACGTAGTCGCCGCGCTGGTACGCTCCGCTGCGCTTCGCTAGTTTCGTAATTTTTAGGGAGAAAATTTATGCTTGGGCTTAAAAATGAATGGCAAATCCTCAAGACGGGGAAACGCTCCGACTTTATAACAATAGCGGCGATAACGGCAACATTTATTTCAGTCGTCGCGCTGAATATTTTCTTTATCTTCCAAGTAACTGCACAGCAAACCGAAAAAATCGGGCGAATGCAACTGGAAAATATTCGTAGCGAATTGCAAGAAACAATCGCTGTCGCTGAACGCATGACTTTGCGCGTGGCGGGCAACGCCGAACAATTAATCGCCTCTGGTGCCTCACAAGAGACTATTAGAAAATTTTTCAACCAAGAACAACGCACCCAAAAACTTTTGTCTAAGGGCGAATGCTTCAACGTCTTTATCGCTAACGACGATTGGGCGATTATCCCTGATTTCAATCCGCCCGCCGACTTTAACGCGACAGAAAAAAATTGGTACGTCGGCGCGGCGAAAAAGCCCGGCAAAATTTTTATCACTGAACCTTATACAAATGAAGTCGGGCACGGGCTTTGCTTTACCGTCGCGCTTATGCTTTCCGATAAAAAAACCGTCGTCGCGCTCAATTTCAATTTTTCAAGCCTGCAAGCCTCGATTAACAAAATGAATACCGGCATTGACCGCGAAGCTTTCATCGTCACCAAAAGCGGAATGATTATCGGCTCGTCGATTAAAAATCTCGTCGGCGAAAAAGTTTCCAGAGCTTTGCCCGAATATCAAGGCGTAATTGCCAGAGTTCTCAACTCCAACAAGCAAGAAAGTTTCGACACGAAAATTGACGGGCAGTCGCGTACAATTTTCAGCAGTCAAACTGATAACGGCTGGTATCTGATTCTCAACGTCGACAGAACCGCGCTTTACAAAGAAGATTATAAGCAAATGCTGATGACTTCGGCGGTCAATATCTGGATGATTATTGTTATCGTCTTCTACTACCTAAAGAGCATGAAAAATCGCCTGCAAGCCGTCAAAGCCCTGCACGCTAAGGAAGAATTTTTATCAAATCTTTCAAAAGAATTGCGGACGCCCCTGCAAAAAATTTTAAAGTATTCAAACGTCGGGGCGGTCGGCGGCGAAGAAAATCCCGCTAAAAGCGCGGCGCAGGTCAAGGAGGCAGCTACTAAACTTTCCGACATGTTAGACAATCTCTTTTCCTTCTCCAATATCGTCACGGAGTCCGATAAAAAAATTGATAAGCAAGTCGACGAAGAAGTTAAACTGTCAAAGACCAGCCGCAAGGCTCGCCGAAATATTATTCTTGTGCTGACTATCGCGCTAATTTTGCGATTGGGACTTTCTATCGATACGACTATTGGTTGGGGCGATACCAAAATGAATGGCGACGTTGACCGCTACGAAAGCCGCTTGTCGAATTGGATTGCTGAACAGAAAAGTACTTTGAACATGTTCGCCAACGTCATTGCTGAACAGCCCGAACTTATGACGAATTATCCCGACGCCGTGAAGTTTCTAAACGGCATTGCCAGAAAATATCCGGAAATTTCCGCCTGCTACCTCGCTAACCCCGACAGCGAGCACCAAATCATTATGAATAACGGTTGGGAATCGCGCGACCCAAATTGGCGCGTCGATAGGCGTCCGTGGTACATTGAGACGGCGGATTTTGCCCGTGACGCCGATGACTATACAATTTCTTCGCCCTATATCGATTACCGCACAGGAAATTATTGCGTGACGTTCGCCAAAGTCGTTTACGGCAAGGGCGGCGAGTTCTTAGGGATTTTCGCGATAGATTTTTATATCGACCAGTTGATTCAAATTTTGTCGACAAGCTACACCAGCGACGGTTACGCTTTTCTTGTCGATAAGCACGGAAGCATAATTAATCACCCGCACTTCCCTTATCAAATGGCAACAGATAACACGATTAACATTTCCGCGACCGAATACCGCGACGTTTATTCTAACGGTCAAGATTTTCTCATGAAAGATTTCCACGGCAATTATTGTACCGCCCTTGCAAAGAAAAATTCGCCGTCGGATTTTACTGTCGTCATAGTTAAAAATTGGTGGGATATTTACGGGCAAGTTTTCCTGTTCGGTGCGGCGTTCATTGCGATTTATCTGGCTTGCGTCTGGCTGGTCGTCTCGTTCGTCGATAATCTTTTGAAGTGGCAAACCGCAGTTCAGCGCAAGTTGAAGACGGCGGCAAAAAATGCGTTGGCGGCGGGGCAAGCTAAATCCCAATTCCTTGCGCAAATGTCTCACGAGATTAGAACGCCCATTAACGCCGTGCTCGGTATGAATGAAATGATTCTGCGCGAATCCAATGACAAAGACATTCGCGAATACGCTGAAAACATTTCCGGCGCAAGTAAAACCCTGCTCAATCTGATTAACAGCATTCTCGACTTTTCTAAGATTGAAGAAGGCAAAATGGAAATTATTCCCGTGCGCTACGATACGCTTGAGATGATTGACGACCTTGTCAACATGATTTATGAGAAGGCGAACAAGAAAAAACTTTCGCTGATAACGAAGATTGACCCGAATTTACCCAAAAGCCTTTTCGGCGACGATATGCGAATCAAGCAGGTTATCACGAACATTTTAACCAACGCCGTTAAATACACCAAGCAAGGCACCGTTACTTTGACAATGAGCGGCTCCTTTATCGGCGAGGATAATTTTATGCTTTATGTTTCGGTCGCGGATACGGGTATTGGCATTCGGCAGGAGGACATTGAAAAACTTTTTGAATCATTCATACGCCTTGACGAGGCCAAGAACAAAAACATTGAGGGCACGGGCTTAGGCATTTCGATTGTCAAGGAACTTTTGACCATGATGAACAGTCACCTTGAAGTTGCGAGCGAATACGGCAAAGGCTCCGATTTCTCATTTCATTTGCCGCAAAAAGTTATCGACAGGACGCCCGTTGGGATTTACGGCGAACACCATAGCGAGCGCAAATTTAAGCGCGTCGAGACAGATTTTATCAAGGCTCCCGCCGCGAGAGTTTTGGCAGTTGATGATACCAGCATGAATTTAAAAGTTATTAACGGCTTGTTGAAACGGAATTTAATCGTTCCCGACCTTGCCGACAGCGGCGAAAGATGCTTGCAGTTCGCACAGAAATATTTTTACCACATAATTTTTCTTGACCACATGATGCCCGAAATGGACGGCGTGGAAACTCTCAAGCGGCTTAGGGAAATGAATTTGCCCGCTGAAACGAAAGTTGTTGTCCTGACTGCCAACGCCATTTCCGGCGCACGCGAACGCTATCTTGCTAAAGGTTTCGACGATTATCTTTCAAAGCCGATTGATGTAAATGCGCTTGAGGCTATTCTTAAAAAGTATTTGCCGCCCGAAATTATTTTGAATGATGAACAGCTTGCTAAGTCCGCGCCGCTTGAATTTAAACCGCCCGCGCAGATTGAATCGCCCGCGCCCGTTGTCGAAGAAAAAATTTGCCCGTCGATTGATTTTGATACGGGGCTAGCAAATTGCATGGACGATAAAGACTTTTTCAAGGAGTTGGTTGAAGAATTTATCGCGGGCGACAAGACTGCCGAGCTTGAAAAAAATTTGGCGGCGGAAGATTGGAACGAATACAGAATCACGGCGCACGCTCTAAAGAGTACGTCGCAAGTTATCGGGGCGATTGAGCTAAGCGAAAAGGCGAAGGCGCAGGAATTTGCCGCCCGCGACGGAAATATTGACAGCGTTAGAAAGAATCACGCCGATTTATTGGCGACTTATAAAAAAGTTCGCGAAGAGTTAAAAGAATGGTTGACGCCCGCGCCGAAAAATTGTCCGTCGATTGATTTAGATATGGGGCTGGCAAATTGCATGAACGATAAAGATTTTTTCAAAGAGATTGCTGAAGAATTTATAGCGAGCGACAAGACTGCCGAGCTTGAAAAGAATTTGGAGGCGGAAGATTGGAACGAATACAAAATAGCGGCGCACGCTCTAAAGAGTACGTCGCAAGTTATCGGGGCGATTGAGCTAAGCGAGAAGGCAAAGGCGCAGGAATTTGCCGCCCGTGACGGAAATATTGACAGCGTTAGAAAGAATCATGCCGATTTATTGGCGACTTATAAAAAAGTTCGCGGGGAGTTAAGCGAGTGGTTAGGGGATTAACAATGGCAAAAATACTAATCGTCGACGACGAAAAAATTATGCTGAAGATTGCATCGAAAATTTTATCCAAGGAATACGAAACAATCTGCGCGAGTTCGGGCGCGGAGGCAATCGAAATATTTCAGCGCGAAAAGCCCGATTTAATTTTGTCGGATTTACTCATGCCGGAAATTGACGGCTACGAGTTGCACAGAATTTTACAGGAGAAAAGTTCAGAGCCGGTGCCGATAATGTTTATGACGGCGGACGAGAGCGACGAAAGCGAAAGCAAAGGCTTTGCAGTCGGCGCGTCGGATTACATTCGCAAGCCGCTTAAAGCTGAAGTTTTACTGCGCCGCGTGAAAAAAATTTTGGAGAACGTCGAGGCAATTCAAGACCTGACAGAGGCAGCGACTTTAGATTTAATGACGGGGCTTTTAAATAAAACAGCCGCGCAGAAAGAAATTTCTAAACTCTGCGCGGAGAGTCAAGGCGTCCTAATGTTGCTAGACCTTGACAATTTCAAGCTTGTCAATGATTTATACGGACACGCAATGGGCGACAAAATTTTAATTCGCTTCGCCGAGCTGATTAAGGGCATGATTCGTTCGACCGATTTGGCGGGGCGCATGGGCGGCGATGAATTCGTTGCCTTTTGCCAAAACGTTCACGACGAAAAAATCATCTTCAACAAGGCGCGTTTCCTGAATCATCAGCTGATTATCTCGGCGAAAAATTTCATGGGCGAAGATATGAACATTCCGTTAAGCACGTCCATTGGCGCGGTGTTCGTTCCCAACGAAGGCAAGGATTATCCCGCGCTCATGAAAAAAGTTGACAAGGCTCTTTACAAAGTCAAGCACCACGGCAAACAAGGTTGCGCCTTTTTCGGCGAATCGGATTCAGCTGACGCGGCGGAACGTAAAAATATTTCGGAAACGCAAATGATATTGGACGAGCGCAATCAAGAACCCGGCGCGTATTTCGTTGACTTTGAAAAGTTCAAGGCGATTTATCAATTCGCGGCGCGACTTCAAAAGCCGGTAAATTTTTTGGAGCTGACACTTGAGACGAGTAACGACGAGGCGCGGGAAGATTTTTTAGAACTGCTGATAAAAAATTTGCGGCGAAGCGATTGCGTCACGCAGTACGGGCGCGACCAATTTTTAATTCTGATGACTGATACGCCGGCGGAAAATCTTGACTTCGTACGGAAAAAAATTTTGGCGTCGTGGCAAACTAAAAATCTCGGCGGAGAAATTATTTTCGAGTTCGTCAAAAATTTTTAAGCTCGTCGGCAACGTTCTTGAAAATAAATTCGCTCGCCGTCATGCCGTTATGTTTAAAATAGTTAAGGTGCTCATCGAAAAATTTCATGCGCACTTTAAAAGTTGGGTCGTTGCCTTCAATGAAAATTTTTTGCATGGTCGCGCCGATTTCTTTTAAATTTTTCCCGTCCACAAGGTACGAAACTTTCAAAATTTCTTTGCCCACTTCGTTTGACTTTTGCGTATCGCGAGTCAAAAAAATCATAGGCTTGTGCGTGTATTGATATTCGCCGATAAAGGAGCCGCAATCGTGAATCATGCCGTCTGAAGTCGCGAACAAATCTTGATAATAAGCACCCGTGTAAACCTGCGCGTTTGGCAAATCGTTCCAAGCCTGCAGGTATTTTTTAAAAGCTTCGGTCGAAGCGAAAAGCCCCGATTCAACCGCCGAGAAAAGCAAATTCGGATGCGGCTTGACCACCCAAGAAATTTCCGGATGCGCCTTTGCAAAGTCGTACATAAATTTATAGTTCCATTGGAAAGTTGAATATTCAACCCCGCCAGTTATCGACCAATGCGGTGCCCAAATAATTTTCCTTGCGTCCGGACGCGCCATTTTCCAATCAAAATGAAATTTTCTATCCGCCTTGAAAAAGACATCCAACTTCGGATACCCGCTGTAAAATCCCCGCGGCATTCCACTCCGGCATTTTTTCTCAAGCAAATCAACGTTGAATTGCATATCCAAGAAAAATTTCCAGCCCACGTGATAAATCGGCTTGTCATAAACGTCCCATTCCGTCAAGTTTATCCCGTAAGGAATGTAAAGCAATAAAGTTTGCGCCGTCATATTTGAAAGCTGAAAAGCCTTTGGCAACACATTAAGATAAAGCGTCAAGAAAATCAAAAGGTCTTGAGTAGGGCAGATTGTATCTGGATTATCAACCGCGACGACGTTTAATCCGCGGGCTTTGAATTGATTAATGCCGTGCTGAAAATCTCGCCTTACAAGCTCGTCATTAATTTTGTCGGTTCGCAAGCAAAGAAAAATCGTCGGCTCAAATCGCTCATCATTGGCGAAAAAATTATATAAGTCGTCGCCGCACCACATTGACGAATCATACGTTACAAAGCCCACTTTAATTTTATCCTTGCGCCGAATCATTTTTATCGATTGCTCAAAAGTGAGTGACAAAAGTTCGTTGTAATCTTCCTTGTCCATAAAACTCAGCAATAAATTGAAATAGTCATACGACATATCGCAAAAATTTTCTGTCGGCAAAAGATTTTCTTCATAAATTCGCAAGCCGAGAATTGAACTTGAAATCGCCGCGCCCTTCAAATTCAAATGCGCCATGTTGTAAAAACAATCGTAGCCGAGATTCAATCCGAACAGGTCGACGCATTTAAAATCGTAACTTTCTTCAAGCTGATTAATTGCCAAGCGGAAAAGCGTTAAAAGTTTCGCGTCGTAATTTTTTTGCATAGCCGGCGCAAATGGGAAGATGACGCCAATAGGTTTCGCGCCGTTATCGTGGCAAAGTTTTATGTAGTCCTTTAAGATTTTAAAATTTTTCTCGACGGTATCGGGATAAAGTTTCTTCGTCAAGTTGTCCAGTTCCGCTTCCCAACTGACCAGAGCTTTTACGGGCAATTCAGCGTTGAGCGTTTTTTTCACGCGACTAAAATTCAAGTCGGCTTGTTGCGCCGTTACCTTTTTAAAAATATCTTTAACGCCGTCGCTAATCAAAGTTTTTAGCAAAGAATCATGGCGATTATTTTCGGGAATATTCAAGGCAAGCATGTATTGAAGATTGCGCGAACAGACAGAAAAAGCTTTGGCGTTTTCGTAGCGTAAAGAGTAGGGCGCAAGTCCAATAAGCACAAATTTAATCGTGCCGGGCGCGACGTGCGCGAAAACATATTTAGCCGTCAAGTAGCCCTGCCGCAAATCTTGATTAGAACCGCTGAGATTAACGCCCTTGCCGCGTGCGTGCGGAATATAATTTAAATCCAAACCAACTTCAGTATAGCTAATGCCGGTCGCAAAAAAATCCGCGCCATTCTCTTCGATATAACGCAGATTGCCAAGCCATGTGGAGCTAATGTGCGGCAGAATTTCAAAGTTGATAATGTTATTTTCTGGAACGCCATTGTTCATCAGAAATTTTTTCGTCGTCCAAATGTCGCCAATGTTATTGACAAAGCCGCTTATCAGCCACAGAAAATTTTTGCCAGCGTCTAAAAGTTTTTGAATCGCCGGAAAGGGCACAATCGGAACTTTTTTTTCATTAACTATCAAAAATCTCGAATTGATATTTTCAACTACTACTGCAACAAGATTTGTCTTGTTTAAATTCAAAGTGCGCACCGCTTGCGCAAGTTTTTTATTATTCAGCGCGACGAGCACGACATTTATTTTTTCCACGCCGTCACCTCCCAACGGAGCGTTTATGATAGAAAATGTATTGCTGAAGAATGCCGGCGTTGTCGCCGAAGGTTTCAAAGATATTTTCGCCGCGAAAGTCTTCATCAATCGCCCGCTTAATCCAAACGTCGACGGGGGCGCGATTAACTCTGTGGTAAGCAAAAAGCGCGACGCAGTTAGCAACCTTGTCGCCGACGCCGCGAATTTTTTTCAGCGTCTCGACAAGTTCCGCGTCCGAAAGTTTTTCAAGCGCAGTCAAATCAATTTCCCCACGCGAAATTTTTTCTAGGGCGTCTTTGATATAATCTTTGCGATAAGCAAGCCCCAGCCCCGTCAAGTCGTCGCCGAATTCTTCAAGGCGCGGGAAAAGATAAACTTCGCCGACGCGCCGTCCGAATCTTGCGCAAATTTTTTCTACTGAACTCCTTATCGACGGAATGTTTTTCCGCTGACTGATTATAAAACTTATCAGCATTTCAAAAGGCTTCTGCTTCAAAATGCGAATGCCTTTGCCAAAGTCGGTCGCGTCGCGCAAAATTTTTTCATAGGGCTTGCCCGCGGCAAAGTTATCAATGTCGTGGCGAATACTTGCGTAATTCGTATCAAGGTCGAAATAATTTTTCCAGACGTTTTGCCAAGCCTCCGCCGTGCAATCAGCCTCGAAAAGATTTTCTTCGCGCTTGCGAATGTGCAAAATATTTTCCCCGATAATGAATCTGAATACGTCCGGCTTAATTTCTTTAGGGCGAAAACATTGCCCGCTGTCAACGATTTTTTTCAAGTCGAAGTCGTCATTAATTTTAATCTCCACTGCACAGCCTCCCGAAAACTTTTTTGACAATCTGCGCGGGCACGTCGCTAAAAATTTCGACTTCGCCAAAATTTTTCATGAGCACCCAGTTGACTTTTCCGCCAACGGCTTTTTTATCGCGAAAAGTTACGTCGTAAAGTTTATCGGCATTAAGCCCCGCGCAGTTCGTGACCATGCCGAATTTTTTTATGAGATTTTCAAGCCGCGCGACGTTCGCCGCAGAAGTTTTACCGAGTTCCAAACTAATTTGCGCCGCCGCAAGCATACCGATAGCGACCGCTTCGCCGTGACGATATTTTTGATAATGCGTTTCCTCTTCGATTGCGTGCGCCATTGTGTGACCGAAATTTAAAATCCTGCGCAAGCCGGTTTCCTTTTCGTCCGCGCCAACGACTTGCGCTTTAATCTCGCAAGAATGCTTGACGACGTGCGCCAGGGTTTTCAAATCGCGTTGCAAAATTTTATCGGCGTTGTCTTCAAGGTAGCTGAAAAATTTTTCGTCGCTAATCACGCCGTATTTGACGACCTCGCCGAGTCCAGATTTAATTTCGCGTTCGGGCAACATCTTTAGGAAATTCAAATCAATAAAAACTGCGCGGGGTTGGTGAAATGCGCCGATTAAATTTTTTCCTAGCGCGTGATTGACAGCGGTCTTGCCGCCGACGCTTGAATCAACTTGCGCTAAAAGCGTCGTTGGAATTTGAATCAGCGAAATGCCGCGCATAAAAGTCGCCGCCACAAAGCCCGCTAAATCGCCGACAACGCCGCCGCCCAAAGCAATCACGACAGATTTTCTATCAAGCTCCGCCTCAATCGCTCGCGTGTAAAGGTTTTCGGCTTCGCGCAGACTTTTAGAAGTTTCGCCGTCGGGAATGAAAGCGACTTCGTAAGGAAAATTTTCCGCGCAGAGTTTGAAAATATTTTTCTGCGTGATGATTAAAGCTTTACCCGAAATAAATTTCTTGACGCCGCTTAGAATATCTTCGCTAATAAAAATTTCGTAGCTCGCCGCGCCCAAATCCACAAAAACTTTTTCCATAATGTCAACTCCTGAACTGCCGCAAATATCTGCAGATGTCATCGATAATTTGAATGGGCGACCAATTTGTCGTGTCAACTTGATAATCTGCGCGGTCATAAAATTTTTTCCGTTCGGCAAGGAGCTTTTTAATCGTTGCAAGTCGTTCGTCGCCGCCGCCGTCAAGAACAGGACGTTCGCCGCTCCGCGCAGTTCGATTGAAAATTTCTTCCGGCTCGGTCGTCAAGCAAATCAACACGCCCGAACTTTTCAGCAGGCGCAAATTTTCTTCGTTCTTAATGGTGCCGCCGCCCGTCGCAATCACAAGCCCGCGCTTTTCACTGAGTTCCTTGACGGCAATTCTTTCAAGTTCGCGGAAATGTTCTTCGCCAAAAGTCTCGAAAATTTTCGGGATTGACATATGATTTTCGTCCTCAATTTTTTTATCAATGTCAATGAACGGTCTGCCAAGGCGCGTCGCCAAAAGTTTTCCGAGGCTCGTCTTGCCAGTTCCCATAAAGCCCGTCAAAATTACGTTGTCTTTCATAAGCCAAAATCCTTTGCAAGTCGTTGACGATAAATTTTTAAGTTGGCAAGGGTATCGCAAAGCGCATCGCCGCCGAATTTCTCAACAAGCGCGTCCGCCGTGACAAGTGCCGCCATTGCCTCGCCGACAACTTCAGCCGCCCATATCGCGCAAGTGTCGCTACGTTCTTTGCTGGCGGTCGTCGGGGTTTTCGTCGCAATGTCAACTGTTCTAAGCGGCGTCATCAAAGTTGGAATCGGTTTCATTGCGGCGCGAATAATTAAATCTTCGCCGTTGGTCATGCCGCCTTCAAAGCCGCCCGCCCGATTAGTTTTGCGGAAAATTTTGCCGTCGTCAATGAAAATTTCGTCGTGAACTTCGCTACCGAGTTTAGAAGCGTTCGCAAAGCCGTCGCCGAGTTCAACAGCTTTTATCGCCTGAATCGACATGAACGCCGCCGCAAATTTCGCGTCCAATTTTCTATCCCATTGAATGTGACTGCCTAAGCCCGCCGGCACGCCCGAAATTTTTATCTCGAAAATGCCGCCGACCGTATCGCCCAAAGTTTTAGCCGCGTCAATGCGATTTTTAATTTCCGTCTCGCCGACTGCGCCGCCCACGCTCAAAACTTCGCCCGAAATTTTTACGCCGCAAGCTTGCAGAAAAATTTTACAAAGCGCACCCGCCGCCACGCGCATTGCTGTTTCGCGAGCAGAAGACCTTTCCAAAATGTCGCGCACGTCCGAACGAGCATATTTCGCCGCGCCAGTTAAATCCGCGTGACCAGGACGCGCATTAGTAACCTTCGCGCCAAAAGGATTTCCTTCCGCGCTCATGCGCTCTTGCCAATTTTGCCAGTCGCGATTTTTGACGCTTAAGGTTATCGGACTGCCGAGCGTTTCGCCAAATCGAATGCCCGATAAAAACTCGACGCAATCGCTTTCGATTTTCATACGCCCGCCGCGCCCGTAGCCACCTTGACGCCGTTTAAGTTCCGCGTTGACGAAATCGCTTGAGACTTTGACGCCCGCAGGCAAGCCTTCCAAAATGCAAATCAATCGTGAGCCGTGACTTTCGCCGCCGCTCATATATCTTACTCCCATAAACTTTCCTCCGAAAATTTTAAACTAGCGAAACGCAGTGTAGCGTATGAACGCGGCGAAAAAGTCCGATAAGTTAAACGGTTGACCGCGTCCATTGGATGCAACGTCACGTTGCCGCGTCCGCTGTTCCCCGCTTCTAAAGCGGCAAAAAAATAACCGCGATAACGCGGCTATTATATCATCTAAAAATTTTTTGTCACTGAATAGCATTAATTATTCTTCGGGAGCCGCCTCAGCTTCGGCGGGTGCAACTTTAACTTCGCCTTCGGGTTGATAACGTCTGAATTTCGCGTTGTTACCTTCGCGACGAGCACGATTAATCGAAAGGGAAATGCGTTTGCGTTTCATATCAATGCGCATAATTTTGACTTTGACAATGTCGCCGACGGCAACCGCTTCGTCTGCGTTCTCAATGCGGCGGTCGCTAAGTTCGCCCATAGGAATTAAGCCGTCAAAGCCGGGTTCAATTTCCATGAACGCGCCGAATTTCGCGAGCTTAACAATTTTGCCCTCTATGAATTCGCCTTCCTTGAATTGTTCAGCTTTATCAAGCCACGGGTCGCGCTGTGTCTGCTTAATCGAAAGGGAAATTCTATGCGCTTCGGGGTCAATATTCTTAACGTAAACATCAACTTCATCGCCGACTTTGAGAACGTCAGAAGCTTGCGTAATGCGCTCCCAGGAAAGGTCGGAAATGTGCGCAAGCCCGTCGACGCCGCCCACGTCAATAAATGCGCCGTAATCGACAAGGCGTTTAACCGTGCCTTTGATAATGTCGCCTTCGTGCAACGTGGAGAAAACTTCCTTTTGTTTAATCTCGCGTTCGCGTTCGAGAAGTTGACGGCGGCTAAGGACAAGGCGACGCTTATGCGATTCAATTTCAATAGGCAAAGCCTTGACGGTTTGTCCGATATAGGAATTCAAATCTTTGACGAAGTGCAATTCCATTTGCGAAGCGGGAATAAAGCCGCGCAGTCCGTTGACGGTCGCAGTTAAGCCGCCCTTGACGACGTTGTTAATTTTCGCGTCGACCGTCTGCAGGTCGCTGACTTCGGGGTCTTCGTTATGCGCTTTAATCGCACGCAAATCGTCCCAAACGACTTCGGCATCAGCTTTAATTTTGGAAAGAACGCCGCCATTTTCGCCGCCGAGCGATTGAATATAAACTTTAATTTTGTCGCCCTTCTTAACAACATCTTCAGCCGAATCGGGTTCTGGAATAGCCAGTTCCTTTTTCGGAATAGGAATTTCCTGTTTGTAACCAATGTCGACGAATGCTTCATCGCGGTTGACTTGAATGACGGTACCTTCAACGACTTCATGTTCGCGAATGTTTTGAATGTTGACAGAATCCTCCAACCAATTACCCATTTCTTCCATGTTCTTTAAATCCTCTGACACTTTTTATAAACCTCCCCGATAATCCAGTCCGGCGTTGAGGCACCGGCTGTGATACCAACTTTATTGGCGTTTTCTAACCATTCAGGTGAAAGTTCCTGAGCTGTTTCTATGTGGTAAGTTCTGCATTTTTCATTGCAAAGTTGCGCGAGCCGCGTCGTATTTGCGCTGATTCTTCCGCCGACGACTAACATGACATCGACTTTTGACGCAAGCTCCAATGCTGCTTTTTGTCTTTGATCCGTTGCGGTGCAGATTGTTCTCAGAATTCTAATGTCTTTCGATTTGCCAAGAAGGTGCGAAACCATTTTGACAAAATTCTCGCCGCTCACAGTTGTTTGAGAAACTATTCCGAGTTTGGGCGAAGGCGCGAAATTTTTTGCGTCATCTTCGGTCTCCAGAATAACTGCTCGATTGCCTGACCACTCGAAGATACTTTTAACTTCGGGGTGATTTTTTTCGCCGATAATGACGACTTGGCGTCCGTCCTTTGCTAATTCTTTAGCGGAAAGCTGCGCTTTCTTAACGTGCGGACAAGTCGCGTCGACTAAGTTTAGCCCTTTAGCTTTTGCCTCTTCGTAAATTCGTGGTCCTACGCCGTGTGAGCGAATTATTATCGTGCCCTCCTCCATCGCCGTCAAATCATCGACTGTGCCGACTCCTTTCGACTTCAGCCGCTCTACCATTTGCGGATTATGGATTATAGGTCCTAGTGTGCAACTTTTCCCATCCGCGTGCTCTTCGGCAATTTTAATCGCCCGCTTGACGCCGTAGCAAAATCCTAAACACTCCGACAAGATTACTTCCATATTTACCACCTGTCTGATTGGTTTGACAAACAAAAAATCCTCAACTGTCAATAACCGCCGATTAATATATCATAATCGTTTTTCACAAGCAATAACTTTGTGAAAATTTTTCTTTAGGTGCGCTTAAACATTTTGGCAAGGTCGGCGGCTGAAAATTTTATAATGGTCGGACGCCCGTGCGGACAAGTATGCGGGTGAGGTGTCGCGGCGAGTTCCTTCAAAAGAATTTCCATTTGCCTAAGGTTGAGTTCTTGACCGGCTTTAATCGCCGCCTTGCAAGCGGTCGTTGCCAAAATAGCTTGACGAATATTTTTCGCTAGGTCGTCGGCATTGTTTACGCCGTTGAAAATTTCCGTGATGATTCCGCGCAAAAGATTTTCCGCGTCGGTGTCGGCGGCGTCGGTGGGCACTTCCATTAATCTGAATTCATTTTCGCCGCTCGGCTCCATAGTGAAGCCCAATTCCGCGAAGACGTTAAGATTTTTTTCAATAAGCTCCGCCTCTTGCGAATCGAATTTCAAGACGCGATGAATCAGCAAACCTTGCGCGGGAATTTTTTCGGCGTAGCCGCTCAACTTGTCGAATAAAATTCTTTCGTGGGCGGCGTGTTGGTCAATCAAATATAAATCGTTGCCGCTCTGCGCCACAATATAACAGCGGGCAATTTGTCCGATTGGTTCAAGTTCAAGCGCGGGATTTTTAATCGGCTCAACTTTTTTAGGCGGCGCAGAAAATTTTTCGACGGGTTCAACTTTTTTAGGAGGCTCGACTTTCTTAGGCGGCTCGGAAATTTTTTCGGGCGGGATAGTTATTTCTGGCTCGGAATCCTTTTTAGGCTTTTCCTTTCGTTCGGGCTTTTTTGTCGGCTTATCTTCCAGAAATTCATCAGAAAGATTAATCTGTTCAAAGCGAGGCGTTTCGGGCGCGGCGGCTACTTCGGTCAAATCGTGTTCGGTCGCTTCGTTTTTGTCTTCAATCGCATTTCGCACCGCGTGATAAATCGCCTTGAAAATTCTGCCTTCGTCCTCAAATTTTATCTCAATCTTCTGCGGGTGAACGTTGACATCTATCGAATTTTGCGGCACGTCGATTTTTATGTAAGCAAAAGGAAATCCCGTCTTCGGAATCAGCGATTTATAAGCCTCGTCGAGAGCCTTAGCAATCGTTCTATTTTCGACGACGCGCCCATTTACAATAAACGTTTGCCAACTGCGATAGCTTTTCAAAATGTTGGGTTTAGTGACGTAGCCGCGCAGATTTAAATTTTCGGCGTCGGTTTGCAAAGTCAGAAGGGAATCAGTTAATTCCGTGCCGTAAATCGCGCCGAGAGTGTCAAGAATATTTCCGGTGCCGGGCGTAGCTAGCGCAATGCGGTTGCCGTTTATGAATCGGAAAGAAATTTCAGGGCGACTAATCGCGAGTTTGACGACGAAATCATTAATTTTATTCGCCTCGGTGGGCGTCGCCTTAAGGAATTTAAGTCGTGCGGGCGTGTTGAAAAATAAATCTTCAACTAAAATCGTCGTGCCGCTTTTACAGCCGACCTCGTGTACGTCAGAAAGTTTCCCGCCGTCAATGATAAGTTTCGTGCCCAATTCATCATCTGCGCGGCGCGTCTGCAGAATAAATTTTGACACGGCGGCAATAGTCGGAAGGGCTTCGCCGCGAAAACCTAACGTCGAAATATTTGTAAGGTCGGCGACGCTTGAAAGTTTGCTGGTGGCGTGGCGGCGAACGGCAAGCGCGGCGTCTTCCTTATTCATGCCTTGTCCGTCGTCAGTGACGCGGATTAGAGCTTTGCCGCCGTTTTGAATTTCAATTTCGATACGTTTCGCGCCGGCGTCGATTGAATTTTCTACAAGCTCCTTGACGACAGAAGCCGGACGCTCAACGACTTCGCCCGCCGCAATTTTATTTATCGTGTTCGAGTCGAGAAGCTTTATCTTAGTCAATTAATCGTCTCCTTATAAAGCCCCGGCGAGTTCAACCAAAGTCACGTAATTAACTTTGTCTTGATAATAAGCTTCGGTCACAGCAACACCTGCAGGCGTGTCGAAATCTTTTGGGCGTTCCGAATTGTCAGCGGGCACCAATACCCAAAAGATAACGTCGACTTGTCCCGAAGTCAACGCGGCGGCACGCGCTCCGCTATCAATCTGCACCAGTTCAATATTTTTGCCAATGCGCTTTGAAATTTCAGCAAGCACAGCGGTATTAAAGCCCGCGGGCGTTCCGTCAGCAAGAATTAAATCCAAAGGCGGCAAGTCACCCGTTATCCCGACTTTGATTGTATTTGCGCCGTCAATTTTAGATATTTCCACGCTCGGCGGAATTTCCAACGGGTGATTTATGTACTCATCAATCAAAGTGTTAAGCGTGCCGTCGGTTTTCATTGCGTCAATCGCCGTGTCGAAAGATTTTCTAAGGTCAGCATCGTCCTCGCGCATGGCGCAACAAAAATTGTCGACAAGTTTAACCGTCTGAAGTTCTTTTATCACGAAGTCGGAATTATTTGCGGTCATGTAGCGGGCAACGCTACCGTGCGTTTGAATCGCTTGGACTTTTTCCGACGCAAGAGCCATTTGCATTGAGTTAAAATTGTCGTAGAAATCTATTGCGTCGCCGACTGTGAATTTCTTTGCTTGTTCGGGCGTCGCGTTCAGTTGCGTAATCATGCCTATTCGCGTTTCTTTTTTTTCTTCGCCGCCGCAACCGCTCACCGTCAGAATCATCAGAAGGAGCAATAAAATTTTTTTCATGTCAGTCACCTCATTTGATAAAGTTCAGATAAATCGCAAGCAAGATTAGCCCAGGCACGCCGAAAATACCGACTATCAGCGCGTGTATAAAAGTTATCTTTATGACGGTTATCCCCGTCAAGTTCACGAGCCAAAGAATCGCCGCGCCGACTATGCTATTCCAAATGATTTTGAACGGCAACTCGATAAAAAATTTCAGCGCGGTAATTATCAAAAGCCCCGCAATCAGTCCAATACAAATTTCAATCATGCTAATTCCTCCAAATCATCTAACATAAATCGTCAACGTGTTATAAGCGAGAGATTGCAAAGTTAATTCGGCAGGCGTCAGTGCTTGCAGTTCGTTAAAAAGCGTTTGCGGCGAACCGCCATAGCCGATATTGAAAACGGCGCGTCCGTTTTCGTAGCTAGAAAGATTTACATTCTTGACGCGGCTGACGTTGCCAAGCGCACTTTGAACAAGATTTATCTTTGAAAAGTCCGCGGCGTAAACGATAACCTCGACGCCTTGCCGAGAAGTATACATGCCAGTTATCTGCTCAACGAAATAATTTCCCATTTGCTCGCCCGCCGACGCAAGAGCTTTCTTAGCGGCGATAGCTTGCGAATTGTCATAGGCTGAACCGTATTTGCCGTCCGCCGCGATAACTTGCCCCGTCCGCACGATAAACATTTTCGCCTCGACACGGGCGCGGCAAGCTTGCATGTTCGTAACTTGATTGCCCGGCAAATAATTTCCCATATCGCCGACGCCTTCGCTAAAACTTTCCCCGACAATCATAATGTCCGCGCCGAAAGTTTGCGCCGCTTGCTTCATCTGCGCGACGTTCATAGCCATTGGGCTTTGATAATTTAAGCCCGTGCCGACTTCGACGACGTTTGAAAAGCCCGCGTTCAGCAAAGCTTTAACAATGGCAGTTTCACCGCCCGCGCCGCCGACGTTGTAATTCAAATGCTGTTCGGGGACGTATACCGCGATTTTTGGGTTGCGCAGTTGCACATTGATAATCCCAAGCCGCGTCAATTCGTTCATCAGCTTTGAGTTAGGCTGGTCGTCAACCGTTGCATTAATCGTGACGTGCCAAACGCCGCCGACTTCTTCGCGACTAACGACGTAATATTCATTGACGAAGCCGCGCGACTGCGTATAAATTTGGTCGCTGATTAACATGTTATTTTGAACAAGCGTTTCAGCGTCGACGAGCACGCCCAAAGTATTTTCAACTGCCGCCCTAAGCGCGTCATTTTCTGCGTCCGTCGCAGTTAAGCCCGTGCCCGTCACCGTCACATTTTTAGCCGCCGCCGGAGCGCAAATCATTAGCAACGCGAAAATTATTGCCGCAAATTTTTTCATATCCTCAGCTCCATTCCGATTCGTCGTGGCGATAAGTTGGCGCAGGCGGTTTAATTTGGACGAAATCTTTCAAGAAATTTTCAACGGCGTTTTTACAAGCGTTGTTGAAGGCACCTTCCACGCTCGAACCTGTCTTGCTACCCTCGACAATTTTGGCGATTATAATTTCGCCCGTCGTGTTGTCGACCAGCCGATATTCCAAACCGATTACGCCTTTGAATTTTGGAATAAAACCGCCCGCCGTGTCAGTGAAACCGCCAAGCCCTAAAGCCGCGCCGATTGTCGCAATGGTAGTTACCGCCGGATTAGTTTCGACAAAGGCGGTCGTCACCTTGCCAACCAAAGTATAATCCGCGCCGCTCAACTTGCCCAGCTCAACGGCGCGACTTGGGTCGACAGCGATATTTTGAAAGCCTTGTTCGCGAAGTATCGCGCCAAGTTGCGTCCGCTCGACGACTCCATAAGTTCCGGCGTTGTGTATGGCAACGGTTATTTGTTCGGTTAAAATTTCAGCGATTTTCTGCTCGTTGTAGCCCGAAATATTTTCAAGCGGCATAACGGCGACGAGTTTTTTTGCGGCGGCGCAATTCAGCGAACAAATTATCATGAGTGCGCACATCGCCGCGATTATTTTTCTCATGAACATGATTGCTTCCTCCTTATACAAATTTTTTTCACTATATCAAAGCTAAATTAAAATCGCAATAAAAATTTATAAAACCTGCGCGAAAAATATTGCTTGATATATTTAGCCGATTCTAATAAAATCTGCACATAAACTTTTTATAAGAGGCCTTGTCATGGAAGATAAAAATTCAACTGAAAACAATCAAGATAAACGTACAATATCAATGGCGATAGTGGGCGGCGCGATTGTTGCCGCGCTCGTGATTCTGTCGACGCTGTGGATAAATAATAGCGAACAAGCCGCAACAAATGAAACGGTGCATTCAGTCGGCTCGCTGTATCTGCGCGAACTAACTGACCGGCGCGAACAAGTCATAAACGCCCGAATAAATGTCCGCGTCGATAATCTGCGTGCGGCTATGAAAGTTCTATCGCCCGCCGATTTGCAAAGCGTCGAAACTCTTAGCGCGTTTTTGGGCAAAATGAAAGTTCTTTACGACGTTGACCAATTCGCCCTCGCCAGTGCAAGCGGAACAATTTTCACGCCCCAAGGAGCCATGCTAGATTCAACACAATATTTTTTTGCGACCTTGCCTATTAACGCCTCAAAAGTTTTCACGCACAATAAAAAAGTTTACGTCGCTATTCCCGTTGAAAATGTTTCCTTTCAAGGCACGCCCATTAAAAATTGTTTCCTTGAACTTTCCATGTCAAGATTTCTTCAGGGCATTTTAGTTCACACGACTAAAAGCGAAATGACTTTCTTCAACCTCTACTACACCAACGGCGATTCATTAACCGACGCGGTTTTAGGCGGGCTTTCTAGCGGCACCAATCTTTTGACCGCAATCACTGAAGCCCAATTCGACGCGGGTTTTTCCTACGAAAAGATTAAGGAAGATTTCGGGAATGCTCGACAAGGCATGGCGTCTTTCACTTATCGCGGCGTCAAGGAGTCGCTTTATTATCGCCCCGTCGCCGGCACTGGTTGGATGCTGTCCTATCTGATTCGCGAAAATAAAATTCAGGAAGAAATTGCCGCCGTCAATGCCGAGATTCGTCAACGCTCCTTGATTCAAATGCTTTTCACTATTGCGGCTATGGCGGTTATTTTCTGGCTTATCATTTCGCAGGCGAAGAAGAATCAAAAGCTTATTCATCAAAAAAATCTTTCCGACGCCGAAAACAGAATCAAGCGCGAGGAAATGGAAGAAAAATTCCGCTTGCAAACGCAATTGCTTTCCGAAGAACGCCGCCGCCGTCGTCAAAGCGAAATGATTCAGGCTTTAACGGTTGATTATCGGCTTGTTTATCATTTGAATTTAGATTCTGATGAGGCGGTTTGCTATCGCGTCGCGCCCGACATTGGAGCGCAACTCAATCGCAAGCAAAGCGACGTTGTAAAGTTTCAAGCGGCTCTTCAAAAGTACGCGCAAGAATACGTTCACCCCAACGACCGCGAAGCACTTTTGGATTTCATTAAGCCGGAAAATATTCGCGCCCGCCTTGCCGACAAGGAAATTATTTCTTATCGCTACTTATTGAGAAGATACGGCGTGGAACATTACATGATGATTCGCATTGCCAAAATTGATGAAGGTATGCACGTTGTCGGCGTCGGCTTTGCAAACGTTGACGAGCAAACCCGCGAAGCTCTCGCTAAAAATCAGGAACTTGCTGACGCCCTTGCGCAAGCACAGCACGCGAACGCCTCCAAAACTATTTTCCTATCGAACATGAGCCATGATATACGCACACCCATGAACGCTATCATAGGCTTTACGAATTTAGCCCTGCGCCACTTCGACAATCGCACGCAAGTTAAAGATTCGCTAGAAAAAGTTTTAACTTCAAGTAATCATCTGCTCGGCTTGATTAACGATATTCTCGACATGAGCCGCATTGAAAGCGGGCGCGTCGAAGTTGCCCAGCAGGAATGCAATCTTTCCGACCTTATACACAATTTGATTCACATTATCCAACCGCAAATTAACGCCAAGCAACAGAAATTCCAAATCGACGCGTTCAAAGTCAAGAACGAAGACGTTTACGCCGACCCGCTTAAAATTAATCAGATACTGATAAATATTTTGAGCAACGCCGTTAAGTACACGCCCGCGACCGGTTCTATTTTCTTCCGCATTTCCCAATATGATTCAGCGATTGAAGGTTACGCCAAATACGAATTTAGAATCAAGGATAACGGCTTGGGCATGAGCAAGGAATTTTTAAAGCACGTGTTCGACGCCTTTGAACGCGAAGAGACTTCGACCAAAAGCGGCATTCAGGGCACAGGGCTTGGCATGAGCATAACTAAAAAAATGGTTGAGCTTATGGGCGGCACAATCGAAGTTGAGAGCGAGAAGGATAAAGGCTCGGAATTCACCGTAACGCTTGACCTTAAACTGCAGCAGAACGTCAAGCAAGTCCCGATTAAGGAGTTGGATAATCTTCGCGCCCTTGTCGTCGACGACGACTTTAATACTTGTGAATCTGTGACGGCTATGCTTAAGCAAATGGGCATGCGTTCAGAGTGGACGACTTCGCCGCGTGAAGCTGTTTTCCGCGCAGGTCGCGCCCTTGACGATGACCCCTTTGACGCCTATATCGTTGATTGGCTTATGCCCGACCAAAACGGCATTGAAACTGTCAGACAAATTCGGCGTATCGTCGGGGAGACTGCGCCCGTGATAATCTTGACGGCTTACGACTATTCGGACATTAAGCTTGAGGCGCGAGCGGCAGGAGTTACGACGTTTTGCACGAAGCCTTTGTTTATGTCCGACTTAAAAAATGCCCTTTCGCGAGCGATTCACGGACGCGACGAGGACGAAATTAATCAGCATGATTTATCAGCGACGGACTTTAGCGGCAAGCGCGTTTTGCTGGTTGAGGATATTGAAGTCAATCGCGAGATAGCAAAGGCGGTTCTGACTGAAATTGGGCTTGAGGTCGAAGACGCAAGCGACGGTTCGGACGCGGTGCAAATGTTTAAGAACGTGCCGCCCAATTACTACGATATAATTTTAATGGATGTGCAAATGCCGGTTATGAACGGCTACGACGCAACGCGCAATATTCGCGCCCTAAATCGCAGGGACGCAAGAACCGTTCCGATTGTCGCAATGACGGCGAATGCTTTCGACGAGGACAAAGAGAACGCGATAAAAGCGGGCATGGACGACCACCTTGCCAAACCCCTGGATATTCCGAAGCTGATTGAGATGCTACATAAATATTTAAAGTGAGTGACGAACTTTGTATAAACCAAAAATTCTTTGGCGCGGACGACGCGACCATTTGCCGGACGCGGAAATTGTCGGAGAAATTTCTTTCAGAGGTGCGGCGGAGCGTGGAGAATTTATTATTCCGGCTCATACGGCGGCGGCAAATAATTTTACCGTCAACGCCGGCGACTTCCAAATTTTTTTTGAAGGCACGGAAATTTCTATCGACTTCCTTAGAAAAATTTTAAACGATGTGGCGGATTATATCGTCATTGAAAGCCACGACGAATATTTATTGCGCTTCAGGGAGCTTTACGCGCTCGGATTGATTGACCGCGTTATCACTTTGCCGACGCTTTTAAACTACGCGACGGATAATTTCTTTTCGCTGAATAACGCCGTTCAAATTTTCAATCTGATTCACGCGCTGAAACTCTTCCGCACGCTTGACGTTGACGGCTTTTTTGCTAAGAATGATTATTACATGTTTCCCGACTTCAAATCTAAAATTGCGGGCATTGCCGACACTGAAACTTATCCCGCGCTGGAAAATTTTTACGGCGAAATTTATTCTTCGCTTGACGATTGCCGCTATAAATTTTTTGACGCGCTACTAATTACCAACGACCGCACGCCCGAAGAATTTATCAACGTGCTAGTCGCGACTGATTTATTGGCGGAAAATATTTTGATATTCGCTAGGAAAAATTCCGCGTTGGAAGATTTTTTGATTGCCAATGAAAACGCCTTTGAAAAAATTTCCATGTTCCCTGCCGTCAACGGCAACTGGCTCTTGCTAAAAAAAGTCGTCCGCGCAGATTGTAAAATTTACGTCGTCACGCACAAGAACGCTAAGCTTTTCGCCTTGCCCAAAGGTTACAAAATAATTCATGCAGGACACGCGCTCGCGCAAAAAAATTTTGGCTATCTCGGCGACGACACCGGCGACAATATCAGCCGCCTAAATCCTTATCTGAACGAGATAACCGCGCTTTACTGGCTCTGGAAAAATACGAGCCACAATCTTATTGGCTTTGTGCATTACCGCAGATTTTTTACGGCGGACGGCGAAAACATTTTGACGACCGATAAGGCAAAAGAACTTCTGCGCGAAAATGATATTATCGTCAACGGTTGCGAGTTTGGCTACGTTGCGCTTTATGACTGGAAAATTATGTTGAGCGGCAGGAAAATTGCTGAACACGTCATGAACACGATTAGAAAATATATCGCGGCGCGGCAACCCGATTATCTTGCAGCTTATGACCGCGTGACGAATAGTTTTGGCGTCTTCTGCTACGAAATTTTTATAACGCGCTGGGAAATTTTCAACGGCTATTGCGAATGGCTTTTTTCGTTCATAATCGACGCGGCCGAAGAAATTTTAGCGACAAGTAATCTTGCAAGCTCCGACGACCCGCGAGAATATAGAGCGATAAGTTTTGTGGCGGAACATTTGCTGACGGTCTGGCTGATTAAAAATCGCTTGCAGGTAAAAACCTTGCCGATTATTTTCCACGACAACATTTGAAGGAGTTGATTATTTTGGATACATCGAAGTTGGAGAATCGCGTTTTCAAAAATCAGGAAGAAGCTATGCAGGAACTTAAAAATCTTTTTATCGAAGATGCAATCGAATACACAAGGCAACGCGGCAATGATAAGCAATTTCCGATTAACGAGAACGATCAATGGGTGTTCTTGACAGATTGTATAAGCGAGGCAGGCTCAGTTCACAATTATTTTTTTCAAGACATGTGGGCGGCGCGTGAAATTTATCGTTCAAATGTCAAGCATGTTTACGACATTGGCTCGCGCATGGACGGCTATATTGCGCACCTTTTAGCTATGGAAGTTCAAGTCACTTTGCTGGACATTCGCCCATTTAATCACAACGTTGAAGGCGTCAATTTCATTCAGGCCGATGCAATGGATTTGAGCAACATTCCAGATAACTCCATTGAAACGTTGTCATCACTCTGCGCCTTGGAACATTTCGGGCTTGGTCGTTATGGCGACCCGATTGATTATAACGGCTGGAAAAAATCTCTTCATGCGATAAAGCGCAAGATCAAAGTCGGCGGCACTTTTTATTTATCGGTACCTGTCGGAAATAGAGAGCGCGTCCAATTCAATGCGCACAGGATTTTCAAACCGCTGACAATCGTGAATGAACTTTTGCCTGATTTGGAACTTTACGAATTTAGTTATATCGACGTTCCGAATACGCGAATTGTCACTTGCTTTAAGGGCGGCAAAGATATTTCGGTTCTGGATTACGTGACTAAAAACTTGCTTGAAAATGATAGGACTGGACTTTTTACCTTTAAGAAAAATACTATGCCCCCCCACTCGATACGCTAAGATAATAATTACTATGTTGATGATAAATATTGAGGTGATTTTATGGCCGAAGTTCCGAGAAAAGAGCTGAATCAAACCGCTAGAAAAAAATTTTGGACAAGCGACATGGAAGCGATAATCGCAATAACGGTTGTGCTTTTGGTTTTAGGAACGATAAATGTATTCAGCTCAAGTTTCATATTTGCGGAGGCGGAATTCGGCACGCCTTACTTTTTTTTAAAACGCCACGTCCTAAACGTCGTTATCGGCTTGCTTGCGTTTGGCGTGTGCTTACACTTCGATTATCATGTTTGGCGCAAAATAATATTTTTAGTTGTGTTTGGAACGTTCGTTGCGTTGGTTGCGGTGCTGATATTCGGTCCGGTGGTCAACGGTGCTCAACGCTGGTTGCCGTTGCCGATAGGACAATTTCAACCGGCGGAATTGGCAAAGCTCGTATCGATAATGATTGCGGCGGCGTACATTTCCACGAAAATAAAATTGGAACAGGAATTGCATTATCTGACAATTCAAATGGCGATAATTGCCGGCTTCGCGCTCTTGACTGAACTTGAACCGGATATGGGCACGGCGTCGATAATTTTAGGAATACCGCTTTTAATGGTAGTCATTTCGGGCTTGAGCAAGAATAGAATTTTACAGCTTGGCGGCTTAGGCTTATTTTTCGCGGGCGTTTTGATATTCCGCGCCCCCTACAGACTTAAACGCCTGTTGATAGCTTATGACCCGTGGTCGGACGCACAAGACGTCGGCTATCAAACAGTGCAATCATTATCGGCAATCGGTTCGGGTGAGTTGACGGGCATGGGCTTAGGCGTTGGCGTCAGCAAATACGATTATCTTCCGGAGGCGCATACGGATTTTGCATTCGCGATTTTCTGCCAAGAGAACGGCTTTTTAGGCGCGATATTTGTATTCTTATTATTTGCGGCTTTTGCGGTCTATGCAGCGCGAATTGCAAACAAAGCGCGAGATGAATACGGGCAAGTTTTAGGAATGGGCATAATGATTTTAGTCGTCGGGCAGGCGATAGCAAATTTATTTATGGTCGGCGGCATGATACCAGTTGTCGGGGTGCCGTTGCCGTTCATAAGTTACGGCGGCACTTCGCTTATCGTCACAATGGCGGCGATTGGAATTTTGGTAAACATTGGCAAACAAGGCGAAGTTACTTTTAGAAAGTAACCAAACAATGGACACGATTTAACGTTCAATTACTCGAACAGATTCGCCGCGTTCCAACTGTTCCGCTGCTTTTAAAGCGGCTCGCCGCGTTCGTACGCTCCACTGCGTTTCGCTAGTTTAAAACTTTTTAGGGAGAGATTACTTTGTACACTAAGAAAATTTATTTCAGCGGGGGGAACGTCGCAGAGTTGCAAGAAATTTTTAATGACGTGCCGGGCGTCGTTAGCGTTTTGGTCGGGACCGCCGCCGCTAAAAATGTTCATAGCTACGTTAATCACGAGCCGCAGACTTTGGAAAATATTCCCGCCGTCGAAATAGAATTCAATCCAAAGAAAATGGATTTGTCAATGTTAATGGACGTGCTTTTCAACGTTTTGAATCCGTACGCGGAAAATAATTTGGGCGTCTACTATGCAAGCGGCGAGGACGAGCCGCAAGTTGAATTGCATTTGAATTTCATAGCTAATCGCGGCAAAGAGCCGGTTGTTTCCAAAGCGTGTCTGACGATTAACGACCCGAATAGCAATCCACGCTTTGCAAGGAAATGTTATGCCAAAGTCGGTCGCCTCACAAGCTTTATCGTCGCGCCGGAGTCCGAGCAAAATTTATTAAGAAAAAATCCTGAAATTCATACCGATATAGACTTGACAAAGCTTAAAACTTCCCTTAGATTTTAGCTGACGGGAGGTGAGAAAAATGCGCGAACGTTTGGAGGAAAGGCGGCGAAAAGTTCTAAGGAAAATGCGCAATCGGAAATTATTTTGGTCATTCATACTTTGTTTATTTATAGTCGTCGGGTCGCTGGCTCATCTTGGCTTCAATTCGGACTTTACAAGAATCAAGGAAGATATTAAATCGAAAGTCAAAGCCGAAACGATTCTGCCAACCTTCCACAAGCCAACGACGATAATGATAATGGGCGTGGACGAACGCAAGGACGATGTCGGGCGTTCTGATACGCTAATGGTCTTGAACTTATCCAAAGATAAAGCGTCGCTCCTCACAATTCCGCGTGATACTCTGGTTTACGTCGAACGCTACGGCTATCAGAAAATCAATTCGGCTTATTCTCTTGGCGGCGCGAAATTGGCTCGCGAAACCGTCGAAGATTTTCTCGGCATTGACATTGACCACTACGTCACGATAAATAAATCGCGCTTCGCGGAAGTGATTGACGCTATGGGCGGCGTTGATATTTATGTCGAACGCGATATGCAGTACGAAGACCCTTGGGACGATGATGGCGGGCTTTATATCGATTTAAAGCAAGGACTTCAGCACCTTGACGGCAATACCGCGATTCAATATGTGCGTTTCCGCGACTCTGAAGGCGACATCGGGCGCGTGCGTCGTCAGCAAGCTTTTATGAAAGCCTGCGCGGATAGATTGAGCGAACCGTCAATGCTGATTAAAATCCCGGAACTTTTAGGCGTGGCGGTCAAGGCGATTGATACCGATTTGACTTCAAGCGAAATGTTAGCGGTGGCAGGCTCCCTGAAAAGCGCGGAGTCTAATGGCAACATAAAAACGGGCGTCGTTCCCGGCTGGCTCCAATACATTGAGGAGATAAGCTATCTAATTCCCAACGCTGAACGGCTTGGCAAGGTCATGAGTAAAAATCTTGACTTTGAAGTTGATAAAAGGCATTTCGAGCGGCTTTCCTACGAATACACGCCAGGCAATGACGCTGATTATTACGACGTGAATTTTAATCCCGAAAGAGATATGCGGCTAATGGATCACGTTGAGTATCGGCAACTTGATTTGTCTAAAAATGAACTTTGAAAAACTCCCGTCGAAAGGCGGGAATTTTTTTCTTGACAAGATATAACTTCAATGCTGTATAATGCATAAAATATTTTTGGGAGGGAAAATTTTATGGCATCTGTTCCGAAAAAAATATGGCAGGACAGCTATCAACTCTACATCGGCGGCGAGTGGCGCGACGCTGAAAGCGGCAAAACTTTTGACGTTTATAACCCCGCCAACGGCGATTACATGTGCAAAGTTGCCGCCGCCAGCAAACAAGACGTTGACGACGCCGTTAAAGCCGCGTGGAAAGCGTTCCCCGAATGGAAGAAAACTTCTGCTACTGAACGCGCCGCGATTCTCCTTAAAATCGCCGACATAATCGACGCGAACAAAGAACACCTCGCAATGATTGAGACGCTCGACAACGGCAAGCCCATTCGCGAAACTATGAACGTCGATATTCCAATGGGTTCCGACCATTTCCGCTATTTCGCGGGCGTCATTCGCTCTGAAGAAGGTTCCGCGATGGTCATTGACGAAAACACCATGAGCCTTATTCTCAACGAGCCTATTGGCGTTGTCGGGCAGATTGTTCCTTGGAATTTCCCATATCTTATGGCGGCGTGGAAGTTGGCTCCGGCTCTTGGCGCGGGTGATTGCATTGTCTTCAAGCCGTCCAGCACGACTTCGCTTAGCGTTCTTGAACTCATGAAACTTATTGAAAAGGAATTGCCGCCCGGCGTCCTCAATATCGTCACGGGTTCAGGCGGCAAGACCGGTCAATATCTTCTCGACCATCCCGACATTAGCAAGCTTGCGTTCACCGGTTCGACCGAAGTTGGCTATAGCGTGGCTGACGCGGCGGCTAAAAAACTTATTCCTGCAACGCTCGAACTCGGCGGCAAATCTGCTAACATTTACTTCGACGATTGCAACTTTGACAAGGCGATTGACGGCGCGTGCATGGGTATTCTTTTCAATCAAGGTCAAGTCTGTTGCGCCGGCTCCAGAATTTTCGTCCAGGATAACATTTACGATAAATTCCTTGCCGCGCTTAAGGCGAAGTTTGAAAGCATCAAAGTCGGCTTGCCTTGGGAACCGGATACTCAAATGGGTAGCCAGATTGACAATCGCCAACTCGAAAAGATTTTGAACTACGTCGAAATTGGCAAGGCTGAAGGCGCACAAGTTATCACCGGCGGCAAGCGTGCAGTCGTCGAAGGCGGCGAAAAAGGCGCGTTCATGCAACCGACGTTAATTGCCGATGTCGATAATAAAATGAGAGTCGCATGTGAAGAAATTTTCGGACCTGTCGCAGTCGTTATCAAGTTCCACGATGAAGAAGAAGTTATCAAGCAGGCGAACGATAGCGAATACGGCTTGGGCGGAGCCGTCTGGACGCAGGATATTAACCGTGCTTTCAGAGTAGCTCGCGCAATCGAGACGGGACGTATGTGGATAAATTGCTACAACGAATTACCAGCGGGGGCACCTTTCGGCGGCTACAAAAAATCGGGCATTGGTCGCGAGACGCACAAGCTTATTCTCAATGCCTACACCCAAAAGAAAAATATTTTCATCAGTCTCAACGAAAAAACGAGCGGTCTCTACTAATTAAAAATTTTTCCTATGGCTAATAAAATCCTTCCGTGTATGCTATAATCTGCGCGGGAGGATTTTTTATGCAAGAAGAAGATTTTAAAACTTACTACGAGGAGCAACGAGAAATTCTGCGCGAGGCGTTCGCCGAAATCGGGCAGAAGGCGGAACTCCTTTTGACGGTAGGTCAATTATTGATGGAAAACGGAGCAGACACTTCTCAGATTGTCCGCGATATGCGGAGGGTTGCGGCTTATACAGGAATCCCTGCTGAAAAATTCCACCTTCATATCATGTACACGACCCTAATGCTAAATATCAGCGACGAGCACCATTCGCATACGTCGTTCAGAAAATGCGTTAAACACGCCGTCAATATGCGGATAATTTCTGCGGTGAGCCGGCTGACGTGGCGGGCTTTGCGTGACCATTATACTTTAGACGAATTCAAAGGCGAGCTTGAAGCTATAAGCAAACGTCCGCGCTATCCGCATTGGCTGACGATTTTATCGGCGGGAACAGGTTGCGGCGCATTTTGTACGCTGTTTGGTTGCGACTTCAACGCGGCGATTTATACGGCAATCAGCGCGATTATCGGCAAGATTGTTCAAATGCAATGTGCGGAACGTTTCGGAATCAATCCTTACGTCTCAATGACTTTCGCGGCGTTCTCGGCGACGATTTGCGCTTACTTCACACACCTTTTGCCCACGACGACGCCTTGGCATCCGCTTATTGCCGCCGCTTTGTTCTTAGTGCCTGGCGTCCCTATAATTAACGGGCTTAGCGACATGATGAATACGTATTTAATCAGCGGCGCGGCAAGATTTTTGCACACGGGGATAATTATTGGCGCAATGACGTTCGGAATAGTTTTTGCAATCGGCATGGCGGATTTTGATTCATTTACAAATTTGCACATGCTCCCCGATAGCGATTATGGCTTATTCATGATAGCGGCGGCAATCGGCGCGGCGAGCTTTGCGATTTTCTTCAACCTTCCACCGCGATTATTATTTGCGGCGGCTTGCGGCGGGGCAATTTGCGTTTGCACAAGAAATTTCTTTATATTTGAATTGGGCATGAGTTCGCCGGTCGGAACTTTAGCGGGCGCGACCTTTGTTAGCTTAATCGCAATGAAAGCAATTCATTGGCTCCATACGCCGTCGCTAGTTTTAGTCGTGCCCGCGGTTATTCCGCTAGTGCCGGGCGTCTTAATTTATCGATTACTCTTCGCCGTGATAAACATTCGCCGCATATCCTTGGAAGAACTTTTATCGGCGATTCAATCGGGCGTCGACGCGCTCTTAATAATTTTGGCAATCTCGATAGGCGCGGCAATGCCTAACATTTTTGCAAGCCGTTCATTAGCGCAGATGAGCAAGGAGAAGCAAGAAAAACTTTTAAATGAGATTTACGAAACACGCGATTAAATAGGAGGCTGATAATTTGAAATTTGCAAAGCGCATGGGGAATTTCGGCGAAGGAGTATTCGCTCGGCTCGCCGCAATGAAGCAAGAAAAAATTTCGTTGGGAGCAAAAGTTATAGATTTATCAATCGGCGCACCGAATATCCCGCCGCCGGCGCACGTCATGAAAGTTTTATCGGAGGAAGCTCTCAAGCCCGAAAATTACGTTTACGCCATAACCGATAAGCGCGAACTTTTAAACGAAGTCGCCGATTGGTATCGCCGCCGCTACGGAGTTGAAATTGACCCTGCGTCGGAAATTTGCTCGCTGTGGGGTTCGCAAGAAGGACTTTCGCACATAGCGTTGACGCTGATTGATGACGGCGACTTAACATTAGTGCCCGACCCGTGCTACCCGATTTTCGCGGACGGTGCTAAACTTGCTGGCTCGGAAATTTTTTACATGCCGCAACTTAAAGAGCATGATTACATTATTCAGCTTGATAAAATTCCTGCTGACGTTGCCGAACGCGCAAAATTTATGGTCGTATCGTATCCGAATAACCCGACGACCGCCACCGCGCCCGCCGATTTTTACGAACGGTTGATTCACTTCGCCAAGAAATATAATATTGTCGTCCTGCACGATAACGCCTATAGCGAACTGATTTTTGACGGCTCGAAAGGTTTTAGCTTTTTGAGTTTCAAAGGCGCGAAAGATATTGGCGTTGAATTTAATTCTCTGTCGAAAACTTATGGGCTTGCGGGTGCGCGAGTCGGATTTTGTCTAGGAAATCGGGAAATCGTTAAGCATGTCAAACTTTTAAAAAGCAATATTGATTATGGATTATTTCTGCCAATACAAAAGGCGGCGATTGCGGCTTTGCGCAGTCCGCAAGAAGTTATCGACAAGACGCGGGCGGCTTATATCGAACGAATTGACGCTTTGATTGACGGCTTGAACGCGGCGGGCTGGCATATTGATAAACCAAAGGCGACAATGTTTGTCTGGGCACCCGTTCCCAAAAATTTCGGCACGTCAGAAGAATTCGTTAAAACTTTGCTTGAAAAAGCTAATGTCATGGTGACGCCGGGCTCCGCGTTTGGTCCTAGTGGTGAAGGCTTTGTCAGAATGGCTCTGGTGCAAACCGCCGACACTATGAAACAAGTTGCCGCGAAGGTTAAAGAGGCTATAAAGTTGTAAAAAAATTAGCGACCCGCTCGCCTTGAGTGAGTCGCTTTTTTCGTGCGCAAAATTTCATTTCAATTCGTCCGTAATGTTCTTGTAAATGAATTCGCTAGCCAACATGCCGTTCGTCTTCGGGTAGTTGAGGTATTTATCGAAGAGTTCTCTGCGGGCGGCGACTTTGTCGTCTTTGCCTTCGATAAAAACGCGCTGAATATTTTCTGTAATGCCGTTTAAATCTTTTCCGTCGACAACATACGAGACCGATAGAATTTTTTTACCCAAATCATTGAAAGATTGCGTGCCGCGGAATAAAAAAATCATCGGCTTATCCATATATTGATATTCGGCAATGAATGAGCCGCTGTCAAGAATCATGCCGTCACTTGTGGCAAAAATATTTTGGTAATAAGCTCCGGTGTAAACTAGCGCGTTGGGCAAATTGTTCCAAGCCAGAAAATAATTTTTGAACTCTTCAACGGAAGAAAAAAGCCCGCTCTTAATCGCCGAGTACATCAAATTTGGGTGCGGCTTGACTACCCAGGAAATTTCCGGATGCGCTTTGGCAAAGTCGTACATGAATTTATAGTTCCATTGAAAGGTTGCATACTTAACGCCTTCGTCTATCGACCAATGCGGCGCATAAATAATTTTCTTTGCGTCCGGACGCGTCATTTTCCAATCGAAATGGAACTTTACATTATCTTCAAAGAAAATATCTGTCTTAGGATAACCGCTGTAAAAGCCGTTCGGAACACCAATAGCACAATCTTTTTCGTACATTTTAAGGATAAGCGGCGACGGCGCAAACAATTTCCAGAAAATAAAAAATGCAACTGTATTACCTAAATCCTTGCGAGTTGCCGTATCAAAGGCGTAGGGGATATGCGCTATCAAAGTCGCTGCCTTCAGGTTTTCGACGTGAAAAGTATTAGGTAGCATTTTTAAATAAGGCGTCAAGGAAATGAGTATGTCCTGAGTTGGAGCGATAGAATTTTTATCATCGATAGCGACGACGTTTAAACCATGCGATTTTAATTGCTCGACCCCTATTTGAAAATCTCTTCTGAAAGGTTCGTATTTAGCCTTGGATAACTGCAAGCAATCAAAAACAGTGACTTCAAAACGCTTATCTTGCTCAAAAAATTTATATAAGTCATCGCCGCACCATTCAGCAGCACCACGAACGATAAAGCCCACTTTAATTTTATTTTTGCGGCGAATCATTTGGGCGGACGCCTTAAAAACTCGTTTCATTAGCGCGTTGTATTCGTCCTTATCCGCAGTCAGTGCCAAGTGATGAAAATAGTTATAGTTCATGTCGCAAAAACTTTTATCGGGAATAAGTTTCCACGTGTTCAGCTTCATGGAAATTACCGCATTGACATACAGAACACCTTCCGGATTTAAATTCATCATGTCAGAAAAGTGCATGAAAATTATATGGTCGAACCAGTCAACGCATTTAAATTCATAATCTTTTTCTAGCTGATTAAGCGTCTCGCGGAAACTGTTCAAAATTTCTTTGTCGTAAATCTTTCTAGGGGTTGTTGGTAAATTAAAAGTGAATAACACAAGCAGCAAGTAAAACAAAATTCTCAAAGCAAAGAGCCAATTTGTCGTAACGAGT
>Ga0310697_10001083_pt1 | contig 33271 bp, 26 predicted proteins | sample 172DNAGHGlowgp2_FD_203883 | JGI IMG/M metagenome (GOLD analysis project Ga0310697, IMG submission 203883) | Sheep rumen microbial communities from Palmerston North, Manawatu-Wanganui, New Zealand - 1728 DNA GHGlow gp2 (v2) (version 2) | ecosystem: Host-associated > Mammals > Digestive system >... | reverse complement strand
ACCCTAACCCTTAAACCTTAAACCCTCAACCTTAAACCTTAAACCCTAAACCTTAAACCCTAAACCCTAAACCCTAAACCTTAAACCCTAAACCTTAAACCCTAAACCTTAAACCTTAAACCTTACCAAATCATTTATACAAATCTATCACCGTCATATCCGTAAACTTGGTGGGCACCAGGCTCTTGTCGCTCATCGTCGCGTCCAGCGTCGTCACACACCCGTTGAAAACCTGCTCCACAAACCCGCAGAACAAATCCACCGAACCCGGCAGAAACGACGCCACCTCGTGGCCGATACCCTCAAACCGCACTATCCACACCGGATACCCTTCCTTCTTGAACACATCGAACAGCGTGCTCCCTCCGCGCAGCGCATGGCTCATCAGCGGCGGGAAACGCCTGTATGCCACTATCTTGTCCTTCATCCCGTGCATAAACATCGTCGGCGCCGGTGCCGTCTTGTACTTCGGCTTTCCCTTCGTCATCACAGCCCCCGCGTACGGCACCACCGCCGCCGGCTTCCACCCCTGCGGAAGCAGACTCGACACCCTCGCTCCACTCTCGCTCTCTCTGTTGCAACGGTAGTAGTCCAGCTGCGCCACCGTGATCGCTCCTGCCGAACAGCCCGTGAGCACCATCCGTTCCGGATTGATATTCAGCTCTCCGGCATGCGCCACCGTCCACGCCACAGCCTCCGCACAGTCCTCCGCCGCCATGTCTATCGTCCACTGAAACATGTCTGCCACTCCCGACAGCCCCTTGTACTGCTTGTTGTGCGCCGTGTCCTTCAGCCCGAGCCTGTAGTCCGGGCTCACCACCGTATACCCGCGCCCCGTCAGCAGCCGCGCTATCTCCCTCTGCAGCTCGTTGTCGCGCTCTCCCTCCACAAAACCACCTCCGAACAGCGCCACCACACAAGCCCTGTCAGCCCGCGCCACCTCCGGACTCCACACATCGAGCCTCAGCGCCGAATCCCTCTGCGCAAACACGTATGTCCTCTTCTCCTGCGCCGTCGCGCTCGCCGGCACCATCATCACCCCCATCATCATCGCCACCAAGAGCGACCATCCAATCCTCTTCATACTCATACTTAATCAGTTAACACTTAACTCTTCTCACTTAACACTTAACACTCACCACTTAACACTTCAAAAATTGAACCCCAGACCCATGCTGAGCCCAAACCTGTCATACGTCATCCGCTCAGCCCCGTTGTCCAAATCGCTCAAGAAGCTATAGCCCGCCCTCAGCGTGAAGTTCACATACTCCCCGCCTATCCTCAGCTGCACATGCGGCTCCAGCAGGAAGTTGGGCGTCGTGTATATCTCCTCGTACTTCACCGTCGGCGGCTCCGTCGCGCGCAGCCGGTGGTACTCCATATCCGGCAGATAGCCTCCGGCCTTCACACCGAACCCTATCTCCACCGGCCCCAGGCGCCGCCAGCCGAAGTTCAGCTGCACAAACGGCAGCACGAAGTGCCCGTCGTACACGCGATACACCGTCGACGTGTCCGTCACCCTATTCGACTCGTCGTGGTTCACTCCGCCGTAGCCCACGCCGACGTAGCCCTCCACCACAAACTTCTCGCCTATCGCCTTGTACACGCCCGGCGCAGCCTGAAGGTAGTAATTGTCCACGCCGTAGTTCGCGTGCACCTGACCGGCCAGCCAGTCCGTCACACCGTACGTCACCGTCGCGTTCAGGCTCACATTGTCAGGTATCACCACCAGCGACGACGCACCCACGGCCACATCGCCCCTCCACTCGCCTTGATGGTCTATCAGCGGAATGTCCACCGACTGCGGATGATAAATCGTGCACGACGCCATCATAGCCATCGGCACCAAAAACAGCATCTTCTTCATAACGTGTATATATTTCTTCATATTACTTCTCACTTAACACTTAACACTTCTCACTTATCACTCCACACTTAACACTTCTCACTACAACCTCCCTAACGCCATCGCTTCCTTTTTATTATACTTACCCCCTCAAAAACAACAAAAATCCCCACTCCTACACACGACGCAGCACACCACCACACAATTTTCAACTTTCAGCTTCCCTGTACACTTGGCTTAACTACTTTCCACTTTCCACTTTTCACTTTCCACTTTCCACTTTCCGCTTTCCACTTCCCACTTCCCACTTTCCACTTTCCACTTCCCACTTTCCACTTTCATTTTCCCGCCTTTTTTGTTAAAATCAGCGGCATTTCTAAAAAAAGGCGTATATTTGCTCTTCAAAAGAAACAAGTACACCATCATGAACATAAAGAAAATCACCCTCTTGTGCCTCGCCGTCGCCGCTGCGGCCACCGCCGCGGCACAAGGCATCGCCGGCGGACACGTCACCGGCAACGTCCAGCTCGACGCTCAGATGAGCTCCAAAGACTCCATCATCGGCGCCACCGACGTACCTGAGAAGCTCCTCATGAACGCTCGCGCCGACATCCTCTACACCAACGGCGACTTCTCCGCCGGCCTACGCTTCGAAGCCTACCAGAACCCCATGCTCGGCTTCGACGCTCAGTGGAAAGGTCAGGGCCTCGCCAACTACTTCGTGGCCTACAACGGGCGCCGACTCAGCGTCACCGCCGGTAACTTCTACGAGCAGTTCGGCTCCGGACTCATCCTCCGCGCCTACGAAGACCGCTACCTCGGCCTCGACAACGCTCTCCTCGGCCTGAACATCACCTTCCGACCCTGGGACGGCGTCACCATCAAAGCCCTCGCCGGCAAACAGCGCTTCTACTGGTCCTACGCCGACGGCATCGTCCGCGGCATCGACGCCGAAGTCAACCTCAACAGCATCATCCAACCCCTCGCCGACAGCAAGTTCCGCGCCACCCTCGGCGCCGGCTTCGTGAGCAAGTACGAGGGCGACGAGAGCCTCCCACTGCCCTCCGACCCCAACTACCGCCTCAGCCTGCCTCTCAACGTCGGCGCCGGCGCCGTCCGCGCCGACCTCTCCTACGGCGGATGGAACCTCCAGGCCGAATACGCCCGCAAAGGTCAGGACCCCTCGGCTCTTAACGGCTACATCTACCGCCCCGGACAGGCCCTCATGCTCAACCTCGGCTACTCCACTCGCGGCTTCAGCGCCGGCATCCAGGCCAAGCGCGTCGACAACATGGGCTTCAAGAGCGTCCGCTCCCAGACCGGCGAAATGCTCTATATCAACTACCTCCCCGCCATCACCAAGAACCACACCTACGCCTTCCTCACCATCTACCCCTACGCCACTCAGGTCAACGGCGAACAGGGCCTCCAGGGCGACGTGATGTACAAAATCAAGAAAGGCACCCTCCTCGGCGGCAAGTACGGCACCGACATCCACCTCAACGGCTCCTTCATCGCCGGCCTCGACACCACCGTCACCGGCGGCGCCGGCACCGAAGGCTACTCCGTCAACCCGGGCCTGGGCGAGACCTACTACGCCGACCTCTCCCTCGAAGTCGCCAAGAAGCTCAGCAAGTCCGTGAAACTCAACGTCACCTACGCCTACCAGCTCTTCAACCCCGTCGTCGAAGGCCACTCCCCCGACCTCTACCACAACCACGTCGCCATCGCCGACCTCTCCTGGAAGGTCAACAAGAGCCACTCGCTCCGCTTCGAGGCCGAATGGATGGGCAGCGACAGCCGCTACGACCCCGACGAAGGTCACACCGACCGCCGCGCCGGCGACTGGATCATGGGCCTCGTCGAGTGGAACATCGGCACCCACTGGTTCATCTCCGCCAGCGACCAATACGCCTACAACGACGGCATCGGCAACTACTACAACCTTTCCGTCGGCTACACCCACGGCGCCACTCGCCTCCAGCTCGGCTACGGCAAACAGCGCGAAGGCCTCCTCTGCATCGGCGGCGTCTGCCGACAGGTCCCAGCCAGCAACGGCCTCACCTTCAGCCTGACAACCAGTTTCTAACCTTATAACCAAGTCCATCGTCATGAAAAAATCAAGCCTCATCATAATGGCGGCCGCCCTCCTGGCCACCGCTTGCGACAAGATAGAACCCAACGCCGACGGCAACTACGCCACCTTTGCCGGCAGCTCCGCCACATGGGTCGACGGCACACCCGTCGCAAACCCCGTCCAGCGCGCCTATGTCGAGAAATTCACCGGGCCGCGCTGCAACAACTGCCCAGCCGCCGACCGCACCCTCGACGCCGCCCACGAGCAGTTCCACGACCGCCTCGTCCTCGTCTCCGTCAACTCCAGCCAGGAGAGCTTCGGCGCTCCAGGCCCCAACAGCCCCGACATGCGCACCGACGACGGCGCCGTCTGGGAGGAGTACTGGGGCAAACCCACCCTCCCCGCCGCCTTTATCAACCGCGTCGACAAGATGTACAAAGGCAGCATGACCACCATCTCCACCGACATCCAGACCGTCACCGACTCCGACCCCGTCGTGGCGCTCGAAGGCTCCGTGTCCGGCTCTTCCTCACTCTCCATCGACATCAACCTCCAGTTCGTCCAGGAGTATACCGACCCCGTGACCCTCACCCTCGTCCTCACCCAGGACTCCCTCGCCTACTGGCAGATGGACGGCACCCGCCCCGTCACCGACTATGTCCACAACCACATGCTCCGCGACGTCATCACCGACGTCTGGGGGGCCGACATCGAATGCACCGGCGCCGCCGGCGAATGCCGCAAAGCCACCTTCTCCTACTCCCTCCCCGAAGGTGTCGACCGTAACTGGAATATCGTGGCGCTCGTGTCCGACAAAGCCACCCGCCGCGTGCTAAACAGCGTGGTGTGTGAATAAGCGCATCCTCGGCCTCGCCCTGCCAAACATCGTAACCAACATCACCGTGCCCCTGCTCGGCATGGTGGACATGGCCATCGTCGGCCATCTCTCCAGCGCACACATCGGCGCCATCACCATCGGCACCTCCATCTTCAACCTCATCTACTGGAACTTCGGCTTCCTCCGCATGGGCACCAGCGGCTTCACCGCCCAGGCCTACGGCGCCGGCCGCATGGACGAGGCCGTAAAGACACTCGTGCGCGCACTCGCCATCGCCGTCGGCATCGCACTCCTGCTCATCGTCCTCCAGTGGCCTCTGTCGCTCCTGGTGCCGGTCGTCTTCGAAGCCAGCGACTCCGTGATGCGCATGGCCCTCACCTACTTCTTCGTCCGCATCTGGGCCGCCCCAGCCACCCTCGGCCTCTACGCCATCAAAGGCTGGTTCATCGGCATGCAGGACTCCAAGACGCCCATGTGGATAGCCATCTTCCTCAACTGCGTCAACATCGTCGGCTCGCTGCTCTTCGTGCTGGGACTCCATTGGGACATCGCCGGCGTGGCCCTCGGCACCGTCGTCGCCAACTACAGCGGCCTTTTCCTGGGCATCATCCTCCTGCGACGCAAATTCCGCCATCTCAACTCCCAATATGGTACGCAGGCTTCCAGCCTGCGAATGTCAACCCTCAACTTTCAACTTTCAACGATCAAATCCGCCCTCCGCTGGGCCGACATGCGGCGCTTCTTCAAAGTCAACGGCGACATCTTCCTGCGCACCGTTTGCCTCTCGGCGGTGTTCAGCTTCATCACCGCCGCCAGCGGCCGCATCAGCGACGAAATACTCGCCATCGACGCCATCCTGCTCCAGTTCTTCACCCTCTTCAGCTACATCATGGACGGCTTCGCCTATGCCGGCGAGAGCCTCGTCGGACGCTACATCGGCGCTCGCCAGCGCGACAACCTGCGCTCCGCCGTACGCCTGCTGCTCGCGTGGGGCCTCGCCCTGACCGTCGTCTTCACGGTGCTCTACGCTTTCTTCAACAGCCAGTTCCTACACCTCTTCACCGACGACGAAACACTCATCGCCGCCACCGGCGACTACCTCGGATGGGTCCTCGCCATTCCCGTTTGCGGCTTCGCCGCTTTCCTTTTCGACGGCATCTTCATCGGCGCCACCGCCAGCCGCACCATGCGCAACGCCATGTTTGTGGCCACGGCGGCATTCTTCTCTCTCTACTTCGGTCTCAAACTCCTCGCCGGACAAAGCCTCGACGCCTACCGGTGGAACAACATACTCTGGCTCTCGTTCATGGTCTACCTCTCCCTGCGCGGCTTGCTCCAGGGTCTGCGTGTACACAAGGACATCTACTCTCAAGCATCATGAAAAGACTGTTTTCCCTACTCGTAGCCTGTGCCATGTGCCTCGGCGCCGTGGCTCAGCAGCGCCCCACCGTGGCCGTGGTCCTCAGCGGCGGCGGCGCCAAAGGGGTGGCGCACATAAGCGCCCTCCGCGCCGTCGAAGAAGCCGGCATCCCCATCGACATCGTCTGCGGCACCAGCATGGGCTCCCTTATCGGCGCCCTCTACTGCGTCGGCTACTCCACCGACTTCCTCGACTCGCTGGTGCGAAACCAGGATTGGGCCACCCTCCTCAGCGACCGCACCGACCCGGCCGACCTGACACTCTACCAGCGACGCGAGCAGAACACCTACGCCCTCATCCGTGGCATCAGCAGCGACCGCCCACAGCAAGGCGGTCTCATCCGCGGCCGCAATCTCAACGCCCTCTTCCGGCAGCTCTGCTCCAACTACCTGGACAGCATCTCCTTCGACAGCCTGCCCATCCGCTTCGCCTGTGTCGCCACCGACATCGTCACCAACACCGAGGTCGACTTCCGCAGCGGCTACCTCATCCGCGCCATGCGCGCCTCCATGGCCATCCCCGGCGTCTTCACCCCAGTGCGCATGGGCGACAAAGTCCTCATCGACGGTGGCTTGCGCAACAACTACCCCGCCGACCTCGCACGACGCATGGGGGCCGACATCATCATCGGCGTCAGCGTCCAGGGCGAAAGCCTCAGCGCCGACGAAATCAGCGACGCCACCTCCGTCCTGTCTCAGATTATTGACGTCAACTGCCGCAACAAGCTGGTCGAGAATGTGGCTATGAGCGACGTGATGATGCACGTCGACGTGTCCGGCTACAGCGCCGCCAGCTTCACCCCATCGGCCATCGACTCTCTCCTCGCCCGCGGCAGCGCCGAAGCCGCACGCCACCGCGACGAGCTGCTCGCCCTCGCTGCTCGCATCGCCGCCTCCGGCTCCCACTCCCTGAAGCGCCATGCCAAGACCGCCCTGCCCGACTCCTCTCTGGCCGTGGCCACTCGCCGCCACCGCGCAGTCCCTTCCCAACGTCCAGCCGACTCGCCCATCGCCAGCGTGGGATTCCGCTTCGACACCGAAGAGATGGGCGCCATCCAGCTCAACGCCAAGATGCCGCTCCCGACAGCTCTCCCTATGGGTATCGCCGGAACTCTACGCCTCGGACGGCTCCTGGAAGGCAAGTTGGAGTACACGCTCTTCCCGCGCGGCTTCACCTCGCCCAGCATAAGCTACACTCTCGGCCGTCACGAGGTGGAGATATACACCCTCGGCACACGGGCCTACAACGTGAAATACCGCCAGCACAACATAGACCTGGCCCCGCTGAACTTCAAGGTCAAGAACTTCACCCTGCGCATCGGTCTGCAGTGGGACTACTACGACTACTATGGCCCCCTGCTCTCGGCCGGCACCAGCGCCGTGGAGCTGCACGACGAGAGCTTCCTGTCATACAACCTCCAGGCCGACCTCAATACCGAAAACCATTGGTACTTCCCCACCTCCGGCACACGGCTGCACGCCGCCTACGCCTACCGCACCGACAACATGGTCACCTATAACGGTGCCGTCGGTATCAACGACCTGAGCGCCAACTGGCGCGTGAACATCCCCGTGGGCCGCCACCTCTCTCTCCAGCCCATGGTCTACGGGCGCATCGTGATGACCGACGACGTCCCCCCGGCCTACCTCAACGCCGTAGGCAGCGAGTGGTTCGGCCACATCGTGGCACAGCAGATGCCTTTCGCCGGCATTGGCCACACAGAGTATGTGGAACGCCACTTCATAGCTGCACAGCTCCAGGCTCAATACCGCATCAAGAAAAACCACTACGTCCTGCTGCGCCTTGCCACGGCCCTCCATAGCGACGGGCTGCAGGACCTCCTCGCCGTGCCCGACCTTTTCGGCACTCAGGTAGGCTATAGCTACAACACCATCTTCGGACCCATCGACCTGCGCCTCGGCTACAGCACCCGCACCAAGTATCCCTACATCTACATCAACATCGGCCACCACTTCTAATCATAAAACCCCATCGGGGCGGCGGGATTGGAAGCTCTCCTTCCGCCGCCCCGATTGGGTTCTGAATAATATGTTTTCGACCTGTCCCGTGGTCTGTGCGCCCACGGACACTCTCTGTCGCCCCAACGCGGCTACTCCACGTTGAGGATATAGTAGTTCTTCTTGCCCTTCTGCACCAGTATGCAGCCACTGGCCAGTATGTCGGCGGCCGTGAGGGTGGCACCCTCGCCGACCTTCTGCTTGTTGACGCTGATGCTGTTCTGCTTCAGCTCACGGCGTATCTCGCCCTTGCTGGCGAACATACCCACCTCGGCGGCCAGGTCCACCAGCGACGCTCCGGCCTCTATGGTGGCACGGCTCACCGTGTACTGCGGCACACCGTCGAAAACGCTGAGCAGCGTCTCTCTGTCGAGGGCGTTGAGCTGCTCGGTCGTGGCACGGCCGAAAAGCAACTCACTGGCGGCTATGGCTGTGTTGTAGGCCTCCTCGCCATGCACACGGATGGTAATGTCCTTGGCCAGGGCTTTCTGAAGGATGCGCTGCTCCGGGGTCTCGGCATGTCTCTTCTCCAAGTCTTCTATCTCATCCTTCGTGAAGAGGGTGAAGATGCGGATATAGCGCGCCGTGTCCACATCCGAGCAGTTGAGCCAGAACTGGTAGAACTTGTAGGGGCTGGTCTTCTCAGGGTCGAGCCACACGTTGCCGCCCTCGGTCTTGCCGAACTTGGTGCCGTCGGCCTTGGTGATGAGGGGGCAGGTCAGGGCGAAAGCCTCGCCGCCTTCCATGCGGCGTATCAGCTCTGTACCGGTGGTGATGTTGCCCCACTGGTCGCTGCCGCCCATCTGCAGCTTGCAGCCCTTGGTGCGGTAGAGGGTCAGGAAGTCGTAGCCCTGCAGCAGCTGGTAGCTGAACTCGGTGAACGAGATGCCCGTCTCCATGCGCTTCTTGACGCTGTCCTTGGTCATCATGTAGTTCACGGTGATGTGCTTGCCCACGTCGCGTATGAAGTCGAGGAAAAGGTAGTCCTTCATCCAGTCGTAGTTATTCAGTATCTCGGCCCCGTTGACGGGGTTCTCGAAGTCGAGGAAGCGCTCCAGCTGGTGACGTATGCACTGCACGTTGTGCTGTATCTCGTCGGGGGTGAGAAGCTTGCGCTCGGCGGCCTTGAAGCTCGGGTCTCCTATCATGCCCGTGGCGCCACCCACCACTGCGAGGGGTTTGTGGCCGGCCATCTGGAGGTGCTTCAGGAGCATGATGCTCACGAGGTGCCCTATGTGGAGCGAGTCGGCGGTAGGGTCGATGCCCACGTATGCCGTGGTGACTTCTTTGCGGAGCTGCTCTTCGGTGCCGGGCATGATGTCGTGTATCATGCCGCGCCATTTCAATTCTTCTACGAGGTTGGTGTTCATCTATGGTATATTTATTATTTGTTCCTATTTATAATGACAGGAGGTGCTGCTCTGTCGGGCGGCACCTCCTGCGGTTCTTATCCTCTCTGCAAGCCCGATTAGCGAACCATCATCTTGGTGGCCGCCGTATGGCCGCCGATGATGACGTTGACGAGATACATGCCCTTCGACATGCCTTCGGTGCTTACGGTATAGGTCTGGCTGCCTTCAGCGGCATAGCCAAGGTTGCGGTCGACAACAACACGGCCGTTGAGGTCGTAGATGCGCAGACGGGCCTGGCCGGCAACGGCAGTGGTGAGCGACAGGTTGGCCTCACCCCACACGGGGTTGGGGTAGACGCTCACGCTGCTCATCTCGGAGCTCACGACAGTGGGAATGCCAAGGTAATCCGACGAATCGGAGACCTCGTTCACGGTGTCGGTGACGTATGTCATGTCGGCGAAGATACCACGGCCATAGGTGCCGAAGTAGATGGCATTGGGCCATTTGGTCTTGGCGAAGACATATTTCAGGCGGTTGATACCGTCGACGGTGGTGTGACGGCGGACAGGCAGGTTGTCCTGCTGCTGCACGATGGCTGTCACAGGCACGCCAGCGAGATTCTCATACTGCTCCCAGCTGTTGCTGCTCTTCTTATATATCATCACGCCATTGTCAATACCGACAAATATGTCACCGGTGGTCTTCTCGACAATCGAGGTGAAAGCAGGCTGTCCCTTGAAGCTGTTGTCCAACAGGGCTGCGTTCATATTGCCCTTGATGTTGGTAACGAGCACGACATTGGGGAAGTTGTTGTTCTCGACATCGGTATAGGCGTCGAAGGTCATGACGACACTGTCGCCAAGTATGGAAAGCGAGCTGACGGGACGAGGCATCCAGACGTTGCCGGCCACCTTCAGTGTGTCGTAGACGAGCTTGGTACGTCTGTTGAGGACGGGGGTCTTGAAGTCGTTCATAATCTGCTGTTGCGACTGCGAGAGATCAACGTTCTCAAATCCACCGATTCTGATAAGCATGGACCGGCCGGTCTTGGTGTCAACAACCGACACGAAGGCAAAGCGGCCATCGTCACTCATCACGACATTGCGGGGAATGTTGGACTCGCCAGGACGATTGGCGTATATCTTGGACCAGAATATAAGGCGGTCGTGGAGACGCGGGTCAGCCTGGGCGACAACATCAAAGACCTTGGTGAAGTCGGAGGCGCGCCACGAGTAGTAGACGCCCCACTCTTTATTATCGATGGAGTCCTGTGCAATGAAGAGAACACGCGACTGGATGGGGTTCTTCACGCGGATGCTGTCGGTGATTTTGTGGCGGCCCTGGAACTCATAATCGAAGGGGTAATCCGAGTTGGCACGGCTCATGATGCTCACCTTGTCATTCTTGATGAAGACGAAGTTGCTGCTTCCAGCCTCGATGGTGTCGTAGGAACCGTTGCTGTTGGGGCGGTACACAAGGCTCATCGTGTCGAATTTGACGGTAAGGCTGTCGTTGAAATATATGTCATTGTTGGTCTCCCAGGTGTAAATCTGGCCGATGGCGGGGCCGCCGCCTCTCGGGTCGCTGGTCATGAAGCCGCTACCAGTGGTCCAAACCTGGTTGTCAGTGAAGTCGTAGTAGTTCGTGAACGAGCGGGCATACTGACCGTTCTCTCCGGAAACGTAGATATTGCGGCGCTGGCTGGGGGATATCTGCTGGAATTTCGAGGCAGCCACCTTTCCACCGGTACCGTACCAGATAATATTGGCGGTGTGGTTGATGTTGCCGTTCGAACCGTCGTCGAACCAGCTGATCTCCGGCGAACCTCCGACGTGGGCAGTGCGGCTCTCAATGAAGGGGCAGGCGTTGTCGTTGGCACCGCTCAGTATCGAACCGTCGGGGCAAACAGCAAGACCGTTAATCTGTATGTTGTTCAGACCGTTGTTCAGGTTCTCATACGAGTTGAACAAATGGGTGGAGTAGACACCGCCGTTGGTGGCGATGTAGTAGGTCATCATGTCGTTGCGGTAGACCGGGAGAATCTGCTGTATACCGGAGTGCACGAAGTAGGAGTTGCTGTACACATACTGCATATAGTCACCCGAATTGAGCTGGAACTCGGACATCGACGAGCTCATCCACTGGTAGAGGGAACCCTCGCTGAAACCGGTGCCGGAGTAGATGTTGGTGCCGGCGACAAAGATGTGGTCGGGGTTGCCCGGGTCGACGGTGATGGTACCGCACTCGAAGCCCGAATTGGCGGAGAAGGGCACCACCGACGAGGTGGCCAGGGGAAGCCAGGTCTGCATGTCGCGCGTGAGATACACATCATCCATATATCCCGAAGGAAGAATGACCATGGCATAGAGGTACGACGGGTCGTCGCCGATGGCAAGCTTCAGGGCACCATTGGGGTTGCCAAAGGCACTGTTCGTGGAACTGATGTTGCGCCAGATGGGGTTGCTGGGCGCGATATCGGCGGTGGCATCGCTGATCTTGTACAGGCTTCCGCCCACGCTGAAGAAGACCATTCTCAGCTGGCTGTTGACAACGAGCTGGTCCACATCGCCCGTGAAGACGGTCTCGTAGTTGCGCATCCAGTCGTTCTCCGAGCTGATGGTCCAGCGGTAGAGACCCGTACTGGTGGCAACGTAGAGATACATCGTACCGTTGCGATAGACATATTTCATAGCGTGCACGGCCGTGAAGTCGTCCTTGTCCTTGGTCGAGGCGACGGGCTTGAAGGTGCAGCTGTCGATGTTGTACAGGAACAGGCCGCGGCCCTTGACCGACATGCGGCTGAAGTTGCTTCCCTGCTGATAGGTGTCGCTACCGGTACCAATAAGCAGGTTGCGGCTCGGCGACGGAAGTTGGAGCATGGCGCTGATAGGCAGCACTACCTCTTTGCCATCCTCACCATAGTAAGGCACATAGTGCCACATGTCAATCTTCGGCAGCAAAGACATCTTCCAACCTTCCGGATAGTTGCGCGCCTCGTAGATATTCATGATGTTCTGAACATTGTCGGTCCTGACATAGAGGCCACCCGTGGTGGCACCGGCAAAGAGGGTTGTGTGGTCCAGGTCCTGCTGGTCGAATGCCAAGCACGACACCTGGCCGCCGATGTTCGACGGTCCAATCTCGAAAAACTTGCTCTGCTGAGCTTGGGCAGAGCCTCCAATCAAAGCCAAAACGCCTGCAAACAGGCCGAGAAGCACTTTGTTTCTTTTCATAATATATTATAAATTAGTTTGTTTATTCAATTCTGCCAATAACAATTAACGCACAAAGATACACATTTTTCCTTATATATATGACTTTTCTTTCATTTTTTTTGATTTTTTATCACATACTCCGCTGCCACACCCGCCACGGCCGAAGCCTCCTCAGGGTACGACATCTGCTGTCTCAACCATCCATGCATCTCTGCCATGAGACTCCAAGCCACCCCCTCTCTACCCCCTCTCTGGGGCCTCTCTGGGGCCTCTCTACCCCCTCTCTACCCCTTCTCTACCCCTCCACCACCTCTCCCACCCCAAAAATGGCCCTTCAATTTTCATTCTTCAACTGTCAATTTTCAACTTCCGCCACCTCCTCCACCTCCTTTCTTCTTGTCAAAAAACGTCGCTCGATCACCCATTGCCCACCCAAGCAAATTACATCTTCAGGCCAACCCCTCAACGGGCGTCCAACAAGCAGGCCACACCCACATAACACTCATAGACCATGATATTTACAACCGCTATACCCATCATCATCCCCCGCCGCGACGCAGCCTCTCCGCCCCCTCCGTCCGTGCCCGCGCAGCCCCTTCCCCACCCTGCCAAGCGGTTAAAAAAAGTTAATAATACAATAAACAAGGTATACATCTTGTTATGACGTAGCCGCGCAGTTATGAAAAGTGGGGGGAGAAAAGCGCTAAGACCAAAATCGAAAGAACATAAACAAGACCAACATAGACAAGAAACAATGGAATCAGTTAACATTCAAGAACTCAACGAGCGCATCAACCGCGAGAGCGCCTTTGTCGACGTGCTTACCATGGAGCTCGGAAAGCAGATTGTCGGCCAGAAACACATGGTGGAAGGCCTTCTGATAGGACTGTTGAGCAACGGACATGTGCTGCTCGAAGGCGTGCCGGGACTAGCCAAGACCCTGACCATCACCACTCTGGCTCAAGCCATCGACGCCCGCTTCAGCCGCATCCAGTTCACCCCCGACCTGCTCCCCGCCGACCTCTTGGGCACCATGATCTACAGCCAGAAAAGCGAGCAGTTCCAGGTGAAGAAAGGACCGATATTCAGCAACTTCATCCTCGCCGACGAAATCAACCGCGCCCCGGCCAAAGTGCAGAGCGCACTGCTCGAAGCCATGCAGGAACGCCAGGTGACCATCGGCGAACAGACCTTCCGCCTCGAGGAGCCCTTCCTCGTCATGGCCACCCAGAACCCCATCGAGCAGGAGGGCACCTACCCACTGCCCGAAGCACAGGTCGACCGCTTCATGCTGAAGGTGGTCATCGGATACCCCAAACGTGAAGAAGAACGCCAAATCCTTCACCAGCAGGTGAATGCCTCCGCCGACCGCCGCGCCGAAAGCGCCGACCGCCGCGCAGTGCTCAAACCCGAGGACATCCTGAAAGCCCGCAACGTAGTGCGCGAAGTCTACATGGACGAGAAAATCGAGAACTACATCACCGACATCGTCTTCGCCACCCGCTTCCCCGGCGAGTACGGCCTCGAAAACCTCAAGCCACTCATCGGCTACGGCGCCTCTCCGCGCGGCTCCATAAGCCTGGCATCGGCGGCCAAGGCCTACGCCTTCATGCACCGCCGCGGCTACGTAATCCCCGAGGACGTGCGCGCCGTGGCTCTCGACGTGCTGCGCCACCGCATCGGACTCACCTACGAGGCTGAGGCCGAGAACGTCACGAGCGAAGAAATCGTGAACGAGGTGCTGAACCGCGTAGACGTGCCTTGATTTGTGGTCTGAGTTTTTACGTTTTGGTTCTTGACCTGTCCGGACCGCTTCCCGCAAGCTCCTGTCTTACAACTGCGAGCAGCCCGTCCGCGAGGCCATGCAAAAACTGAAACTAACAACTAAAACTGGAACATGGACGAGGATATCATCAAGAAAGTAAGGAAGATAGAAATCAAGGCGCGGGGACTCAGCCAGCAGATGTTCAGCGGCGAGTACCACTCCGCCTTCAAAGGGCGCGGCATGGTGTTCAGCGAAGTGCGTGAATACCAGTACGGCGACGACGTGCGCAACATCGACTGGAACGTCACCGCTCGCCTGGCTCACCCCTACGTGAAGGTCTTCGAGGAAGAGCGCGAGCTGACCGTCATGCTGCTGGTCGACGTGAGCGGCTCGGGCCGCTTCGGCACCCACCGCCAGTTCAAGGAAGAGCTGGCCGCCGAGGTCGCAGCCACGCTGGCTTTCAGCGCCATAGCCAACAACGACAAGGTCGGCATGCTGCTCTTCAGCGACCGCATCGAGAAATACATTCCGCCAAAGAAAGGCCGCACACACATCCTCCGCATCATACGCGAACTCATCACCTTCCGGCCGCAGTCGTCGGGCACGGACATCGGCAACGCGCTGAGCTACTTCTACAACATGAACAAGCGGCGCTGCACGACCTTCCTCCTGAGCGACTTCTTCGACGAGGGCTACAACGACGCGCTGAAGCTCGCCGCCGGACGCCACGACCTGGTGGCCCTGCGACTCGTCGACCGGCGCGAAGAGCGGCTCGAAAACGTCGGTCTGGTGAAGTTCTACGACCCCGAAAGCACCGAGACACTCTGGGTCGACACCGGCGACGACGCCGTGCGACGCGCCGTCGACGCACGCGTGGCCGAACACACCGCACGCACCGAGGCCACCCTGCGACGCTACGGCATCGACATGGCCACACTCTACACCGGCGAAGACTTTGTGAAGCCCCTCAGGGGCCTGTTATCAAGAAGAAGCTAAGAGCAATGAAAAAAACCTTTATACTTGGGTTGCTGAGCCTTATGGGGCTCGTGGCGCACGGCCAGACCGAGGCCTCCCTCGCCGCCGACACCATTGCCCTCGGCGACCAGACCACCCTCACCATCGGACGCACCGGGCAGTACCCCTCGACCGACATGCTCTCGCAAGGCGGCATCCTGGCACTCAGCCAGTCCTTCGACACCGCCTCCGGCACTCAGACCACCGTGATTACCAGCTTCGAGCCCGGAACCCACTACATCCACTACGGCCCCGACGACTCACTGGCGCTCACCGTCACCGACGTGGTCATCGACAGCGCCGACGCACAGCTGCGCGACATCGCACCACTCCAGCGTGTGCCCTACACCTTCTGGGAAATCTTCCGCTGGGTGCTGCTGGCATTGGGCGTGGGCGGCGTGGCCTTCGGCGTCTGGTGGCTCCTCACACACCGCCACGTGGTCGAGCAGGTGCTGGGCACCGCCGCTCCCGTCGACACCCGCAACCCCTACGAGCGCGCCGTCGACAACCTCGAGGACCTGCGCCAGAAACGACTCTGGCAGGCCGGCAAAATCAAAGAATACCACACCGAGCTCACCGACATCGTGCGACGCTTCATCGAGGAGGCCACCGGCATCCGCGCCACCGACATGACCAGCGACGAAACCGTCGAAGCACTCTCACTTAACACTAAACACTTAACACTTGACACCGCCCCCCTCCGCGACATCTTCGCCACGGCCGACATGGTGAAGTTCGCCAAGAGCGAACCCCTGCCCCACGAACACGAAGCCTCCATGCAGCGTGCCGCCTCCTTCGTGGAGAGCCTCTGGAAACTGGTGAAACCGCAGGAGGACGCAACCCCTGACAAAGAAAAGAAGGAGGCTACCGATGAATAACATCACCTTTGCCCATCCGTGGGTGCTCCTTGGCCTCGTGCTCGTGCCACTGCTTGTGGCGTGGTGGCTTTGGCGCTACCGCAAGCAGGAAGCCGCCCTGCAGCACTCCGACCTCGCCATCTTCGCCGGCCTCCGACGCTCGCTCCGGGTGAGGCTGCGCTGGCTGCCCTACGCCCTGCGCCTGGTGGCCGTCGCCGCCGCCGTGGTGGCCCTGGCGCGACCGCAAAGCCAGCTGAGCCGGCAGGAAATGAAAGTGGAAGGCATCGACATCGTGATGGCCATGGACATCTCCGGCTCCATGCTCGCCGAGGACTTCAAGCCCAACCGGCTCGAAGCCGCCAAGAAAGTGGCCGCCGACTTCATCGACGGGCGCCAGAACGACCGCATGGGCCTCGTCGTCTTCGCCGGCGAAGCCTTCACACAGGTCCCGCTGACCATCGACCACCACGTGCTCCTGAAGCAGCTGGGCGCCGTCAAGAGCGGCGTCGTGCGCGACGGCACCGCCCTCGGCGACGGACTGGCCACCGCCATCAACCGCATCAAAGACAGCGAAGCCAAGAGCAAGGTCATCATCCTGCTCACCGACGGCATGAACAACCAGGGCAGCGTCGACCCACAGTCCGCCGCCGAGATAGCCGCCATGTACGGCATCCGGCTCTACACCATCGGCGTGGGCTCGCTCGGCAAAGCCCCCTACCCCTTCCGCGACCAGCTCGGCCGCGTACACTACCAGAACATCGACGTCGAAATCGACGAGCCGCTCATGCAGCGCATGGCCGCCGCCACCGGCGATGGCCGCTACTTCCGCGCCACCAACAAAAGCGCACTCAAGGACATCTTCGCTCAAATCGACGAAATGGAGAAGAGCAAGATCGACGTCACTCAGTACGCCCAGACCCGCGACGAACAGGGCCTGTGGATTTGGATTGCCGTCGTGGCACTCCTGCTCGAGGCTCTGCTGCGATGGGGCTGGATGAAGTTATAGACAAACCGTTAAAGCAAGAAAGCAAAGGAAATGGTCCATTTTGAACATATAGAGTATCTTTGGCTGCTCCTGGTTGTGGCGGCGGCGGGACTGCTGTGGGGCTACACCCGGTGGCGCAACGGCCGTCGGCTCGACCAGTGGGCCGACCACGCCATGTTCGGCCGCCTCATCCCCGACCGCTCGTCGTGGCGCCCAGCCGTGAAGATGGCCCTCACACTCACCGCCATGGCACTCGCCGTGGTGGCCCTGGCCAACCCTCAGTTCGGCACCAAGATAGAGAAAGGCAAACGCGCCGGCAGCGACGTGGCCATCTGCCTCGACGTGAGCAATAGCATGATGGCCGAAGACATTCAGCCCAACCGACTGGAACGCAGCAAGCGGGTCGTGAACAACCTGCTCGCCTCCATGGCCGGCGACAGGGTGAGCCTGGTCGTCTTCGCCGGCACGAGCTTCATCCAGATGCCCCTCACCAACGACTACGGCGCCGCCAAGCTCTTCCTCGACCAGGTGAGCTGCGACATGGTGAGCACCCAGGGCACCGCCATCGGCGACGCCATCGACAAGGCCATGCAGACCTTCGGCTACGGCGACAGCGAACGCGAGTGGGTGAAGAACAAAGGCCGCGCCATAGTGGTCATCAGCGACGGCGAGAACCACGAGGACGACGCCATCGAGGCCGCCCGCAACGCCGCCCGCGAGGGGGTGCGTGTGTGCACCATCGGCATGGGCCTGCCCAACGGCACACCCATACCGGAATACGACCAGCACGGCCGCAAGAGCGGCAACTACAAGCGCGACCGCAGCGGCTCCGTGGTCATGACACGGCTCAACGAGCCCATGCTCAGCGACATCGCCGCCGCCGGCAACGGCGTCTACATGCGCGCCGGCAACGCCGGTGGCCTCGGCGACATCACCAAGCTCATAGAGAACATGGAGAAAGCAGAATATGGCGAGGCCGTCTTCAGCGCCTACGAGAGCCGCTTCCAGTACCCACTGGCCGCCGCCGTCCTCTGCCTGCTGGCCGAGCTGATGCTCTACGAGCGCCGCAACCGCAAGTGGAACCTGCTCAACTTCGACACCCCCGTGTCCACCAAAGGAAAGGAGAACGCCCAATGAAAAGAAAGAACATACGCCCCCTGTCCGCAGCCCTCTGGCTCGCCCTGCTCTGGTTAGCCGCCACCCCGGCCTCCCTCCAGGCACAAGCCAGCCGCCACTCGCTGCGCGAAGGCAACCGCGCCTACAACAAGGAACACTTCGACCAGGCCGAGACGGCCTACCGCCGCGCACTGGAACGCGACAGCAACGACTTCCGCGGACAGTACAACCTGGCCAACAGCCTCTACCGGCAGAAGAAATACGACGAAGCCACCCGCCACTACGACCAAGCCCTCGCGGCTCCCAATATCGACGACCACCAGCGCGCGCGCACCCTCCACAACAAAGGCAACAGCCTGGTGCAAGCCGGACTGGCCAACAACGAAGGGGGACAGGGCATGCAGAACTTCCAGCAGGCCGTGGGCGCCTACCAGGAGTCGCTGAAGCTGGAACCCAAGGACGACGACACCCGCTACAACCTGGCCTACGCCCGCCGCCTGCTGCAACAGGCACAGCAGCAACAGCAACAGCAGCAGCAAGGGGGCGGTGACAACAACCAGCAGAACAAAGACCAGCAACAGCAGCAACAACAGCAGCAAGACCAGCAGCAACAGCAGAACCAACAACAGCAGAACCAGCAGCAACAACAACAGCAACAGCAGAACCAGCAACAGCAACAACAGCAACAGCAGCAGGACCAGCAGCAGAAGCAGCAACAGGCCAAGCCCGAAGACCAGCGCAAGCAGGATGCCGAGCGTATGCTGGAAGCCGTGAAAAACAACGAACGCCAAACCCTGAAGGAGAAAAACCAGAAAGAGCAGGTGGCTCCGGCAAGGGGCGTGGACAAGGACTGGTAAGCGACAAGTGATGAAAATGAAACAGAACAAGAGCATATTCAAGCGTAATGTATGGCGGTGCGTGGTGGCGATGGTAGCCATGGCCGTGGCACAGGTGGCCGCGGCACAGGAGATTAGCGTACAGGCACCGCAGTCGGTCTATCAGGGCGACAACTTCACAGTGAGGTTCGTGGTCAACACCCAGGTGAAAGACTTCCGCGGCCCCACCTTCAAAGGGTTCAGCACCCTCTCGGGTCCCAACACCTCGACCTCGACAAGCATCAGCTTCGTGAACGGACAGATGTCCAACTCCACGAGCATGACCTTCACCTACACCCTGCGGGCCGACCTGGAAGGCACCTACACCGTGGGGGCCGCCTCGTGCAGCGCCGACGGGAAGAAGCTGACGTCGAAGCCCTTCACCATCAAGGTGGAGAAGCTCAGCGCCGCCCAGCAGAAGCAGCGCCAGCAGCAGCAACAGCAGCAGCGCCAGGCCTTCGACCCGTGGTCGCAGCAGCCCGCCCAGGCCGCCGACATCGACGAGAAGACCCTCTTCGCTCGCGCCAGCATCAACAAGAGCAACCCCTACCAGGGCGAGCAGGTCATCATCACCTATAAGATATACACCCAGGTGCCCATCAGCCAGTTCACCATCGACAAGCTGCCCGGCAACAAGGGCTTCTGGGCCGAGGACCTGAGCGAGGGGCGCAAGGTGAAGCAGTACGAGGAGACCATCGACGGGCGCCGCTACCAGGTGGCCGAGATACGGCGCGGAGCCCTCTTCGCCCAGGAGAGCGGGAAGCTGACCGTGGAGCCCCTCGACCTCAACGTGCTGGCCATGGTGCAGAGCCAGCGGCGCCGCACCGGAAGCATCTGGGACCTCTTCGACGACCCCTTCTTCAACGCCCACCAGGCGGTGGAGCGGCCGCTGAGCACCAACCGCCTCAGCGTCAACGTGCGCCCGCTGCCCAACGTGCCGGCCGACTTCAGCGGCGCCGTGGGCCGCTTCGACGTCAAAGGGGGCCTCAACCTTGACCGTGTGAAAGCCAACGAGGCAGTGAGCTACCGCATCACCGTGAGCGGCAGCGGAAACCTGATGCTCATAGACGCGCCGAAACCCGAATTCCCGTCGGCCTTCGAGGTCTACGACCCGCAGATCAACGACAACATCAAGAAGGGCGAGAACGGCATCAGCGGCAGCCGCACCTACGAGTGGGTGCTGATACCGCGCACCAAAGGGAAATACACCATACCGGCATACAACTTCACCTACTTCGACCCGCAGAGCGGCCAGTACGTGACGCGGCACGTGGAGGCCCAGACCATCGACGTGGAGAAGGGCGACGCCCACAGCACCGCCGTGGCGGTGGGCAAGGACGACGTGCGGCTGCTCAACAGCGACATCAACTACATCCACCCCACCGGCCGACTGCACAAGGTGCGCCACGAAGAGCACGCGGGCTGGGGCTTCTGGGCCGTGGCTACCGCCATCGTACTGCTTACGGCGGCAATCCTCGTCGGTGGGCGCCGTCGCCAGGCGGCGGAGCAGGATGTGGCTGGCATGCGCCGCAAGAGGGCCATCCGGATGGCCCGCAAGCGCCTGAAGCGCGCCGAGGCACACCTGCGCGACGACAAGACGGAGAGCTTCTACGAAGAGATTTACCGCGCCATCTGGGGCTGCCTGGCGGACAAGTACAGCATCGAGCTGTCGCGCCTGGGCCGCGACACGGTGAGCGCCTGCCTGGCAGACAAGCAGGTGCCGGAAAGCCAGCAGCAGAGCATCATGCAGGTGCTGCAGGACGTGGACATGGCCCGCTTCGCCCCGGGCGACGCACGGTCGCAGATGCAGCGCATATACGACGAGGCACTGGACATGATAGTGGGGTTGGAATAAGAACAAGCAAGGAGGACAACGATGAAGAAGACACTCAGCATACTGATACTGGCCCTGCTGCCCCTGGCAGCCATGGCCGACGACGCCAGGGCCACGGCGGCCCAGGGCGACGAGATGTATCGCCAAGGAAACTACGGCGAAGCCATAGCCCACTACAACGAAGTGGTGGAGGGGGCGGGGCTCTGCTCGGCGGAGCTCTACTACAACCTGGGCAACGCCTACTACCGCGAGGGGCAGATGGGCCGCGCCATACTCAACTACGAGCGCGCCCTGCGTCTAAAGCCCAACATGGGTGACGCGCGCGACAACCTGGCGCTGGCGGAGAGCCGGACGACGGACCGCATAGCCAAGCTGCCGCAGCTGTTCGTGGTGAGGTGGTACGACGCCCTGCGCACCAAGGTGACGCCGCGCACGTGGCGTGTGGTGTGGCTCGTGCTGCTGGCTCTGACGGGGGCCGCGGTGGTGATGTTCCGCATGGGGCGCAGCGCGGCGCAGCGCAAGGCCGGCTTCGGCACAGGCATAGCGGCCGTGGTGCTGCTCGCGGCGACGAGCCTGCTCCTGATAGCCTCGGAGCGGCGCTACAACGCCCACGCGGAGGCCATCGTCATGGAACAGGCCCTGACGGTCAAAGGCTCGCCCGAGCAGCAAAGCGTGGACAAGCTGCTGCTGCACGAGGGCACCAAGGTGGTGATACTGGACTCGCTCCGTGGGTGGTACAAGATCCGCATAGCGGACGGGACCACCGGATGGTGTGAGGAGAACACAATAGAAAGAATATGAGACGAAGCGTACTGACCCTGCTCGCGACCCTGTGTCTGACCAGCGCCGCGGCCCAGAAGATAGAATACACGACCAACGAGGAGTGCGGCTGCGAGCTGGTGGTGGTGGACGGCATAGAGACGACGCAGAGCGGCGGGCTCTACGGCTTCCGGCTGCTGGACGGGACGGTGATAGCGGAGAACCAGTACAAATACGTGGACCGCTTCCACGACGGCTACTGCCGCGTGTATATAGACGACGAGCACTGCGGCCTGATAGACAGGACTGGGCGGGAGGTGCTGCCCTGCGTGTTCGAGAAGATAAACTATCCGTCGGACGGCCGCATACTGGCCGTGAAGGACCTGAAGGTGGGCTTCTACGACCTGGAGGGGAACCTCGCGGTGCCGCACCAGTACCTGAAAGCCACGGACTACAGCGACAGCACGGCGGTCGTGGCCATCGAGGTGGACGGAGAGGAGCGCTACACCTTCATAGACACGGCGGGACGGCGGCTGATGGCAGCCACGTACCCGTTGGCGATGCCCTTCAGGGAGGGGTATGCCGAGGTGTACGACGGCAAGCTGTGGGGAATGATAGACAAGAGGGGGCGCGAGGTGCTGCCGATGAAGTATATGTACATGAGCCTGAACGAGAAGGGACGTTTCTTTGCCGGCGACACGAACGGGCTGGCGATGTTCGACTACACGATGCGTCCGGTGACGGACTTCGTGTACTTCGACCCCGGGACGACCTACGAGAACCGGACGAGCGTGAGCCGTGACGGCAAGTTCGGCTTCCTCGACGAGAAGGGGAACGAGGCGGTGCCGTGCATATACGACGAGGTGGGCCTCTTCCGGCAGGGGCGGACGCAGGTGCGCATAGGCAAGAAGTACGGCATAGTGGACACGATGGGGCGCACGGTGCTGCCCGTGGAGTACGACAACACCTACCGTAAGGCATACAAATACATGTACTACGAGGGCCTGGCGATGGTGGAGAAGGACGGGAGGACAGGCTATGTGGACCTCGAGGGCAAGTTGGTCATCCCAATGCTGTTCGAGCGGGGATACCAGTTCACGCAAGGACTGGCGGCCGTGAAGCACAACGGGATGTGGGGCTACATAGACACGAAGGGCGAGGTGTATATGCCATTCGTGTTCGACGTGGCCAGCCCATACCACTGGGGACGGGCGGAGGTGGTGTTCAACGGGAACACGAGCAAGGTGGACCTGACGGGACGGTGTGTAAAGAACTGCAACGGAGTAATAGCATGGAGAGAAATATTCAAATAGCGAGCCACGAGGGCGTGGTGACCGGGGTGAAAGAGGGGCTGGTGGCGGTACAGATTGAGTCGACCAGCGCATGCGCCTCGTGCGCAGCGCACGCCAAGTGCGGCTTCGCCGAGTCGAAGAACAAGACGGTGGAGATACCGACCGAGGACTGGCGTGACTACCAGCGTGGGGACACGGTGGAGGTGAAGATAGACGAGAGCCGCGGGATGCTGGCGGTGTGGATAGCGTACGTGCTGCCGGCGCTGCTGCTGATAGTCGACATCGTGGGCCTGTCGGTAGCAGGGCTGCCGGAGTGGGCCGTGGTGCTGTCGTCATTCGCGGTGCTGGGGGTGTACGTGGCGATACTCTACGCCAGCAGGCGGAAGGTGGAAGGACGGTTCACGCTGACCGTAAACAAACAATAGGAACCAAGAAGTCGCACGATGCTCATCCTCGGCATAGACCCCGGAACCCGCATATTGGGATACAGCCTGCTCGACACGGACGAGGGGAGGCTGAAGATAGAGGCGATGGACGTGCTCTACCTGAAGAAGATACCCGACTTCACGATGCGCATACGCAAGATATTCGACTCGACGGTGCGCATCATAGACAGTTTCCACCCCGACCATCTGGCCATCGAGGCTCCCTTCTTCGGCAAGAACGTGCAGTCGATGCTGAAGCTGGGGCGAGCGCAGGGGGTGGCGATAGCCGCCGCGATGAGCCGCGACCTGAGCATCACGGAGTACGAGCCGTCGACGATAAAACAGACGGTGACGGGCAACGGGAACGCGACGAAGGAGCAGGTGGCGACGATGCTGCGCTCGATACTGGAGTTCGAGGAGCAGCCACAGTACTACGACGCGACGGACGCGCTGGCGGTGGCGTACACGTGCCACATGCAGATGAGCAACCCACTGGCGGATATACGCAAGGAGCTGATGCCCAAGAAGAAAACCACCAAATCGGCCAAGAAGCAGTGGGCCGACTTTGTTAACCTAAACCCCGACCGAGTGCAATGAAAAAGAACGTAATACTGCTGCTGACGCTGTGTCTGCTGGCGGCGGGCTGCCAACCGCGCCGCGCGAAGCTCTTCGATCCGAAGCAGGTGGGCTTCAGCGCCGAATACAACCCCCTCTTCGACGGGCAGATATACCCGTCGTTCATATTGGGGCTTAACAACACGGACTTCAACGACCAGTTCTCGGTGTTCAACATAAGCCTGACGTCGCCGGCCGACAACGCGGTGCTGAGAGTGGTGGTGGACTCGTCGGCGCTGAACTACGTGACCATCTTCCAGGAGATACTGCCCCACAGGGGGGACCAATACACGTTCCACCCGAACGTGAAGTGGAAGTACGACGTGCTGCGGAGGATGAGGCAGCCGGGGTCGGTGGACCTGACGTTCACGTGCTACATCAACGACGAGGAGGTGGACCTGAAGAACATAAGGCTGAACTACCGGACGGTGAACGAGTGCCCGCTCTCGCTGCAGCACAACGGTCAGACGGAGGACTTCAGGTGGCTCTTCGCGGCCTACGTCAACGAGGACCATCCGCAGATAGAGCAGATACTGACCGACATACTGGACCAGGGAGTGGTGACGCGGCTGAACGGCTACCAGAGCGGTGAGAGGGCGGTGAAGGAACAGGTGTTTGCGGTGTGGTACTACGCGCTGTCGAGGGGCATCACGTACAGCTCCATCAGCTGCACGAGCAACCCGTCGTCGAGGGCCAACGTGCAGCACATACGCTTCTTCGACGAGGTGTGGGGGACGCGGCAGGCCAACTGCGTGGACGCGTGCGTCTTCTTCGCGTCGATACTGCGGAAGATAGGGCTGAAGCCGGTGATATTCGTAGAGCCGTGCCACGCGTATCTGGGCTACTATACGGACAAGAACCGGAAGCAGATAGCGCTGCTGGAGACGACGATCACGGCGTGGGTCAACTTTCCGGACCTGGAGCGTAGCCTGGACGCAGACGGGCGGCTGCCGGAGGAGAAGTACGACAAAATCAAGCGGTACCTTTCGGACGACGAGGCTGAGCAGTACGAGAGCGGCAACATGAGCTTCGAGCAGCTGAAGCTGGCCCTTGCGCGGAGCCTGTTCGACAAGGCGACGGAGTATGACCGCGAGACCTACACGGCCAACAAGGCCCACTTTGCCGACCCGACGAGCATCATCTACCAGCAGCTCGACATAGAGCTGCTGCGCAAGACGGTGCAACCAATAAACTAAGAGGTTACTTCACACGCTGCTGCTGCCAGCGGTCTTTGTATTTACCGCCGGCCATGCCGTCGATTTCCTGCCAGCGTCCCTGCAGGGCCGATTCCTTGCTGAGCTTGGGGGCGATGGCCTCGTAGATATCCTTGAAGGTGTAGTTTTCAATCTGGCCCGCCATGCTCTTTATCTCCTTGAGGAGGAAGTAGGTGAGGAAACCGTGGCGCTGTGCGTCGAAGGCGAAGGCGGTGCGGTCGCTTGGGGCGGCGAGGAGGACGACGGCGTCGCTGCGGAGGTTGGCTTTGCGGCGCTTGCGCTTGGGGTCGATGTTGCGGTCGGCGCGGAGCATGGGCTGTCCGTTGCGCTGGTGGCCGTCGAAGCTGGCGTCGACGATGAGGGTCAGGTTGTTGACGGGGTATTTCTTGAACATGCCCAACAGCTCTTCGATGGAGAGGAGCTGGCTGACGAGCTTGCCGCTCTGCTTGCCGGAGAGGGCGATGTCGTAGTCGACGGGGCCGGAGGCGAGGGACTGGTCTTTGTCTTTCTTTTTGCCGCAGAGGCCTTTCTTGTTGGGGTCAAGGCCCTTGATGCCAGTGACATCGATGCGGTTGGGGAGGAGGTACATCACGTTGTCGAAGTCGGTGTAGCCGTGGCCGGCGTAATAGATGAAGATGTTGGCGGAGGGGACGAGAGCGTCGCCGCGCTTGGCGGCGGTGGCCTGTGCGAGGTCGGTGAGCCAGTGGACGCCGTCGTTGACGATGTCGGCGCGGGAGGCATTGCGGAGCACTTTGACATGGCGCTCGGGCACGCCAAGGGCGCGGACGAAGTAGCGGCGGACGGTCTCGGCGTCGTGGCTGGCGAAGGGCACGTTGGGGAGGAAGGGGTCGGCGTAGTCCTCGTTGGAGACGATGAGGACGAAGGCGTTCTCGTAGGAGCCGGCGCACTGGGGGATGTTGAAGTCGACGTAGTCGTCCTGTATCTTGTCGGCCGTCATGAGGTCGACGGTCTCGCGGAAGGCGTCGTGGACAACGAGTTCGATGCTGGAGCGGCGGTAGTGGGAGCCGGTGTCGGCATAGGACTTGGTGACGTACTCGTAGGTGTTGCGCGTCTTGGCGAGGTTAGAGACCTGTTTTTCAAGGAAGTCGCGCACGGACTGAGCGCGGATGTAGGCGAGCTGAGCGTTGTTGGCGATGCCGCTGCGGCGGTCGACGGAGATGCGGAGGGGCTCGTCGTTGAAGGTGACGGGCATGTAGCGGAAGTCGCCGTACTCGCCGCTGTAGGAGAGGGCGCTGCTGATGTCGGTGCCGTCGGTGCTGCTGGTGATGCGGACGGTGACTTCCTTGCCGGGGCGGAAGATGTCGTCGAGGACGCCGTCGACAAACATCTCGGTGAGGCGGCAGATGGCGCGGACGGAGTTGGAGGAGTCCCAATGGTAGACGCCGAGGGGGTAGTCGTCGGTGACGCCTTCGGCATGCTTGCAGTTGTAGGAGATGTCGTAGACGTAGTTCAACTCGGTGGTGCCGTCGGGGAGGGCGGCTTCGACCAGCTTGGAGGTGATGGTGACGAAGCTCTCGTCGTAGAGTTTCTGCTCGTTGGGGAGGGCGGTGAGCACCTGGGCGGCGCGCTGCTGCATGGTGCGTTCGCGGTTGGCGACGTCCTGAAGGAGGTAGTCGCGGATGGCGGCTTGATATTCGCGGTTGAGCTGGGTCTCACCGTTTTGCGCCACAGCGGCCACGACCGCCGAGAAGCATAACAAAGTCAGTATTATCTTTTTCATATTGTCTTTTTTCGGAGGAAAACCGGCTGCAAAATTACAAAAGTCCTGTCACATGGCAAAATAAATTTTGAGTCGGGGAGGAGAAGCGTGGCAGAGAGGGGGGTGAGAGGGGGCAGAGATGGGTGAGAGGGAGCAGAGAGGGGGGTAGAGAGGGGGTAGAGAGGATCCAGAGAGGACCCAAAGAGGACCCAGAGAGGACCCAGAGAGGACCCAGAGAGGACCCAGAGAGGACCCAGAGAGGACCCAGAGAGGACCCAGAGAGGACCCAGAGAGGACCCAGAGAGGGGGTAGAGAGGGGGCAGAGAGGGGGCAGAGAGGGGGCAGAGAGGAGGTAGAGGGGGGACTGGTTCCACGGCTTGGGGTCCGGCACACGGCGGTTCGATGGGCGGGATACGATGTGTCGTTCCGCGGGTTCTGTCCCCTACCCCAGGCGGCAAGATGCCACGTGGAATCTTTTTTTGCTTCCATAAAGAAAAAAAGACGTATCTTTGCAGCATGAAAAAGATAACCGTTACCCTTTTGGCAGCAGGGTGTATGCTGCTGAGTTCGTGCGATGTACTCACCCAAGTCGCAGACCAGTTCTCCAGTGTGGCCAATCTGGCAAACTGTGAATTCAACCTCAAAAACGTCTCCAATGTGAGCGTGGCGGGAGTCAATGTGAAGAGACTCACCAAGGGCAACCTATCGGCCGCCGACGTGGTGAGGCTTGTGGCCGCCTACCAGACCAAGCAGGTGCCGCTGGCGATGGACGTGAACGTGGACGTCAAGAACCCGACCACCACGCAAGCCGCCATGACGGCCCTCGACTGGATTCTGGCCATAGACGGTACCGACATGGCTAACGGCGTGAATACCAAGAGCTATACCATCAAGCCCAGCGCCACCACCACCGTGCCGTTGGGGGTGAACACCGACCTGGCTGACCTCTTCTCGCAGAAAGGGCTCGAGGCTTTGAAGACCTTTGCCAGCAGCTTCACGTCCGAAGGTATCTCGTCGAAGGTGGGGCTGAGAGTGAAGCCGAGCATCTCGGTGGGGACGGTGCAGGTTCCATTCCCGAACTATATCAAGCTGGAAAAGAAGACGGGCAACGGCTGACCTGACCGGCCGGTCAGGCTCCTGTAGCCAAGCGCAGGAACAGGCGGGCCGCCGGTTCGATGAGCGCATCGGGGAAATCGTAGTCGGGACGGTGCAGTTCCGCCTGGATTTCGCCGCTGCCCATGCCGAACATGGCCCCTTGGTATTCCGACAGGTACTCGGCGAAGTCCTCGCTCCAGCGATTGGGCTCGACGCGGCAACAAACATCAAGCGACAGACTCTCTGCCGCTTTTCTTATCTCCTCGACACATTCGGCAGTGTTCTCAGTGGCACGGAACGGCTCCACCAGCGACCGAGTGACCGTCAGGCCCCAGTGGGCCGCAATCTCGTCCACGGCCTTGTTGGCGTCGGCCAAGAGGCGCTGCATCACGTCGTTGGAGAAAGCGCGGAGTGTGAACATCACCTCGGCATGGCCCGCCGAGGTGCCGAAAGCCGGCGAACCAAGGTTAACACAAATCAAGGTGCTCTGGCGGAAGTCGGCATCCTGCACGCTGCTGCCGTTGAAGGCATCGAAACGCTCTATCATGGCGGCCACTGCTCTTCCGGGGTTGAGCCCGAGTTCGGGAGTCGAGGCATGGGTCTCGCGCCCGTCGAGGTGATACACCACCCCCGTGGAGGCGGCGGCGAATGTGTGTGGACAGAGGACGACGGTTCCAACAGGGTAGCCCGGCAGGTTGTGCAGGGCGTAGAAACGAACTATGTTGTATTGCTGCAGCACGCCGCTTTCCATTACCGCCCGAGCACCTTGCCCCGTCTCCTCGGCGGGTTGCCACAGGAGGAGAATGTTGTGGTTAGCGATGAGTGACGGGTGTTGAGAGGCTGATCTAGCTTCGTCAACCAGCTCAGCGAGGCGCATGAGAATGGTGGTGTGGCCGTCGTGACCGCAGCGGTGGCCTATGGGCAAAGCGTCGGTGTCGGCGCGGAAAGCCACGGTGGGGGTGGTGTCGGACTGATGAGACGTATGTTTTTGTTCTTCTGCAGCTTCCCAGACAGCCACGATACCCCATCCACCCACGTGGGTAAAGACACGGTCGGGGTGCAGCTGTTGCAGGTGGCGCACGATCATGTCGTGGGCATAGTTCTCGCTTCCAGCCGTCTGCGGATGGTTGTGCAGATCGCGCCTGATTGCGGTGTAGTCTGTCATAGTTCCATTATCTTTTGTCTAAAAAAGTCGCCACGCTCCTCGAAGTTTTTGAAGGCGTCATAGCTGGCCGCTGCCGGCGAGAGGAGCACCGTACCGCCCTGAGGCGTGTGCGTGGCACACCATGGCACGATTGCAGCATAGTCGTCCTCAACAATGACATTCGCAGCCGGCGGTGTGTCGAACGACGAGAGGATACGGCGTCCGGCAGCACCGACGAAGACAAGGTTACGGATAGTATGTTCTGAGAGGAACCGGACCAGGGGCGTGTAGTCAATGCCTCGGTCGAAGCCACCGAGTATGAGCGTGTCCACACGGCCAAGAGCACGCACGGCGGCTATAGCAGCCTCGGGGATAGTCGAGATACTGTCGTCGTACCATGTGATACCAAACTTCTTCCCCACCCGCTCCATACGATGCCGGAGGCCGTGGAAACTTGAAAGCAAAGAGCGGAAATCGGAAAGCGGCCGGTGCGACACAAGGTGTGCCACTCGGCATGCCACGAGAGCATTGCTTCGGTTGTGTTCGCCTGCCAACGGGCAGGACGCGAGCAAATCACTCTCGTCGCGCGAAATGTCGTGCACACTATATGGATGCACCGTGCTTTCCAGTTTCCGCACTCCACCTTCCACCATGCTACGCAACTCAGCATTGTCGACACAGTAGAAGAAATGATCGTCCGCGCCCTGGTGCAAGGCGATTTGCATCTTGGCCATCTTGTAACCCATATAGTCCTCGTAGTGATCAAGATGTTCCTGAAAAAGGTTTAGCAGCACTGCCACATGAGGCGAACGGTGCAGTACCTCGAGCTGGTGGCATGAGAGTTCGGCTACCACTACACTCCCAGGCTCCAGGCTGTCGAGGATGTCGAATAGGGGTATACCGATGTTGCCGGCCAGCACAGAACCCGGCAGCAGGTGGTGTATAAGGCTGGCGGTGGTGCTTTTGCCCTTGGTGCCGGTGACACCAACAGTCATGTCACCGTATACCTGCAGAAAGAGGTCCGTGAGGCTGGACAGTTGAAAACCTAAAGTTGGAAACTGGAAGGTTGGAATGCCGGGCGACTTGATAACCATGTCAAAGGGCCATTTTTCGCTCCACTCGCCGGTCTGCGAACGCCAGCGGCCACCATCAACCTGCGTAGCCACAGTGGCCCGCGCCTCGGGCAGGAGTTTCTTCAGCAGCCGTTCGGCACTCTGTCCTTCACGCCCATAGCCCGCAATGAGTATATGCCGTCCAGCAAGGAGGGCTTTCAGCTGTTCTTCTCTATACATGCCTGTTGAAGAATGGTTCTCTCTTCGGTAGTGAGGTTACCAATGGGGGATATTATTGCGAGATTCTGGTGCACCATTACCCTCTCGACACCGAGACATGGAACAACCTCTTTCAGCAGAGCCGGCGGGTTCTCACCATACCAGCGGCTCAACGTCATGGCAAGAGCCTGGCGCACTTCGCCCACCGTGCCTACACACTCGAAGGGCTTGGTCTCGGCCATGCCGCAAAGCTGCATCATCTCGTGCCGCAACGCAAGGTCGGCAAGCATAGATTTGCCAAAGATGGCATCGAGACGCGCGGGCTCTATGAACGGCGAAAGTATGATATACGCAAAGAGGCACTTGGCGCAATGGCCACACCAGATGTCCTGCTTGCTGCCCACGTTGCACGAGCGGAAGATGTCGTGGTAGGCCGTCTGACGACTGAAAAGCATGGCAATCTGCAACTCGCTCAGCGGCCGCAGGAAGCTGAAATAGCGGAAGCGCCCCTCGGGCAACAGCCGTTCTGCATAGCGACGGAAGTCATCCTCAAACTCAAGGCTCTTGGAATACTGATGGTTCACCGTCGATCCCGGCACCGTACTCTCGTTGGCCGAACTCTCGTTGCTCAGCGCCACGTTGGCCACTCCCGAAAGGACCGAAGCCAGCATGGTATAGAAAGCCAGCATCGCCGAGAAGGGAGTGTGACCGTTAAGGTACCCCTGACGGTTCAACTCCAGGAGCGTAGGGTCGATGGTGCGGCTGATAACTAGGACCTCGTCAATGGGAAACCCGGCGGCCTCGGCACACCATGTAGTGGCCCCTCGGGGGTTCATGATGAGCGGCCGCACAGGGCATCCGGCCTTACGCAGCAGTTCAAGCGTCACCACCGAGTCCTTGCCGCCACCTATGGGCACCAAGTAGCCCTCCCGGCTCCACCGACCGCTGACCGCCGACTCACGCCCCTCCCGGCCAACCGCAGCGGTGAGGCGCAGGTCCATGAAGTCCTCTTCCGTGGCCTCGATGGAATTGGTATAAAAGAACTCTCCCAGCCCGTTCCAGTAAAGCTTGCGCCAAAAAGCAGTGTCCACCCCGTCGTCGGGCGCACACAGCACCGACACCACCGGCGGACAAGCGCACTTCCAGTAGCTCACCAGCTCCACCATGCCAATCTCGAAGACCGTGCGGTCTATAGCGGCACTGTCGCCAAAGTCGAGGAACGGGCGCCGCTCGACGAGGGCCGTGGGGTGGAACTCCACGTCGCCCATCCTGAAATCGAAACACAGACGCAGCCCTGCCTCGTCTGTGTTCCAATGGTATCCGGTGTATTCAAACACCGCATGTCTGCGCCGCAGCGCAAGATACTTCTCGTTCTGCATCGTCAGCCCTTGTGCTCCGTCAGTCGTTTACTTCGACAGCTCGCGGTAGCGTTCCACTTCGCCCTGCTTGGCGTTGACGCTCTCCTGCGTGTCGCTGACGCGCTTCTCGGCGTCCGACTTCTTGCCGGTGTTCTTCTCTATCCTGGCTTCCAGCTCCTTGATGTCCTTCTCCAGGTCCTTTATCTTGCCCTGCAGCTTGGCTATCTCGTTGCGCTTGTCGGCAATCTTCTTCTGGTCCGAGGCGATGTCCTTCTCGAGGTCCGTGAGGGCCGAAACCGCGGCCGCGGCAGCCTTCTCGGCCTGTTTCAGGTTCTTCTGCTCTGCCTGCATGTTCCGGCTGGCCTCGTACTTGCCCATGTAGGTCGGCAGCCCTTCAAGGTAGCTGCGCACATTGTTGCGCATAAGCGACTGGTCGATGGTGAGGTCGGTGGTCAGGGCACAGACCGTCACCAGCGTGGTACGGTTCTTGCGCTTGCCCTGCTCCTCGATTTTGACGTACACGCTGACCGGCACCGAGGCTATCTCGGGCATCATCTGCTCCAGCACTGCCGTGTATCCGTCCACATTCTTGGTCTTCAGCTTGGCGTCTTTGAAGCGCTGGGCCACAGCCTCCTGCACCGTCTTGGCCTCTTTCTCAAGTGTCATCGTGTAGGCCGGCACGGTCAGCGACCCGACCATCGCCGTGGTCTCCTGCACACTCTGGGCCATTAAGTTCATTCCCATCAGCACTGCAAATGCTGCAACAAATACTTTCTTTACCATAATATTGTATATTTTAACGGTTTGCACTAACGTGGCATCTCAGCGCCACGGTGCAAATATACGCATTTTATTCAATTCCGCCACCCTCATTCCTAAAAAAAACTTAAAACCCCATCTCCCCTCCCTCTCCCACCCCGCCTCCCTTCCACCCCACCCCCTCTACCCCCTCTCTACCCCCTCTCTACCCCCTCTCTGGGTCCTCTCTGGGTCCTCTCTGGGTCCTCTCTACCCACTCTCTACCCCTATATCCTTCAAAATTTTCAACTTTCAATTTTCAACTTTCAATTTCCCCGCCCCCTCTCTACCCCCTATCCTCCCAAAATTTTCAACTTTCAATTTCCCCGCCCACTCTCTACCCCTATATCCTCCAAAATTTTCAACTT
>Ga0310697_10001082_pt1 | contig 33281 bp, 26 predicted proteins | sample 172DNAGHGlowgp2_FD_203883 | JGI IMG/M metagenome (GOLD analysis project Ga0310697, IMG submission 203883) | Sheep rumen microbial communities from Palmerston North, Manawatu-Wanganui, New Zealand - 1728 DNA GHGlow gp2 (v2) (version 2) | ecosystem: Host-associated > Mammals > Digestive system >... | reverse complement strand
CAGAGGAAGGCAAGAATCCGTTCTCTCTCGACTCTAAGGAGCCGAACTGGGCTAACTTCCACGACTTCCTGCTCGGTGAGGTTCGTTACCTCTCTGTCAAGAAGGCTTATCCTAACGAGGCCGAAGAGCTCTTCGCCGAGGCTCAGAAGATGGCTCAGCTCCGCTACAAGACCTACATCCGCAAGGCTGCTGAGGATTGGTCTGAGTAAGAGCAATGAATGATGAAAAAAAGTTCCTCCCCCACTCGGGGAGGAATTTTTTTTCTGCCTGCCCTGAAAGGGCAACATTATGACAGGGGACAGGTACCTGTCAGAAAACATCGATGCGCATTTGGTTATGACAGGTACCTGTCCCCTGTCAAGGTTTTAACAAAATTTTATAGACGAAATGCCCGTTTTTTGCCCAAATAAAATTTGATATTAAAAAAATCTGAATATCTGACAAATTTTCGGATAAAATTTTGCTAGGTTCAAAAAAAATATTTATCTTTGCGTTCAGAAAGATAAATAAATTGTTGACCGAGGATTTTTCAAAAAAGAAAAACGAAATCTGATTCTTTGAGAACGCCCGTCCCGCACTTTTTACGATGCGGGGCGGTTTTTTATTCTGTCAGAATCTGATGTATTGTATTTTACCTCGACTTATACCTGTCAGTCGTTCAAGTTGTCTTACGGAGGCTCCTCGTTTACGTAGCTCACGCAGGATATCTTTTTGCTGTTGCTTATCAAGCTGTTGAAATCCTGTAGCAGTGGTTGTGTGAGCCAGACTTAGGATATCTTGCCAAACTTGGTCATCGGATAATCTAGCTTTGGGCTCCTCGTCGTCGTTGTCAAGGCATATTACATCATCCGGCAAAGGATCATTGACGAATGCCTCCAATTCATCAATGGGTATACGCCTGAGAATGGAAGTTGTGTTGCAAACGCAGAAAGCTGAATCTAGTTGACCTGAGAACTCTCCCCAACTGCTAAAGCTATAGGCGCTAACATCGTTTACAATGCCCGCTTTCACGGGGTTCTGATGGATATAACGAAGAAGTACTGTGAAATAGGCCATATCATTGACGGGTTCTGAGCGGAAACGTTCCTTAAAGAGATGACCGTCGCGGGCGTACTTGCGGTTGTAGTAGAATACGTAGGAAGAACTGATGCGTTTTACTGCCTCGCCGATATTGTCCTCACGTTCGCGGATAAGTAGATGGACATGGTTTGACATAAGGCAATAGGCATATAGAACGAAATTAGTGCCACAGGGATGACCGTCGTCGTCATAACGGACTTGCATCCTGGCGAGGGTGTTTATAAATTGGAAATAATCTTCTTCATCGTAGAAGATATCCTGATGGTTGATACCGCGCATCATGACGTGATGTATTCCAGTACCAGATTCTTTGCGTGATTGTCTCGGCATAACAAAAGAAATTTTTCATAGGGTCATGACAGGTGACAGGTTCCTGTCATGACCAATTGTGCATCGATGTTTTATGACAGGTACCTGTCCCCTGTCATGGTTTTGTACCATTCTGCAAATTTACGGAGGCCTTCGCGGAGGGAAATCTTGGGCGTAAAACCATAATCCCGCTGCAATGCTTCGGAATCCGCATACGTCGTCGGCACATCCCCTGGCTGCATCGGCACTAACTTCTTATGCGCCTCAAAATCATAATCCTCAGGCAAAACCCCTGCCCTTACCAACTCCTCCTGCAAAATCTGCACGAAATCCAACAAGTTTTCAGGCTGTCCACCACCTATATTATATACTGCATACGGAGGTAATGGCAACCCATCCTCCCCATTCTGCTTCGATGGGGCCCCCTGCATCACACGAACTACACCCTCTACGATATCATCCACATACGTGAAATCGCGCCTACAATTACCATAATTGAATATCTGAATAGTCTCACCACGAAGCAACTTATTCGTAAAACCGAAGTAGGCCATATCGGGACGACCTGCGGGGCCGTAGACGGTGAAGAACCGCAATCCCGTAGAAGGAATATTATAGAGTTTCGAATAACAATGTGCCATCAACTCGTTGCTTTTCTTCGTCGCTGCATAGAGCGAAACAGGGTTATCCACGCGGTCATCCGTCGAGAACGGCACCTTCTTGTTACCGCCATACACACTCGACGACGACGCATAAACCAGATGCTCCACAGGGTGATGCCTACATGCTTCCAGGATATGATAGAAGCCAATCAGGTTCGACTGTATATACGCATCCGGATTCTCAATCGAATACCTCACGCCAGCCTGCGCCGCCAGATTGACCACCACATCGAAGTGGTATTGCTCAAAAAGGCCATCAATCACCGCCTTATCTGCCAGATCACCTTTCACAAACTTATACTCAATCCCTGCAGGCTTAGCCTGCTCAATCACACTCAGGCGATAGTCCTTCAGCGTCGGGTCATAATAATCATTCAGATTATCCAAACCTACAACAACACCTTCCTGCATCTCTTTAAACAACCGCAGCACCAAGTTTGATCCAATAAAACCAGCACTACCCGTTACCAATACAGCCTTTCCATTCAACACAATTTTCTCCATATCTTATTCTATCTTTATTTTCTTATCATCGCTCGCCCTTTAAAAACTCATCGCTCGCCTTTTAAAAACTCATCGCTCGCCCTTTAAAAACTCATCGCTCGCCCTTTAAAAACTCATCGCTCGCCCTTTAGGGCACAGGCTTCGCGAGCGATACCAAGACCCTGACGCAGGTCGGCTTCCGCCGGAGTCAGTTGCATCCCCCTTTGAAGGGGGCCTTGGGGGTAGCGCCCCTCTTTTGGTTCGTTTTCTCGGAGCGAACGAGAAAATGAACAATCCTTTTGCTCCTTTCCGAAAAGGAGAACTACCCGAAGCGTTTTACCGCTTCATAATAAGTATCTAAACTTCCGATATCAAATCGCCCCCCTGTCATTCTCCAGGCATGGAGAACACTATGCTCCACCATATAATGCGATAAATTCCCTGGGGCATCCTTCCCACACCCATTCTCTACCGAGTGGCGAACCAAATCAAGATCACGGCGAATATATATATAAAAAGGTGGAACGGCCCAATGACTCTTCGGTACCTCAGGCTTTTCCTCCATCCCCAGCACTTTCATCTGATCATCCAGTTCCACGACACCCGTCCTTTGCAGTTTCTCGATCGAAGGCTCCTCATGGCACATGATACACGATGTGCCTTTCTCCCGGGCGAAATCTACAAACTCCTGAAAACTGAAAAACAACAGATTATCCGCTGCCACCACCAACATGTCATCATCTATCTGCAATTGCTCCATCGCGAACAGCAGATCACACACCGCCCCCAGTCGTGTCTCATTCGTCTCAGTTCCATCATCCACTATCGTGATGGGCTTTGTCCATCGCCCCCTCAAGTACTCCCCGCCATCAAGGGCAGGGCTTCCTCCAAAGTACTCCCCGCCCCTTTCAGGGGAGGGGCTAGGGGTGGGGTCTTTCACCCATTTCTCAAAAATGGGCGCAAACCGATGATTCGTGATGATGATGTGTTCATCAATCTCCGGAATCCGATCAATATCATCGAGCATCCGCCCGAGTATCGTCTGCTCACCGATTTTCAGCAACGGCTTCGGAAAGTTCTTCGTCAACTCCCCCAGTCTCGTCGCATATCCCGCCGCTATTACAATATTTTTCATAATGATGATATATTTGGCTACAAAGATACATAGAAATCAGAGAAAAACCAAATTTTTTTTGGTTGTATTTAAATAATTGCGTATTTTTGCAAGCAAATCAAATCATAACATGAAACAATATCAGTATCATATTTTCTCGCCCTATCGTGTTTGTCCCCTGGGCGCTCACGTCGATCATCAGCATGGACTGGTCACAGGTTTTGCTATCAATAAGGGTGTCGACCTCTGGTTCGACATCAACGACGACGCACAGGTCCACCTCGAATCCAAGACCTTCGAAGGTCTGGTCGATTTCGATCTCGAAGCCCCTTCCCAGGTGAAAGAAGGCCACTGGGGCGACTATGCCCGAGGAGCCAAATACGCCCTCAAAAAGCGCTTCGAACTCAAGCACGGTATCACTGGCGTCATCCAGGGTTCCCTCCCGGTAGGCGGCCTTAGCTCCTCTGCAGCCGTCCTCATCGCCTATGTCATGGCCTTCGCCAAGGCGAACGATATCACGCTGCAACCCTTCGAAGTGGTCAAAATCGCTTCCGAGGCCGAGCGTGCGTATATCGGTCTCAACAACGGTCTCCTCGATCAGGCCTGTATCGCCCTCGGCAAAAAAGACGGATTGCTCTTCCTCGATTGCGACTCTAACGACTGGCGCATCATCAAACGTCATCCTGATATGCCCGACTTCGAAATCGGCATTTTCTTCAGTGGATTAACGCGCAGCCTCGTCAACTCCGATTACAACCTGCGTGTGTACGAGTGCAAGACAGCCGCCTGGAACATGCTGGCCTATACCGAACAACCCCTCAAGACATTCGATAAGACATTCCTCCGCGACATCCCCAAGGCAACGTTCGAAAAAACACGTATCGCCATGCCGGCCCGCTTTGCGCGGCGCGCAGAACATTTCTATTCAGAATACCGTCGCGTGCGTCAGGGTGTCACGGCTTGGGAAACGGGTAACCTCAAGCTCTTCGGCAAACTCTCTTTCGATTCTTGCGAGAGCTCCATCCACAACTATGAATGCGGCTCTCCCGAACTCATTGCCATCTACGACATCATGCGTTCTCTCCCCGGTGTTTACGGCGGTCGCTTCTCTGGTGCCGGCTTCAAAGGCGCCTGCATCGCCCTGGTCGATCCCGCCTATAAAGCTGACATCGAAAAAGTGCTCACCGAAAGATATCTGGAACAATTCCCCGAATACGAGCGCACCTTCCAAGTCTTCTGGGTCCTCCCCGACAACGGCGCCCGATTTGTATAACCTATCACTGGGGCCAGGCCCCAACGATAGGTATGACAGGTCCCTGTCATACGAGTGCCCCCGCCAGTTCCTCCAGCAGCGCCTCATCCCCAGCCTTCATGCGCGAACGGATCGTAACCATCGGCTCTACGATCTTGCAGTCCTTTAGGGCCTCAATCATGCCCCTCATCACCTTACCGGCCGAGGGCGCCCAACTGCCGTTCTCGATGATACCAAACGTACGCTTCTGGTAGTTCTTAATCTGCAGATGATACAGGAAGTCGTGCATCACGGGGAACACGCCGGCATCATAACTCGAAGCAGCCACCACCACCGTCGGATAACGGAACGCATCCTCGATAACCTCTGCCATATCCTCACGACTCAGATCGCTCACCACAACCTTCTTTACACCTTTTTCGCGTAATATCTCCCCCAGTCGCTCAGCAGCAGCGGCCGTACCACCATGGATGCTGGCATAGGCAATCAAAATACCCTCACTCTCAGGCTCGTACTTGCTCCAAATATCATACAGTCGAACAGCCTCTGCCAGGGCCTCTCCCTTCAGCACAGGACCGTGCAACGGACAGATAGCCTGCACATCCAGCGCAGCGATCTTCTTCATCGCCATCTGCACCTGCGAGCCATACTTGCCACAAATATTAAAATAGTAGCGACGCGCCTCACAGGCCCAGTCGTCGGTTTCATGTACCAGCGCACCAAACTTACCGAAAGCATCGGCCGAGAACAGCACCTTGTCCGTAGGGTCATAGCTCATAATCACCTCAGGCCAGTGTATCATCGCAGCCCCGATAAATTGCAACGCATGCTTGCCCAGCGAGAGCGTATCACCCTCCTTCACAGTCAACACACGTCCTGTAAAATCGACGCCCTCAAAGAAGTTCGACAACATCTTCACAGCCTGCGCACTGCAAACCAGCTGCACACCAGGATAAGTCTCCAGCATCCAGGCAATCAGGGCCGAGTGGTCGGGCTCCATATGGTGAACCACCAGATAGTCCGGCTGTCGCCCATTCAGCGCAGCCAGAAGATTCTCCTTCCACGCCTCCCCCTTTCTGCGATCAGCAGTATCCAGCACCGCGATCTTCTCATCATCGATGAGATACGAGTTATAACTCATGCCCTCAGGCACCACATACTGACTCTCAAACAAATCGATGTCCAGATCATCCACACCGATGTACTTAATCTTATCGCTTATCATTTCCATATTATATTTCAATTATCCAACTTCTCATATACCGAATTATTCGATTTATATTCCGGCACAATCTCCTTCATCTTCTTCACCGTCGCCATATTATCATATTGCTTCGATATCTCGATCAACTCATCGATAGCCTTGCTCACCTGGTCGTAATCATACTCACGCACCTCGGCGATACGAATCTTCTCATGGAACGTCGGCTTCGTCCCCTCCAGTTCATTCAACACCTCCTCATAGAGCTTCTCACCCGGACGCAAACCCGTAAACTTCACCTCCACGTTCTTGGCACCCGACAGCTTGATCATGCGGTTGGCCAGATCGACAATCTTCACCGGCTGTCCCATGTCAAACACGAAAATCTCACCGCCATTGCCCTTCGTTCCGGCCTCCAAAACCAACTTACAAGCCTCCGGAATCAACATAAAATATCGCACGATACGCTCGTCAGTCACAGTCACAGGACCGCCGTTCTTGATCTGCTCCCTGAACAGAGGAATCACCGAACCGTTCGAGCCCAACACGTTTCCGAATCGCGTCGTCACAAACTGCGTCCCACCCGTCTCTTGACGGTCCTTCCCCCAGAAGAAACTCTTCTTGTTCTTCAGATGTTCAATCTTCAGCGACCGGTCAAGGCTCTGCACGTAAATCTCACAGATACGCTTCGAACAGCCCATCACGTTCGTCGGATTCACAGCCTTGTCGGTCGAGATCATCACGAACTTCTTCACCCCGTATTTCACGCTCAGGTCGGCGATGATCTTCGTACCATAGATATTATTGAGCACCGCCTCACTCGGATTGTCCTCCATCATCGGCACGTGCTTATAAGCAGCGGCGTGGAACACATAGTCCGGTCGGAACGTACGGAATATCTCCTCCATCCTGCGCTGACGACTGATACTGGTCACAATCACGTCGGCATTCACGTGGGGATAGTCCTTCGCCATCATCAGCCTGATATCGTGCTGAGGCGTCTCGGCCTGGTCAATCAACATCAGCTTCGCAGGATTAAACTGCGCAATCTGCCGCACCATCTCACTGCCGATAGAACCGGCACTACCCGTAATCAGCACCTTCTGACCCTCTATCAACTCAGCCACCGACTTCAGGTCCACACGGATCTCCTGTCTCGGCAAGAGCTCCTCTACCTGAACCTCACGCAACTGCAACTTTCCGAAGTCCGTCGGGGTAAGGTCTTCCGTCGGATCAAGTTCCCTGGCACTCTGAGCCATAAACACCTTCGCACCGGCACCGATGATGATATCCTGGATCTCCTGATTGCTACGGAACTCCTTCACGCGATAAGGTGCCACCAGAACACCCTCGATATCGTTCTGTTTGATAATCTCAGCCAGGTTGTCACACACCGAATACACACGCTCACCCATAATCTGCTGGTGCTTCGTGTTCCGATGATGCGTGATGAAACCCTTCACCACAAACTTCCTCGGACGCTGCGCCTGGATATTCTTCGCCAGACCTACCCCACCCTGCATGGCACCGTAAATCAGCACGCGGATGGCTCGGGTATTCGAGAAAGCCACGTCATAAAGTGTCTTCACAAACACACGCAAAGCCCACATCAGCAACGTGGAAATAATATAAATCAGACAGATACTCGTCGTGTTGAAGTGCACAAAATACTCCCTCGGCAGGAAGTCCATACCATACTGCGCCAGCAACACCACACCCAGATTCACCAGATTACCATACACCACGCGCATCAGGTCCACAAAACTCGAGTAGCGCATAAAACCCGAATACGTGTGGAACAGCCTGAAGCCCGGAATACTCAACAACGAGAAACAAATCATCGTGGCCAGCACCTGCAGCGTATTCTCGTAGAGCGTGTCAGTCTTGTTAAAAATCCAGTACACCAGAAACCCACTGAACGTCACAAAGCCACAGTCGATCAGAAAGATACACCAGTACGGCAGTGAGTTCTTAGTGAAATACCAATTTAATATCTTGTCAAACGGATTCTTCATACATATGTCTTAATACCGCTGCAAAGGTACGAATAAGCGAGCAATAAACCAAATAAATCGCCATTTTTTTTATTTTCGACCCCTATCACTGGGGCCAGGCCCCACTGATAGGTTTTCAAAAAAGATTTAAAATTATCAGCAATTGTTTGTATATTTGTGAGATAATTGATATTTTTGCAGGCAAATTTATAAAGTATCGCATATGAAACAGTTGTTAAGCAATATCGCCTCGTAATGTTTAACCGAGTGGCGCAACGAGAGTTTGCGACCGCTCACAACATTACAGGTAATATGAGTAGAAGTAGAAAAAGATTCCCTGCAGGCCCTTGTGGCGGCTGCAAATCGCAGAAGCGAGGAAAAAAGGTTAGTCATCGAAAATTCCGCCGACTAGAGCATGTGCTGATGCACAACCAACACTTTGAGAAACTACCCGTTCTCCAATGGGAAATTACAAGCCAATGGGATCTTGGTGGTGACGGAAAATGAAGACAGAACCTATCACTGGGGCCTGGCCCCACTGATAGGTTTCAAGCATTTTGCACAATCGAATACCCCAGCGACGTAATCCGCGACAACTGCCGGATGCTCGCCCCAAACTCCTTGGCCGCTTTAAGGATATCATCACGCCGCGACTTCTCATAGAGAGCGAGGTCCGTAGCACGGCTTAACCCATAATTTAACGACAGAAAAGCCCTCACTTCCTCATCAGAAACAGCTCCGCTCCGACTATCATATTCCAACACCTTAAGAGCCTTCGACAACGGCGTGTTCACCAGTTCCCGCAAGTCCTCCAACGGAAATTTCTTCAGCACTGCCCCAACAGCACAAATTGAAGACACACGCCTCTTATCCCCTGTAAACTCCCGCCAACTGCTCCACGCATACGATTCCGCGTCATTACACAACCCGCCGGCAATCGGATTCTGGTGAATATACCTGATAAGAATCAGAAAATACCCTGCATCGTTTACCGGCTCACTCTTGTACCGATCCTGGAAAAGGTGCCCGAAATGCCCATACTTGTCATTATAATACCGAGCATAGCGCGACGCGATATCCCTCACGACAGCAGCCAGCCCTTCCGCCTTCTCCTGAATTAGCAAATGTACATGATTAGGCATCAGACAATAAGAATAGATTGCACAACGCGGAGGCAGTGGCCGCCTGAGCTGATCATGAGGCAGAACCACATCCTTAAGGATAAACACGAATTTACGGAAGTCATCATCGTCTTCGAACATCGTCTGACGGTTGATTCCCCGAAGCATCACGTGATGGATGCCAGTAGCACTTTGTTTTCTGAGTTGTCTTGTCATAGTTCCTTAGAATTAATGATAACAGCTGCAAAGTTAATCATTTTCCTCGTAACTCCCAAATTTTTCCCCAAAAATCTATCACTGGGGCCAGGCCCCACTGATAGATTTTACTGTGTCACAAACACCCTCCAGCTTCCATCTTTCTCTCCACGCTCCACATACTTCCTCTGGATCAACTGGTCCAGCAGTTTCTGAATGGCAGCGATACTGATGCCCGTCAGTTCCTTCATATCGGCCAGTGTCAGTGTTGGTTCTGTCCGCATAGCATTCAATATCTTCGTGTAGTTCGACGTACGGAAAGCGATCCGCTCCCCATCATACCACCACACGTTTTCATCCCGCTCACTCAAAAATAGCACGTCATTATACACTTCTGTAGCCACTAGCTCATTGAAGTACTTCAAAAATGGTCTGATGTACTTTATCTCCGCATGAGCACCGTCACTTGGCACGGGCCCCACCTCCAGATCAGCCTGATGCAAGGCCTCCAGATAGTCACTCTTCTTCCTGCTCCTCACCACAATCATCGGATAGTCATGACGAGTCAAGATAAAGTTCACCATCAGGCGGGCGATACGACCATTACCGTCCTCAAACGGGTGGATGCGAATATAACGATAGTGAAACAATGCCGCCAATTCAACAGGCGACAACTTCCCCTCCTTTTCAGCTTTGTTATACCAATCCACCAAATCCGACATCAGCCCCGGCGTTTCCTCCGGCGAAGCGTAACTAAAGTGGTCCCCATAGCGTGTTATCACGCTGTTCGGTCGTGTTTTATACTGCCCAGCATGCACCGTATAGCTCGTCTGCACGCCGCCAGGAAGATCGCGATACACCGTATAATCCTCCCTCAACAGTATCTGATGCAACGTACGTATGAAGTTCTGCGTCAGCGGCACCTCTTTCACGCGCGCCTCCTCAGTCATCATCTTCAGGCCTACGTTACTAGCCGTCATCTCCTGCACGTCACGCACATTAGCCTCACCTATCACCTTACCAAACAGCAACAGTATTTCCGTCTGACCGTATGTCAACGTATTGCCCTCTATATGGTTACTGTTGTAGTTGAAGTCCACGGTAAATCTCCGGCTCAGCCGCTCCCTGTCCTTCTCCGATAGCGGCTGCAGCTCTTGCCACGACGCCAATGCCTTTTTGATATTCAGATATTTCATGCCACAAAAATATATAAAAATATCAAAAAAGGTTGTACCGCTACAACCTTTTTAACAATATTTGTGTATATTCTATGCCCTATGTATCACTGGGGCCTGTATCACTGGGGCCTGGCCCCACTGATACTATTAAGTGATTTTTCGTCGAAAAACACCCAAAATTAGGCCCTGACATTCAAGGACAATCTGGAGTAAGCCTTCTGACTATCAGACGGTTTGAACAGGGTTATTCATATCTCCTTCGACTACATCATCGAAGGAAAGGGCATTACCGTCAAGAACCTTCATTGGACAGAAATGGGCAATGGTGCCATGCGCTTAGAAGCAGAACTAAATGGCATACCCTTCAGAGCAACTTTTGCCAAGAAATCAAAGGAATTTCTCGATTGGAAAAAGGCTACAGTATCAGTATTCCTACTATAAGCCGTGTCTTCCAAGCTCTCGGAGTGACCACCGCTACACTTGACCTCGGAGGCACAATAGGAAAAATTGCTCTTTGGTAAGAATCTGATTACCTAGATCGGGATGCAAGGACTCTTTGTGTGTTTTCTCGTCTATCTATGCCCGTTTCCGCTCGGCTTTGCCGCTTGTTCCCGAAGGGACGCAAGAAAATGAACAAATTACCTTTTGGTTCTTTTCGAAAAGAACATAAAAAAAGGGAGAAAGCCCTTTTAAGAGCCTTCTCCCTCTAAAATCAAGCGTTCTTTGTGAACGTCTTACTCGCGACTTCACTCGAAGTCTCACCAATCACGGCAATCGCTTTTACCGTAGCCGTATCCGTCAATTCAAACGCCTCAGTATACATCGTGCTCTCGCTCGTCGGCGTCGACCCATCCATGCTATAATAGAGGCTCGCCCCCTCCGGCCCCTCAATCGTCACAGTGGTCGAATCCGTAAACGGCGTACGACCCGATATCTCCGGCTTCGCAACCACCTCAGCCTGCCCACCGGTCTCTGAGCCAGTCGAAGAAGAACCGCCGTTACCGCCGTTGCCGCCGCTCTGCTGCGAACCACCGCCGTTGCCGCCATTTCCGCCGTTTCCGCCATTTCCGCCGTTTCCGCCGCCAGGCACAGTCACGCCATTCGCGTTCTCCTCACTCTTCGGATTCAGATACACACGATTCGAATTAATACCACCGTACGAATCAGCCGAAGCCCTCATCGCCTGCTGACTGCGATAATACGTCAGAATCTCATTCACCACGAACAGCTTCTGCGTACTCACCAACGTATCGCCGCTCACCTTATCACGACTATGCACCCAGGCCGCACCGCCGTTCTCCAGCACCGAACCCATCCCGAGGAAACCATCCACCGAGCGGAACCCCTCGGGTCCGACCAAACTCCACAGCGTTGTCACGTCGTCATCCTCACTCAGGATCACCTTCTTCGCCACCATGTTCGCACGCGGCATACCCTGCGCATCCACGCTCTGCGCACCCAGGAAGAACGTCAACTGGTCACCGTCCTCAAACTCCAGCGACACGTTATTCGCAATCAACGCCTGCGTAAACGCACCCACCGTCGTTTGTGCATCGATCACCAGACGCCCCAGCGAAATCTGACTCACCAGCACACCCGAGCCGTCAACCGCATAACTGATGGGCGGCAGACTGCCAACCGTAAACGTATAGTCCGCCAACACACAACAACCCGACACGCGCATCGTCTTCGTGATATACACCGGATTGATGTAGTTCACGCCCACATACTGGTTGAAGTCCGAGACGCCAGTACCCTTCCCCTCGAACGCCTGCTTCAACTTACCCGCGTACAGGCGATAGTTTGCACTCGCATTCGCGATGCGACATCTCACCTCAGCCTGCCCCTGCGAACGCTTACGACTCTTACGTCCCGCCTTCGCCATCACAGTCCCGTGCGGCGTCTGTCGAAAAACAACACCCTTACCCAGCTTACCGCTGATCTCATCCAACACTGTACTACTTACCTTCGTCATAATCAATTCCTCCTATTAAATTAAAAATGTTAATAAAAATTTTTCTTTTTCCCCGCCCCTTCGCTCGACCTTGTCGCTTGCTACTGAAAGGACGCAAGAACCCCGTGGTGTTAATGCATGGCATAGATTATTATGGTACGCGCTCCGCGCAGCCATTAAATAAACAAAGTTCACCCTTTAGGGCGAAAGCTTCGTGAACTTTACAAAGACCTTTGCGTAGGCCGGTCTCTGGCCGTAGCAAATTACATCCTTCCCATATAGGGGAAGGCTTGGTTAGGGTGGATGTTTCTTTTCGTCCTTTTCTTTGCGCCAAAGCAAAAGGACATTACCTGCAGGGCTTTGCCCTGCAAAGAATCCCCAGGGCTATAAGCCCTAAAACCACCCAAAACACCCATTGCAATACTGCAATAACGGGCGAAGCCCTATTCGTCGGATTCGAAAAATTCGTAGTTTTTACCGAATCTTTCTTTTCAACAAAGACCGTATCCGTCTTTACCAAAGACCTGGATTTCAGCATGTTATGACGGCTCCTGTCAGAAGCCCTCGTTCGGTCAGTAACCACACTCCTAAACAGGGTATCCCCTACAGCCCCCAACTGCACGGTGACCGTCGTCCTCTCCACAACACTATCCCGCACCGCCTCCATCGACCCGATAAAAACCGAGTCCTTCATCTCATAACCATGAACCATGACACGTCTCTCATGCACCAAGCTCCGCTTTGTGCTGCATGCGCTCCCGAACAGGACACCCACTCCTGTAAGGACAATCATTAATCCCCTCCACTGCATCCTTCAACTCCTTTACCTCTTTTCTTAATTCACCAACTTCCTGCTGCAGAGGCTCTCCGATATTACGGCGAAACTCCTCAACATACTCCTTTGCCAGATCCATGTACTTCTGCCTCGTTTCAGCCTCCAGGTTCTTCACTTCCTGTTTATACTTTCGGCGGTTTGTTACCCACCCCCAGCCATTCACCATGCTAATCACTCCAAGCACGATGCTCACAATCATTTCGCTGTTCATTTTCCCTCCTTCTTTTAAATATTAAAAATCATCGCGCCTAAACACTTCATGCCGTGTCCCGCCTTACCAATTAAAAAAGACAAAAATCACCCGAAGGGCGAAAGCTTTGTGATTTTTACAAAAACTTTTGCGCAGGGCGGTCTCTGCCCGTAGCAAATTACGCCCCTTCCATATAGGGAAGGGCTCGGGTTAGGCGGATGTCTCTTTTACTTCTTTTCTCTGCGCCAGAGAAAAGGAGAATTAGATTTCAGAAGAAGAAATCTTCTGATACCCTGCGGAAGTCTTCCGCAGTATCAACTGGCAATTCCCGCCTCCCCTCTTATACGAAACATGAACAAATGTCGGATAAATGATGAGCTGGTCATATCGACCATGCTCAACAATTATCCTCGCCAACCTGCGGTCATCATAACAATGAAGATCCGCAGCCTCCCCCCGCAGATGCTGCGAGTTCGCAACCCCACCAACCGCAGTATTATGTATCGGACACCGATACCCGCTATTCACGATAATCGGACGCCCCAGCCGCTCCCTCACCGGCTCCAACACCTCCTCTACGAGCGAAACCAAGTTCCTCTCCACACCGCCCGGCAACTGCATCGCCGGCTGCACCAACCTACACCCCCTGCACCGTGCCCCATTCTCCCTGAAACACGGCACCAATTCCTCCATCTTAAAATGTTTCATAAAATCCTCCTTTCATTATTAAACCAAGAAGGCCCCCGCAATCTTGCGGGAGCCTTCTTTCATATATTATTCTTTTTCCTTGCAGAATTAGCCTTGACGTAATACTTTTTAACGTCCACGTTTTACTTTCATCCGTGTATCGGTCTTCTGCACATGCGCCATCATTCTCTCCATGTGTTCATCTAAGCTGATACCCCAAATTTCTATAAACTGCTTATCTATCACCGAGTTTGCTCTGATAGCATCTATCTTATCTATAATGTTCTCCATTGCTGCCATAATTGTAAATCTTAAGTTGTATGAATGTATTATTTAAAAATGTGGGCCCGCAAAGTTTTGCCCCTACGGGCCCTAATAATTATTTTTTTTAACACTGCTCCAAGAGGGAGAGTAACTGCCTCTCAAGGTCCTGTACCTCCTTCAAGGTCATCTTTAGTTTCTTGGCGATAGCGCGATAATCGTTGTTCTCATACACCGCCTCAACATAGGCCATCATCTTTGGCTTGCCTTTCACCACCTTACGGGCGATGTCGTAACCCAGTTCCCTCATATTGGCTTCCGCTTCCCACTGGCGGGCGATGTCCATCTCCACCTGTTCGCGGTAGCTCATCTCACTGGTACGCTTGATATCAGGATGACCCTGTGCGTGCCAGTCTCGAATAATGTGACCCATCTTGCTTTTGGCGATCTGAATCAGCATCGAACTCAACTCGCGGCTAGGCTTCCAATGCCATTCTCCGCCAAAAAGCGCATCGTAGCACTTCTGAGAAATCACCTCTACGGCATTGCCGCCCATCGCCGCAAATGAGAAAGGACCGTGCTCCAAGTCAAATCCGCGATGCACAATCTCATAGGTGATCCATCTGGCCAGCTTCTTCAGCGCCTTCTCCTTCTGTTCGAGTGTCACGGCATCCAGTCGCGCCCACTCATCATCTGATAAAATAATCTGTTTCTGCATTAAAAAAAGGGTTTAAAACGTTAAACATAAATTCAATTATTTTTCTCGGAGTCTACCCCCTTCAACTATATCTTATCCAACTTTTTCGAAAATTGGCAAAAAATCAGCGAGAAATCAGAATATTTTTCTTCATTCCCGCTGAACAGCTTTGGATTTATAGATGTCAGAGGGTTTCCCCTTCACCTTAATCTTATCCGACTTTTACGGAAATCCACCGCAAAGAGCGGCAAATTTCATGCCAAACCCCAAATTTCCCTTATAAATTTCATAGTTTAATACTATCCTAACATCAAGACTTTTCTGATACGACCTTGTGCCCTAACGATATCTGCATTCTGCTCTACGCCCTTAGCTCCTGCCTTGGTACTGAATCCCGCTAAAATCATCTTAGCGCCGTCAGTAGTATAACCAAAATAAACACGTACACCGCGCCCTACCTGCCTCAACTCATACACATCAGGAGTTCCCTTCACCTCGTCTTTCTGTATGGTTACATCATCAGCACGGACAGGGAAGAGCATATGATTATCACTACAAAACTTAAAACGTTCGTAGGCTATATCTTGATGCTGTTTTATAGCGGCATTCCATTTCTTTTCAAAGTCATCGGCCACTATCACGCGATCTAGTCCCAACATAGCCTTTAGGCGTTCTAAGCCACTAAGTCTTTCAATTACCTTACTCGCTATCCATGTCTCTATAGTAGAAGTATCGTCTTGGGCATAATAGTTGATGACCTCGATGTTTTCAGATTGATCGGATACCAAACGAAGTTGGTCCTTCATAAGAGCATTGCTCAATGGCATCGACAACAAAGGCCAATCCTTTTTGTGAGCTATGGCCAGATTAGTAGCATCCTGTCCTTCAAACTGATAGTCAGCTTCGATAATTTCCTCAAATTCCAACTCTTCCAAGGTACTATCATACTGACTGATAGTATTATTATGCGTAAACAATTGCCAACCCAATATTTGAACGTTGCGGTTTTTACTACTATTAATGACAGACTGTAACGTCATACCACAAATATTCAACTTATCGCTTGTCTCTGACGTAACAATAGGCATAATCATGCCCAACTTTTTTGCAAGCTGTGCAGCCTTAATGACTGTCTGCTCAAACACACTGATTAAATTTAGATCAGTATGTTGTGGCAATATCTCGTTGAAATAAAACGTCATAGTCATGTGGGATTATCCTAACAGTTCTGTAGCGTTCAAGCCAAATTGGTCAAACATTCCCGGAGGCCAGAAGTCAAGATTGCCGTTATCGTCAATTATTGGACTTTCTATATGCGTTATCTTTTGCCTATCCAGCTCAAACCAATGAGTCGCTACTTTATTTGCAAAACCGGGGTGCTGCTTCGCATAGATACGTATGCCATCAAACAAATGGTCACTATGAGTCTCTACTATAACCTGTGCTCCTGCATCCACTGCCGAACAAATCAGCCGAGCCATCTCGGTTTGTCCTTTCGGATGTAAATGGGCTTCAGGGTTTTCAAGTAGAACTACAGGATTGTTCAATCGCTTATCACGTGTCAATGAGCCTAAGAATAAAGACACAATAACGGGTAAGGCATAACTTAATCCAAATCCAACATTCATTGCGCGGTGGCCATCAAACATAGTGTATGATGAATCTGTCATCTTTTCGATCTTACTTCTGAATTCCACTCCTGGAGTAATCGCCCCTAACCATGCTTGTAGATTAAAGCCAAAAGTGTCTCCTTCCGAATTCTCATGTCGCAAACGTTGATTAAGAATTGTACCTTCAAATTCTTCTATGCATTTTATAACATTATCTCCCCTCTCACCCAATTCGTAACTATTATTCACTGGTATTGAAGTACGGGGGCCATAACGGTCGGCTGATACATATATGAATGTAGGAATACCATATACATTCAGATTCCTATTAATTTCTGGTCCAAAGCCATAAAAAAACTCACGGCCTCCTGACGTGGAAAATGTCATAGCAATACTATATTTCCCTTCATAATTATAATTCGTCAACTCATCAGCTGTACCATGCCCTTCTAGTACTCTCCCTCTATTCCTAAGCATCCGTAGAGCCTGAATCACAGAGCTCTTTCCACTACTGTTCAAGCCTGTTAGCACTGTTAACGGTAATATTTTGAGATTCTCATCATAAAATGACTTGAACCCCTTTAAAGTTAGTTCTGTTATCATAGTTCAGTGGAATATTTCGTAACTAGATCCATTAATTTTCGATAGCGCAGACTAACTGACGCATGCTGCATACTATTACGCGAGATGGCTATCTCAAAATTGTAGTCATCAAGGATAGCTCGATAGCTGGGGATTATTTTATTGCGGTTCCTATATAACATTGCAAACTCTTCCTCAGACATTTCGCAGAGTAGTACACTCCATACTTCAAATAGCGACTTGTTGATAGGACGGCGACGCATTTCTGGGGTACTCTTTCTGAAAGCATGTTTTCCAAAGAGCTTCTTGGCGCGGCGCATAGCCAATAAGAACAAATCTTTAATACGGTCAAAATCAATCTTCTCAATATCAGAAAGAATAATTGACTTCTGTTGTACACACTTTTTCAGCTCTCGCGTATCAAGGTCAGGAAGTGCGTTAAGGATAATCATAGAGTCTGACAGCCACGTATCAATATTCTGTGTACGCTTATAAGTCTTAGGCTTTCTGATAAGGAAAGCAACAAATCTAAGAACAAGTTCGCAGTCCTCCATGCGTTGGGAGTGGATGGAGTGACAGGTGGCATCTTTAAACTCCTTGGTCTGTACCAACTCATTAAGCAACCTTGTAGAAGGTCCCGTATAGAGAGCATTACGAATTTCCTGAGAACTTAGCGGCATTCCACCCGTATTCAGTCGCTTAAAAATGTTGCGCTTCACCTCCTCATGAGTGCCAGGATTCACAATGGTAAAAGTAAATTCCGACTCGAGTATGCGATTATACAAGTGGCGGGGTAATTTATTCATTGTATTCCCATTCAGAGATTTCCAAAACTCCAGGCCAGTTAAAGCCATTCCATTCCCTTTTTCGTTTTGGAATCGGCTGGAGTTCTTCATAAACTTTGGGCCAAGTATAAAATCACGGAAAGTACTGATTCGTTGAAGACCGTCTACTACCGACCAATTACCCTTCTCGTCAGATGAGACATAGAACATCGGGATGGGGATTTTAAGCATCAGCGACTCTATAAGCTGTGATTTGCGTACATTGTCCCAAACTTCCTGTCGCTGAAAATCGGGATTCAACTGAATAGAACCCTGTTCCAATCTACGTAGAAGAGTCTCCATTGTCACCAGTCGCGTATCAATAGAGATTTCTTCAGGGTTAAAGGGGTCCGTCTCATCCTCTGTCGTCTCATTTTTTTCAACCGTCTCGTCGTCTTCAATGCCGGCATAGTCCTCCTCAGCAGCATGGAAACGGAGTAGGTCGATAACTTGACAGACCTCACTTTCTTCATTATCAAATACATTCGGACCATCGAGGCTAACTACACCATCCTTCACCGTATAATACTGAATTGTGTCTCCTGCAGCATCAAGCAACGCACCTTGAGTATCGCTGTTCATCTGCAGTGTCACTCGTTCGGGCAGTCCGTTTATTCTCAGTGATACCATATCCTAAATTTTTATTTTGCAAAAATACATATTTATTTCTATTATTCCTATATCTTCTCCAATTCACTCTCCTTACGTTCCATCCTATCTACCATAAGTTTCACATAATGGAAGTCCTTATCTTCTGGTAAATAGAACTTAATGTCTCGCATCATAGCCAAACCAAAGCCATCGCCCTCATCCTTCATATTAAAGAGATTCGAGTACAATAGGTGCTGCTCATTGATGAGTCTGTATTCCTTGCTCGGACCTTCGTAAATTTTTGCTTCGCATCTTGGAAGCAACTCTTTACGCATCATTATCAAATGATCTTCATGCGATGGTACTCTGTAAACAGGCACATCTCCATACAGATAGCCATAATCCGTTTCTTTCAGTGCAACATCTCCACCATATAGGTCATCATACGTTCCCAGATAGAAACTGGTTATCACGGCATATCTGCCATCAATACCCAAAGCTTTAAGAGCAGCTTTTATTTCCGAGAACCGAATCTGGTAGCTTGCATCAGCCCTATGCATCAGGAACTGCACGTTGTAATGCTGCCAGATGTTAGTTTGTATCTCAGTCAGATATAGTTCGGGGGTATTATATATCCATGCCCCATCATCCGTGAACATCTCCTTCTTCATCTTATAGGCAGCCTGGAAGCAACGGGCATCCGCGACCGGCAATGTAACTTCATACTGTTTGTCCATTCCTGGCAGGTTTATCTCAAAACGGGGTAATGCTTCTGCAAATTCTGCTATCAGCCTGTTCACCTTTTCCACAGAGACACCTTCTGCCTGCTTCACCTCTATTACTTCATCAAGAAATGCCCTTCCGATATCTGTCAGTACATATTGTTGTAATCTACTATTGGGCACCTCAGGTCTTGTCATCTTAATAACATCTAACTCAATCAAAGGATCCAAATATTTCTTCTTAAACTTTGTAGCGTTTACAAACCCCATTTGAGCGCGAAGTTCTGCTGCAGATGCCGGTTTCACCAGCTTTAGCAGCATTTTTTCGACTTGACCCCGACTTAGTCCCAACTTAGTCCCGACTTGCTCCCAACTTAGTCCCGACTTAGTAACTACTTGGTCACTACTTAAGGAATGCTTAGTGACTTCTTGGTCATTTTCACTATAATGAGTAGAGAAAATCGTGGTCACAAACTGGCTGGTCGTTGATTTGAAAACGGGCTTCAGTTCATCCTTATAGCCTTCCAGCGCCTTCGTCTCATTCATGATGCGTTTCAGGCCACTGCCGCGTTTCTCCATCAAATCCAACTGTGCCATTACGTCTGCAAGTATTGGATTCCTTCTTTCTGAAGAAATCTCCTCAATAGCCAGGTCTTGTACTTTCTGGCCGCTATACATTCCTCCAGGCGATGTCACTGCAATCCTGTCATCATAGATATCTAGATGCACCTCACCGCCCATTACCGTATAGTCGCGATGAATAAAATGGTTCACCATAGCCTCCAGTACAGCCCTTTCAGCATATTCAGGCTTGTTCTTCCTACCATCAGGCAGTTTCTCCCAGCCCTTCTTTGTGTTCGATTTCACAAAATTCATCGCCTCACGCAACAACAACAGGATATTACCCTTATACTCCGCATCGTTGATTGCATCATTCTTTTCCAAACCACTCCAGCGGGTGCAATATAGCCTTGACTGACTCAAACTGCAATCGTCTGCAAACAATGCGCCAGCGTTAGTGAGATGCCCGTCATTGGTAACAAGCCCAAACGACAACAAGTACTTCTTATCCCAATCCTGACCGGTACGTTCCTTGAAGATATTAGCCAGTATTGCAAAAGAATTATCTTCAGTTTTGTTATCCGTGTGCAAAGAATCATAAGTTCTATTCGACCCTTTCAGCACGAGGCGCACCATCTCTTCTGCCGTGGCAGGAATACTCTCCTCGCCATTTCTCACAAAGGCGATACGCTGACCATCCTTTACATAGTAATATGGTGTATATTTACCTGCGTTCAGCTTCACTTGCAGTATGTAGTGCCCTTCCACCTCATGCGGTATCATTTCCACATCAGGCAAAGGATCCATATAATCACGTATCTTGCTGCTGATAGCCTCACATACATGCTGCACGTCATTAAGCCCTTTGACAACACCATCATTATCGACACCGTAAAAAAGACTACCACCTAAACCGTTGGAGAATGCACTTACGCTCTTCAACCAGCTCTTAGGCTTATTCTCCTCCAGCATCTCTTTGTAATCGTATGCCGTACATTCAGCTATCAGTGTATTTAAATCCATAATTTCCAATTTGCAAATATACGGCTTTTTTTTAAATTAGCCGTAGTTTTTGCAAATTTTCTTTCAAAAAACTTAAAAAAATCGGGCCAGAACCCATTATTGAGTCCAGACCCGCTCTTTTTTACCATCGTCCACTGCGTTTCTCTGCAAGCCTCTTCTTGTCCCCTCCTCATCCTGAACTTAATTCAGGACCTCCTCTCTACAAATAATTCACCTCATTCACCGCTATCGCTATATCAATGGCCGGAAACCACCTCTCATCCCACTTACTCCTCAGCCAAGTATTCATCTCCTCATCCATGCCCAGCAAGTCACACACCGCATACTCACCGGCATCCTCTATCGGGTAGTCATACATATCCGCCCGTCCTCGATATCCCTGACAGGCTGCGATATCATTCCTTTTCTTCATATTTGTCATTGTACTTACTTCTTAGACATACTGGTTTACCTTCCTTTGGTGCTTAATCCAGGTATACAGACTTCTAACTGTGATGTCGGATTGTCAGAAACCTATCACTGGGGCCAGGCCCTACTGATAGAATCTCCGTCTCTCGTCATTCCATTGCGACAATCATCCCTCATTCCCAGCGCTTTCGCGCAAACTTAACTTCACTATCTCCTCTACCCCAGCACTCAATGCTCTGATAGCTGAAGGTAGATGAATATTATCATTCCCATCCTCTTCCGACGACACGAGCACATCTCCCTGTCCTTCCTCCGAAAAGTGCTCATACTGCGAGAAGTACTTATAATAATGATACAATCGCGTAGCCACTTTCTCCAGTCCAACCAGACTAATTAAAAAATCCTTCTGGTCCTTAGTCCCAACACTCTTCGCCTTAGAGAACCCAGCATCTTTAATTTCATCCTTTGACCGTTTCATCACCTCAAATAAATTCTCATCAAATGACAAAAGATGCAGGAAATTGTCTTCCATAGTCAACTCCCACATATGGTCTATAAATTCATCTTCATAATCAATCCCAGCGCTTTTCACCTGATCCCTATACACCTCCCGTCGTTCAAATAACGAGTTGGCATACTCTATCGATCTCAAATCAAGTTCCTCGTCAGCCCGCTCCTTATCTACACTCAATATATAAAGGGCAAATATGCAGTCAGTAAAAGCACACCTCAGAACAATCCCTATTGGCAACTGGAAAAGCGAAACCTTCCTTTTCTTATAGGTTGCAGATGTTAAGAGCAAAGCAGAAAACAGGTTCGAGTATATACGATACAACAACAGCAACGCGACCTTCTGAATACGCTTCTGATTCTCCTTTGGAAAGTCCTTCCCATAGTTCGATATCCGCTTCAGCAGATTCAACTCCTCTGCATACAGTTCTTTTATCTCTGCCTGGTCCATTTTACTCCTTTCAATTTCTTTTTCATGCGCTTCTCAACCTGTTTCATAATTTCCTCCTCCTACTTCACAACATACCCCTCTTCTCTCAACCACCTAACATAGCTGTCATATCTCTCATCCTCCCTATTAGCATTAACAACCGCCAATATGAAGGATGCTATCTCAAAAGTAGTATACCCATGATTATCATAACACATCGTCGCAAAAGAATGAGGCACGAACTTATGATAGCAAGCAAAAGTTGAATCCACAACTTTATCCATAAAATGACAGGGGCTCGCCCCTGCGATGCCCTCTCATCTTTAGACATTTAGTCTCTCCACCAACTCCGCTTTCACCTTTTCCCACGCCACTTGTGGGTCATACTCCACCTGTGGCCCTAGAATCATTTCCGTATCCGCACTTCGCAAGCACCTTTGAACCATGAACTATTCACTGCAAAAGGCACCTTAACCATTGGATATACCGAGAAATGCTCCTTACAGTTAATCTCCACCTTCAAGTGAATCTCGCCTGCATCAGGGTCTGTCGGTTGCACCTTGAACACCAGCGTATTGTTGTGCTTCTTCTGCTTCACCACCCATGGGGCCTGCTCGCTCCACTCCGTAATATATCGCTCTGGTATCATAACTCGTCAATCTCGATGGTTTCGTTCACAATAATTCTCCACTTGGCGTTCCTTTCGCACCCCTCGCAACTCTTTCCCACCTTTAAAGGCACATACTGGAGCGCGAAACCGGAACACTTCAACAGACTGTACAACGACTCTGCCGCTTCCCCTTCCTCCAGCACTTCGTCCAAAATATAGCCCAGACGCTGCAGACTGGTTACCGGCACCTCCTTCACGAAATTAGCCCCCAAACGCCCGAATTCTAGTTTCTCCACCAGTTCAGCCAGAACAGTGGCTGCCCTCGAAACGCTTCCTGTCTTAGCCTGATACGTCAGCAAATCCACTGCCGTCAGTTCAGGGCATGACACGTTAATGTAGCCTGTCCGCGTCTGCCGTCTCTCCACGTATGCCTCAGGAATATGGCTCTTGCAGAAATAATGCGTAAGATATTTCTCTCCCTTCTTGTCACGCATGGCGGGAGGTTCTATCATCACGCTGAACCGTAGCGGGACTTGATGCGAAGCTCCGTGATAGCTTGCCGCACTCAGCAGAGCCACATAGTATTTGCGTCCCAGGTGGTGCATCATGTCGTCCAAGTAAAACGACTGCGGCACTGCCCCGCGCAGCACATACTCATCCGCCACTATGACGTAGAAGCCGCGCAGGGGCGACATAATCCGTCCCTTGCTCACCTCTCTGGTCAGCGCACGTGCAATGCTGCCGGCACTCATGTCAGGGAATGCCTGCGCTACCTCATCGTGTGTGAAGGTGTAATTGCCTCTAAGCGGCTTATCATATATCCAGCTTGCTATGCTCGCCATAATCTTGTATTTAATATTTCGTTTGCAAAGATAGACATTTTTTGTCTAACTACGCAAATAAATAACGAAAAACTTGTTCTATTTGTGTGTTTTCTCGTCTATCTATGCCCTGAAAGGGCTATATACCTTAGCCCAGGGGCTCGCCCCTACGAAAACGGTCCCCGTTTTAATGATGCCCTGAAAGGGCTGTATACCTTAGCACAGGGGCGCGCCCCTGTGTACACTTTAAACGTATTGATTCACCTTCCTATACTCTTCCGACAAATCAAGAATTTCATTAAAGAGATCCAATCGTTTCCCCTGCATCTTCCCTGCATTTATCACTTTTCTTTGATGCTTAACCCAATTATACATACTTCTAACTGTGATGTCGTATTTTGACAGATTCCGTTTATTGGTCTCCATATACGCCATCACTGCATGATAGTTCTTCATCCATTTCTCGTCTTGCGTCATACCATTACTCTTATTGTTCCTAATGTTGCAACATTGTCTATTCGTTCTATTCTTCACCATCCTTTAAATCTTCTTCTACATTGTCATGCGTTGTCCACATTCCAAACATAATCCTAAATATTTCTGCGAATCTAAAATCAGCCGCTGTCCTTTTACTCTTCATATTCGAGAATGCAATGAACACAAGAAATGACTCCAAAACCGCAAGATCCATATCGTTCCCTATCAGACCGGCTCCATCCATCTCAAATTTATAAATAGTTGAAACAGCCAAATATACCACATAGAGGAAATACACCACAAACTGGATATTTGTTGGTTTATACACATACTCTACTAGTTGCCTAAAATACTCTTCATATCTATGTCCATTTGCTGTTAGCGCTCGCGACAGCCATCCGAACAGCGGCCCAGAATAGTGACCGGAAATAATGGCACCGAGTGTTAGCGATACAAAGAGAACCGTTTGCGAACTGATACTGACTACTGTAGCCAAACTCTTTAGTGCCATAAATGTTATAGAGAATGGGAATAATACAATAACCATTAATCCAAACAAAAGCAACATGGAAGGGAATATCAACATAAGGATAAGCCATAGCACTTGAAGATTCCATTGTGCGAACTTATATATTAATCCTATTACCATATTACGCTTCTCAAATGCCCTAAGGCACATTGCAAGCACTAACGCAGAGACGAAATCCCACATAAGAATATTTGCAGCGGTTTTCATCCATGTCGTATTATTACCAAGCCATAATCCTAAAGCAATAACTGCAAATCCAATGAAAATAACACCTGCTGCAATATATGCCATAATTCGCTCTGCCTTCGCCCTAGCATCTTTTTTCTTGTACTTCTTTATCAATACTACAGCATCCTCGTCATTCTCAACGATAGTACCTTGCGTATGTATAATCAGTCCACTATCTTTAGCTGGCATAACTTTGAAACGACAGACCTCTCCATTCGACAATCCAACAAAATAAGAACGTTTAATTGGCAGGTACTGCTGCTGTGGTATGGTTATCACGTATTCTTTCCATGCTACTTTACATTTCTTATTCCTACATATTTCATTGATGGCTGATTGAAGTTTTTTCTCTACTATCTTTTCTTCTGTCAATTTATCGGTATTCTCCTTTCTCCTAAGTACAAAGTAGAAATACAGAAGAATAATAGGAATAATAATGGCTAGACTATATGCAGTAACGTTTACCATCAGTTCCACCAATAGAATGATGCCCCCAATAGACATCGGAACGTAAAGCCCCCATTTCGAACGAAAATAGGGCGCCTTCTTATAGTCGAAATATAGTTTCTGGTCGTCCATCATTGATTATACATTTCTTTATGTCCCTCTGATGTGACATCGTCGCTGCCATCATGCCACAAATATACGAACTTAATTACAATCTTATCCCTTCCTTCCAATACTTTTTAATATTTCTTACGTCAAACAGCCCATTTTCACCCATACCAACCTCAAATAGTAATCCCAAATACGCCACCATGACATTAAAAACGCAACACTCCAGTACGCAAAATTCAAGAAAGTCCAACCTAAATAAAAAAAACAAACCATTATTTGGATGTTTAGAAAAAGAACTATCTTTGCAGGCGATATAATATCCAATATTTTTCTCATCTATCGAAGATGGCATCCCTTCAGATATTCTCAAGAGCTTCACAGCAGAAGAGAAATGCCTCGAGTTGAACGACAAGAATAACAACGGAAAACTCTTCGACTTTAGCTTCTATGGTTCTCTGTCCCCTATGTCCCGATTTTATCGCGAGCTCCTCCCTCATCATCCGAGATGGCAACCACATCCACTTCTACCTTCACTCAATTTATCGGTTTCCCTTTTAATGCACGTTCAAAGGCACAACTCACATCATTAAACTCCTCGCTGTCTTCTGCCATAAGGCTCTTCCATTTGTCCGTCACTTCCGAATCGCCCCATTCTTTTGCTATGGCTCCTGCTATTAGGGCTACTCCATGGCGTACATCTATCAGCCAGTCCGCATCGCCTTCGCTATAATTATTGCTAACGAACTTCGTTTCAAGCAAATGGTATATCTTCGATTTGCTGGTCTCTTTAATGGCATGCTTTTCTGCCAGATGATAAAGTGCATACAGCCAATAGCTCACTGAGCGGTCTGTAGAATACTCACAAAGGCTTATTATCCGATAGAGCAAGCTCTGGTAACTCCGGCCTCGCTCGTTCAGTATCATTAACGCATGAACCACATCCATTGCCTGCCTCAAGGTGGCAGATGTTGTAATTATATTCTCTATCTGCTTCTTGACGTCAACCTCCTTTACGCCACAATTATACTTTTGCAATAACTCTAGGCTCGCCAGATACGGGTATCCAATCTCACCAAGTATTCTATCGGCATCAGCCAGTGATTCTAATACATCCACATTAATTGTTGTAAGGTCTAACGAGCAGAGCAGTCTGAAAAACTCTTCTACGGCATTCGACACATTTCTTCTATACCCGCCAAAGAATTCATCATCATCTTGTCGTAACAGTTTCTCATTCTTATGAACCAAGTCACTGAATTGTCGGATAAGATCCGTTCCGTCTAAGGTTTTCAGCAGGTCACTGCAATAGTTAATCTGGTGATAACAATTGGCCATATGATCAAATACCATCGAATTCCTTACAGCATTCACGTCTGTTGCCAGCAAGTCCTTCACATACTTTTTCAAGAAGTATGTTTGTGAATACTTATCACGCTCAACGGCGGGGACATCTATAAACGAAAAGCATACATGCTGCATTTCTTCAGTATTGTTGCGCCATGTTATGATTGCTTCCTTCAGTTTATTCTTATTCTCCTCACTTATGTTTCCTCGCAATATCTGATAGCCTCTTAGAAATGCAGCCTCCCGTATGTTCTTGTCTGGATTTCCCAGTCCATCACATACATTCTGCACTGCTAAACTGCTAAACTTAACACCTGTCGTCCATCCTATGGGGTAATAATAGTCATCTTCTTCATCGCCCGTCATCACTATTGGCATCTCAAAAAGATTCGCTATCACCTCTTCCATATCCGAAACCAGTAGTGAGTTATTCACCGTCTTTATATATTCATTTTCCTTTCGTACCTCAAAATTTCCAAAGTGCCCATGCGCCTGCTGCAAGAACAGTCCCATCTTCTTAACACGGTCGGCACTGGTCTTACTACACATTCTCACAAGTATGGGGATGCAACTTTCATAGATATGCACCCAGACAAAACGGTCCCTTATTTTGTCCAACTGGTTGGCATACTCAAAAAATGCATCAAAGAAATCATCAGCAAGTCCCCTATTAAAAGTTGCCATCGTTTTACGGCAAAGTATGCTCGATATGACCTTGGTATTACAACTGCGTACCAATATTCCTATTGGATAATAATGATTATAGGCAATATATTTCGACAAGAACAGTATGTGGTCTTCTGTATTTAAGGGCATATCTGCTATTCCAGCAGGCATTCCAATACACTCGCACAAAGCGTAATAGCGGTATGGATTCAAAAAACTACCTACATAGCCAGAAGCGCCCACATGCCAAGTCGTCTTCACATCATCAACATTAAACCCATGCGTTTTCGTCGTAGCCTTTCCATAGATGGTCTTTTTGTTCAACTGTTCACGGAAATATTCCATTTCTGTCAAATAGTCGCAAGTGGGATATTTTTTGTATTCTCCCGACTGACCATAAAGATACAAAGCCCGTTCAATGGCTATTTGGCAACTCTTAAAGAAATAAGACTCTTGCTGATTGCTCAGGATGGTTTTCCTAATCTGCGTCGAAGCTCGATTCAGTAGATTCAATGCCTCACTTTTCATGTTTGCCTCCATCAGCATAGCCGACTTCCACAGAGCCCCCACAAAGTCTGTGTCGAATACAGTCCATTCCGATAGGTAAGTGCGTAAATCGCTATACTGCATCTTTGAGGATGCCATCAAGCATCGGTCATAGTAAAAACAACGAAACTGCTCTAGTCTCAGTTTGCTTTTGTGGCTAATCAATTGGTCAACAAGTTCACTATATGGCAATTCATTACCTACTATCCTGTAATGAGTAAGTAGGGCTAATTTCAGGTCTATAACAATACTCTCATTTTCTGTGTCATCAAGTGTCAAGGCTTCAAGAGCATTAACATACCATTCTGCACCTATTGGTGTCAGCGAAACTTCCATTCTCCATTTCAGCTCATATAAGAACAGTATCCACTCTTTTGCTGTCAGACCTTCAATCTCAGGTAACTCTTTCCAAAACAATATGCCAGACCGAACATCCCCAAAATCATCATAATATTTCTTAGGTAATACCAGCCATCGTGGGTAACGGTTCCTTATATCTGTCATCTCCTCAGTAAGTCGCCTAATCTTATCAGCATCCTCTATCTTGACTGTACGCTCTTTTAACTTACCATTCCACTGGGTGCTGCTCTCCTTTTTCAGATAGGTGAAGAAAAAGTCAAAAGCATCTTGTATTCCCTCTACTATCTGTAAGTCATGCAGATTTAATACTTCAATTTTTTGCTTGGCCAGCAAATTACGTCGGGAGTCGTGAAGATTCTTATCATAGGTGATAAAATATACAGGCGTGATCTGTTGTCCCATTACATCTCGCAACCATCCCAGCCATGACTTAAAATTTGGATCATCACCTGAAAAGCCTATCAGACAAAACAGATTTTCTATCAGCGACTGCCTTACGGTATTCACAAACTCCGGATAGCGTTGTGGATAAGTTCTATAATCCTCTTCCGTAATAATATACGGTCTGATATTGGGAAAAGAGCCATGAAGCTTCACAATACGAGGTGAAACAGAATAGAGCAGTGTATCCTTGTTATAGACGATGGTATACGGATGGTCTGCATCCAAGCAAGCCCGATCCAACAATGTATCATAATTGGTTGTAAACAGGTCGTGCCACCCCAGATTCAGTAGGTCAACATGTAATTGACTCGGTACAATCACATCATCTGGCAGTGACTGTTGAATCATGTTATCCAACTCATGTCGTCCAAAGCTAGCCTCAACTTGTGTAGCGAGGTTGATGGGATTCTGAAAAAACAAGTTTTCTGATTTTGGCTCACCATAAAGGCGCTTATAGAACTCTATGCCAAGTGCATTCCAGTCCTTCATCTCTGCAGCCTCGGGCATTCTCGCGTTTTTGCTAAAACCTGCACCTATAAGAGCAGCAGCCTTACCCTCATCAAGATACCGCTTGATGTGGTCCAGTTTCATTCGCAAAGAATCAGGCATCGTTGCCTTTATCTTATTGTACCTTGCTAATTCCATAATATTTTTCTTTATTCTTGTTCTGCACAAAACTACTCTACCACTTGGATCTGTCAAAGAACCACAAAGAGGCACGACCACACCTGTTGCTCTTGTCTCTTACATCATCCTTCTTTTATCCGATCTTCCTTCACCATCACATAATATCTCTTTCATCACCCTTTCTCAATAATATGTAGATACTCAAGCAAGTCTCGTTTCAATTTGCTAAGCGGCCTGTCCAGATTCTTTGCTGGGTCCACTTCTGTTCCAAAAAGCATCCTGTAAATCTCCTCTTGCGAGAAGTCAGAAGCCCCTAAATCCTTACTCACCTTCTCGTAGATGCTCTTTAGATATGTGCCATTATACGCCTGCGCAAAATCCATCATATCCTTCACTTCCAAGTTGCCATGCATGCCGTATATCCTATCCAGGGCAAATGCATTGATAGTTCTATCCACTTCCGGATGCGCAGCAGCATCCCTTTCCAGTATTACATGCCATCCTCCTTCACTCGCCACCTCTGGCACAAACTTGAACTGTGGATCGTCAACAGTCTGATCGTATGGATGAACATATTCTCCTAGTTTAAAAATCTTGTCGCCCTTCGCACCACTATTGCAGATAGTGCAACTCGGTATGAGATTGTATAGATTTAGCGAGAGTAGTGGAAACAGCGATTTCGGGAACCAGTGGTCGAAAGCAGGGCGCGTAATGCGCTCACTGTCATTCCTACCACTCACTGTAAAGGTGTATTGTCTGTTGCAATAGGTACAAGTGTTATGACCTATCCGTTCTGCCAACCAGTATGATTTACTTTTCGAGGCCGATAATTGACCTTCGTAGTCAAAGATGTTTTCTATTACCCTAAATCTGCGTCTGTAGCTCTTCGGAGGCATCTTTCCTGTCAGTTTACTCTCGTCATAGCCAATCACCAGCTTTTCCATCAACTGTTTGTTGAGGTTATAAGCCTCTGTCGGTTTCGCAGTCAACAACTTTTCCAGAACCTCAGTTCGCTTGGGCTGCTCCTCATTCCAATCGGGCAACAACTCGGCTCGGAACCATCGGTATATTGCTGTTTTACCAGTTCCCTTTTCCCATGCTTTTACCCGCTTTATCAGTCCTGGGAGTAACTTCTTCTTATACTCCGCTTCGAGCGTCGCATCTATAGCTAACTTCCACATACATTCCCCCTTTTATTCGCCTAAAGCGTCCAACTGCGATTGAAGCAGTGCCCTCATTGATTTCTTATATCCGTTCTCGTCATCCACGAACGTTCGGTGATAGTCATCAAGCAAGACCCTCCTAACGATAGGTTCCTCCACAAGATTTATCTGCGAAAGTAGCACTTCTTGCGAATTTACCATTTTAAAGGCGTCGTTGCTAAACTTCCCGCCATTCAGCAATGATTTAAATTCCTCCAGGAATTCAAATTCTTCTGGCAGTTCTTCCAATGAAGGAAAAAATGCAGGTGGCAATTCCCGCCCGTTTATCCATCTCATTACTCGCAGACATTTGGCAATTCGCGTTATCAGCCATTGGGCATAATCACCCGCCGATCCATTCTTTAAAAAGAACGAATGTCGCAGCATCTCATGGATATTTGCTCCAAAGCATGGAATTTTCTCCACTTCCGAATTGTCTTTCTTCAGTGCCAAGACATTCCTTGATGGAATATCCGACAACACAAAGGGCGAGTGGGTAACAACGCAAATGTTAACCCATTTAATATGAGTTAAGCTTGCCCGCCTTATTCCGTCAAGCAGGCTTCGCAAAAACTGTCGCTGCATTTCCGGGTGAAAGTATAATTCCACCTCCTCCAAAATCAGCTGTACATACTGATAGGCAGTACGTTCATTAGAACTATTGTCGCTTTCTACTGAATCCAGATTTTTCAGATGATACACCAACGAGCTAATCGTATAGGCCTGCTGCTTCTCGCCAGAACTGAGATATTCAAAGGGTATATATATGCCCGATGGTATTTCCACCATCCCTATTCCTGTCCTTAGGAATGGCGGTGGTATGGCTGCTTCCAGTATTAGCGTAGTATAGACAAGGTTCGAAATTTCTGCCTTTTTCTTCCCCAAGGCTTCCACCCACTTCTTGTTGATATCATCAATCTTCACTCTCACAGGTTTTTCCTCTGTTCCACCATGTATCTCATAAATATTCCATACCAGATAAGCAATGGTACGGTATAGTTTATTGGTTACATGTGAGTAATTGGCTATCGTGCGCTGAACCAACTTTTGATAATCCGCCTCATCGAAAGGACGGCTTTCATTGATATACTTATATCTGTAGTCTCGGTATTCATCGTAGGTAATTGCTATCTTCAGTGTTTTATACACCAAATAATTGATAGCTTTAGTCCTGTAAATATACGATGCGCTGTCCTTCAAAATATCAAAACCCAGCACTTCGTTCCAAGCACCGATGGTGATCTCTTTCATTCTCTCGAATTCCCCATCACCAAATTGCTCATAGCCCAGATTTTGATGAATATATTCGAGATCGTATTCGTAGGTTTTCTGCCAAAGATCGAAAGATGTCACCTGCAAGTGTCCGTTAATCAAGCGGTCTTTCGCCTCTGTCCGCACCATATTGGATATCAGACGTTCATAAGCCAGACGGTTTTCCTTATTGATATCATAATTTCCCTCATATCGGTACGGAGTTAGCACTATCGGAATCTGATAGCCGTCGTTCTTATGAAACAGGCCGCTCAACCAGCACTTATCCTCCGTCTTATAAGGTATTTCCTCTCCTTTCCCATTATGGTTTCTGCCGTTACGTACAGCTATTTCATACTCCTCGCTATTACACTCTTTCTTATAGTCACGTGTATTATAGGCATACACCGACTGGTTCAACACCACAGTATAAAAGAACCTCGATAGCAGTTTCTTCAGTGACTCGAAATAGCTGTTATAATAAATACTCCTGATTGGTCTATCTAATGGGATATGTTTTGGTCCGAGCAAGTCTAATTCTGGTTGTTCATTCTTAAATACATACTTCCCATCTTCCTCATCATCTTGCCAGAAATAGCAATTTAGGCTAGCATCCCTGTTATTCAGTGTCAGTTTGTACACGATTTCGCCTTGCAGATAATACATCTCCCCTTTCACGCCATCCACTAAATGCAGATGTGGCCATCCGTATTCCTTTGCATACTCGCCGAAAATGATTGCCGAAAGGTTATTAATGAGCCTCAACTCAAACTCTACAAGCGAGCTTTTTCCAGCACCATTCTCACCAAGTATGGCATTTATGGATATATGTGGATCCGTATTCGCCCCACCGCCATCATAATAGTCATAAATCGTTTTCTTGAATCGGTCTTTTGTTACCAACACCCTATCATTTTGTATCGTAAAACCGTCCATTAGATAATATAGTCTGTCTGCCGTCAATTTCCGCTTACCAACGCTTTCATCGCTGGTCACTCTGATGGCAAATACATAGAAAGCCTCATCTATATCCGGTCCTGTCAGCGGTGTATGTTCTATTTCCTTCACCCGCTGCTCCAATCTTGCCTCTTCCCTATTGCTCATATCTTACTCTCTTCTCATTACTCTTTCTTAACCACAAAGA
>Ga0310697_10001080_pt1 | contig 33299 bp, 48 predicted proteins | sample 172DNAGHGlowgp2_FD_203883 | JGI IMG/M metagenome (GOLD analysis project Ga0310697, IMG submission 203883) | Sheep rumen microbial communities from Palmerston North, Manawatu-Wanganui, New Zealand - 1728 DNA GHGlow gp2 (v2) (version 2) | ecosystem: Host-associated > Mammals > Digestive system >... | reverse complement strand
GTGAGCGGGAAAGACTGAGTAACGAAAATCGAAAGGAAAATCCATGAATAAGCGACAGATTGAAGAATCGGCCAAAGCTGGCCCGGCGGCACGGCAGGGACACGGCAAGGCCACGCCAACGGCCCGCCAATCGCACGGCGGCAATCCCCTTCCCGTATGGCGTCCAGAAGCGCCGGACGCAATATGCGTGATTCTGCACGGCATCCATCACGATCTGGCGCTGATTCGCGTTGCCGTCGAGCGCATGGCCGAACGGCAGATGATTGCGGCCACAATCGGCGGGATAGATTCTTCCAGGTTCGCCAATGCCCTGGCAGGGCTGATTGACGCCGCGATCAAGGCCGGAATCATGGCCGACGAGAAGACGAGCAAGGCGCTTGCATCAATTAGCGCGCAGAAAGGATCATGAAATATGGACAAAGGATTTATCATCCCATATTCAATCATGACATGTCTGGACAATATGAAAGTTGCCCAACGCAAGGAAATATTGATTGCAGCTTACGATAAGGCGCGCGGACTTAGAGGCGTAGAAGGCAACAAGCTTACTCCGCTCCTTCCAGATGCTATTCGATTTCTAGAATGTATAGTTGATGGAATAGTTGCGGAAAGTGGCATCTATTCAAGGAAAAGGCCGAAGACTGGCGCAGAAAGGCAACGAAAATACAGGAAGAATCATCAATGCGCTGGTGACACGGGTGACACGGGTGACGCGGGTGACGCGGGTGACGCGGGTGACGCGGGTGACGCGGGTGACACTGGTGACGCGGGTGACACACAAATAAAAAAGAAAGTAAGTAAATCAGATAGCGCTCCGCGCGGCGCGCGCGCGGTGGACTTCGACACGGTGAAATCATGGGCGGATACGCATTTCTGCCCGCCGCCGGACGGCGACTTTCTGCGGATGTGGCATTCCCGCATGGAGGAAAGCGGATGGGTTGACGGCAGGGGCCACGATCTCATTGCGCGCGGGACATGGCAACGGGAGCTTTCCGTGTGGTGGGCACGGGAAAAAGAAAAAAAATCTTCGGCGCGTGCCGCTTCCCCTTCCGGCGGCGACGTTGTGACGGGCGCGGACGGGATGCCGCTACGGTGCGGCGCGGAGCCTGACATGGTATGAGCGGACAAGCGGACATAGAGCGTAATCTAATCGGTGCCCTTCTCGCCGATCCAGGCGCGTATCTCGGCGTTGCCGTGTCGGCAGGTACGCGGCGCGAATGGTTCACGGATGACGCCTGGGGCGTGACGTGGGACGCCCTGGCGGCCATTTGGGCGCGCGGCGGAGCGGCCACGGCAGACGCCGCAATCGTCATGGCGGAAGCTCGGCGCATTGCCGCCGCCGAAAACAATCCGATCTTGAAGGACACAATCACGGCAGCGCGCTATTCTGATGCCATAGAGGGCGCGGGAATCGGCGTGGCAGATTACTGCGCAACGCTCAAAGATGCCTATCTGAAAAAAAAGATGCGCGCCGCGTGGGCGAAGATATGCGCGCAGATTGACGCCCTGACTGCAGAGACGTTTGCAGTTGACTTGCGCACGGCCATTGACGACGTGCTGGAAGACGCCACGCGCGGGCGTGAAATCAGGACGGGCGAAGTCTACGCGGGAATCATGGATGAATACCGCATGGCCTATCAAAAGCGAATCGTCGAGAAGCGCCTGGACTGGACACCGGGATTGCGGATGCCGTGGACGGAGCTAACGCGCATAATGAACGGCGTCCGCGCCGGATTGCATATCATCGCGGCGCGCCCTTCCGTGGGCAAAACATCATTCGCCGTCAATCTCATGCGCTATTGGGCTGATAACGGCGTGCGCGTGGTATTCTGTTCGCTTGACATGCCGCGAAAAGAGGCGTTGCGGCGTTTCCTATCCGAACGGGCGCGCGTGTCTGTGAGCAAGGCCATCTTCTCGCCTACGCAAACGGATCTTGATGCCCTGGCGCGCGCTGAGGGCGAGCAAAGCGCCCTTCCGATTACCGTTGTCGAGACGCGCGACGTTGACGATCTGGCGACGTATTGCCATGTGCAGAAAACGGCGGGCAAGATTGACGTGTGCGTGATAGACTACATCCAGCTTCTACACGCCCGCGCCCTGGGGCGTGAAGACGCCGTGGAGTATGCGCGCATTTCGTATGTCAGCAACGCGCTAAAGGATCTAGCCAACAGGCTGGAGCTTCCCGTGGTGGCGCTATGCCAGTTAAACCGGGAAAGCACGAAAGCGGAGCGCGCCGGGCAGATGCCGGGATTGTCTGACTTGCGAGGAAGCGGAAGCATTGAACAGGATGCCTTTACCGTGGCGATCCTTCACCGTGACGCGCAAGTGACGAAAGCATGGGACGCCGCGCCGCCGGTTCAATACTTGCCTGGCGGAGCGCAGAGCGCAAGCATGATGGATGCGGTATGGTTCAATCTGTGCAAATCACAGAACGGCGGCACGGGCGCTTATCCATTCGTGGTATGGAAACCATACTTTGCATGGATGATTGCAGACTACGCCGCGAAAGCTGCCACATACGAAACCGGCGCGGGCGCAACGCGCGCAACGGTGATAGACAACACGCCTAAATTCCGGCGCGTACATGCAGACTGGCGGCACGATCCGCTAGAGGCCGCGCTACGGCAGAGCGGCGCGTTGCTGGATGAAATGCCCATGCGTGACGGGCCGCGCGCCCTTCCCGCTGCCGTCGAGGATGACGAACACGAAGACTTGACCGATGAGATAGAAGCATGAACGGAGAAAACAAGATGACAAACGAAAAGCCAGACTACGGCGCATTTCTCGCCGGGAAGCGCGAGCGCGTGGAGCCGGTAGGATTCGACGTGCCGGATGCGCGCATATCTTCGCGCTTGTTTGACTGGCAAGCGAAGATCGTCCAATGGGCCTTGCGGCGCGGACGCGCGGCGCTCTTTGAGGATTGCGGCCTTGGGAAGACGGCACAGCAAATCGAATGGGCGCGCCATGTGAGCGAGCATACCGGGCGGCCCGTGCTGATTCTTGCGCCGCTTGCCGTGGCCGATCAAACGGTGCGCGAGGGCGTGAAGTTTGGCATCCGCGTGACGAAGTGCGCAACCGGCGCGGACGTGCAAGAGGGCGTAAACGTCACGAATTATGAAAAGCTCGCAAAGTTCAATACGGGCACGTTCGCCGGTATCGTGCTGGATGAATCGTCAATCCTGAAAACGTATGACGGGAAGACGCGCAAGGCAATCACGGATTTTGCAAAGGATATCCCCTTCCGCCTTTGCTGTACGGCCACGCCCGCGCCAAACGATTTCGTGGAGCTGTGCAACCATGCGGAGTTCCTGGACGTGATGAGCGGCAAAGAGGTTCTTGCGCTCTTCTTCCGTCAAGACGGCAACAGCTCGCACGCCTGGCGCTTGAAAGGCCACGCGCGGCGCTCATTCTGGATGTGGATGGCCGAATGGAGCATTGCGATTAGACGCCCTTCCGACATCGGCTTTTCGGATGACGGCTACATTCTGCCGCGTCTCTACATGCACGAAGAATCAGTGACGAACGAGATCCACGAGGGATTTCTGTTTGCCATGGAAGCGAAAACGCTACAAGAGCGCCGCCAATCGCGCCGTGACACGCTTGAAACGCGCGTTGCGCGCGCGGCGGAGCTTGCGAACAAGTCAAGCGATCAATGGCTTATCTGGTGCGACTTGAACGACGAAAGCGCCGCGCTTGCAAAGGCCATTCCCGATTCCGTGGAAGTCAAGGGCGCGGATAGCGCAGACTTCAAGGAAAAGGCGCTGAATGACTTTGCAACGGGCAATCTCCGCGTGCTGGTAAGCAAGCCGTCAATCGCCGGATTCGGGATGAACTTTCAGACGTGTTGCCATGTTGTTTTCGTGGGGCTTTCTGATTCATACGAAAGCTTCTATCAGGCAATCCGCCGTTGCTGGCGTTTCGGCCAACAGCGGCCCGTTGACTGCTATGTGATTTGCAGCGATTCAGACGGGGCCGTGGTGGAGAACATCAAGCGCAAGGAACAGCAATCATCTGCCATGTTCGAGGAAATCGTCAAGGCCATGCGCGGCTTGGGCGACATCGGCGCGCTGAAACGCAATGAAATGACATACGATCCGCGCGTGCCGATGGAGATTCCCGCGTGGCTTGTGAAAGTGGCGTGATTTTGAACGGAAAACAGAAAGGAAAAACGATGACAAACGTACTTGACCAATGCGCCGGTGAGCGCTATCAGATCTACAACGGCGATTCCGTGGAAGTCTGCAAGGAGCTGACGCCGGATTCTATCGGCTTGTCTGTATTCTCTCCGCCTTTCCCCGGCATGTACGCCTACACGAACAGCGCGCGCGACGTGGGCAACGTCAAGAGCTTTGCGCAGCTTGTCGAGCATTTCGGCTATTTGGCCGGTTCGCTTTTGAACGCCACGCAGCCGGGGCGAATCTGCGCAATCCACCTGACGCAAGAGCCGGTATTCAAGGGCCGTGACGGATACGTGGGCTTGCGCGATTTCCGGGGCGACATGATACGCGCCATGCAGGACATCGGATGGATCTACTATTCGGAAGTGACAATTGACAAGAATCCCATGCTGAAAGCAAGCCGCACGAAAGAGGCCACGCTTCTTTTCAAGACGCTTGCGGCGGATTCCAGCATGAATCGACCGGCGCTTGCCGATTACCTTGTGGTATTCAAGAAGCCGGGCGAGAACAGCAATCCAATCAAGGCCGGAATCTCCGCGCGCTATGACAATCGGGACGGCTGGATTACATCGGATGAATGGTGCGAATGGGCATCGCCCGTGTGGTATCGTGCCATGCCGAAAGAGAAATCCCCGCATTATCCGTATCAGGAAAACTACCCTTCCCGGCATCAGGCAACGGACGGAATCAACGAGGGCGACGTGCTGCGCAATTTCGTTGACGGACGGGACAACGAAGACGAAAAGCATCTTTGCCCGTTGCAGTTGGGCGTGATTGAGCGCGCCGTCAAGCTGTGGAGTAATCCCGATGACGTAATTCTTTCGCCGTTCATGGGGATTGGAAGCGAGGGATATGTGGCCGTGCGCCACAATCGGCGCTTTATCGGTTGCGAGCTGAAACCGTCTTATTTCCGCGTGGCAGCGCGCAATCTCCGCGACGCGGAGGCGCGCCGCATTCAGACGAATGAGGATCTATTCAGCGCCCACGGCGCGGAGGGCGGGAAGTGAAGAGCGAAATCAGAATCACGGAAGCGAGCAAGGGGCCGTTTCTGCCGCGCGCCGTGACAGGCGAGCGTTGCGACATCTGCGCATACTATCAGACGTTTCTACCACGCATGGGCGAATGCAAGCGCCACGCGCCAGCGACGCCCGGCCCTGGAAGCATTACGCCCGTCTGGCCGCAAGTGTCCGCTGATAACTGGTGCGGCGACTTCGCGCGCGTCATCGAGAAAGGCGGCGACAAGTGAGCGGTATTGGATGGATTCTTTTAAGCATCTGCCTTGCGGCAGAGATTGCGCTTGCCGTTCCGATGATTGGAAGCGCGTCAGCGAAGAGAAAGCGGAAGCGCAGAAAGGCTGAATAAATGACGGTATTCATTACGGCAGTTTTGGAGATGCGCGCGAGGCGCGGACATGGCAAGTCTTCGCAAACGTGCGCATACGCGCAGCTCTACGCATACACCGTGAATGAGCGCGGCGAGGCGGACACGGTGCGCGACAACAATCACGCCCTGGAAATCGTGCGGCAGCTTGCCGGGGATGACGGCGAATACTTCAAGGAGGGCACGCCGCCGGACGGCGCGCCGCGCATGTTCGATATCTGGATGAAGATAACGAACACGCGCCACGGCACATCTAAATACAGCGCGGATTACCATCGGCATCCCGGATGCCTGCAGCGCGTTGCAAGCGCCATGATGGACATTTACCACACGATCAAGAGCGTGTTGCGGGAATCCCGGAACGCGCTCCGCGAACGTAAACAGCAAAAGAAAGGAACGGACAAATGACCAAAGAAGAAGCAATCAGGAAGATCCACGCGGAAGCGGCGTGCAAGGTGCCGCGCTCGCCACAGTTCATGGCGGACTTCGCGGAAGTGATGATTCGCCACATCGACGGCGTGCCGGAAGGAGGGCAGAAGAATGACCATTGACGCAGCGCAGGGAATCGGATACTGCTTCACGTATCCGGCTGATTACGATGACGCGCCGCAAGATCGGCGCTGGGCGTGCGACATCGCAACCGTGAGAGACGCAGACGGCGTGCGCCGCGTCTACGCCACGGACTGCCGCGCAGCCGTCCAGGTGACAACGGACGGATTCGGCAGCGTCTGGACTGGCATGCCCGATGGATTTAGGATTGACCATCTGCGCTCATTCTTCGCGCATTGGCCGACGGACGCAGGCGCAGACTTTGAGGCGTTCAATCTCTACCACGCAAATCTTGCGTCTGCCGTGCGTGCCGTCTGGCGCGACTGGATAGGCGATCCGATGGCAATGGATGACTTGACCATTGATCCGTATGCGTTCACGCAGATGCGCATTGCCATGCCTGACAAGCGCCGCACGCAGTTTGCCGTCAATTACATGCACAAGATTCTGACGGCAATTCCAGATTGGACGGTTTGCCGCGCGTACATGGCGCGCAAGATTCGATCCCTGGAAGATAGCTACATGCGCCTTGTCATCGGCGGCAGCGTGCGCGTGGTTATCATGCCCTTGCGCATTGTGAGCGACTACGTGGAAAGCGGTTCAAGCCTGGCGGACGCCGCAACGGGCACGCTGATTCATTCCAGGGGCGACGCCGGGATGGATTGGCCGCCGACGGAGATCCACGAATGATCTTGCGGCCTGGTGACAAAGCGGGAATCCTCCCCGCCGTTCGCAACGTGGGCGATGCGGTGCCGCAAGGGGCAGATTCTGGCCCGGTACATGCCGCAGAGCGTCTTGGGATTTGCGACAGCGGGAGCGACAAGGCCCGCATTGGCCGCCACGCGCGCATTCGCTGGCGCACACGGGCGGCCTCTATCCGATTTCACAGCGCCATCGTGACGCCCGTTTGGAATACAAGTATCACGAAGTCTACAGAGGCGGAGGCGTGCGCACGCCGTGGCCTTGCGACGAAATCAGCGGGGGGGGAGTGGCGATACAACGCGGAAACCGGCGCGCGCCATTCCACACCAACACGGGCGAGCTACGCCCGCGCTCCGCGAAAAGGCCGCATAAGCTAGGTACACGCCCGCCCGTGCGTGGCCTAGCAACGGGCTTTTGATTTTGAAACGGAAAAAAAGAAAGGAATAACAGACATGAGAAACAACGGAGAAATTGAACGTGACGCGCAGATCGTCAAGGCATTGCGCCGGATTGCGTCTGCCACGGAAGGCATGGCCGGAATGCTTGCGGCGATCTGCGCAAAGCTCACGCCGCCGGCATACATTACGCCGAAAGAGGCCATTGACGCCGTGACGGCGAATCCGAAGATGACGGAAGCGAAATGTCTTCTAAACCTGAAAGGAGTAGACAATGCAAATCGTGATTGAATGCAATGAATACGTCACAGACGTTGCGAACGGCAAATTCTGTGCTATTGTGATTGAAAGTCACAACATAGAGATTAAATGCCGCAAGGAATGCTTGGACTTGGCGAATAAGGCCGTCCGTGCCGCGCTAGACATACTAAAAGGAGAAAAGGCATGAGTGACAGACAAGAGACGGCTGACGCCATCATTGACGAAATGCGCGATTGCGCGCGCCGCGTCCATGCGCATACGCGAGATTATCAACGGTGATATGCCCTACGCGGCGGAGGAAGGAGACTGACGATGGCTAAGTGGTTTGATAGGATGCTTGAGCGAGTTGCCGCGCGAGACGAAGAGCAACGCCGCCTGCGCGAGAATCACGAGTTCCGTGCCGAAATGGCGCGCAAGGAGCGGGAAACCGCGCGCGCCGAGGCGGAAAGGCGACGCGCAGAGCGCGAACGCCAGAAGCGTGACGAGCGCCCCGTGTTCGATGCCGATTCATGGCGTCCGACAGAAAAGGCGCTTGAAATGCTTGCACGCCTGGAGGGCGGCGCAGGGGCCGCAGCCGACGCCGCACAAGAGGACGTCGCATCGGCAAACGAACGCCGTTATGCTGGCGTTGTCTCATACGTTGACCGCGCAATCGACAAATACAACGCACACACGGGAACTGCTCACGGGCGGTATGACACGATAGCGGCGGCGCAGGGCACGAACGGCGACTGTCATTCGCGGAAGACAACTTACCGTCGTTTCAAGTTTGGCAAAGGCAGCATCAGCGAGCGTGGATGGATGCGGCAGGGATTCCAACAGAACACGGACGGAGGGACGCGCCATGAGTAGACATTACACGCCCGACAACGAGGCGGCGATGCGCGAGGCGCTTGTAGAGCTCCGAGACGCCGCACGGAACTTCTGCCACCAGATCCTGAACTCGAAATATAACGACATAATGGACGAGTACAAATGTCGAGAGAGGGGATTTCCCGCATTACTCGATCTTCGTTATGCGATTCAGAAGGCAAACTTTGCCCTCTCCGCGCCCGCGAGGAACTGCGACATACACACGGATTTCAACGATGCGATAACTACCCTTGCCAATAAGCGCAATTGGCACGACGGGAAGTGGAACAGCGAGAGGTATAGCATATTGGCGAGTTGGCTCCTCGCCTCGGCGGCGGAGGAAGGAGGCAGCGATGGCATATAAAGTGCATCTTGATACCTGCAAGTTCTGCGGAAGGGAGGACACGGCCCAACTTATTCCGCATGGAATCGGCGTCGCAAAGTTCTTCATCGTAAGGTGCGTAGTCAAACGCGGCGGATGCGGGGCGTCTGTCACGGGAAAGACGAGGCGACTTGCCGAAAAAGCATGGAACAGGAATCCGCCCGTGCGTGACGTGGGCGGAGCGTTCCCGCGAACGGCACAAGCTCATGCCGCTGGTACATGGCGCTCATCGTCTTGGGATTCACGCCGCAGACGGGGACGAGAAGCCCGTCCGGGCGCGGCGCGCGGATTCGCTGCCGCATACGCCGTGCCCGTCTTCTAAACCTGAAAGGAGTAGACAATGCAAATCGTGATTGAATGCAATGAGTACGTCATCGGCACGCAAGCCGGAAACTGCTCAGCGGTAGTGCTTACAGACTACCATGTAGAAGTGAAATGCCGCAAGGAATGCTTGGACGTGGCGAATAAAGCCGTCCGTGCCGCGCTAGACACACTCAAAGGGGAAAAGGCATGATTGGGAAAGTGGTATATGTGGGGCGCGGGCAAGTGGCCGACGCCAGCAACGGAAACCTGGTATCCTTGCGCCAGTTGACCGCAGAATGGAATGCCATGGTTGACGCATGGGATGACATACGCGAGATAACGGCGAACATGGCGAGATTCGCGCGCCTGAATCAATCGTGGCCGTGCGGCGAAGACATCAAATCCATGGCGCGCGCAATCGACACGGCGCTTGACCGGCGCAAGACATCGGCGGAGAAAGGGGGTAAGGCATGAGTAAATCTAAATTGTGCATCGGTTGCCGTTGCAAGCATTACAGATTATTTGATGACGGCGAAGACGAGAACGGGAATCCGTATCCGCCGAATCCGTACTGCGGTGCCAAAGATGAGTTTCTTGAAGATATGGGATTTGTGCCTGAGTGCGTTGCGCCCGACAAACAGGAGATCGAAGAATGAAGAATTGCTTTTTCTGTACGCGCACAGACTGCCCGCAAGTTGGCATTGACGGCATGTGGGGGGATGGTTGCGCAATGGATGACGATGGATTCGTCACCTACTACGGCACAGACGAAGAATCGGACGATGAAACGGAGGATGACGCATGATATACATTGCAGGGCCGATGCGGGGATTGCCGCATTCCAATTACCATTCATTCCGCGCGGCGGCGGAGCGGTTGCGCGCCGTGGGGCACAAAGTACAGAATCCCGCAGAGATCGGGGAGCGTTTCGGCGGCATTGACGAACTGCTTTCAAATGACGCCACGCTTGCCGCGTGCGTGAAAGAGGAATTGCGCATCCTGGCGGAATGCGATTCTATCTATCTCTTGCACGGATGGCAGTATTCAGAGGGCGCACGCGCCGAATTGAAGCTTGCCATTGAAAAGGGATTGGATATCTTCCTGGAGCCGGATTGTCCATGAGCATACATGACAAGTATCTTGACGGACGCGACAAGGTAGATGTCGCCATTGCGCGCTTGCGCATGAATTGCACGGGCAAGCGCGTGCTGTGCGCATTCAGCGGCGGCAAAGATTCGCAAGTCTGCTATCATCTCTTGAAGGAATCTGGCATCCCGTTTGCTGCGCAGTATTCAATCACGCGCTTTGAACCGCCCGAACTGATAGACTTTATCAGGGCGCATTATCCAGACGTGACGTTTCGCCGCGCTTATACAATGCCGCTGATTGACGAAATCGAATATAGAGGACTCCCGAACCGTTGGATGCGTTGGTGCTGTAAAACGAAACATCTTGCAACTCCGGGTTATGATATTACTGTCATTGGTGTACGAGCCGCAGAGAGTGTGCGACGGGCGAAGAATTGGCGGACGTTTGGGCGAAAGCGCGACGGCGAGTGGTATGTTTGCCCCATATTCGACTGGACTGACGCAGACGTTTGGGAATACCTGAATGGCAAGGACTTACTGCATTGTTCGCTATACGATGAAGGGCAGAAAAGAATCGGTTGCGTTTGTTGTCCGCTTGTGCCGTCGAGAATGAGGGCGGATGCGGCCCGCTGGCCGAAAACCGCCGCCATGCTTTTTCGCGGCCATTGCAAGAATTTTGACAAAGCGGTAGCCGCCGGGGGAAGGACTAAGCGCGGAACCGCTTACCGAATGTTGGAACGGGGGACTGCCCGCGCCGCGTTTGAACATTGGCTTGACACGGGCATGACGATCAAGAAAGCGGAAGCGCCGACGGATGAAGAGCCTTGCCTTTTCGCCGGTACGGGATTCAGCGAAAGCGACGGAGCGACGGAGGATCAAGAATGAACTACACCACGCCACGGGATAAGACGTGCCCGGATTGCGGGCGGACGTTCGCGGCCTATTCGCCAAAGCAGAAGCGGTGCCCGGAATGCCAACGGGCGCACAGCATCGCGGCCAATCGGGAGAAGACGAACCGATGGGCGCGCGCGCACGCCACTTGCACGCACGAAGAGCGCAAATGCGACGTGTGCGGGCGGCGTTTCGTGCCCATCCGCAACGCGCACAATTTCTGCTCTACGCGCTGCCGCAATCTAGCGAAATGGGCGGAGAAAGTTGCGGCGCGCCGTGGCGCGGAGGGGAAAACGGCAAGCGTCCAACAGCAATTGGAGATGCTGGAAGAGGATCGGAAGCGCCGAAAGGCGGAATTGGAGAAGCGGCGCGCGGCCCGCGCCATGGACGCCGCCGCGCGCAAGGCGGCGCGGAATATTGCCCGCGAGAAGAAGCGCGCGGCGGCGGCGTCGCGCCGTGTGCCGGTGGCGACGGGAAACAGCAAGCGGCCAACGGCAAGCGCAAGCGAACCGTGGAAAGCGCGCGTAGAGCGCGAACTTGCGATCCCTGACCCTGACGCGCGCTTTGCCGCAGCGCAGAAGTGGACGCCGAAAGAGCGGAAGTACGCGCAGAAGCTCGCCATGCGCGGCATGGGATGGAGAGGCCCGGTCTATGGAATATGAGAGCGTGCGACAACTTGCAGCAATCGGCGTGTCACGTCGTGAAGCGGAAGCGTACATTGGCCGCAAGCTGACCGAAGAAGAGCGCATTGCGTATGACGCAGGGCGCGCGGACGCGAAGCTTGCAAAGGCCGGGAAGCTTCCGCAATCTGGCGCGGCGCGCAAGGCTAAAGTTGTCGCATCGCATAATGACGTTGGCGAGATTCCCGCAATCCGTCATCGGCGCGTCCGCGAAGCGTGCCGGTACAAACTGGAGCTATTCGGATGGATCTACTGCCGACGGCTACTTGACCACAGGGCAAGCGCCACAATCCGGGACAAGTTCATTCAGCGCTTGCAAGAGGCCATTCTGCATGGCGGACAGTTCGCCGTTGCCTACACGCGCGGCGCGGGGAAAACTACATGGATGATCATTGCAATCATCTGGGCAACCGTCTACGGGCATTGGCGCTATCCCGTGATTATTGCGGCAACGGCGGCGCTTGCGCGCAACATAATGAAATCCGTATGGGCGCATCTTGAATCATCGGATGAGCTTCTTGCGGACTTCCCGGCCATAGCCCTTCCCATCCGCGCGCTGGGCGGCGTGTCACAGCGCGCGGCGTCACAGACTTACCACAAGCGGCCCACGGGCATTGAGACGGGCGCGAAGCATGTACGCTTCCCCCTTCTGCGCAATGACGATGGCGCGCCGATGGATGACGGAAGCGGCGCAATCATCGGTTGCGTGGGCGTGGGCGGCAGCGTGCGCGGATTGCTGGATATGGGCATTCGCCCTGACGGCGTGCTATTCGACGATCCGCAGACGAAGAAGGATGCCGCGTCAGCTTCCCGCGTCAAGTGGATTGAAGACTTCATCCACAAGGATGCGCTCGGCCTTGCCGGGCACAATCGCACAATCTCCGCATTCGTCACGATTACGCCGCAGAAGTATGACGATGTGGCGTGCCGCATCATGTCAAAGGAGCTGCATCCCGAATGGAATGTGAGCATCCAGCGTTTCGTGGACAAATGGGACGCGCGCGGCGAGCGCCTTATCCCGGAGTTTGTGGAAGCGTATCACATCGACGTTGCCAATGACGATTTCACGCGCTCCGCTTCCCGCGCCTGGTACGTGGCGCACAAGGAGCTATTCGCGGGCACGATTACGATTGATCCGCTTGCGTATGACCGCGAACGGGAAGAAGACAGCATCCATCATGCGCTGAATCTGTACGCGCGCATGGGCCGTGAAGCATTCGAGATCGAATGCCAGATGAAAGTTGCGGCGGAAGAATCGGAGCTACATCTTACCACGGACGGCGTGGCCGGTTGCCTGAATGGCACGCCGGAATGGGTGTGTCCGCCGGGCACAAATTCCGTCGTGGCATTCTGCGACGTGAATATCAAGACGGGGGAGGGCCTATCTTATTGCGCCGTGGCGTTTGGCCGTGGGCGCGTGGGCGGCGTCATCGGATACGGGCGCTATCCGCGCACGGGGGCCCTTGTTCCGCCGGGCGCAAGCGATCTTGCGAAGAAGCGCGCCGTGGCAAAGGCAATCCGCGTGGTGACGAACGAGATCCGGCGGCAGCGCATCCGCGACACGCAAGGGCGCACGGTTGACGTGGTGGCCATGGGATTTGACCGGGGATATCTGCCGGATACCGTGTGCCGTTCGCTTTTCGTCATGCGGCGGCGCGGAATCGTCATTGAGGAAATCGGCGCGGACGGGAAGAAGAAGAAATCCGTTGTGCCGGTGCCCTTCCCGCTTCTCGCCGTTCGCGGCGTGGGCGGCCCGGATGACGAAGAGCAGCGGCGCGGAAAGGACGTGTTGCGCGTGGGGGATCACATCATGGCGCGGAAGAGTGAGAAGTACGGCAATTATTTGGAAGTCTTTACCCCGTATTGGAAGGAGATATCACGATCCGGCTTGCTGGAAGTTCCTCTAATGCCCGGCAGCGTCTCATTTTGGGGATCGGACGCCGGGCGGCATTGGGAAATTGCGCAGGAGATTTGCGCGGAGCGTTTGGCGTTGAAGTATCTGAATCCGCGCGGGCGCATGGTATGGGATTGGAAGGTTTACGGCCCTAACCATTGGGGGGATGCCTTTTCCAACTGCTTTGCCCTGGCGAGCTGGTACAGGCTATATGACGCCACGGCGCAGATTGTTGACCGCGCGGCGCGCTCGCCGTTGGAAGCGGATTTATTCGATCCGCGCGTCAACACGGAGATTCAGAAGAATGCCGCAGAGACGCCCGCGCCGTGGGAAAAGCCGATGCCGTCAGAGACGGCGCAGCGCGTTGCGGGCGTTCCGGCGGCGGCGAAGAGGCCGCCGCAGCGCAAATTTAGATTCAGGAAAGGACGATGGAAACGATGACACAGCAAATCACGCGGCACGTCGAAATCTGCCGCAACTGCGGAAGCTGGAATAGTTTTAGGATTCTGCGCACGATGACGGCGCACGGACAGAAGCGCGCGTATGCGAAATGTCGCGTTTGCGGCCAAAAGGCCGTGATTTCATACCGTCAGAATGCGAAAGTTTCTACAATGTAGAAACAATAAAACGCGGGCATATTGAAATTGCGCCTTGCCATTTTATAATGGTGGCGCAATGACACGCGAAGCGAAAATCAAGGCAATCAATGCCGCAAACGACCTGAAAGGCCGGATTGCGTCCATTGACCGTGTAATCGACGAAGTGGCCACAAGCGGCTTTTCGTCTGCCACGATTTCCGCCGGAAGCGGCAGCAAATCGTACACGCGCGCCGATTTGGCGGGATTGCGCGAACAGCGCGAAGACTTGATCCGGCAGTATCGGCACACGGCGTGCCGCATTAGCGGCAAGTCTGCGCACGTCATCGGCAAGATTCACCACTTCTGGAGCTAGTCAATGGGAAAGACAGCAACAGCAAAGCGCGCAACGCGCCGCCAGAGGCCGCATCAAACGCCGCAATCCAGGCCGTCAACGTCTGTTATTCCGTTCGCGGCGCTTGACGCGGCCTCTAGGCGGCACATTGCGCACACAATGCTTGCCGGATTGCGGAAGATGGGGTATTACGGGCGCGGCAAGTTCAATTCCGTATCGGGCGAAGATGTCCGCTTGCGCAAGCGTCTGCCGATTGAGACGGGGCCGGAAGATGAAGCTTTGCCGTCATCGGAGCGGTTGCGCCTGATTGCCCTGGCGCGTGACATGGCGCGCAACAGCGCCATGATGAATGGATTTCTGAAACAGCTTGAATTGAACGTGGTGGGCAACGTGGGCGGCAAGGCGTCATTCAAGTTTGGCGAAGAGTACAAGGCATCTGCCGTAACCATGCGGGAAGCGTTCGCGGAATGGGCTGCGGCGTGTGACTTCTTCGACGGCAATTCCCTGGGGAAGCTTCTCCGCATTGCGCTGAAAACGAAGTATCTCACCGGGGATGCCGTTTTCCTCTTCGATGACGGCATCATTGCCGATTCCGGCAAGATCCTTCTGTTTGAGGGCGACAGCATCGCCTCTTTCCCGGATTCGTACTTCCGCACGCATTTTCCCGGCTACACGCAGCGGCAGGGAATCATAAAGGATTCCTACGGGCGGAAAGTGGGCGCAATCGTGAGCGCGTCACAGCGCGGCAAATCCACGTTTGAGCCTTACGGCCCGGACGGCGCGCTTGCCGCGTGGCCGCTTCTGCGCGCGCCGGGCGCTGAATGGATTGATTCGCCCTTCTACATCTACAGCAACACATACCGTGCCAATCAGGGGCGCGGCACGCCGAACGTGGCAAGTTCGCTTGACGCCATCATTGACGTTGAAGACATGACGAAATACGAGCTTCAATCGTCAAAGAAGAACGCGCAGACGCTTGCAACGGTGACGTACAAGGGCGAGCCGGGCGCGCCGCTGCCGGACGGCATGGAGCCGCCGCCGCGCCTGGATGACAACGCCACGGACGCGGAGATTGACGCGGCGGCGGAATCCATCGCGGGCGACGCGCAAGAGGATCTAGAGCTTGACGTGCTGGAGGGCGCGGGCGTGCTGTACGACATCCTTCCGCCGGATTTGCAGATGAATCTTTTGGACACGAAGCATCCCAATTCCGGCATGGAGGGATTCGTGGGCTTTATGACCGGGCGCATCGGATGGGCAAACGGCATGGCGAGCTTCTACGCGAGCGGCAAGGCGGACAAGAGCTTTTCCGCCGTTCGCGGCGAACAAATGCTCACATGGCCCATGTTCGAGGATGAGCAGCACGATCTTGAAAGCGGCCCGGCGGATTGGATTCTTCGCCGGTGGCATTCATGGGCCGTGCGCCATGGGCGCATTCCGGCGGATTTGGCGCTTCCGCCGTACTGGTGGCGCGCCGTCAAGTGGACATGGCCGCGCTGCCGCGAGATCGACGCCGTGAATGAGCAAACGGCCATGAGCGCGCGTTTGCGCAACTTCACCGGCAGCCTGGCGGAGTATTACGGCGCTGACTGGCGCGAGAAATTGGCCGCGATCCGCGAAGAGCTGGACTACTGCCGCGAATTGGGCATCCCGCATCCAGCATTGCAGACGGTGAGCGGGCAGATGATTGATTCCGATTTGTCCATCAAGAAGGAGAAAACCGCATGAAGACGTTTAAACTTGACGCCGAAATCGGACAGAAGACGCAGAATGTAAACTTCTGCGGATTCACGTTCCGCACAATCGGCCCGGATTCGCTGGAAGCATTCTTGAAGGAATGCGCCGTGGGCGAGAAAGTGAAGATCGAGATCAATTCGCCCGGCGGCAGCGTGATTGCCGGATTGGCCATGGCCAACATGGTCAAGAACAGCAAGGCGCATGTGATTGCGCACGTCGTGGGCATCGCGGCAAGCATGGCGTCCGTGGTGGCGTGCGCGTGCAATGAGATCGAAATGGAAGAGGCCGCTTTCCTGATGATTCACAATCCGTGGAGCTATGCCGATGGCGACGCAGAGGATCTACACCACGCCGCCGAAGTGCTGGAAGGGATGGAAGTTGCCATGCGCGCGTTTTACCGTGGCAAGTTCCCTTCCATGACGGACGCGGAGCTTGATCAGCTCATGGCGGAAGAAACCTGGATGACCGGCGCAGACTGCAAAGCGCGCGGCATGGTTTGCGAAGTTGTGCCCGCCGACGTGCGCGCGGCGGCGTGCGTGACGCGCCGCCACTTCAAGCACATGCCGGACGCTGCGGCAAAGTTCATGGAGATTCACGACGCGCAGCCGGTGGCGGATGCGCCGCAGCCGGAAGCGGCCACGGAGCCGGTGGCGGCGGCAGCGCCGCAGGGCGAGCCGGTGGCGGCGGCGCAGCCGGTTGCGGAAGCGGAGCCGGAGCCGGGAAGCTGGGAAGCGCGCTACAGGGGCGCAATGCACAAGATGAGAGAAAAGGCGAATGAAATCGCCCGTATGCGCGCGGAGCTGGACGCAGCGAATCATTCGGCGGAAGAGTTGCGCGCCGCGCTGGAATCGTCCAATGCGGCCCTGGCGGCGTCCAACGCAACGATGGAATCCGCGAAAGCGCAGATTGAGGATTTGAATAGTCAGCTCGGCGCGTGCCGTGGCGAACTCGAAAAGGCAAAAGCCGATTCCAGCAGCGCCATGGAACGTGCCGAAAAGGCGGAGAAAGAACTCGCCCAAAAGGGCCAGCAGCTTTCAACGCTGGAAAAGGCGCACGCATTGCTGACGGCGGGCGTCTTGAAACCTGGCGGCGAAACGGTGACGAGCGCGAGCGGCAGAACGCCGGAAGAGCGCGAAGCGATCCGCAAGGCCGCAAGAAAGAATCGGCGGTAATTCCGCCACAAAGAAAAGGAATGCAAAATGGCAACTTCTCTGACTAAGCGCGGCCTCTTGGCCGCAAGTGACAAGCTGATTCTTGCGGCGCGTCCCGCGCTGGAAGTCATCAAGGATTTCACGCTTGATCTTTCCGATGACGCCGTGAAGCCCGGCACGGGCGTTGTGGTTGACGTGGTTACTTCCACGGCTGAAACTTTCGTGAAATCCACGAACAACTACAAGCACGCGACGGGCACGGTGAAGCCGGTGACGGTGCCGGTGAACATCCGCAAGAAGTCTACCTTCTCGCTGGATGACGTGGACGCCATCGACGATGAGACTTCCCATCTGTGGGATAAGTTTGGCCCGGCGGCGGGCCGTGCCGTTGGCAGCGCGCTTATCCAGGCCGTGACGGGCCTCTTGACGCGCACGGCGCGCAATACTGACACGTTCACGCTTGCCGGTTCAACGCTCGCCAACTTCTTCGCTATGCGCGCGTTCATTGAGGGACAGGGCATTGATCCTTCCACGGTGGTTGCGCTCCTGGAGCCGACAACGTACTCGAATCTCTGCTCCGTGCTGAATGCGGGCATTGTCGGTGACGGCAGCGTGGTGCGCGGCGGCATCATCGGCGCGGCGCTCGGCTTTAAGTCTGTCTACAGCGCGCCGACGATCTCCACGGATTCGGCGGCAGACAATGACGGCAAGGGCAAGGGCTTTTTGGTTCCCGAAAACGCCATTGCGATTGCCAATCGCGTTGTGAAGCCGATCAAGGGCGTTGTGGGCGGCACGATCGAATACGGCACGTTTACCGATGAGGTGAGCGGCATCACGCTTTCGGAGCGCGTCGTTTACGATTCGGGCGACGGTGAATGCTTCTGGACGTCTGAGGGCCTTTTCGGCGCGAAGCTGACGAAGCTGGACGCTTCCGGCAACGCCACGGGCGCGCCCGGCTACTTCCAGGTTGTTGTTTCCTAATCGGGAAGCGCCGACACCATCCGGCGGCGCGCCGTTCCGCCATCCCCACGGCGCGCCGCCACTTACAAGGATTCAATGAAAGGACAAAGAGAAATGAAGAAGTTTATCATGCTTTGCGCGATTGCGGCGTGCATGGGCGCGCTGGCGTCCCGCGTTGTTTCCTTGCGGCCTGGCGAGACGAATCGCGTTGTTGCCGGGCAAGTGAAGTGCATCGAGGGCGTGACCGTCCAGGCGTCACAGGCCGTGAAGCTGTACACGATTGCAAGCGTGACGGAGTACACGAACGCCACGCAAATCGTGAATCATCCGGCCACGAATTACATTGTATGCGCTTCCAATTACGTCAGCGGCGTGACGAACACGGTGCCCTATTCCGCGCCGATTTGGGGCAATGTGGCATGGCCGAATCAAGTTATCATCTGGATATCTACAAATGATGTTTCATGGGCCGTCACGAACACCTGGAGCGCGCCGAAAGCAACTTACAGCGTGACAACGAACATCTGGAGCGGCACGGCGAGCGGCAGATACATCAAGAATGCGCCCGCAGCGCTCTATCTTGTCACCGGCGACATCTACATGACCGGCGGCGGCAATGATGACCATTTGGAAATCCTGATAGGTGATTAAAGGATGCTTTTCCGTCCGTCAGATTCGCGCGCATTCGCGCCCTTCTACGACACGCACGCGCGCCTGACCGGCACGCGGCGCGCCGGGGCGTCAACGCGCGCAATCGACGGCACGTTTCCCGCGTGCGTGATTGACAACGGATTTGATGAAATCATCGGCGAGACGGGCACGGCGTCCACGGTGCGCACGGTGACAATCTACATCCCGCGCACGGGGCCGAACGCCTGGCGCGATCCCACGCCGCCGCAGCGCGGCGACATCGTGCGCCCGCTTGCGGGCGGCGAGTTCAAAATCACTTCCGTTGACGCCACGGACGCCACGCAATACACGATGGAGGCGCGGGAAACATGAAGCCTGACTTCTCCATCGTGGCCACATGGGACAAGGGCCGTCCGCTTGAAGAGCTGAATAGGCTGATTGATCGGCGTGTGCGTCAGTTGAATGAAGCGCCGAAAGATACGCTTTACGCAATCGCAAATACCGTGTTGCGTTCCCTGGGGCCGCTTGCGCGCGTTGCGAAAGCTAACAAGAAGACGCTTGCCAATGCGTATGAAATCATGGACACGGGCCTTGTCATGGGCCGTCAGCGGCAGCCGGGCGGCGGATGGAAGTACAGGCCGCATCATCCAGGGCAATCAGATTACAATGCCGCGATCCGTCCCGTCTGCATCTGGGGCGGCGGCATCCCCGTTCATCGCGTGCCCGTGTTCCGCGTAGAGCCGCGTTTCGGACAGGATCGGCGCACATGGGCGAAGAATCTCCACAAGGGATGCTGGTACGTGGCCGCCTACAATGAAGCGGCGGCGCGGCATTTCGTCGAGACGGTTTTAATGAAGCGCGCCATTGAGAAGTACGCGGGCCTGGCGCGCGTGGCAATCATGGCATTGCGCAAGGCGCTTGCCATCAATCAGGGCGGCGAGATCACGGCGTCAGAGAGATCAATCCGGCTTGCCGTGACGCTTGCGCGCGTCAACTTCATGCAATCGCAGGGGCGTTCCGTGCTGGACGTGAAGAGTGAGCTTTCCTACGCGCGGGACGCGCTGCATGATCCGTCTGCCGTGGACTACGCCATTGCAAAGGCGGCAAATTCCGTTGCCGGGTATCTGCGTGCGCGTGCAAAGGGAATTGTAGATCCCGAAATAGAGACGCCCTTCCCCGAAATCGCACGCAATGGGAGCTTCCGCCAATGATTGAGCAAGACGTACAGAATCGCGTTGCAGAGGCGCTTGCGGCGCTCGGCTTTTCGGACATGGTGATTCGCGGCAACTTCATGCCCGCGCCCGTGGGCGAAGTCATGGGCGAAGAAGATCCGAAAGCGGACATTCTCGCCGACATTTTCACCGGGATGCGCGTTGCGGATGATTTCGGCTGGCTGTGCCCGATTTCCATTCAATTCTCCATCGGCCTTGTGTTTCGCGCGGAAGCGTATCCGAACGCCGCGCGCGTGGCCGCCGTGCTGGGGCCGATTCTTGACGCCCTGACGGCCTGGGTGCGTGAGACGGACGGCGTACAGGGCGCGGAGCCGGGCGCGCTGGAAACGGAAGGATTCATGCCGGGCGGCGTGCGCCACGATGGCGGGCAAGGCCCTTACTTTGATGATGCGTCATCCGTGTGGCGCGCATCTGTCAACTTCACGATTCGCGGAAGAATCAAAACCTAAAAGGAGGCCATCATGGCATTCAATACTGTATTAGATTACTTCGCCCTTGCCGACGGTGTAAAGTTGGCGTGCAAGGGATCGACGGAAAACGCGGCGGCAACCGTCGTGGAAGCGCCTTTGAATGACAAGGGCGAAGTGCCCGCGCATGAAGTGCTGGAGACGGTGCGCTCGCCGTCGTGCGAATATGAGATGTTGGCGGCGTGGGCGCGCGGCGCGGAATCGACGCCTGACCCCGTGCAGCTTGGCGGCGTCAGCACGGCGGACAGCAAAACCTTTGTGCTGACGAACCTGACCATCAACACGCAAGCCGGGAGCCCGCCGGCAATCAGCGCGAGCGGAACGCAGGTGAAGACGGGCGCGGCAGAGGGCGACGTTTTCAACATTCCAGCTTTTAGCGTGCTGTTCAAGCACGCGGCGCAGATCCTTTGGAGCGCGTTCACGCTTTCCGGCAGCGGATGCCACTTGACAACGGCCAACTACGCCGCAAGCGCCACGCCGTCACGCGGCACGGTGAATGGCGGCACGGTATCCCATGACGTTGTGAGCGGGCGCATCGTGGCGAATCTGACGATCACGCAGACGGGCGACACGGAGCCGACGTTGACGCCCGGCACGGGATGGGACGTGACCGCGCCGCTGACGAAGACGAAAGGCGACGCGCAATATCCGTCCTGGACTTGCACGCTGACTAAGTACCTGACGAAGACAATCGCACAGGCGCAATCGTAATGGTATCGAACACGGCCATAGAAGAGGCGGAGCGCCTGGCGGCGGAGGGCACGCCGCTGCTGCCGCGCGAAATCGTGCGGCTGAACGCGCTCGGCCTTTCCATGGAGCGGGGCGAGCGCGAAAGCGTGGCGTTTGCCCTTCCGCGTGTTGCGTTCCTGGGGGATGTTGTCTTGAGGGAGCCGACATTAGGCCATGAAATGTGGCTTGACGAAGCGCGCCGCTTTGCAGATTTCGACGATGTGGACACATCCCTTGCCATGCACGCCCTGGCGTTATCCGTGATTGATCCTGACGATTTGCCCGGCTTGGGGAAGATTCGCATCTTCTGCGCAATGCGCCGCTTCCAGCGCCGCGTGAGGATCTACACGCGGCGGCAGATTACGGCGGCGTGCCGGTGGGTGACGGAGGGGCGCGACGCGCGCAGCGGCGAATACCCGCCGCCGCGCAAGGGCGACGCGCCGATGGATGAAAGCTACTCCGTGGCAATCGGCGTGCTGCTGAACGGCGTTGCCGTTGCAACCGGCCTATCCGTGGGCGACGCCCGCCACATGACAAGCGCGCAGCTTTACCGTGTGGAGGATTCCGCGCTTAGACTTCGCGGGCGTGACATCGAAGACGGCATGATTGAACAGGCAAAGGGCGATTTCTACGCCACGCTTGACGAACTGACCGCACGGGCGAAGGAGCGGGCAAAGGAGCGGGAAAATGGCTGATGCGCAACTCCATTTCAAGATCGGCAGCTCCTTTGACGGGCAGGGATTCCAGGCCGTCAACAAGGAAGTAGAAAACGCCGGAAAGGCCGGGAAGAAGTTATCCGGCGCGCTGGGCAACGTGCTATCAGAGGCGCAGAAGCTTGACGGCGCGCTGGGCAACACGGCAAAGATGGCGTCCAACGTCGTCAACGGATTTGCGCAGATGGGCATCATCGGCGGCATCGTGGCCGGTGCGAAGTCTGCAATGGATCTCTTCTTCGATTCCGCGAAAGAGGGATATGACAAGATGGTAAAGGCCGCGCAAGAGGGCGCGGCGCGTCAGCAAAAGGCATTGCAGAAGACAGTTGACGCGCACATCAAGGGCGTGCATGACGCGAATGAGGCCACGCGGAAGATGGGCGCGGAGGCCGTCAAGCAGTTTGACGAAACGGCAGCGGCGGCCGTGAAAGCAAGTCAGCTCATTGCGCAGACGGACATTGCGCGCGCCAACAATTCGATTGCGAAGGTGCAGATTGAAAAGCTGAATGCGATCATAAAAGAGGAAACGGACGCCGGGCGCGCCGTGGTGGCCGCGAAGTATGACTTGAAGATTGCGGAGTTGAAGGCCGCGCAAGCGGAAGAGCTGACAGCGGAGAAGTCAGAAGAGGCGCGCAAGGCCGTAGAGACGGCGCGCGGGCGCGTTGTCCAGACGCAGAATCAGCTAAATCTTGCCGAACAGGCGCTTGCTAAGGCCAAAGACGAAGAGACGCGTCTTTCCCATGTCACGATGGCGGACACGAAGAAGATCAAAGAGGAAGTTGCGCAGGCGGAGCGCGCCTACAAGGAAGCGCAGCGGAATCACACGCAATCCGTCAACGGCCTTGCGAACGAGGAAGAGAAACTAAAGGCCGTCGAGATCAGCGTTTCCACGGAGCGCATGAATCAGGAAGCGGCGATCCTACAGGCTAAGATTGCGCTTGAAAAGGCGAACGAAGCAGAGGAAAAGGCCGCGCAAGCGCGCTTGAAAGAGGCGGAAGAGGCCGAAAAGGCCGCGCAGAAGCTTGCCGCGAAGAATGCCGCGCGTGACATGGAATCGGCCCTTGCGGAGCGCACGGGATTTAGCGAAGAGCTGGCCGGGCAGCTTGCGGCGGACGTGAAGAAGCTCCGCGAAGAGATCGAAGACATCAATAAGGACATGGCGCGCGTCCGCGAGGGCGTAGAGAAGGATGCGGAAGTCAAGAATGGCCTGATGGGCGTCTATCAATACATGCTTGACAGAAACGGCAATCCTGACAACTTCATCGACTGGCAGCGCGCCATGCGCTACGCGGAGCGCGCGGAGCGCGACAGGCGCAACCGCGAAAAGCGAGACAACCAATATCAGACGAAGATGGAAGAGTTGCAGAAGCGGCTTGACAAGCGCGGCGAAAAGGCGCTTACCGAACGCGAGCGGGAAGCGCTGAAACGGTGGAATGAGTATCAGAAGCAGAAGACGGGCCGCGAACAGCGCGAAGCGGAGATCAAGCAGAAGCAAGAGAAGATAGAAGTCATCCGCAAGCAGATTGCGCAGGATGTCAAAGAGACGAAAGAGATGATTCAGCAATGCCTAGAGCTTCAATAGGAGAGCGCCGCAATGATTGTCTTCATATCAGTTAAAGTGAGCGCAGGGCACGCGGATTTCCCGCTTGCGCCGCTATCCCTTCCGATTGGCAGCAGCTGGACGCTTGTAGTGATTGATTTGCCGCGCCGTGCTGGCGTTTCAATCATCGGCGGCACGATTTCACTTGTGGACGTTGGCGGCGTCACACACGCCGCGCAATGCGCCTTTAACGGCAAGCATTTGACGGCCACATTCAATCCGTCTGACTTCCCGGCGGACGCGGGCGAAGTGACCGGCGGCGGGATCGTCATCAAGGCCACGGGCACGGATGAAAACGGCGATCCGGCGGAATGGACGCTTGGGCAGGGCAGCGTAGCGTATCAGGCCACGGAGGACGGCGTGACGGATCGGGGCGAAGTGCGGATGATGCGCCTCTTGGACACGGTGCCGGAAGAGCCGTTAGAGGGCGATTGCTGCTACTTCGCCGGGGATGGCGTGTTCAAAGTCTACTTCGGCGGCGGATGGGTAGTCTGGGGCGCGAAAGGCGACAAGGGCGACACGGGCGCAACCGGCGCAACCGGCGCGCAGGGGCCGAAAGGCGACACGGGCGCAACCGGCGCAACCGGCGCGCAGGGGCCGAAAGGCGACACGGGCGCAACCGGCGCAACCGGCGCGAAAGGCGACAAGGGCGACAAGGGCGACAAGGGCGACAAAGGCGACACGGGCGCAACCGGCGCAACCGGCGCAACCGGCGCGCAAGGGCCGCAGGGGCCAACAGGGCCGCAGGGCGCGAAAGGCGACACGGGCGCAACCGGCGCAACCGGCGCGAAAGGCGACAAAGGCGACAAGGGCGACAAAGGCGACAAGGGCGACAAGGGCGACACGGGCGCAACCGGCGCAACCGGCGCAACCGGCGCGCAGGGGCCGCAGGGGCCGACAGGGCCGCAGGGCGCAACCGGCGCGAAAGGCGACACGGGCGCGCAAGGGCCGAAAGGCGACAAAGGCGACAAGGGCGATAAGGGCGATAAGGGAGATAAGGGCGACACCGGCGCAACCGGGCCGACGGGCGCAACGGGATCACAAGGGCCGAAAGGCGACAAGGGCGATCCGGGCGACGCTTCCGCCGTTTTCGCCGGGCGGACGTTCAATCTTGAAACGATGGATGATTTATACGCCGCCGTGGAAGCGGTCATTGAGGCCATGGGAGGTGAAGTATCATGAAGAGGCACATTCTTATTCTTGCGGCGTGCGCGTGCGCGTGCGCATCGGCGGGCGTCATGTCCGCGCGCCTTGGCTCGATGGGGCGCAATGATACCGTCGTGACGAATGTCACGGACGTGACGCCCGGCAACTATGAAACCGTATCCAACGCGGCCATGAGCGCGGCCACGCGCGCCACGAACTACACAGACGCCGTGGCGGCGGAGTTCGAGGACGGTACGCGCACGGTGCAGAACGCAAACAACGCCGGAAGCGCGGTAAGCGCAAATTTCGCCGACAGGTTGAGCGGCGACGAGTGGGACGACCAGTACAACGCAAGCGAACTCATCCGCGAATCCACGAACGCGGCGATTGCAGTAGCAGCGAGCAAGCAGGACTCTCTGCCCTATCCTACGAACGCGATACCCTACGCGGCCATATCCGGCGCGCCGTCCGGCGGCCCGGAGTGGCGCGTGGTAGAGGTCGATGAGAACACGCCCGTGTCGTTCGTGACAAACGGCATTGCGGCAAAACTTATCAATGGCGAGTTGTACGCGGACGCAGCCGGATGGCCGGATGGGGCGGCGATGTTTGTGCGCGTGTCGGTGGTGCCATGGCCTTACGATGTCGGGGAGAACATTCGATTGGTCGGATACGGCACATGGCCGACGAACAACTTTCAAAGCGTCTGGTGGCGCTCTGGCACAAACATCTTCGTAAACGTCCTACTGGAGGAATAGCCAATGAAAAGAATCGTCCTTTTGCTGTTGTCCGCTTGCTGTCTGTTTGCCACGGCGGCGGCCGCTGATCTCTTCGTCTTCTCCGCCGACGGCGTGGAAGTTGGCAGCAAGCCGCGCGAACTTCCCGCGCAGGGCTACAACCGCGCCACGGGGCAAGTGGTAGTTGGCTTGCACGCGCGCACGGACGCGGAGCGCGCGGCGTGTGGCTGGTGGCGCATCGTCGAGACGCAGAAGCCGGGGATTGTCTTCTCCAATGAGTATTGGACCGTGACCGGCTACACGTTCACGAACAGCGTGGCGTACCAGGCATGGGGCCGGAAGTGGCGCAAGATCGTGCCGCGCCGTTTCAGCAAGATGGAGATTGTGGCGGCATTGACGCGGGAGGGCGTTTGGCCGCAAGTGAAAGCGTGGATTGACGCGCAGGGCCTTACGGATCTCTATTTGGCCGCGCAGGACTTCGCGGAAGACAACGCCTATTTTGCGCAGGGCAAGGCCGCGATCCAGGCGGCGCTCGGCTGGACGGATGCGCAAGTTGACGCCATTCTAAAAGAGGCCGAAATCAAAGGGGCGAGAAGATGAGGCGCGCGGCATCAATATTCGCCATTCTCGGCGCGCTGGCGGCGCTTGCGGTTGATCCGGCGCTGCTCATTCGCACGCATACTGACCCTTCGCGGATGTTCGCCGTGCCGAACGTGCGATCCGTTGACGTAATGACGGCGTTCCTGAATGGCGGCGAAGTTGGATTTACCGCCGTTGCGTGGGTGAGATTCCATCCGATTGCGGGCGCGATCGGCCCGGCCATTCCGAATTCCATGTGGAGCATTGAACCGGCGCGCGCAACGCGCGAGGGCGGCGCAGAGCTTCCGGCCATCATGGACTATCAGACGGTGACGGACAACAGCGGCGGCACGTTCGCCAATCCGCATTATGCGTGCCCGGAGGAACTGGTGGACCAATGGGGCTACGGCTGCTATTGCGTGAATATCGAAACGCCCGTTGACGTGACCGTGACGATTGCGGGCGCGGAGCGTTTCGTGGCGGCGTCCAACGGCGTCAAACAGGCGTTCAACATCCTTGGAACGGCGGCGGACTATTCCTGGAGCGTCACGGGGCCGACGGGCGGCGCGACGCCCGTGAAGTTTGGATTCGCCGTGAATCCGCTTGCGCATTTCTACGGCATCATGTGCCAATGCTCGCAGGTTCAGTTCTTCACAGAAGAAGTGCCCGGCGGGCCGAGCGTGCCGTCAATCACGAACGAATGGGCGATGGTCGTGGTACAGGCGAGGATTGGAAACGGCGTCATGTCTTCGCGCATGGCCTATTTCACATGGGCGTCGGAGGCTTTCCCGTCAAGCTGGCAGACAGACTCCGTGCAGGCGACGCAGTTTGCGAAGGATGCGCGTGTGCTGATTTCGATTATGCGCGTGGGCGGCGCGGTGGATGGATTGCGCGATTTCTACGGCATGAAGCTGTTTCCGTGCTGCCTGTCGGATGACGAATTGCGCAACGTGCGCGATCTGGACATGTTCGAGATGCAGCGGCGCGGAATGACAAGATGGAGGGCGCAGTAGATGGGCGACGAAGCGGCAAAGGAGCTTTTCGGACTTGTCCGCGAAGTCAAGGCGGAGCTTGCGGAGCTACGCGCCACGCTTACGCGCATGGAACAGGATCGGAAGGATCACGAAGAGCGCTTGCGCAAGCTGGAAGAGAAAGAGGCGAAGCGCAGCGGCGTGCTGGCGGCGGCGTCCATCGTCGGCGGATTGATCGTTTCCGGCCTGGCGTGGCTTGTGAAGATGCTTACAGGGCAAAACTAATGGAAATACTAGGAGCGCAAAAGCCTGAATACAAGGCGATCCCGAACACGGGCGGCGAGAAGTTCATCTTGACCGCGCCGTGGACGGTTGTAATCGTCTGGGATTTTGGCTACACGCGCCTGACCATCAAGCCGGGATTCGTCACGGACTTTGCAAGCATTCCGCCGATGTTCCGGCGCATTGCGGGCGCGCCGACGGAATATCCGCGCCTGATTGCTGCCCTTCTCCATGATTGGCTGTACGCGGCGAAGCTTCCCGGCGTGCCGCGCGCAACGGCGGATGAACTGTACTGCGATTGCTGCCGGTGCGTTGGAATCGGCGTCATCCGGCGCAATTTTGAATGGGGCGTGTTGCGCGTGTGCGGCGGCGCGGCCTGGCGCGAGCATGACGAAGCGGACAGGGCGCACGCGCTTGACCGTTCCGTGATTGAGGATCATTTAGACTGTTCGCCGGGCGAGCTGGCGGCAATAATACAGGAGATGAAGTATGAAAATGAAACTGATTAGAATCGTTGCGTTTCTCGGCATGGCCGGATGCGTATTCATGGGCGCCGGATGCCAGACGAGCATAACGGCGGAGAAGTTCGCGGAAGTGGCGCATCCCATCCAGGCCGTCGTGCAGACAAACGGCGTTGACGTTGTTATCACTACCGGCTACATGGTGACAAGCGGCGGATGGTACGCAACGGCGCGCTCGCCCTTGTACGCAAAGGAAGAGTTGCGCGGCCTGAATATCGGCGTTTTCACGAATGGCACGGTATCCCTGGCGCTTGATTCGTATGAGCGCGATCTGTCCACGAATGCCGTTGTCATGGTGAAGACGATTTTTGATGGATCGGCCAATCTGGCGCTTGCCGTGGCAAAGGCGTATGCGACGATTTCCACGGGCGGCGCAACGGACGCATCAAGCGCGCTTGTGTCAAAAGTAGTGAGCTACTTCAAGAGCAAGGGCGGCGATCCCGGCAAGTCAACCGTCACGGCAGAGGGCGACAAAATCACCGTCACGGACGGCACGACGTGCGTACAATGCGACGCCGCCGGAAACTGCTCGGAATGCAGCATTACCACAAACTGAATGCGCCGGGCCGCCGGTGCGCCGTCGAGCAAGGAGGGCGTGAATCATGCTAAACTACTATGATGACCGAAACAAGGAAGAAGATTCTCTTCTGGATGAGCAAATCACCATGGAGATTGATTCACGTTCCGGCAATGGCGGCAACATGTACAATTGGAAGATCACGCGCCGCCGCACGAAGGAATACAAATACGTAGGCATGGACAGGGCAACGGCGAAGCTGTGCATTGCCGCGAAGCGCGCGCAGTATCTGCGGACGTTCTACACTTGGACATTCACGAATGGCCGGTGGGTGAGGAATACCACGCCCGCGAGCATGTACAAGCAGAGCGTGGCGAACATCAAGCCGCAGCGCCTGACAGGCAGCATGTGGAATGTTCTCATCCAGGTGGATGAGACGTGCGTGTGCTACGTGCGCGCAGACGCGGCGGGATCTGGAATACTTGACCCTGGCGCAGCGGTTGATGCCAATTGCGGCAGCGCTTCATGGAGCTATGACGAATAATGAAATGCCCGCGCACAATTCCCTTTCTCCATCCCGGCCTTGCGCTTGGCGCAAAGCGCCATGAGGGATTTGCAGAGGCGTGGAATTGGCTTATCCATTCGTTTTGGCACATGACGCTTGGCAACGGCCTGAAATGGGAAAACAAGTGGCAGGGATACCCGAAGATCAATCTAAAGATTGAGGCCGGCGACGGCATAGATGTGAAGTACGGTGACGACAAAGTGACTATCTCCCTTGGCACGGGGCAAACGGAAGATGACGATGATTCAGGCGGCGGCGGCGACGGCGACGATGGAAGCGGCAGCAGCGGCGGCGTGGGATTCGATGACGATGACGGAGCGGGCGGCGGCGGCCACGGCGACGGTGACACCGTGGGCGGCGGCGGCAACGGCGGCGGCGGAAATGGCAACGGCGGCAATGGCGGCAACGGAGGCGGCAGCGGTGGCGGAAGTGGCGGCGGCGGCAGCGGTGGCGACGATGGCGGCACGTCGTGCAATGAGTTTTCGGGCGATCTTGAAAACGGCGACGGAGATCCCGGATTAGGAAATGACGGTGACAACTGTTCCGTGCTGAATGGTTGGTAAAGAAAGGAAATGACATGTCTACTCTAAACTTGCCTTGTGTGCGTTTCGTCAAGCGCGTGACAAACGGCGCGCTCTTCTCTAAGTATTCGTATCTGTCCATGATGGCGCAGAATGCGGCGGCGCTTGAAAGCGCGCCCTGGCGCATGGCCGGAACGCCAATCCGGGAAGTGACTATGCCCGTCAACAAGGTGACGCAGACGGATGCGGAATATGACGAATCTGGCGTGATGACAAAATCGCCGTCATTCACGGCGTTCACGAATGAGGCATTCGACGCCTATCAGCAAGGCGGCGACGCGCGCGCGGAAACGGCCATGATGTGCGGATACGCCGGTTGCGTGGCGTATCGGTTCAATATGCCCGCGTCCGCGTCTTCCGTGCCGCTTGAAAGCATATCCCTTCTCATTTCGCGGGATCGTTACTGCCGCGCGGGCGTGCGCGTGGCCGTCGTGCTATCGAATGACGCCGCGCCGTCCGATGATTGGGCCGTCGTGCGCGGCACGGGAAGCGGCGCAATCGTGAGCGCGCACACGTCAAGCGACGTTGACGGCGTGGCGTCATGGGGATTCCTGGCGCAATCCGACATCGGCAATCTGATATCCAGCAGGGCCGCAGAAAGCGCGCTTGTGTTTACGGCGTCCAGTTTCCCGGCGCTCGCCACGGTGGGGAAAACGTATCTGTGGGTGTATCTGACGCTGGAAGACTATACATCGTATTGGACGATGTACAATGCTAGAGAGCCGCGTTACTACTCCATTGAGGGATCGGCGCGCCTTGTGGCCGCAGCGTCTACTTTCGTCTTCTCTTCCACGGTGACGGGCGACGCTGAATCATGGACGCAAGCGAACGCGATGACGGGCGACTTGCAAGCAATGCATTCATTCGTAACGGAACAGCAAATCACGCCCGCGCAGCTTGCGCGCTATGGAAGTCTTCTACGCACGCGCATGACAAGCGCGGCGCTCTTCACGGATACCAATTCCCCCGTTTCCATTGCGCTTGCCGCAAGCGCGTTTAAATCTAAGGCCATGTTTGACGGCGACACGTACCCATTCGGGAAGACGGCGCCAATATCCATGAAGCACGCCGAAATGGGCATGATTGCCGGAACACGGGCGCCGTTGGAATTGGACAATATCACCGGCAACTACTACATACTTGAATCAACGCCATTCAAGATTTACGCGGAGATTGCGCATTACGGTTCGCCGTCTCTTCCAGGTGGATTCGACGGCGCGGACGGCGACGGATATGCGAATGCGTGGATTGCGTGGCGTTATAGGCCGTATTGCGTGCCGTCTGGAAAGCAATCCTACACGCGGATGAAGATTACCGTGGGCGCAAGCTGTAGCGTCTCACAGGGCATGTATTGTGATCTTCTGGTATGGAAGACTACAAGCGCAGACTGCTATGGCCCATTTTACACGGCGGCATTTGCGGCCCTTGCGGGCAATTCGGCATTCTTCACGGGATCGGCCTCTTCCGTCAGCGGCACATTCACCGGCGACGGCGAGGATGCCGTTTCCGTCACGGCGTCCGCTTCCCTGATTCAGCGCCTGGATTTCAGCTCCGTGTCAACGGGCGATTACGTCTTTGATCTTGATTCTGCCGTCAAGCCTGGCGAAGTGCTGATATTCGTGCCGTCCGTGAAAATCGGAACGCATGACGCATCTAATCAGGCCGACAAAATCAGCTTTGACATTGATCAACCGTCAATATACTTTGCATGAATTGCCGTGCGCCGCGCCGCCACACGACGCACGGAAGGCCCGTGGCACGTCGAACGCCACATTGACGCGCAAGCTTCATGGCGCGGAGACAGGCCGAAACATGGAGCATGGCCCGCGAAGATTCGCGGGCCTTTATTCGTCAAGCGCCCTTCTCACAATCCATGCGCGGCATCGAACTTGCGCACGGCGTCAACGGCCTTGCGCGTGGCCTCATTTGCCTTGTGTACTTCATCCGTTCGCCTATCAATTTCCGCTTGCAGGGCATCGGCAGCGCCGTTTAATTCTTTCATTGCAGATTCCAAGGCCGGAATCTGCTTCACGTCTGCCGGTTGAGCAAGAAGCTTGTTCGCCATTTCGACATCAACTTTGAGCTTCAACATGCCGCTTGCATCTTCGCCCTTCAACTGGATCAATTCTATTGAGCAATCACGCGCCTTTGTGAGCGATTCGCGCAAGGCGGCAACTTGCGCATTCTGCTTTGCGATTTCCTCTTTGCTGGGGCCGCAACCGGCCACGAAGAGCGCGCCCGCGAACGTGGCGCAGATGATGGATTTTGCGAACATGTCTATTACTCCTTTTGGGTTTTTGGACATGATACCATCTTGCCGCGTGGAAGTCACGCCGGAATCATCGGAAAAACTTTTTTTATTTTTTTTCATTTTTGCCCTTGCGCTTTCGCCCGTGCTTTGATACAATGCTCGCCGAACGGAAACCAGATACCATGATGACGGCATCGGAATATTCTTACATGACAGACGCCCGCAAGCGTGAATACGCGCTTGCCGTGGACGCCATGGAGAATCTATGCCGTGATTCGATCTCCCTTCTACATCGTATGCAGACGGCGCTCTTCAATGGCGACAATGGCCGCGCGGAATATGAGCGTTATGAAATTGCACTGATGATGAAGCGCAATGAGATCTTCGCGCGGCAGTTCGAGTATCAGATGGCCGGGATCAACATTCAGATTTCAACCGATGACCGCGGCACGCCTATACGTGTGCGCCGTCCTGGCGGATTCGTCTCTCTTGAAATGCTGGCCGCAAAGGCGGCGGCACAGATGGCACGCGCGGAAGAAGCGCAAGAGACGATTCCAGAAGACGGCAATACTGCCCTTCCAACACGCAAGCGCGCCGCCGCACGAATGAGGCATTGACAACATGAACATGGACAAACGCGCACAAGAGATCAATAAGTTTTACGGCGTGGACAAGGGCGCATCCCCTTCTCCTACTGAAATTGCACGCAATGCCGCTAATGCACGGTGGAAGGATCGTGGCGGCCCTTCTACCACTATCCGCGTGTCCGTTGGCGTTGCCGAACGCCTGACGGCAGAAATCCCGCAGCCGGAAAGACGGCCATTCTGCGACGCCGCAATCACGGAAGCGCTGGACAAGCGCCCTTCCACGTCATCCGCTTCACAAGCTGACACGCCGCAATGACACAATGCCTAATACACGTTATGTAAACTAGGATATCCACCAAAATCAATCCACCATCAAGAGGATAAAAGAATGCCCAATCTACCACATGCAACTAAGCAGATGAATCAATGCCCTTCCCCGGCCTATAACTCCCTTCATAAGCGCCTCCCAACAAGGCCAATGGTTCGCCGGGTATCCCCACGGCATCCGCGCGCAGACATCATCTTTGCCGCCATTGGAATCAGCTTCTGCGCAATGTTCGCCATCTACATAGCTGTTCACATGCTGATAGGCGCGCTGGAAGTTTTCGCAACTGAAAGCGGCGTGTCATGTGAAGATAAGAATGTTTGCGTGCGACTGGATGAAAGCAGCGGACATTGGAACGCGAACGCGCGCGCAATTTTTTTTTCAAAAGAGGATTGACAGGGCAATGAGATCAATCCTTTTCAATCCCGCAGATTCATTTCTGCTGATTTTGGCCCCGTCATCCCGCATGATTTCGCCAAAAGTTATCAACAATACCCCCCCCGTCAAGGTACTGTGAAAGTGACCCCAAAGGACAC
>Ga0310697_10001078_pt1 | contig 33321 bp, 26 predicted proteins | sample 172DNAGHGlowgp2_FD_203883 | JGI IMG/M metagenome (GOLD analysis project Ga0310697, IMG submission 203883) | Sheep rumen microbial communities from Palmerston North, Manawatu-Wanganui, New Zealand - 1728 DNA GHGlow gp2 (v2) (version 2) | ecosystem: Host-associated > Mammals > Digestive system >... | reverse complement strand
TGCCGTGGAACGCACACAGGCCATCAAGGAGTTATTTGTCGACGTGCTGCCCACTAAGTATTTCTATGAGTTCATGGAGCAGAAGATGGGCAAGTGGGGCGGTGCCACCAAGTTTCCGCGTGTGCTCAAAGGTAAGCGTTTGGAGATGTGGGAAGAATATGTTAAAGGATTGAAATCATAAAGCCATGGAAAACTCTCCCGTCATTTTTGATAGAATGCCTGAATTCAGCCGTATTGGCTCGTTCAGCTTCTTGTTTTGGGCCATCTTGATAGGGATCTTTCTTTCGGCGGTCGTCAACATGGGGCCATCGTTCATCACTTTGGTGCAGACCAGCCTTCATCGTGGTTTCCGCTCGGCGGCCTGGTTTGTCACCGGTGTGATTCTCAACGATGCCATGGTGATAGCCATTTGCATCTTGGCTTCGGTGCAAATCGTGATGAATTCGTCGCGAGAGGCGGCTTTTGCTTGCATTGGGGCAGGCCTTATCTTGTTGTTATTCGGCATCTTCACGTTCCGAAAGAAAGTCCAAGATCAGAAGGCGCGTGACGAATACATTGAACAACGTGCCAATGAAGCGATAAAGAAACAGGACAAGAAACCCGCTTGGTTTGTGTTTCTTGCCAAGGGTTTCGTAATCAATATCTTGAATCCTTTTGTGTGGATTTTCTGGTTCTCTGCCGTGGCTATGGTGGCAGGCAATATGGGTGGCAACAAAGTGAGCACTATCGTGTTTTTCGCCATCATTTTGGGCACCACATGGTTTTTGGAATTGCTGAAAGCCTGGGGTGCCGCCAAGTTGAAGAAGTTCCTCGATGCCGAACGCACTACGATAATGAACCGCATTGCTGGCGTTCTCTTGATGCTCTGCGGTGCTTACTTCATCATCTTTAAAGGAGTCATTAATTTATTGTGAGTGTATCCTGTGGCGTCACGCAATTATTAACTGTTACTTGCTAAATCAAAGGCTGTCCACGGTGCACTCTGCGGCAAAGGTGCCGTGATTTCAAGTTGTTCTTTCGTCACAGGATGTTCAAAGGCGATGCGCCAGGCATGCAGGCTGATGGAGGCGTCGGGGTTGCTGCGCGGATAACCGTATTTTAAGTCACCACGGATAGGGCATCCGATGTGTGCCAGCTGACAACGAATCTGATGGTGTCTTCCTGTAAACAACTCTACCTCAAGTAGATAGAAAGTGTCCGACTTTCCGACCACACGATAGCTCAACCTTGCTAACTTAGCGTCTTTTGTCCCTTCGGGCACCACGAACGACTTGTTCATCTTCTCGTTTTTGACGAGGTAGTCTTCGAGCACATCGGCTTGCTTAGGTGGATGGTTCTTTACGAGTGCCAGATAGGTCTTGCGGAAGTCGCGGTCTTTCACCTTCACCGTCATGCGCGAGAGGGCTTTGCTTGTCTTGGCGAACACCACAGCACCGCTCACAGGGCGGTCGATGCGGTGGACGAGTCCGGCAAACACGTTGCCTGGCTTGTCGTACTTCACCTTGATGTATTCCTTCACGTCGTCGAGCAGGCAGACGTCGCCCGTCTTGTCGCCCTGTACGATTTCAGAGGGGAGCTTGTTCACCACGATGAGGTGGTTGTCTTCGTAGAGGATTCTATCAGCTATCGTATTCATTGGTCTCAATAATAACTCCACTTCCGATGACATAAGGATCTGTCTCATGATACACCACGCCAAACTGCCCAGGCGCCACGCCCGAGATGGCCTCTTCCGAGACGATGTCGGCGCCACGCTTCGTGAGGCGAATCGTGCCGTAGGTAAACTCCGGCTGATGACGAATCTTGAAGCGGATGCGTTGTCCGTCGACGAACTGCAAGGCGGGGTTCATCGGCTGCAAGTCGCCCAAGGGGACGATGTTGGTGTATTGCGCCACGGGGTCGTAGCCCTGCGACACGTAGACGATGTTGTTCGGGATGTCTTTCTTCACCACAAACCACGGCCCGCCGCTGAGTCCGAGACCCTTGCGCTGACCGATGGTATGGAACCAGAAGCCCTTGTGACGGCCCAGTTTCTTGCCTGTCTCCAACTCCACGATGTCGCCAGGCATCTCGCCGAGATATTCACGAATGTAGTCGTTGTAGTTGATCTTACCCAAGAAGCAGATGCCTTGGCTGTCGTGGCGTTCGGCGCTCGGCAGCTTGTATTGGGCGGCCAGACGACGCACCTCGGGCTTCGGGATGTCGCCGATGGGGAAGATGACCTTGCTCAGTTGGGCGTAGGTGATGCGTCCCAAGAAGTAGGTCTGGTCCTTGAAGGTGTCGGCAGCGGTGCCGAGCCAGAAGATGCCGTTCTCGTCTTCCCACGAGCGGGCGTAATGTCCCGTGGCGATCTTATCGAAGTTGTGGCCTTCTTTTTCTTCGAAAGCGCCGAGCTTAATCCAGCGGTTGCACATCACGTCGGGGTTGGGCGTGAGGCCCTTGCGCACCATCTCCATGGTGTATTTACCCACGGTCTCGAAATACTCGTGCTGCAGGTCGACGATGTCGAACTTACAGCCGTATTTCTTGGCGATATAGGTCGTGATTTCGATGTCTTCCTCCGATGGGCAGCTTGACAGGTCTTCCTTGCCTTCCATACCGATTTTGATATAGAAGATATGCGGGTCGTAGCCCTGCTCCTTAAGCAGCGGCACCACCACGGAGCTGTCGACGCCCCCCGATACCAGTGCGGCAATGTTCATCGCTATGGTTTTTAACCGACGCTACATCCCGGCGCCACCAAGTCGCTCGGCGTGAGCAACACGAGGCGGCCGTCCTTGTCCTCGGCGGAGAGGATCATGCCCTCGCTGACGACGCCCTTGAGCTTGCGCGGCTCGAAGTTGGCGACGAAGCACACCTGCTTGCCAACGAGTTTCTCAGGCTCGGTGTAATACTTGGCGATGCCGCTCACGATGGTGCGTTTCTGCATGCCGTCGTCGATGAGGAACTGCAAGAGTTTGTCGGCCTTCGGCACCTTCTGGCACTCGAGGATGGTACCCACGCGGACGTCCACCTTCATATAGTCGTCGAAGCTCACCACAGGCTTCACGTCGGCTGGCTTCCAGGCGTTGAGTTGGTTGGCCTTCTTAATCTCGTCCAAACGCTTCAGTTGGGCCTCAACCACGCTGTCTTCCACCTTCTCAAACAGCAGTTCGGGCTGGTTGATGACATGACCCTCGGGCAGCAAGACGGTGCTTTCGGCATCGTTCCACCCGTTGACGTTCAGACCAATCATCTGCTGGAGTTTCTTCGCGCTGAAAGGCAGGAAAGGCTCGCTGAGGATGGCCAAGTGCGCCACAATCTGCAGGCTCAGTGCCATCACGGTCTTCACGCGCTCGGGGTCGGTCTTGATTTGCTTCCAAGGCTCGTTGTCGGTGAGGTATTTGTTGCCCAAACGAGCCAAATTCATCAATTCTGCAAGGCCTTCGCGGAACTTGTAGTTCTCGATGAGGTGACCGATTTTCTTCGGGTAGGCATTCATTTCGGCGATGACAGCTTGGTCGGTCTCGTTGAGATTCCCCAAGGCGGGCACGGCACCTTCATAATATTTGTGCGTCAAGACCAACGTGCGGTTGACGAAGTTGCCGAAGATGGCCAACAGCTCGTTGTTGTTGCGGTCTTGGTAGTCTTTCCAAGTGAAGTTGTTGTCCTTGGTCTCAGGCGCATTGGCAGTCAACACATAGCGCAAAACGTCTTGTTTTCCAGGAAACTCTTGCAGGTATTCATGCAGCCAGATGGCCCAATTGCGCGAGGTCGAGATCTTGTCGTTTTCGAGGTTGAGGAACTCGTTGGCGGGCACGTTGTCGGGGACGATGTAACCACCGTAGGCCTTCAACATACAGGGGAAGATGATGCAGTGGAACACGATGTTGTCTTTGCCGATAAAATGCACGAGCTTGGTCTCGGGGTCTTTCCACCACTTCTCCCAGTCTTCGCCACGTTGCGCGCAAATCTCCTTGGTATTGCTGATGTAGCCAATGGGCGCATCAAACCAAACGTAGAGCACCTTGCCATCGGCACCGTCGAGCGGGACGGGCACACCCCAATCGAGGTCGCGGGTGACGGCACGGGGCTGCAAGCCTCCGTCGAGCCAGCTCTTTACTTGGCCGTAGACGTTGCTCTTCCACTCTTTGTGGCCTTCGAGAATCCATTCACGGAGCCAGCCCTCATATTGGTCCAGAGGCAGGTACCAGTGCTTGGTCGGCTTCTTCACCAAGGCCGCGCCGCTGAGTTGCGAGTGCGGGTTGATGAGTTCGTCGGGGCTCAAGGAAGAGCCGCATTTCTCGCATTGGTCGCCATAGGCACCCTCGGCGCCACATTTCGGGCAGGTGCCGACGATGTATCTGTCGCTCAAGAACTTCTGCCGCTCAGGGTCGAAATATTGTTCCGTCTCCTTCTCGATGAACTTGCCGTCGTCATAGAGTTTCTTGAAGAACTCTTGCGCCGTCTCGCGATGGATCTTCGAAGAGGTGCGCGAGTAGATGTCGTAGCTGATGCCCAACTCCTCGAACGACTTCTTGATGATGCCATGGTAGCGGTCGACGATATCCTGCGGGGTAACGCCTTCCTTCTCAGCCTTGATGGTAATCGGCACGCCATGCTCGTCGGAACCACCGACAAACAGGACTTCTTCGCCGCACATTCGCAGGTAGCGGACGTAGGTGTCGGCAGGGATGTAGACGCCGGCAAGGTGACCGATGTGGACGGGGCCGTTGGCATAAGGCAAGGCCGTGGTTACTGTGTAACGCTTGAAGTGTTTGTTCGTTGATTCCATAATTAAAGAAGAATTACAATTGTATTAGACTTAATCGTTTGGACGTGGGACGTAGGACTTAGGACAGGGGACGAACAAGTCTCATGTCTTGCGTCCTAAGTCTCGCGTCTATTAAAAACGGGTGCAAAAATACGGAATAATGTTGAAATGCCGTATCTTTGCCGCACGAAAACAATAAAAAGGATTGACTAAAAAGTTTAAGACCCCGTCTGATATCGCATATATGACAATAGTCTCTTATCCCATCTGAATACAAAAAAAGAGGATGACCTCTTGGGTCACCCTCCATTAAAACTAATATTAAATAATCGGTTAACGATTTTCCTCTACCTCATTTATCTTCGTTATCTTTTTTGAGGTTCAGGAAAAGGAACTGGATCATAAGCAACATTCGTGATTTCAATGTTGTATTGATAAGTCTTACCTTCTTTCTCAGGACCTCCTTCAATTACTCCTCTTCTGCTACTAGTCAATTCTATTGATCTTCTTGCTGCGGGGATATTGGTAAAATCATCATCGCACAACTCTAATGTTTTTTTGCTTCTGATAGGATAACTGGATTGTTCATACCAGGAGATAACAACCGTAACACGGATGTGTGCTTTAGTGATTGTCAAATCGGAATTATTAGTGATTTTCAAGCGTCCCTGTTTTGAAGAATCGTGACTGCGGTCGTTGAAATATTCAACATTCAACGAACCCGATGGAACAGGATAACTACTTGCCGCATTTTGCGCGCTTGCAGTAACTCCAAAATAGATTAATGCGATTAAAATTAGTATCTTTTTCATAACGGGAATGTGTTTTTAATCTGATTAAATCTCAACGCCAGCATGCTGGCGTTGAGCTGATTTATTATTCTGCGGAATTGTCTATCGGCAACACAGCCTCTTCGTAATCGATAGAGGGGTTGGCTTGATCATTATTATTGTACAATTTCCAGTCACTGTCGTTATGGTGCCCATATCCGGAAGTTCCATAATCCTTTTCGCAGGAAGTAAAGATGAACGGAAGAGCCATCAGGCTTAACGTAAATACTGCTTTAACTAGTTTTTTCATTTTTTTATTGCCAGTTATATCCCATCGGCACATCGGTTTTTAGGTAAATGTTTTATTGGGTCTTTGATACTATTTTATATTATTTTATTCAGCTTTATATGCTTTGTATTTTACATAGTATTTTTTATAACCATCATGGTTAACACCAGGAGCATTATAAGTTGTATTCCCACATTTCCAAACATAAGTTTCTCTTGCATTTAATGTAAAACTTTTTGTGTCACGAACACTTTCTTCTACTTTTGCTTCGTTATCATAGTATCCTCCATAACTATATGGATAAATCCATAATTCCGCTTCTACCCAAACTGGATAATTATTCTCGTTCTTAAACTCGAAACCATGCATGTCAACTCCACGATCATTGCGATACTCCACAACCCTTGTTTGCACACCTCGAACTTCTTTCAGTTGTGCAAATACATTGGTAGATGCAAAACACATCAAAATGGTTAACAATGCCATTATCTTTTTCATTTTCTTTTACCCTATGTTCGTGCCGGGCGCAACCTCTATTCTATACTATGTTATTGTTTTATCTTTGTTGTTTCCCTTAATCATCATCTCTAGGATCTCTTTTGGCGGGTTCCTTCCCCAACTGCACGGTCACATACTTTTCGTTTCCTGCAGGCACCTCTCCTGGCCAAGCATATACGGTTCTTGAAGCAGATTGTCCACAACGGATGGTTTCTTGGTAATACTCACTCACCCTTTCACCTTTATAAGAAAGGTACCATTCGAAATTGTAGCTGGTTATTTCACCTTGATTGCCTCTGTTGTTATTATAAAGAACAACAGTATAGGAGTTGTTTTGATTGGCGGTTACGTAGCCGACACTAATGCCTTCTTTAGAATTTACAGTAACATATTCTGGTTCAACGAAATTAGGAATCCAATATTGGGCTTTTGCTGTATGGACGCCTATCCCCACGAAAAGCATCATTAAAAGAACTATTTTCCTCATATTTAATTCTATTTTACTATGTACGCCTTATGTTTGAATTATTTTACACTGCAAAAATACAAGCATCTCGCATTAGGCCAATACATTTACCAGTCATTATTACAGACGGTTTTTGTCAATACTACAGACGGTTTCGACTTATCAATTCTTCAAGAAACCAAGCCACCCGCTTCGCGTCGTCATCACATAATTCATCAATGTTTATGTCAAGATGGATTTCTCGAGGACAAAGCGACGATTTCATCCCCCTTTGGAGTTGAATATCATCTAAAAAATTATGTTCCAGCGCATCGCAAATGTCTAATAGTTGCTCCATGTCAATACTTGGTCGTTCAAAGATGAAATACACGTTGGAGCGTGCGGTATGAATGCGACGTGCGAACTCAGCCACACTCATTCCACTCTCATCGAAAACGGCTTTGACAAGTTGCCCGATATGAAGGTTTTGTTTAGCCATGTCTCTGCGTATTAGACATAGAAAAAGCGTGGAAAATATTTCTTGCCAGGTACTTCGGGTTTCCACTCCCACTCATCTAACAAGCTTTCCACGCCGTATAAATACGGCAAATCGGAAACTTTTTCTTGATGAGTTGCCCTCATAAAGAGGGCTGGTAGTGGAAATAAACGAAGTACCAAGAATCAGCCTCAAATCGCTGTTTATCCTATGTCAACATGTTGCTTTGCTTACATAATATGGTGTTTTATTGGATGCAAAGATATGGATTTTGTTCTTACAAAAAACAATTGTTTTCAAAACATTATTGGAATCCTTTTGTATAAGGATATTCTTTGTACTTTTGCCATCATATTCATTTATTTAATGTAGATAGAAATCAAAATTAAAACTCGAATAATGAAAATAAAACTGAGCTCTAAATTTATTGTGGTCGCTTTATTGATGGCAACACAAACCTTTGCGCAAACCACTGAAGAAAATGTCACGCCTCAGATTGTGCACAAGAGCAAGGTGCCGATCTGGCTCAATATGGGCGTTGGCTTAGATGTGGCCGACTGTTACGACAACGGCACCGCCCCGTTCCGCTACCTCGGCGTGGGCGCCGACCTCAACCTGGGCGCCACCGTCGAATGGCGAAGCTGCCACGTGCAGGTCGAGTCACGGCTGTTCGGCAACATGCTCACGTCGTTCGACGGCTACGCCTTGGACCTCGACAGCCGCGCCGAGTTCCTCTACCGCTTCCACGACAGCAAACGCAACCGCTTCCACCTGTGGGCCGGCGGCGGCATCCAGACCTTCTACGACATCAAGGAAAATGCCTCGATGATGAACGCCGCCATGGGTGCCTCAATCTACGAGAACCTCTGCGCCGAAGGTATGGCACAATACGACTTCGCCTATATCAAAGGCGGGTCGCACAACCTGCTCACAGCCTACGGCAAACTGAGCCTGCCTCTTGCTGGACTGGTCAGCAGGCCAGGCTACGCCTATATGGACAACTATACGGGCGACATCAACTTGGCCAACACCGTGCTCAGCGACTACGAGACCTTCGGGATGTTCTTCCCTGGCGTCAGCACCGACATCGGACTGTACCTCAACCTGTTGAACGGCAACCGCATCGGCTTCAACTACCGTTGGGACTACCTCACGACCAGGAACACGGGCGCCTACCGCTTCGACAATGCATTGCATACGTTTAATCTTAATCTCATGTTTAATATCAATTGACGTGGGACGCGGGACTGCGAGACGCGGGACTGCAAACACCATAGGAATTACAAAACATAATAATGACCATCATGAAAAAACTACATATTTTATTATTTGGCCTTTTGGCCCTTTGTTTTGCCTCATGCGAGCGCGCCTTCATGGAATCCGATGCGAGCGATGACCCCGTCAGTGTGTTCGACTATCTCTGGGACAAAGTCGATCAGCAATACGCCTTCTTCGATGTGAAAGGCATCGACTGGGATTCGGTGCGCGAGGTATACCGTCCCATGGTCTACGAAGACATGGATAACGACAGTCTCTTCCGCGTGTGCGCTGCCATGCTCAACACCTTGCAGGACGGCCACACCAACCTCATCTCCAGCTTTGACCTATCGCATTATGATTCTGTTTATTATAAGATGTATGCTGAGAAAAACATTGACGAAGACTTAGTTCTCTTGAACTATTTAACCATCAATTTCCACACTACAGGGAGCTTTACCCACAATGCCATACGTAATGGTAAGGTGGCATATATCCGCTATGTTTCATTCAGCAACGACATCAGCGAGACCAGCTTGAAGCATATAACGAAATGTTATAATAACTGCCAAGGTATGATTCTTGACTTACGTCAAAACGGAGGAGGTTCTAAAAACAATATTGCCTCATTGCTCAGCATCTTCGACAACCACAAACAGCCGCTGTATCTCACGCAGATCAAGTCGGGACCTGGGCACAACGATTTCACCGAACTTGAGGCTGTTTATGCCACCGACACCTGCATCTTAGAAACGCCCTACACCAAGCCCGTGGCCGTGCTCATTGACCGTGGCTCATATAGCGCCACCTCGTTCTTCTCGATTTGCACGATGGCCTACCCCAACATCCGTTTGTTTGGTGACTACAGCGGTGGCGGACTCGGCCTGCCCAACGGTGGCGCCTTGCCCAATGGCTGGACCTATCGCTTCAGCATCACCCGCACCATCGCCCTCGATGGCGGCAACTACGAGAACGGCGTGCCGCCTGCGGAGCGCGTCATCCTTGACCCCGCCTGCACCGCCCAAGGCATCGACAACGTGATTGAAGCCGCGGCAGATTGGATTATGCAATAAAACGGAAATTGCATCGTTAAAACATCGATAAATCAAATCGAGATGAAAAGTGCTTTTTTCAGCCGATGGATGATTTTCATCGGTTTGGCGCTAGCTTGTTTGCCTGGATTTGCACAAAAGCGAACCATCAGCGGTTATGTGATGGATGCTGCCAGCAAGGAGACCCTCATCGGAGCGACCGTCTTTGACAGAAACTCGGGGAAGGGGTGCGCAACAAACAATTATGGCTTTTATACCCTTACCCTCGACCAAGGAGGTGTGGACCTGCAAGTGTCGTATGTAGGCTACACCCAACAAAACAAGGTCATAGACCTAAAGGAAAACCTAAGTATCAACTTTTTGTTGGAGACCAACACGACCTTGGATGAAGTGGTGGTGGAAGCCACTCGTGCCACGGTGAGCGCCCGCAGCCCGCAGATGAGCGTGGTGGAATTGCCTGTGCAGCAAATCAAAAGTATCCCGACCTTGTTTGGCGAGGCTGACGTGCTGAAAGCCATCCAGTTGCTGCCAGGCGTACAGAACGGCTCGGAAGGCTCGGCAGGCATGTACGTGCGCGGCGGCGGTCCTGACGAGAACCTACTGCTCCTTGATGGCGTACCCGTCTACAACGTCAACCATGCGCTTGGGTTCTTCTCAGTTTTTAACCCCGATGCCTTGAAGAATGTCACCTTATACAAAGGTAGCTTCCCTGCACATTTCGGAGGACGCCTCTCGTCGGTGGTCGACATCCGCATGAAAGAAGGCGACATGCAGCAATACCATGGCAATGTTAGCATTGGCGCCATTTCATCGAAGATCAACCTCGAAGGTCCCATAGTGAAAGATAAGCTCTCGTTCAACCTCTCTTTCCGTCGCACCTACAGCGATTTGTTGATGAAACCTGCCCTATGGATTGCTAAACGCCAAGATCCTAATATGAACAAACTTAAGGCAGGCTACAACTTTTACGACCTCAATGCCAAGCTCAACTGGAAGATCTCCGACAAAGACCGTCTTTATCTGAGCTTCTATTCGGGCGACGACGCCATCTATTTCGGTGTGAAATACAGGGATTATGCCTACGACAATGTCCAATACACCGACAATATGGGCCTCAACTGGAAATGGGGCAACAAGGTGAGCGCTTTACGCTGGAACCATGTCATTTCGCAGCGACTCTTCATGGATGCCTCGGTCAACTACACGCAATACCGCCACAACCTTGGCATGGAAATCAAAGAGGAAGCAAACTATCAGGATTACAATGCTATTGTCTCCAACGAGTACAACATGGCCTACAAGTCGGGCATCAACGACCTGACCGCCAAAGTCGACTTCGACTACACACCCTTGCCAAACCATGAGATCCGCTTTGGCGGCAACTACACCTACCACCAATTTCGTCCCGAGGTGCAGTCGTTGAAAATCACTGACGGCGACTTCGCTGTCGACACCGTTGTCGGCTCATCCAATGTCTTTGCCCACGAGACAGCACTCTATGCCGAGGACAACATGACCTTGGGCGACATCTTCCGTGTGAATGCGGGCTTGCACTACTCCACCTTCACCGTCGAGGGCAAGACCTACCAGAGCGTGCAACCCCGTCTCAGCACCAGCGTGATGCTGGCCTCCAACCTCTCGCTTAAGGCGGGTTATGCCTACATGACGCAATATGTCCACCTGCTCTCCAACAGTAGCCTGAGCCTGCCCACCGACCTCTGGGTTCCGGTGACGAAAAACATTGTCCCGATGAATGCCCATCAAGTGTCGTTGGGTGCCTTCTATGAGCTGCCGCAACTCTTCGACATCTCGCTCGAAGGCTATTATAAGACCATGGACAACCTCATGGAATACAAAGACGGTGCCTCGTTTTTCGGCTCGTCGGAGACTTGGGAAAACAAGGTCTGTTTGGGTAAAGGCTGGTCATACGGTGTGGAGTTCCTCGTGCAACGTAGCTTCGGCAAGACCACGGGCTGGGTAGGCTACACCTGGGCACACGCCAAGCGACAGTTCGACCGCGAAGGCATGACCATCAACGAAGGCAAGGTGTTCCCTGCCAAATACGATCGTCGCCACGACCTCAGCATCACCGTGCAGCATAAGTTCAGTGACCGCTTCGATCTGAGTGGCACTTGGGTCTTCAGCAGCGGCAATTGCGGCACCCTTGGCACTCAGATTTACGAAGGCTTACCTGACTGGGATTACATCCCTTACATCCAAGCCCTCGAACGCAATAACTTCCGCATGGGCAATTATCACCGCCTCGATGTGAGCATGAACTTCCACAAACAGAAGAAACACGGCATTCGCACCTGGAACCTCAGCGTCTACAATGCCTACAACCACAACAATCCGTTCTTGGTATATACAAGTTACGGCTTCGATGAAAACACGGGACAAGAGAAGAAAGTCCTGATGCAGGCCAGCCTGTTCCCGATTATTCCTTCGGTTAGTTATAGCTTTAAATTCTAAAACAATGATACAAAAACACAACTGGGATTATCAACCATTACGCCTTTCACCTTCATGGCGGACAAGGATCCGCCATCTCCTACATGCGAAGGAATCCCTATCGCTCAGGAGATTGCGGGTCAAGCCCGCAATGAGGGTTAACGGCTGGATTATCGCAATAACGTCCTGTTTACTCCTGTCCTCCTGCGAGAAGCAAATCGAATTCAATGGCGAGCAGACCGACCCTAAGCTGGTCGTCAACAGCATCGTGGGAACCGACGAACCCGTAAAAGCTTATATCAGCAAGAGCTACTTCTTCTTGGACTATGACGAAAATACACAGGCTCCCGACGACCTCATGGCTTCGCTTTATGTCAACGGCAACTATATTGGCGAGTTGACCCCTTCTGCCGACACCATTTGGCACAATTACGAAATGAATGACTATAGGCTCATTCCCTACCTTTTCAACGACTATCGCCCGCAAGAGGGCGACATTGTCCAGATCAAGGCCTCGGCCAATGGCTACGATGACGTGGAAGGCACGACCAGCGCCTTGCCTAAATTTGTGGATTGCCCAATGGAGATGGAAGTGACGGAATGGCATGCAAGCCATCCGTATCACTATAATGACGAAATCCAAGACTACGTGCCCGACACCACTATTTTGGAAATAAATGGATATATGGACCTGACCTTCACCGTCACCGACCCCAACCCAGGAAAGACCGACTATTTCAGGCTCATCAAGAGCAGGAGCAGTGACATGTCGATGGGGCCAAACAGGCCTTGGTGTTATATCAGTTTTGACTATGATGATCCCATCTTTGAACCTGTAATGACAGAAAATGATTTCATCGATGCCAGCGACCTTGATACGCGCCCCGAAGGTGTGTTCACCGACAAGCTCTTCGATGGTGGTTCCTATCGCATAAAAGTGCATCTTTACTTTAGTTGTAGGTTGCCAGAAGATTTCGACCCCGACTTTTATAAAGTGTCTTTCATGGTGGAACACCTCTCGAAGGAATACTACAACTACCTGAACACCTGCAACCAAGGTGATGATTATTTACAAATCTTGTCCGAGCCTATCCATACCTATTCCAATGTCACCAACGGCTATGGCATCGTGGGCGGTAGGGCTGTCGACATCATTGAGCTTGCCTTGCCATTGTCGGAATAAAAACATGTAGGGCTGTCGTATCACGGCAGCCGCTGGTTCAATCGCCAGCGGCTGCCACAATGTGACAGCCCTACAAGGATTCACAAAAATCAAATCATTTCACCGCTGCAGCCCATTTTTCGATGTCGGCCTTGTCGATGCTGTTAAGCAACTTGCCTTCGCCAAATTTGTAGTTCGGATAGGCGGTTTGCAGGTCTTCGCAAGCCTTCTTGATGTTGCTACCGCCCGAAGTGGCGAAAGGAACGATGGTCTTGCCCGTGAAGTTGTTGGCCTCGATGAAGGTGTTGATGATGGTCGGGGCGGTGTACCACCAGATAGGGAAGCCCACGTAGACCACGTCGTAGTTGGCGAGATCGACCTTACCGCCGTCCTTCAGGGCAGGGCGCGAAGTCTTGTCGGCCATCTCCACGCTCGAGCGCGACTGCTTGTTTTGCCAGTCGAGGTCAGCCTCGGTGTAGAGGGTCTCAGGGGTGATTTCGAAGAGGTCGGCACCGATGATGTCGGCCACTTGCTTTGCGGCGTTGCGGGTCACGCCCGAAGCCGAGAAATACGTCACTAATGCTTTCATAGTGTTTTCGTTTTGAGTTTGTTCTTGTTCAACGGGCGCTGTTTCGGTCGCCGAGCCTGTCGAAGCGCCGTTCTGTTCTTTGTTTTCATTGTTTTGAGCGTTGCCGCAACCCATGAGGGCAGCGAGCACCATGATGATTGCAAATTTCTTCATTATTGAAACTTTTAAAAATTAAGGGCACAAAAATACATTTTTTTCTACTTTTGCAGACCATATAACGTATAGAAAGATTTCAACAAAGTCAAATTAACGTTTATACAAACAACAACTAAACAACAACAAAATGGATTTAAGCAACATCTTAGGCGCACTGACGGGCAATGATGCCGCCAGCGCCATCGCACAAAACCTCAAACTCGACACGAACCAAGTGTCGTCAGTCATCACTGCTGCCCTGCCTTCGCTGCTTGGCGCGATGCAGAAGAACGCTTCTACTGAGGCGGGGGCCGCTTCATTGGCTCAAGCCATGGGCAACCATGCCGGCAATGCGGGCAACATCCTCAACAACCTGAAGGCCACCGACCTCACCGATGGAAACAAGATCTTGGGCCACATCTTTGGTGGCAACCTGAGCAACGTGTTGGGTGGCATCTCCAAGTCGACGGGCGTAGCCTCCAATGCCGTAGGCAGCATCCTTGCTTCCATTGCCCCGAGTCTGCTGGCCATCCTTGGCAAGCAAAACGGCAATTCTGGCGCTGCTGGCTTAGGCAGCCTTCTCGGTGGACTGCTTGGCGGCGGCCAACAGTCGCAAGGCGGCCTCGGCAGCATCCTGGGCGGCCTTGGGAGCATCCTCGGTAAGTAAGTATAATTCCCTTTAAAAAGCATCTCTTTCATTGCAGAATAGCAGTGGAAGATTCAACGAAAACCAAATCATCATGAAAGAGTTTTTCTCACCTTACAAAAAAACAGCATTTGTCGTCTTATCCCTCCTGGCGTTCAGCATTATGGGAATGACACCACTGAAGGCACAGTCTTATATCATCATTGAGGATTTGTATTATCAAATCAATGGCGACGGGGTTTCTGCAACATTAATAGGCCCTGTTGCCGGCACGGAAATCCAAGGTGAATTAAACATTCCGTCAAGCATTAATTACAATGAAAAAGACTACACTGTAACTGTAATCGGGAAAAACTCTTTCATTTCGTGTGACAGACTAACAGGCCATTTGGCCATACCCAATACGATTATCTCCATTGGCGAAAACGCCTTCTTGGGTTGCAGCGGATTGACCTCTTTGGATCTCGGCACCTCACTAGACACCATCGGACCAGCAGCCTTCTATGGTTGTAAGGGTTTCACTGGTTCACTGACGCTTCCCAATTCCGTGAGGTATATCTATTATGCGGCATTCTATGGCTGCAATAGCTTCACCGGGTCACTGACTATCGGCAACTCTTTGGCGCGCATTGAGGATGCCGCGTTCTACAAATGCTCCGGATTTTCCAGTTTGACCATCGGCAGTGCCGTGACCTCCATCGGCACTTCTACTTTTTGGGGTTGCACGGGTTTAGCCGGTTCGTTGACCATCCCCAATACCGTGAGAAACATTGGGCCCAATGCTTTCCACAATTGCAGCGGGTTGACAACATTAACATTAGGGAATGCATTGGACACCATTGGTGGAGCAGCCTTCATCAATTGCAGTGGGTTGACCGAAGTCGTTTCATTTGCTACAGAACCGCCAGCGTTTTCGTTTGAGGAGGTGTTTGAGGGTGTCAATTGCACCACGCTCATTGTTCCATGCGGTTGCGTTTCTGCATACGAAGAGTCGGAATGGCATGATTATTTTGCCACAATCGTTGACGATTGCAGCAAAGTGCCGGAATTTGATGAACAGATGGCCTCTGCTTATCCCAATCCGACCAATGGAACACTTTGTATTGAAGCCGAAAACATCGAAGCCATCGGCATCTTTAACCTGTTGGGTGAAAAAATCTACGAAGCTTCAACAACGGGCAACCGTTTTGAATACGATTTCGGTCCACAAGGAACTGGAGTTTATATCGTCAGAATCCAAACCGACAATGGAACTGCGACAAAGCGTGTCGTGGTAAAAGACAAATAAAAAAGGCGGCTTGGCCGCCTTTTTTCATTCTACAAGGGTCATCTCGTCAATCAAGTGGCCGGCGCCGGCAAACTTGTCGATGATGAAGAGCACATAGCGAATGTCGACCGAGATGTTGCGGCAGATGTCGGGGTCGTAGATGAGGTCGCTCATGGTGCCTTCCCAGCAGCGGTCGAAGTTGAGGCCGAGCAACTGACCGTCAGCGTTCAGGATGGGGCTGCCCGAGTTGCCGCCCGTGGTGTGCACACTGGCAGTGAAGGCGACATGCATGGTGCCGTCCTTGTCGGCATAACGGCCATAATCCTTTTTATTATACAATTCCTTCAGGCGCGGTTCCACCACATAGTCGTAGATGTCGGGGTTCTCCTTTTCCATGATGCCCTCAAGCGTGGTGAAGTGGCGGAACGTCTTGCCGTCTTGCGGCTTGAAGCCTTCCACCTTGCCATAGGTGACGCGCAGGGTAAAGTTGGCATCAGGGAAGAGCCGCTTCTCGGGCTGCATCTCCATCTGGCCTTTCATGTAGATGCGGCGCAGGCGGTCGTTGTCCTTGGTGATGCTTGAGATGTTGTCGTACACCTTATCGCGATAGAAACCGATAAGGCTCTGGTAGACCTTCATGGCAGGGTCGTTGGCCAATTTCTTGGCATCCTTGACCTTGAAACCATCAAGTAAGGCCATCACCTTGGCTTCGTCGGTAAACATCGTCTTGTCAAAGAGCTTGTCCACATATTCGTCCACATCTTTTATTTCGTTGAGGAAAGACGGGCGGAAATCGGCAGGCTGGGCCTTCAGGTATTCCTTGAGCAACATCTTGGCCACATCGCGGTCGATGGGCTCGTAATAATCCTTGTAGAAACTCGGGATAGCAGTCTTTAGGTTGGCCACCATCTGATCGATTTTATCCTGCGGCGTGTCTTTGGCAACCTCCGAGAGTCGGGCAAAGCGACCTGCAAAGCTGACCAGTTCAATGCGCAGTCCAGCCTCGGAGAGATAGGTGTAAGCCAATTGATAAGGCTCCAAATCCTTATAGTTTTTCTTGAAGTCTTTCAGCAGGTCGAGGTACATGTAACGGTTGCGCGCACCCAAAACCCATTCCTGGAAATCCTTCTCAAAAGCTTCTTTCTTCTCCACGCCGTGGAAATGGTTGATACCTTCTGTGACACCCATCCATTTCTTCCAACCGTTGCCGATGCTAGCGTGTTTGGAGGCATATTGGATGCGCACCTTGGGGTCTTGCTCCTGATATTGGTTGTAGATGTCGAGCACCTTACCACGCAGGTCGACGGTGATGGGGTCGATGAGGTTGGCCTCTTGGTCGACGGCCACGGCGGGCAGGTATTCGTTGGTGCGGGCAGGATAACCGAACACGAAGGCAAAGTCGCCTTCCTCTGCACCTTTCAATGAAATATCAAGGTGCTTGGCGGGCTTGTAGGGTACGTTATCCTTGTCGTACACAGCGGGATGACCGTCCTTGTCGGCATAGACGCGGAAGATACTGAAGTCGCCCGTGTGGCGAGGCCATACCCAGTTGTCGGTATCACCACCGAACTTGCCGATGTTGCTTGGCGGGCAGCCCACAAGGCGCACGTCAGTGTAGACCTCGTTGAATAGCATATAGTATTCATTACCCAAGAAGAAGGGCTTGATGCTGACCTTATATGGGGTCTCCTTCTCAATTTGGGCGATGAGTTTCTTCATGTTTTCATTGACTTTGGCTTCACGCTCTTCTTCCTTCATGTCAGGGGTGACACCGAAGAGCACCTTCTCGGTCACGTCGCGCATCTCGCGGAGAAAGATGACGCTGAGACCCGGACAGGGCAGCTCCTCGCCACGGTTCATGGCCCAGAAGCCATTGGTAAGGTAGTCGTGCTCAACGGAGCTGTGTTTTTGGATGTAGTCGTAGCCGCAATGATGGTTGGTGAGCAGCAGGCCTTGGTCGCTAACAATTTCACCAGTGCAGCCGCCGCCGAAGAGCACGATGGCATCTTTCAGGCTACTGTGGTTAATGGAATAAATGTCATCGGCAGTGATTTTCATGCCCATATCCTGCATCTCTTTCTCGTTGTATTGCAGCAGCATGGGAATCCACATGCCTTCGCCAGCCTTGGCGATACCGACGGTCAAGGCAAGGATGAGGGTAAGTAAGATTTTTCTCTTCATTAGTGTTATTTAAGGCTATGGCCTATAACTAATGGCCTATGGCTAACCTAATGGTAGGTCAAGCCATAGGCCATAAGGCTATAAGCCATCAGCGGTTGATTATTCCATTGGTGTCCAGTCTTGGGTGGCGTCGAAGTCGACCTCCTTGCATTGGGTGACGATGGCGGGGCAGTTGCTGACGCGGTAATACGTGTCGCCCTTCTGCTGCACCACGTCGACGTTACGCCAAGGGGTGTCGTAACCGTCGCTATAGACCTGGATGTATTTCACGACGCCTTTCAGAATCTGCGAGCGCTGGTCGGTTTTGGTCGGGTCCTTGCGCAGACGGATGGTGTAGGGTTTGTCGGGGGTGTAGCCATTGGCTGGCGTGGCGCCCTTGAACATGGCCGAAACGATGTAGGGACGGGCATAGCTGTCGTTTTCGCGGAAGAGCTCGTTCAGCCGACGGGTCACTGAACTGAGATTGGTCTCTGTGTTGTTGAGGGCAAGGCATTGCTGGCCGAGGTTCTTGTCGCGACGGTACATTTCCATGGCGACGAGTTGCAGCATGACACAGCCTTCGGGTGTGGTGCCCATTTCGGCTTGCAAGGCCTGAAATTCCTCGAAAGTGGCCGGAATCTTCTCGATGGACAGTTTTTCGGCGAACGTTTTGGAGGCTACATTGTTGGCACCTTCAGTGGCAGCTTCTTTAATCTTTTGGCCGAGGCCACGAATTTGGGCATTGGCGGTGGCGGCGCCAAACACCATCACAACGGCCAAAGCCATTGCTGTGAGGAAGTTTTGTTTCTTCATGTCGTAAATGTTTTAAATTAATACAATGTTGATATTGAAATTCGCAGGTTTTACTCTGCAAAAGTAATGCCTTTTTTGAAAAATCCAATGAAAAAACGTGATTTTTAGTCTTTTTGGTCCCAAAAATAAAAGAAACTCACCACACGGCAAAACAATTCACGATACCAGGGTTGTTTCAGTTCAAGGTCAACGTCTTGGGTACGACTACGAAATACATGGAGTTTGTAAAAAAAGTTATGCGCCCGCCATTCGTGAACCTGCGACTCGATATCACGCTGATTGACAGCCATTTCGTCAGGAACACCTTCACGAAGCCTACTCAAATATGTCCGCATATCCTCCTTGCTTTTGACCAAACAGGAGTCTAAAATGTGGGTATTGGTGGGCGACACTATGGCATTGATGAGGTCAATCATTCAGAAAGTTTGAAGACATGACGTTGTGAAAGCATGAGAACAAAGGCAAGCACGGCGCCGAGAAAGTCGGAAATAGTCAACGAAGCCCACGCGCCAGTGAGACCGTTGCCTCCCATATTGACGAAAACGGCAGGGACCAGATAAATCATGGGGATGAGGAACAGCACTTGACGGGAGAGGCTTGTGACGATGGCAATCCAAGGCTTATCGATACTCTGGAAGAAGTTGGAGTTGGTGATGGTGAAGCCCACCAAAGGGAACATCACCATCATAAAACGCATGGCAGGGATGCCGATCTGTATCAGCTCTTCTTCTTTTGTGAAGAGACGCAACAAAGCATGAGGCAGTATCAAAGCCAGCACGGCCCCTACCGCGCCAATCAGTATGTTGATTTTTAGCGTCAAGGTATAGGCCTCCTTCAGCCGCAGAGGATGTCCTGCACCATAGTTGTAGCCCGCTATGGGCTGCATACCTTGGCAGAGACCTAAAATAAGCATCACGCTGAGGCTACCGAAGGTATTGGCCAGGCCGTAGGCACCTACAGCCAAGTCACCGCCAAAGCGGATGAGCTGGTTGTTGAGAAAAGCCACCACTGCTGAAGCCGCCACGTTCATCAGAAAAGGACTCATACCGATAAGCAAGATATTACGGAAGATATAGAGTTTTGGCTTCCAGGCATGACGACGGAAGCGGATAAACGAACTCCTTTGCAAGAAATGCCATATAGCGAGAATGGCCGTGCAGGTCATGGAGATGGTGGAAGCCCATGCAGCACCCGCGATGCCCCAGCCCAGGACGATGATGAACAACGCATCCAAAAAGATGTTGAGAATGGCTCCTCCAGCCATAATCCACATCGACTTTTGTGGATAGCCAGTGGCGCGCATCAAACCAGTAAGATTGAACGACAACGTGGTCATAAACATACCGGGGAGTATGATATTCATATACTCGCGGGCATAGGCTATGGTGTCGGCCGAAGCACCGAAAGCCGTCAGGATGCGATCCATAAAGAGATAACCGCCCGTAACGAAAAGAAAACCGAAGACGAAGGTCAGTAGGAGGCTATTGCCCAAAATGTCTTCAGCCCATTTGTAGTCCTTCTTGCCAAGCACAATCGACATGCGCGCTGCCGAGCCCACCCCCACCAGCGAACCGAAAGCATGGATGATGTTCATGATGGGCATGGTAATGGCCAAACCAGCAATGGCAAGCGCACCCACATATTGCCCCAAAAACACCCGGTCGACGATATTATAAATCGAGGCGATGATATGGCTAACGATGCTGGGCAAGGCATATACCCACAGCAACTGGCCGATATTTCGCGTCTCCAACTCTTTTGTCCTGTCTATTTGTTCCATACCAAAACCTCATTTCACACTGATGCGAAATTGAGGGTGCAAAAGTAGTAAAAAAGCGTGTTCCCAATCCAAAAGATTTACGTATTTTTGCAGTTTCTTTTCCGCAGCCCCAAAAACGGCTATCAATAAGCGGTAATAGAGATTTAATATAATGAAAATCAGAATATTGAAAATAATTTGGCTTTTCGTTTTCAGCCTTGCCGCCAACAACTGCTGCGTATCGTCGGACAGCGACAGGATTGCCAATAGGCTGAAAAGCCTTGAGAGCACACTGCCCTTGCCCTACCATGAGCACCTGGACAAAGCAGTGCAAGCCTATTCAGCCAAAGCCCTCCCCGATGCCTTTGTGGTAAGCGAGCCCTTCATCGATTCGGCCTTGTCACAACATGGCATGCCGAAGGAAATGAAATACCTGCCACTGGCATTGACCGGAATGCGCACCGACTATGCCAACAACGACCGCTGTGGCGTATGGGGCTTGCCACCGTTGGTGGCAATGCGTTATGGGCTGGCTGTCGATGACAAGCGTGACGAACGCTTTGCCATACGCACCTCCACCCTAGCCGCCCTTGACTTTCTCAACGATCTGCACCAACAATACGGCGATTGGTGGTATGCCATTTTAGCCTATACCAACAGCCCCAACGCGATGCATCACGCCATTGTACGCAACGGCGAAGACCTCCAACTCTGGGACTTCGACGAAGGCCAGCTGTTACCCAACACCAGTATCATCGCCGACTTAATGGCCTGCGTCTATGCCTACGAAGGCGTTGAACGACCGGCCGTTAAGAACACACGTTTCGCAGAACCCGTCGAAAGACCCAAGAACGTCAAGGCTGCCGACACCACCCGAACTCAAGTCACCGTACCTGCCGAAAAGCAGACCAAACCGACCACCACCTCAGTATCCAAGAATAGCTCTTCAACCAAAGGAACCACAAAATACAAAGTCAAAAAAGGTGACACTTTGAGCCGTATCGCATCAAAACATCATGTCAAAGTCAACGACTTGAAGCGATGGAACAAACTGAAAAACGACAAAATCCGCGAAGGACAAACTCTAATCATCAAGAAATGAAACCCATTCGTATCCTCATATTTATCTTTTCGGTCATCCTCCTTTTGGGAGTCATTTGGTATTTCTTCCCCTCCGAAGGTCTTGCCGTCGGAGGCATGACACTTCGATTTCCCTCCTTTGCCGAAGATTCGGCACCAGCTAAAGAAGAAGTTGATGTCGACGATGTTTTGAATAAAGTAAACAAGAGCTTTGAGATGACGGTCTCCGACAATTTGCTGGACAGCATGCGCTTTTTCCGCGACTACCTGAAGGAGAACCCCAACCGCATCTATCTGCCAAAAGACGACTACACCTACTTCGACCAACTGTTCAAGCAATTGGACCAAGCGCATGCCACGGGTAAGACCTACCGCATCATGCACTATGGTGACTCACAAATCGAAATGGACCGCATCTCGTCGGTGTTGCGCCAAAAACTGCAGGAGTTTTTCGGTGGTTCGGGCCCCAACATGATTCCTGCCGTACAGCCCGTGGCCACCATCTCGGTGTCGCAACACGCATCGGGTATGAGCCGTTATGCCGTCTATGGCGATGCGACCAACCAACGCGCCTCGCACAACCGCTACGGTGTGATGACGCAGTTCAGCCAAGTGTTTGGCGGCGGCTCGGTGTCGTTCACCCGCACTAACCATTCACAAGCCTTCGACAAGGCCAAGAAAATCTCTACCGTTTCTGTGCTCTTGGGCAAAAACAGCCAAGGCTTCACTGCCTCGCTGAATTGCGACACTATCAAGACCCAACCCAAGGTCCTCGATGCCAACGAAGGCGTCTCGCTCATCACTTGGAAATTGCCTACCGAAGTGCGGAGAGGCACCGTCAACTTCAAGGGCAACGCCGAAATCTATGCCATCCTTTTGGACGGAGAACCTGGTGTGGCCGTCGATAATGTTGCCTTGCGTGGATGTGCAGGTACCATCTTCACACGCATCAACGAAGCCACCCTTCGCCAGTCGTTCGACCTGTTGGACACGCGCCTCATCATCATGCAATTCGGAGGCAATCGGATGCCCAGCATCTCCTCTACGAAGAACATCACGCCTTATATAGAAGAGCTCGAGAAGCAAGTCACTTATATGAAAAGCGTCGCCCCGAAAGCCACCCTGCTCTTCATCGGCCCTGCCGACATGGGACGCAGCTACAACGGCAAGATGGGCACTTGGCGCGGTTTGCCTGAACTGAACGACTCTCTTCGTGCCATGGCTTTGCGCAACAATGTGGCTTATTGGGACATGTTCCATGTGATGGGAGGCGAAGGCTCGATGGTCCAATGGGTGAAACACAAACCCGCCTTGGCCGGTCCCGACTATATCCACTTCACCTTCACTGGTGCACAAGAAATAGGCGCCAACCTGGCCAAGTCGTTAACCACATACTACGACTTCTACAAGTTGCGCCAACATGTGCCGAGCGACAAGGTCATTGAATTTGTCAACCTCGACCGGACAGAGGACTCCATTCGCACCGCAGGCCGCATCAAACTTCCTACTTACAACCCCTTTGGCGTCAAGAAAAAATGAAGAAACTATTGCTTACCATAGGGTTGCTCATCGCCTGCCAATGGCTCGCTGCACAAAACCCACCTTTGATAAAACCCATCGACGATTGTTCGTTTGCCCATTTTGAACGCAACCATCTCCTCTATCCGGGCGACAGCACGGCTATGGAACGCTTTTTCCAAAAGTTGGATTCGGTTGTGTTTTTCGGCGAAGGTAACGTGAGCATCATGCACATCGGTGGCTCGCACGTTCAGGCTGGTGTGTTCACCCAACAATTTCGTGACAACTTGCTAAACATCGGCACCGACCTCATCGGCGGGCAAAACTTCGTTTTCCCCTTCTCGGCCGGTGGCACCAACAATCCATCCCATTTTATGGTCAGTTCCACAGGGGAATGGGGTTATACCCGCAATGCTGTACGCAAAGATACCGACAAACGCATGGGCTTGGCTGGCGCAGCTATCACCACGACCGACGCTAAAGCCACAGTCAGCATCATGAGCCGCGCACGCCGACCCAACCTGTTGACCCCCGATTTCAACTTCAACAAAGTAACCCTCATCGGTTTTTCGGAGACCGAAAATGTGGAACCCGTGGTAAGCTACAAAGGGAAGACCCTGCATGGACAATATGACGATCATCAGTCCACCTACACTTTTGAGCTTCCTGATTTCACCGACTCCATCTGTATCTTTTTCGAAACCATGCCTGGCGATTTTACACTGCAAGGCGTGCTGCTGGAAAACGGCATGTCGGGCATTAGTGTCCATGGCGTGGGAGTCAATGGCGCCAGCGTGCCGTCGTATTTGCGTTGCGACGATTTTGAACGTGACCTTAACCTCATCCATCCTGATCTCATCATTTTCGGCATCGGCATCAACGATGCTGCAGAGGCCAACTTTGAGAAGGAAGCCTTCAAACGCAACTATGATGGCCTGATCCGTATCATTCACCGCGTCAATCCCGACTGTGCATTGCTCTTTATGTCCAACAACGACAGCTACAAGCGCGTGAAAGCCAGAAAGAGGAAAACCCGTTACGAGGTGAACACCAACGGGAGCATCGTCGAACAGGCCTGCTTGGAAATGGGTAAGAAATACAACGCCGCTGTTTGGGACCAGTTTGACATCATGGGGGGACTCCGCTCGATGCAAGACTGGGAAAAGGCCGGATTGGCACAAAAAGACAAGGTACACTTCACTTCAGACGGCTATAAACTACTCGGTGATTTGCTCTACAACGCGTTGATAGAGCGTTATATACAACACGTGAAATCCAATCCAAGACAATGACATGGAGAACTTCGCCCACATAGCTCTGGATTTCCTGACCCATCTCTTCTCGTTCGACAAGGCCCATCCCTTGTTGTTTACCCAGTTTTATTTCTGGGCTTTCTTCGCCATTGTATTTGCTGTCTTTTGTTTAATAAAGAACAAATGCCTGCTGCGCAACATCTTCCTGTTCTTCGTCAGCTTGTTTTTCTACTACAAGACCAGCGGCCTCTTTACTTTGATACTGATTTTCATCACCTTATATAACTTCTTCGCAGCCAAATGGATGCATTCGCGAAAGAAGAAGGGAAGCCGCAACACCGTGTTGGCACTCAGCGTCATCGTCAACCTGTCCATCTTGTTCTACTTCAAGTATGCCTATTTCATCACCGATGTAGTCAACAATCTGACAGGCTTGGAGTTTCGCGTATTTGACGTGTTCTCGTGGGTGGGCAATGAAATCACCCAGTCGAACCGTTTCAGCGTCGACGCCATCCTGCTGCCCGTAGGCATTTCGTTCTATACCTTCCAGGCCATCAGCTACATCATGGACGTCTACCGCAAGCGCATCGTGCCTGTCCATAACATCTTCGACTTCGGTTTCTATGTGAGCTTCTTTCCACAATTAGTGGCCGGTCCCATCGTGAGGGCCAACGAATTCATCCCACAGCTCCACAAGAAATACTTCCTCAGCCGCAAGCAGTTTGGCATCGCCGTATTCTGGATCATGAACGGCTTGGTGAAGAAAATCGTGCTCAGCGATTATATCGCCGTCAACTTCATCGACCGCGTGTTCGACCAGCCATTGCTATACACCGGATTCGAAAACCTGATGGCCTTGTTTGGCTATTCTCTCCAAGTCTATGCTGACTTCTCGGGCTACACCGACATTGCCATCGGCGTGGCCATGCTGATGGGCTTCTATCTGCCCAAGAACTTCAACTCGCCCTATAAGGCCAAGAGCCCCGGCGAGTTTTGGAAACGCTGGCACATGTCGCTTTCGCGCTGGCTGCAAGACTATCTCTACATCCCGCTCGGCGGCAACCGCAACGGCACTTTCGGGTCGTTCTGCATCATCGTCATGATTGCCGCCATCGCCGTGTTCCTTTCGGGCAGCTGGTGGGTTGGCCTAGGCGTAGGTGTCGTCACCGTCATCCTCGTCCTGTTGGCCATCTTCAAGCCCGAATCGCGAAAGGCCATCACCACCGAAATCAACCGCATGGACACGATGCTCCTTGGCGGTTTATGGCATGGCGCTTCATGGAACTTCATGATTTGGGGTGGGTTGAACGGAATCGGCATGTTGTTCTACCGTTTCTGGAAAGACTGGAGTGTTTACGGCCGAACCCTATTTATCTTGGCCGTCACCTTCCTGTTACGCATCTTATGTGTCTTCGTGCCACAGCCCGTGTTTAATGTTCTCTTTGCCTGGTGTCTTGTCGTGTTGGCTGGCAATATGATACGGATGCTTTACAACCTCTTTGGCGGAAAAAAGGCATGGCAGTGGCTGCAAGACGCCTGGGCCATCTTCCTGACCTTCACCTTCATCACTTTCACCCGACTGTTTTTCCGCAGCGGCTCCAACTTAGACCCTGCCGTGGCCAACGAAACGGCATGGAACACCGCCAAGAACATGGTCAACCAGATGGGCAGCCATTGGGACCTGAGCAAGATTCCCGATATAACGATGCACTACTGGAACGTGTTCATCCTCATCGTGATAGGTATGGTGATACATTGGCTGCCAGAGAACTTCAAGCGCCGTTATCGCATTTGGTTCGCCAAGATGCCCATTCCGCTAATGGTGGCTGTTTGCGCCCTCATCGTCTTCGTGATCTACCAATTCATCACGGCCGACTTACAGGCGTTTATCTATTTCCAATTCTGATTTTTTATTATTTGCAGGCATGAAAGCGAGGCTATTCATAGCATTATTGACTTTTGCCTTTAGGTAGCCTGCATCTCAAAGCCCAAGGCCCTTTGGATGTGATGGAAGCGCATTTTGAGGAGAAGGAATTGGTGGGGCATGAGGCGCGATTCTAGGTGGTGAAGGAGAAACGGATTCAATGCGTCAAGATCTCCAGTCCCGTCTCGGTCATCAAGAAGGTGTGCTCCCATTGGGCTGAAGGCAATTCATCCTCGGTGATGACAGTCCAGCCGTCGGCACTGTCGATGAAGACCTTCCACGTGCCCATGTTGATCATCGGCTCTATGGTGAACACCATGCCCGGTACAAGCAGCATGCCCGTGCCTTTCTTTCCATAGTGCAGCACCTCGGGGTCATCGTGGAACTTGACGCCCACGCCATGGCCGCAGAGGTCGCGCACCACGCTGAAACCGTTCTTATGGGCGTGCTGCTGGATAGCATTGCCGATGTCACCAACAAAGCCAAAGGGTTTTGCGGCTTCCATGCCCACATAGAGGCATTCCTTGGCCACATCGACCAGCTTCTGTTTGCGGGCTGTAGTCTGTCCGATGACATACATACGCGAGGCATCGGCATAATAGCCATTTAATATCGTGGTGCAGTCCACATTGACAATGTCACCTTCCTTGAGGATTTCCTTGGCCGAAGGAATGCCATGACAGACTACCTCATTAATGGAGACACAAACGCTCTTGGGGAAGCCTTCATAACCCAATGTGGCAGGTATAGCACCATGCTCGATGGTGTAGTTATGCACCAAATCATTGATTTCCAAGGTGCTCATGCCTGCGTGAATCTTCTCACCCACAAGGTCGAGGATGGCCGTGTTGATGACACCACTCTTCTTGATACCTTCAATCTCTTCAGGAGTGCGGATGAGAGTGCGCTTGGGCACCATCACGCCTTTGGCTTCCAAAGCCATTACTTTTTTATCCAATGCTGTCGGTTCTTGTCCGGCCGGCACACGCCATCTTTTACGCCTAGTGAACATGCTATTTGTGTTTTGGGCTGCAAAAATAGTGTTTTTTATTTAGTTATCACTATTCCCAATTCATCATTGATTTGTTTACGCATGTCGTCCAAGTCTTTTTTACGCTTGAGGAGGATGAGCTGGTCGTCTAAATCTACAGTGGTTTTCAGTTCCTCTTCGATGGCCTTGCAACGATCATCCACGATGAGTTCCCTGTAGCGAGCCACCGACGATTTCACCACTGCCCTTAACATGGTTTCTTCCCGCTTGACGAAAATGCTGTATTTCTCCCATTGGTCGAGTTTGTAAGGTGTCGAAAGCAAGTCGGCAGCGCGCTCAGCAATGGTTTCGTCTTCATGGGATACAAAGAATTGGTCATTGGGGATGCGACCTTCATCAAGGGCATGGTCGAAGATGTCGAAGATCTTGCGGTTGACGACATTGGTAAACAAAAAGCCATCCTGTTTCAACTCATCGATAATATATTGTGCCACATAGACTTGCTCATAAACAATCTGTCCATTTTCGTCTTTGCGATCGTCAACGAACAAATCTCCTCCATACATGAGCAACAATTTCACCAACTCACGCTCCTGATAATAACCGGCAGGCAGCTGGTCATCAACAGTTTCGTCTTGTTTTGGCGTAGCAGTCGTGGTTTCTGTCTCGGGAACCACATTGTCCTCAATGCCTAAACTCTTCTTCAGTTTGGAACGCAGTATTTTGTTCAACTCGTTGGTGAGCGTCTGCTCGGGCATGTCCAAGATACGACTGCATTCTTTCACGTATGTGATGCGGAAGATGCTGTCGGGAATAACGGAGATGGTCTCCACGATGTCGCGAATGACCTGTCCACGCTTGATGGGGTCGTTCTCAGCGTCTTTCAGGAGGAGTTCCGTCTTAAAGCGAACAAAGTCTTTAGCGTTCTCTTTCAAGTAGTTGCTGACATACTCCACCGAAAAGTCCTTGCCGAAGGTGTCGGGGTCGTGCTCGGGTGGCAACAGCACCACGCGCACGTTCATGCCTTCGGAGAGGATCATGTCGGTGCCACGAAGAGCCGCATGTTGTCCTGCCGCGTCGCCGTCGTAGAGCATCGTGATGTTCTTCGTGTAGCGTTTGACGAGGCGTATCTGCTCCATCGTCAGCGAGGTGCCGCTACTGGCCACCACGTTCTCGATGCCGATTTGGTGCATTCGCAGCACGTCGAAATAGCCTTCCACGAGGATGCATTCATCTTGTCGCGCGATGGCGTTTTTGGCGAAATAGATGCCGTAGAGCGTCTGCTTCTTGTCGTAGATCTCCGACTCGGGCGAGTTTTGGTACTTCGGGCTTTTCTTCTCGGGGTCGTTGACGAGGATGCGTCCGCCGAAACCGATGACGCGCCCCGTCAGGTTGTGGATGGGAAACATCACGCGGCCATGGTAGCGGTCGTAAAGTCCCTTGTTGCCCTTGAGCGAGAGGCCGATTTGCTCCAGGAGCTCTTCGCTGTAGCCGTTCTGCTTGGCGAAGGTCGTGAAGGCGTCCCACTTGGCGGGGCTGTAGCCAAGCTGGAACTTCTCGATGATGGGATTGAGGTAGCCGCGCTCGCGGAAATACTGCAGGCCGATGGTCTTGCCTTCGTCGGTGTTCCACAGCGTATCGACGAAATACTTGTCAGCAAACTCGTTGATGTTGAACATCTTCTCGCGGATGCTCTGCTGCATGATTTCCTCAGGCGTTTGCTCCCTTTCTTCAATTTTAATATTGTATTTCTTAGCCAGATAGCGCAAGGCCTCGGGGTAGGTGTAATGCTCGTGTTCCATGAGGAACTTGGCCGAGTCGCCCGCCTTGCCGCAGCCGAAACACTTGAAGATGTTGCGTGCCGGATTGACGCTGAACGACGGCGTCTTCTCGTTGTGGAACGGACAATTGCCCCACAGGTTCGACCCACGCTTCTTCAGCGTGACGAACTCACCTACAACCTCTTCGATATGAGCGGCTTGCAGGATTTGCTCCACTGTCTCTCTTGGTATGGCCATCGTTGTGTTTTGTTTTGCAAAACTACGAAAAAAAACGGAAAAGCAGTTAATAGTTTGTCAACTAGAACAGAAAAGTTGTATATTTGCACCAAGTTGAAGAGGAGTGCTTAAACAGGACTTCAGCATCCTGACAACTCGAAACCGAAATAATCAAAATAATTTAGAAGTCCTCAAAAAACAAATAAAACCATGAAAAGGATTCAAATCGGATTGCTTATTATGTTCTCATTGTTGTTGGCTGTTCCGGCCAGCGCCCAAAATGATAATCAAGGGCCAGCGCGTCACGATCTACTGGCGCTGACACCCTCCAGCAGAGACAGCAAGACTGGAGAGCTCCTTGACTTAACCGCGTGGTCCCTCCTCCAATATGATCCAGACCAGATTAAGGAGTTTACCGAACAGCTTTGTACACGAGTCAATTGGGACATCAAGGTCGTTGATGAGATGGCGGAAGGAAAACGTCCGAAAAATGAAAAACTAGAAAAGGCATTGGTTGACGAATGCAATGTGTTTGTGGATTTCATCCTTCGCATCGGCCAAATTGCCGAACAGCACACGAACGTCAAGATGAAAAGAAACAACCAGGGGGAATGGACTTATTCGCTGACGCCCGCGCCTGAATTCGAAACGAAACTCTGGACGACCCACTATCCGCAAGCCATGAAAAAGAAGGATGTGAAAGCCTACGCTGCCTGTATGGTCAACGAGGTGTACTATTTCTGCGAGCGACCCTTAGGCGGTGGTTTCGTTCCTGTTATCCTTGATGACGATGAACTGTACATTGCCTATGTTTCGGTTGGATTGATCCGCAACTTCGCGCTGGTCTATGAATATGGTGCACTAGCCGTTGTCAAGGATCTGTTTTCAAGCGACTATGACAAGGATAACTTTGAGCGCTCTTTTCATACCTGTCAGCTTTATTTGGAATCCGTATCCAAGGCCATCGAAAACAACGACAAGATTGAGATCGAATACAAGCCGATGCCGAAAGCGGGTGCGATGAACGCCTCCTACAAAGCCAAGGTGCTTCCGCTCGAAAAGGCTGTCTCCGACAAAGTCATTGACTGTGTAGTGACCTCAGACGGCTGGGAAGTGCAGAGAGATGCCTCTAGCAACATCCTCCGCAGAGTCATCCAAGGCTATTCAATCGTCCAGACCAAACGTGGCAAACAAGCCGTGCGTGTATCCTGGGCTGAAGACCACATGGGAGGTGGCAAGTATGGTTCCATCCACACCTACGGCAACGGCGGCGCACAGTTCTACGTCAAATAGAGCTGGAGAACAAAAAACTTGATAGCGCAACAACCCTGTTGCCAATTCTTGATATTGCATTTATTATTTCCCTTTTTGGTACAGCACATACCCATTCTTTTGTGCATACTGCTGAGTTATCAAAAGAGAAGGGTAGTTAACACCATTATTCATCTATTGTCGGAAATTTCATTATTTATTCTGATTTTGCCATTCTAAACCTTCAGACAAATGAAGCTATATCGTTATTTATTGATTTTCATAGGATTAGTCGCTTTCGGATGCAGCAAAAAACCCGTTCCAACTACCGAGTCAGAGCCCACCGCCGATTACATCCAATACGTCAATCCCATCATCGGGACCAACGGCATGGGGCACACCTTCCCTGGTGCTTGCGCGCCTTTTGGCATCGTGCAGCTCAGTCCCGACACCGACACCGTGCCGCACAACATCGATGGGGTTTACCAACCGAGAGTGTATGAGTATTGCGCAGGCTATCAGCACAAAGACAGCACCATCGTCGGTTTCAGCCATACCCACTTCAGCGGAACGGGGCATTCCGATTTGGGCGACATTTTGGTGATGCCCGTCACAGGAGAAATCAAGTTCAACCCCGGCACACAAACCCATCCCGATGCCGGCTACCGCTCGCGTTTCAGCCACGACAGCGAGACTGCCACACCAGGCTATTACGAAGTCTTTCTGCAAGACTATGGCATCAAAGCGCAACTGACGGCCACGGAACACACTGGCATTCACCGTTATACCTATCCAGAAGGCCAAGATGGCAGCGTCATTCTCGACTTACAGCACGGCATCTACAACTACGACGGCAAGACCCTCTGGGCCAACCTCCGCGTGGAAAACGACACCCTGCTGACGGGCTACCGCATCACCAATGGCTGGGCACGGACAAATTACACCTACTTCGCTATCAGCTTCAACCAACCCATCACCGACTATGGCTACCGTGAGTTGGAGAAACCGAAATACAATGGCGGCTGGGGCAAATTCGACGTCAAACACAACTTCCCTGAGATGACGGGGCGAAAGATTGTGGCCTATTTCACCTTTGGCAATCCCAATACTTTGGAGATGAAAGTCGCACTCTCGGCCACCAGCACCGAAGGCGCCTTGCGCAACCTCCATGCCGAAACTGACAGTCGCAACTTTGAGCAATTGTTGGCCGAAACGCAATCCAAATGGAACAAGGAACTCTCCATCCTGCAAGCAGAAGGCACTGAAGACCAGAAGGCGATGCTGTACACTTCGCTTTACCACACGATGATCAATCCCTCCATCTACATGGACGTGGACGGCCAATATCGTGGCCTCGACCACAACATCCACCAGGCAGAAGGCTTCACCAACTACACCGTGTTCTCGCTTTGGGACACCTACCGTGCCCTGCATCCGCTCTTCAACGTGCTGCACCCGCAGCGCAATGCCGACATGGTGCAGTCGATGCTCAAGCACAGCGAACAGAGCGTCCATGGGCTGCTCCCCGTATGGTCCCACATGGGCAACGAGAACTGGTGCATGATCGGCTATCATGGCGTGTCGGTGCTGTCAGATGCCTATGTCAAGGGAGTATCCCGTCATTGCGAGGAGGCACGACGAAGCAATCCAGAGATGATGCTGGAAGCCATGCGTCAAAGCTCCACCTGCCCCTATTACGTCAACCTCGACGACTACCAACAGCTGGGCTATGTGCCTTTCGACAAGAACCACGGCTGCGTCTCCATCACGCTGGAATATGCCTACGACGACTGGACCATCTACCAAGCCGCATTGAAGGCCGGCAATACCGAGATGGCCGAAACCTACAAACAACGCGCCGCCAACTGGCGCAACACCTTCGACACCACGCTTGGCTTTGCCCGCCCAAAGATGAGTGACGGCACTTGGAAAACACCTTTCAGCCTCTTCGACACCGAAGGCGAGGGCTTCGTGGAGGGCAACTCGTGGGTGTATTCGTTCTATGTGCCGCACGACGTGAAAGGCCTCATCGAGGCCATGGGCGGCGAAGCGCAGTTTGTATCCAATTTGGATACACTTTTCGTGATGCACCTGCCCCCTGAGTTCTTCGAAAACACCGAGGACGTCACCGAAGAAGGCTTGATGGGCTGCTACAACCATGGCAATGAACCAGCACATCATATCGCCTATCTATACAACTGGACTTCAAAGCCTTACAAGACACAATATTGGCTTCGCGAAATCATGAACCGCTTCTACAAGAACAACATCGACGGACTTTGCGGCAACGACGACTGCGGCCAGATGTCGGCATGGTACATCTTCTCCGCGATGGGCTTCTACCCTGTTTGCCCTGGCAGCGACCAATACGTGCTCGGTGCGCCTTACCTGCCCTATTTGAAAGTACGTCTCGGCAACGGCAAGACCTTGGAAATCAAGGCACCTAATGTGAGTGATGAGAATCGTTATGTGCAGAATGTGACACTCAACGGGCAGGAAATCAGCAAGCTCTATCTCACCCACGAGCAGTTGATGCAAGGCGGCGAACTGGTCTTTGAGATGGGACCGCAGCCCAACCTTGAAAGAGGTTTGAAGGCTGAGGACAGGCCTTATTCGATGACGGAATAAATGATTTTGCGACATACGGCTGCCATAATATGACAGCCTTACAACGAAAAAATACCTATTTTTGCAGAAAATATCTAACCCATGAATATTGCCGCATTGGTTTCGGGGGGCGTCGACAGCTCGGTGGTGGTGCCGCT
>Ga0310697_10001076_pt1 | contig 33353 bp, 32 predicted proteins | sample 172DNAGHGlowgp2_FD_203883 | JGI IMG/M metagenome (GOLD analysis project Ga0310697, IMG submission 203883) | Sheep rumen microbial communities from Palmerston North, Manawatu-Wanganui, New Zealand - 1728 DNA GHGlow gp2 (v2) (version 2) | ecosystem: Host-associated > Mammals > Digestive system >... | reverse complement strand
CTCCCCTTAAATGGGAGGGGAGTTGATGGAGCACTGCGATGCTGATGATGGGCGACCCTTTCAGGGTCGAGGGGTGGTGGATAGATGAAAGGCCGTGGGTGCATGGAACTGCGCTCCATGCACCCACGGTTATTAAGAGATGTCCCCTTCGGGGACGGGAGTGGCTGGTAGATACACCTGGCTCCAAAAGCTAGAGCACTATGACCATCAGGGTGCAACACCCCACCTCGGCCGGAGGCACAATTAGCTGTTAGCTGTTAGCTTTTAGTATTACCCCACCCCTACCCCTCCCCTTAGATGGGAGGGGAGTCGATAGAACTATTCAATGTAAAAAATGTGAAATAATTTGTTTGTTACTCTATTTTCACTACATTTGCAGAGTAAAGACTCATTCAAAAAACCTGATGATATGAAAAAGCTTCTTTTGACAACCCTGTTTATGTTCATTGCCATGTCAGTGTATGCACAGACTAGGGCATGTGCCTATATCTGTGACAATAGCGGTACCCCCACCAACATCCGCAATGCTCCAAATGGCAAGGTGGTTCAGAAACTTTCTGAAATGGATGGTGGATATATTGTGTCACTCCTGGAAGTAAAAAAGAACTGGTGGAAGATTGACCCTGTCATTTTTCTATGCGGCGACGTTGACGAGGATGAAACTCTAAACCTTAAAGGATCGAAAACAGGGTACTGGGTGCATTACTCGGTGATTGGGTTCGGTATAGCCGGTGAACACGAGAATGTTTTGCGTGAAACTCCGTCACCCAATGGCAAGCCTCTAAAGGTAGAGGTTTCCTACTTGCTTGAAACCACCCTGCATCCTCTTGAGATTCGTGGAGAATGGATAAAGGTGACGACCACAGACAAACGTTACACGGGTTGGATGCCTATCGACAAGATTTGCGACAATCCCCTCACAACTTGTCCATAGAATCTGATACCCCGGCCGATGGCTAATTAGCTTTTAGGTTTTAGCTTTTTGCTGCTAGTTTTACCCCACCCCTACCCCTCCCCTTAAAGGGGCGGGGAGTCGATAGAGCCTGAGCCTTTGATGGGAGGGGAGTCTTTTGCTGGTGGTGACACCGCCCATGGAAAGGGCGGGCACAGCACTGCCCTGCAGATGTTGGGCGACCCTTTCAGGGTCGAGGGGTGGAGGATAGATAGAAAGACCGTGGGTGCTTGAAGCTGAGCTTCATGCACCCACGGTTATTAAGAGATGTCCCCTTCGGGGACGGGAGTGGCTAGTTGGGAAATACCCCACCCCGCCTTGCAGGCCCCCCTCCCCTTAGATGGGAGGGGAGTTGGAGAGACTACTTCACGAGGTACTTCTTGCCGTTGATGATGTAGAGGCCACGGGTGAGACCATCGAGACTGGTGGTGCCACGGCGGACGATGCGACCATCGATGCTGTAAACGTTGTTGAGCATGACACGGTCGGACTTAACGGCATGGATGGCGTCGGGAGCCTCTGGCAAAGTGGAAGAGGTGTAAACGTCGATGTACTTGATGAAACGACCTGCAGCAACGTCATGAGTGAAGACCTCTGATGTCACCTGTGTGGCTGTGTTCCAAACGGTGTTGATGTAGTTGGAACCTCCGAAACCGAACTGTGCCACCACATACTCTCCGTAGGTGAGTCCTGTGATTGAGAATGTGGCCTTAGACATGCAATAGAGACCAAGGTCGCTTGTGGGGTTGGTGTAGATGAGGATACAACTGTTGTTCTTGGAGTTTGGAGGACAGTCGAGGCTGAAGCCGTTGGCAGTGATGGTCTCTGTGAGGTCGCCGGGAGCATAGTATGCATTGGTGGTGTACTCGGTTTCGCTAGTCCAAGTGGTGTCGACCTTCACATCGAGTGTGGCGCGTCCTCTTGAACCGTCGTAAGTCCATCCGAATTTCTTGGAGACATACTCGGCATTGTCGGGGATATCGTACTCACCGGAAGCGATTTGCTCAGCGCTCCACTTGGTGGTGTCGTTCGTCAGTGTATCGACCACATAAGCATAGTCGTAAACCTGTCCCATGAGTTGCTTCTGCACTTCCTCAGAAAGGTTGACGAAGTCCCAGTCGTGTGCTCCAGCAGCAGCGACATCAGCATTCTTGCGTGTGAAGACGGTGTCGGGCATAGCGACAGTGATGGAAGTGATACCATCGGTGTAACCATCGACGGTGACAGTGGCGGTGATGCTCTCAGAACTGCTCACCACATCGCCGACAGCGAGACCGGAGTATTCCTCACCTTCACCGTTGGATACTGTGATGATGAAATCCTCACCGCAGAGGGTGTTGTTGGTCCATCCAATCTGGTAGTCGCGGCGTGTGCCGTCGAGTCCCACGAGGGTGAGTGATGGAGCGTTGAGGACGATGTCGCCGACAGCCACGTTGAAGACGTTGACATCTGACATGGTTCCGTCTTCAGTGATAGAGACAGCCTGGACCTTGATGATGCCGTCGCCATCCTCGTCGTCAGCAGTGGAGACCTCGAAGTACTCCTCGCCTTCGCCATATTCCCAGTCACCCCAGTTGCCGTCGATTTTCACGGGCTTGTACTTGTAGGTGTAGTAGATGGAGTCGTAGGTGATGGTGTCGCCATTCTCGTCGACCTTGGTCAGCTGGATGGTGTTCTCGATGGTCTCGGTCACCTCACGGTAGACGGGGAACTCACCGTCGTAGGAGTACCAAGTGGAGACGGGGCTTCCATAGGAAGCGACACCAGGAACGATGCTGATATGACGTGCACTACCATCAACGCGTGAGAGGGAGATGACAGGTGCTGTGACTGTTTCGTCGGCAGTCTTGTCGGTCCAGACCTGGAATCCGTACCAATAGCAGGCGCGGTTGAGGTTGAGGTCGATGCGACCGTCCTCTACGACCTGATAGTAGTAGAAGTTGTCGGCTTCGTTGGCCTCTCCGTCGTTGTTGGTGTCAACGAGGTTCTGGATGGCGTGGATGGAGTCGGAGATATCGACGCAGTTGTCGGTGTTGACTGCTCCGTTGTATTCCCAAGAGCCATTGGCAAAACCTTCGACAACTACGATTTGACCAGCGTGTAGTCCGGTGTAGCTGACGGCACGGTTACCTGAGCCATAGTTGAAGAGGTAAGGACCGCGGTCGGTACGCATGCGGATGTTCTTACCATTGTCGCGGTCCTGCACATACCATCCCGGGCAGTCGGTGATGGGGAAGAGTTGTGTGCCATTGACAGTGATGTCGGAGAGCGTTTCGGACTGTGTCCATGTGAGGGGTTCGCCATTGACGGTCTGAGCGTGGAAGTTGGCGTAGTAGCTGAGGTTGTACTTCTCAGACAGCGTGGCGTTTTCCTCTGTCATCTTCTGTGCCTGTGCGCTGGTGGCGAGGCAGCAAAGCGAAAGAATCAAATAGTAAAGTTTTTTCATAAATGTGGGAAAAATAGTTAGTTGTGAATAAAATAGTAAGTCATTTAGTAAATAATGTGCAAAGGTAGTGATTTTTATTGGATTAGAGGATTATCCGATGAGAGTTTTTTAGTTGGGAGGAAGTTTTTTAGACTGCGTACCCGGCATTATTCCATTGACCATTGGCTTCGCCTAAAATGCTCACGCTCGGCATTATTGCCATTGAACATTGACCGTTGACCATTGACCATTGGTTTTAATTGGAAACAACAATTCACAACAATAAACAACATGATATCCCTGGCGGGATATAGATGAAGCCGTCGCGGACGCGACGGAACAACTTGGAACAATTAGGCGTTAGCTAGCTTTTAGGTGTTAGCTTTTAGCTGCTAGTTTTACCCCACCCCTACCCCTCCCCTTAGATGGGAGGGGAGTTGGGGAGGATAGATAGAAAGGCCGTGGGTGCATGGAACTGAGCTTCATGCACCCACGGTTATTGAGAGATGTCCCCTTCGGGGACGGGGGTTGCTAGTTGGGAAATACCCCACCCCGGCCAAAAGCCACCCCTCCCCTTAAATGGGAGGGGAGTTGGAGAGTCCAGGGACTCGATTAGAGGGCGCTGGAGATGAGGATGAGCACGAGGAGGCCGAGGATGGCGTAGAGCTCGGGGAACACAGCCAACACCATGGTAGTACCGAATGCGTTGTGACCGGCACCGATGGCAGAAATACCGTTGGCACAAACCTTGGCCTGACGGATAGCGGAAATCCAAGCTACAAGACCGAGTGCGAGACCGGCACCGAAGATGGCGCATGCCTGGAAGAGTGTCAGTGTCTCAGTGACGTGGGACTTGAGCATGAAGAAACCCACGAAGCCGTAAAGTCCCTGTGATGATGGAAGTGCAGCGAGACCGATGTAAGAACCCGATGATGCTGGATTCTTCTTGTATGCACCGATGGCTGCGTTTCCGCAGACAGTCACACCAATTGAACTACCGATACCAGAGAGTGCCACACACAACGCTACTCCTAAGTAGGCGAGAAGATAAACTTCAAAATTTTCCATAATGTTCTTTTTCTTGTTTTTTTAATTATTTGAATTTTTTATTATTGAATCTGTTTTTAGGGGCCTTAAGGTTTAATCCTTATAGGTCTTGACACGGAAGGGGTCGTAGGCCTTGCCTCCACCTTCGAACTGCGCGTTCTTGAAGAACTCGACGAATGTGAGTCGCATGGGGTGGACGAAGGAACTAATCATACAGAGGGCGAAGTTGATGCCGTGTCCTAAGAGGAGTATGACGAGCATGGGCAACCAGCGCACTCCCCATGACATGCCCGATGTGAGGTCGATGGCGAGCGTGTTGAACACTCCACCCAGCACACCACCTGTGAGTCCGAGCGCGAAGAGTCGGATATAGGAGAGGAGGTCGCCGAGCAAGCCAGTGGACATGCCGTAGGTGTCCCAGATACCAGTACCGATGTTGAGGAAGATGTTCTTGCCGGGGCTGTTGAGGAAGAAGATGCCGATGACACAGACTGCCAACACAGCATAGAAGACATAGACGAGCCATTGGGGCAGTGCCACACCACAGGCGGGAAGTCCGAATGTGGCGAGGGCGGTGAGAATGCCGACCACCCAGCTCATGCGTCCGATGCCGTATTTCCATCCGTAAAGCCTTGCAGCCTTCACAGCGGAGAGCACCATACCGAAGAGCACCTGTATGAGACCGATGACGACAGATATGACCATCATGGGGCTATAGCCAGCAATCTGGTAGTTGTCTTCGCTGATGAAGTATTTCTTCACGGGAGCGAGGAAAGCCCATTCCTGTCGGCTGAGGTTGATACCGAAGACAGAACCAGTGAGTATTCCCACGATGATGGTCATTCCTCCGAGGAACATGCCCAGATAGGCGTAGCCTTTCTTGTCGGCATCGAGTTTCCGAGCGAGAATACAACTCACGGCGAAGATGAGTATTCCGTATCCTGCGTCGCCCATGCAGAGTCCGAAGAAGAGCATGAAGAATGGCGCTAGATAGGGAGTGACATCGAGGTCGTGGTAGCTGGGGAGGGAGTACATCTTGAGTATAGGCTCGAAGAGACGTGAGTACCATCCGTTGGTAATCTTGATGGGCACATCGTCCTCTAGCGTAGGTTTCTCCAGTTCGTAGAAGATGCGGTTCTTCTCAAGGAAATCGACGACTTCCTTCTCGTTCTTCTCCATCACCCATCCTTCCATGAGTTTGACTTGGTCGGCAGCTAAGGACTCGGTGCTGAGGTGTACTTTTGAGAGGTCGATACCGTTCTCGTTTTCGGTTTGCGCGGCGAGGATGGTAGGTTTGCTCTGGCAACTCAGCACATAGAGTTGTTTCCTAGTGTCGTCGAGTTCGGCCTTGACGCGTTCCTCCTCCTGTTTGTAGTAGTCGAGGCTATGCTCAGGCAGTTGAAGGAGTTCGGCGTTGATGTCGGGTGTTTGTTTTGCGAACGCCACGAAATAGGTTCTCTTGTTGTAGTCGGTGATTTCGGTGGCGAAGTACTGTTTTTGCCATTCGGATTGGAACATCTTAGGCGAGCAGGCGTAGAAGTAGGCCTTGAAGCCATATTGCTCCAGTTCGTGGAGCGTGTTCCAGTCGAAGTTGCCCCAAGGGAAGAGTTGTTCCAAGCACTTCTGCACATCGTCGAGCTGGTGGCGCAGTTTGTTCTCCTGTGCCAGCAGACTGTCGAGTTTCTGCATCACCTCTTCGGCCAGAGCGGGGTCGGCCTTGAGTGGTTGTGGAGCCTGTTGTGACTCGTCGGCATAAGCGGTAGCCGCATAGTCCATGCTCTTGATGGCCTCCTTGTATCGGTTAGCGGTGTCGATGTAGCGTTGTAGCTCGCTGCTGGTTTCGCCTTTCTGCCGTTCGGCGATGTGCACCACGCCTATTTGCCTTATGCCTTCGAGGAACGCCTCGTATTCCTTGCTTGTCACCAAGAAGGTGAGTTTTTTCATTTTCTCAATCATGACTCCTCTTCCTCCTTTCTTTTTTGCTGAAGCGCCTTGAGAATCTTCTGTGAAGACTTAGAGAGGTTCTCCTCGTCCTCCATGAAGCGCTTGATTTTCCTCACCGCCTCTTGGAATCCGGGAATCTGCACCTTCTCGAAGAGGTTGACCTTTTGTGTGGTCTTCTTTCTAGCATGCTCGAGTAGTCTGAGTTTAGCGAGTACGAACTCACGTTCGACGGCAGTCTTGGCGAGTCCTTGCAGGAGGTTGATGCCGTCGAAATACCATTTGGGGCTACTGAACACTCCAAAGGGTTTCACCTCGAGTCGGATGTTGTTGAGGACAGGGACGCGTACTCCAGCAATCTTCTTGACTGCTAGTTCCACGTCCTTGAGCTCGACGAGCGTTGGGTCGAACTCTCCCCAAAGCGCATACATCGACTCGTAGCCGGCAATCTGGCTTTCAAGCTCCTGCTCCAATTTCACTGCCTCCTCCTTGCTCTTTTTCACTTCGATGCGCAGCGCAGTCTCCTTGCTCTTGATGATGGGCAAGGTGCGCAGACGCACTTTCAGCTGCTTCTCGATTTGCTGAAGCGAGGTTTTATTGTATTGAAACTTTATAGCCATTATTTACATTGAACATTGACTTCGTCTAAAATGCTCACGCTCGGCATAGCTCGAACAAGTTCGGCTCTGCGCTCGCTTAATCGCATTTTTGAACATTGACCATTGATGATTGACCATTGACCATTGATGATTGAACATTGATCTACATTGAACATTAACCATTGACCATTAGATAAAATGCTCACGCTCGACAAAATGAGAACAAGTTCTCTTTTGTACTCGCTTAATCGCATTTTTGACCATTGAACATTGATGATTGAACATTGGCTTCGCCTAAAATGCTCAGGCTCCTATTCGTGCCAATACTGGTCGGTTAATTCTTTCTTGATGTTCACTTCCTCCAGCCTGAAGTACTTGTAGAGGAGTTTCCATGTGACGTCGAGCATCTCGGTGGTGTCGAGATTGACGTCGATGGCCAACAGTTTGTCGGAGTACTCCTTAGCAAAGTCGAGGCATCGGTTGTCGTAGTCAGTGAGGTCGAAACCGTTCTCGAGTTTTGTCTTGGCATTAGCGGCGTCGGAATAGAGTCGGATGGACGCGTTCATGATTTGTGAGTGGTCCTTACGTGTCTTCTTTCCAGCCACCAGCTGCTTCAGACGAGAGAGCGAGCGGAATGGGTCGATGATGACCTTACCTATGTCGGTGTCGCGACGCAGGAAGAGCTGTCCTTCAGTGATGTATCCTGTGTTGTCGGGCACGGCATGAGTGATGTCGCCACCACTCAGTGTGGTCACAGCGATGATGGTGATGGAGCCTCCACCTGCTTCCTCTGGGAACTGCACAGCCTTCTCGTAGATTTTGGCCAGGTCGGAATAGAGTGAACCCGGCATGGAGTCCTTGGAAGGAATCTGGTCCATACGGTTGGAGACGATGGAGAGTGAGTCGGCATAGGAAGTCATGTCGGTGAGCAGTACGAGCACTTTCTCGTGTTTCTCGACAGCGAAGTACTCAGCCGCCGTAAGTGCCATGTCGGGTACGAGCAGTCGTTCGACGGCAGGGTCCTCCGTGGTGTTCATGAAGCAGACGATACGGTCGAGCGCACCTGCATTGGAGAAAGTGTTGCGGAAGAAATAGTAGTCGTCGTTGGTCATACCCATACCACCGAGAATAATCTTGTCGGCCTTGGCACGCATGGCCACGAGCGCCATCACCTCGTTGAATGGTTGGTCGGGGTCGGCGAAGAACGGAATCTTCTGTCCGGAGACGAGCGTGTTGTTGAGGTCGATACCAGCGATACCTGTAGCGATGAGCTGGTTTGGTTGCTTACGGCGTACGGGGTTGACAGAAGGTCCTCCAATCTCGACGTCCTTTCCCTCGATTTCAGGTCCTCCGTCGATGGGGTCGCCATAAGCATTGAAGAAACGTCCTGCCAGTTGGTCGCTAACCTTGAGTGATGGAGCCTTCCCCAGGAAGACCACCTCGGCGTTGGTAGGTATGCCTCCAGTTCCTTCGAACACCTGTAGTGTGACGTCGTCGCCTGCAATCTTCACCACCTGTGCGAGTCGGCCATTGATACGTGCCAGCTCGTCGTAGCCTACCCCCTTGGCCTTGAGCGAACAAGTGGCCTTGGTGATTTGGCTAATCTTGGTATATACTTTTTGGAATGCTGTTGTTGCCATATTGTGTTGCTTTTTAGTCTACATGTGGTGCGAGGAACTCGTCGATTTGGCGTTCGAAGTCGTAGTATTGCTCCGACTTGTACTCCGAGTAGTTCCACTGCTTGCAGAGGTTAATGAGTTTCTTGAAGTAATCCACCACGTCGAGGAAGTTGTCGAACTTATAGTCGATTTCGCAAATCTGCATCACCTTATTGACGATGGCCTCCTGACGTTCGAGGGGAGTGACTGCATCGACCTCGTCGAATGCGTCCTGCTGGAGGAGGATGAAGTCGATGATTTCCGACTTCCAGAACGTCTCGTGATAGTCGACAGGCACACCGTCGTCGCCGAGGATGTTGATTTGCTCCGCGATTTCCTTACCGCGCTGCATACGAGTCTTAAGGTTGTTGACCTTTCCAATCCACTTGTCGTCGATGATTCCGCTGATATACTCGGCGAACTCAGGGTAGTCGAGGTACTTGGAGTAAGAGTCGATGGGGTTGACGGCGGGATATCTCTTCTTGTCGGCACGGTCCTGTTCGAGTCCGTAGAAGCATCGAGCCACCTTGCGTGTGCTCTCGGTCACGGGTTCCTTGAGGTTACCACCGGCAGGAGACACGGTTCCGATGAAAGTGATGGAGCCCACCTTTCCGTTGTTGAGCTCGACGTAGCCAGCTCGTCCGTAGAAGTTGCTGATGAGCGCAGACAGGTCCATAGGGAACGCGTCGGGTCCGGGGAGTTCCTCCATACGGTTAGACATCTCGCGCAGCGCCTGTGCCCATCGTGAAGTGGAGTCGGCCATGAGCAGGACGCGGAGTCCCATGCTCCGGTAGTACTCGGCCATGGTCATGGCAGTATATACAGAAGCCTCACGGGCAGCCACAGGCATGTTGGACGTGTTGGCGATGATGATGGTACGCTCCATGAGTTTTCGTCCGGTGTGTGGGTCGTCGAGTTCGGGGAACTCGGTGAAGATTTCCACCACCTCGTTGGCGCGCTCACCGCAGGCAGCGATAATCACGATGTCGGCCTCGGCCTGCTTACTGATGGCGTGCTGCAGCACGGTCTTTCCCGTACCGAAAGGTCCAGGGATGAATCCAGTTCCTCCTTCGGTGATGGGGTTGAAGGTGTCGATGGTTCGTACGCCAGTCTCGAGGAGTTTGAAAGGACGTGGTTTGCGAGCGTAGTTAGTCATGGCGAATTTCACTGGCCAGTGCTGAATCATGTTCACTTCCAGTTCCTTTCCGTCTTCGGTTTCGAGAACGGCGATGGTATCCACAATCTTGTACGTGCCCTCGGCAGCAATCCTCTTCACCTTGGCTTTTCCCTCCATCTGGAAAGGCGCCATAATCTTGAGCGGCTGGCTGTTCTCGATGACCTCACCGAGCCAGTCGGAAGCCTGTACGGTGTCGCCCACCTTGACGATGGGTTTGAAGTTCCAGTCGCGGTCCTCGTCGAGCGGGTTGGTGTATTGTCCTCTCTTGAGGAAGACACCCTCCATCTTGTCGAGGTCGTTCTGAAGTCCGTCGTAGTTTTTGGACAGCATACCAGGCGCGAGCCGCACCTCGAGCATGTGTCCTGTGAATTCGGCCACAGCCCCGACCTTCAGTCCTCGTGTGCTCTCGAACACCTGGACGAAGACATCCTGGCCTACGACCTTGATGACCTCCGACATGAGACGGTCTCCCCCTGTTTCAATGTAGCATATTTCTCCTTGCGCTACAGGTCCGTCCACTCTCAGGGTCACCATATTGGCGATAACGCCACAAACAGTACCTTTTGTCATTTGTCGTTATGTTTTTTATTTATTTCTCTTGGTTAAGTCCTTGTATTGGAACTCTTCGGGCACTTGTGCCGACTTGCGTAGGTTCTCGATGAGTGAGCGGAAAGTTTTCTTCCCTTCCTCGACGTCGAGAATGGCCCATCGCTCGAGCATGTCGAGTTTGACGAGATAAGCGAAAACCGCCTCGATGGAGAATGGGTCGAAGAATGTGGCATCGTCGAGCCATGTCCATTTGAAGGCGTCGATTTCGCGTTCCTTCTGGACGGGGTCTTCAGTTGAGACGATTCTCATGAGCTGCGGCATGTAGTCGAGTTCGTTGCCCAGTCCGAAGTCAGCGGTTCGGTTGGTTCGTATCATCTCGTTCACCTCGTTGTCGCCCATGACGTAGTCGCCGACGTTCCATCCGTACTTCTTGGCAATGAGTGCAGTGAGAATGTTGCCGAGGTTGAGGTTCATGCTATACCAGAGCTTCATCATCTTGTTCTTGATGGTCTGTGCATAGGTATAGTATTCGAGTTCGATGACGTCTTCGGCGAACCACCCTTCCTTGTCCTTGTTGTAGTTGTACTCACGCGCGAAAACGGACATGAATGAGGGGTAACGGTGCACGTTGAAGTTGAGTTCTTGTGCGTGGGTGATGAGGTCGTGCAGCTGGTCGATATTGAGGTTTCCCCTGGGATCAATCTCGCTGTCTGGTTTCTTGAGGAGCCTGACGAGGTTCTTGCAGTCGTAGTGGAGATAGAAATAGTAGAGCAGACGTTGGTCGGCCTCGCTGATGACCTCCTCGAGTTGCTCTTTGAACTCCAAGACGCTGAGTCCCTGCTTGGTTTCGAGATTGATGTCGGGCGCACCCGCCATTAAGCAATAGTAACTACCCATAAATGGTTCGTTTATCTGTTTTATAATAAAAGGGAGTTAAAGAGGGCGCGAAAGAAGAGCGTAATCAGCAAATCCAATCGCTAGCGATGACTCGCCCCCTTCTTTAGAACAGCATGTCGATGAGTTGTGGACGCAGGAAGGACTTGAAGTAGTTCTCGAACTCCTCCTCTCCGAAATTCACCTTGTAAGAGCCGTCGGCAGGTGCGATGACGAAAGAAGTGGGGTTTCCGTTGACCTGTTGTATTTTCACCTTCTGGTCGAGCAGCGCCTTGGCTTTAGTAGCGAAGAGTTGCTTGAGTGCAGCGGCGTCGGCAGTGGAGATGACCAAGTCTTCACCTCCGGCCCATTTCTCAGCGAGTCGCAGGATGAACTGATGGAGGAAGTTCTTGTCGCCCACGACGTCGTTGACTGTTTGTTTCACAATCTTCTCGCCCACGACATTGGCAATCTCGGACTTGAGCGCGTTGACACTCTGTGCGTTGAACATCTTGAGCTCGGCCTTGGTGTTGGTGTCGAGTTCAGCGGCTTTTTTCTTAGCCTCCTCTACAATGTTCTTAGCTTCTTCATTAGCTGCCTTGACGATGCCAGCAGCTTTCTCTTTGGCGGCGGCAATGATTTTGTCCGCCTCGGCGTTACCCTTCTCCACGCCTTCATGGAGAAGTTTCTCAGCCAGTTCCTGAATATTATTTCCCATTATAATAAGTTTTTTTCTTTGATTGCTCTTGAAGGGGGACTAAAAGTCACGAATAAGCGAATTACAGAATGACGAGTAGACGCTTCCAGCGTCTTTCCGCATCAAGGGTCGCCTTGGATGCCATCAACAGGGGGAGCGTATGTCATTCTTTTCGCAATTTGACGTGCAAAGTTAGCACTTTTCTTGTAAATAGGTGTGTTCTATCTTTCCTTTTTTATCTTCTTGATTATGATTTCATATACCAGAGGACATTGGAATTCTTTTTGGTGAGTATTTTCCGGCATACTTTTCCGAATGTCTTGGCATTGATGGCCGCGTAGATTTCGACGTCGCGCTCCATGTAATGCGCATCTCCCAACATCTCGTAAAAGGCGATGGACTGGGCGCGTTTGAGGTAGTCGGTGTTCTGAATCTCGTAGTTGGTGAGGTATTTGTTTTTCACTGCCTCGAGTTCGCGGTTGTCCACATCGTCGTGTTTGAGGAGTTCCAGTTCATGCCAGATGGCGTTCTCCGCCTCCTTCATGTCGACGTCGTCGGCGAGGAATCCCATGATTTCTAGCAGTCCGGTGTCGAGATGCTCTGACACTTGTGCGTAGAGTGCGCTGAAGAGTTTCCTGTCGACGGTCAGTCGTTTGACCAGGCGGCTACTGGCGCCATTGCCCAGTACGTCGGTGATCATGTCGCAAGCATGGAAATCCTCAGTGAGTCGTGGCGGCATGTGGAAAGTCATGACCAGGAGGTCTTGCGGGACGGGTCGTTTGACGGTCATCCTTCTTTGTCGCTGCTGTGGTGGTTCAGCAGGTATGGGCGGCATGGCCGGTGTGGTGCGGTGGATGTCGCCGAACCACTTCTCTGCCAGTCGTATGGTTTCCTCGAAAGAGATGTTGCCGACGACGCTCAAGATGGCATTGTCGGGGTTGTAGTGTCGGTAGAAGAAGTCCTTGACCTGTTGCATGGTGGCATGCTCGATGTGGGAGAGTTCGAGTCCGATGGTAGGCCATCTGTAGGGATGCTGTTTGTAGGCCTGTGCACAAGAGAGGTGCATGTAGTCGCCATAAGGAGCATTGAGATAGTTTTTCCGGAATTCCTCCATGACGACGCCACGTTGTGTCTGCAGGGATTCGGGCGTGAAAGCCAGTGAGCGCATTCTGTCGCTCTCGAGCCAGAAGCAGGTCTCGACGTTGGCGAGCGGCACGGTCTCGTAGTAGTTGGTGTAGTCGGGTGTGGTGAACGCGTTGTTGTCGCCGGAAGCGAGTTGGAGTGGGATGTCGAAATTGGGTATGTTGATGCTGCCTCCGAACATCAGGTGTTCGAAGAGGTGAGCAAATCCTGTGTGTTGTGCGTCCTCATTTCGGGACCCCACTTTATACAGTATGTTGACGGCCACCATCTGGGTCGATGGGAAAAGATTGTGGACGACGGTCAGGCCGTTTGGGAGTCGGTGTCGGTTGATTTGCATAGGTTATTCATTGAACATTAATCATTGAACATTGACCGTTGACCATTGACCATTGAACATTGACCATTGAACATTGGCTGCGCCTAAAATGCTCACGCTCGGCATTATTGCCATTGAACATTGAACATTGGCTGCGCCTAAAATGCTCACGCTCTGCATTATTGCCATTGACCATTGGCTTCGCCTAAAATGCTCACGCTCTGCATAGCTCGAACAAGTTCGGCTCTGCTCTCGCTTAATCGCATTTTTGACCATTGAACATTGACCATTTGGCTCTGCTCTCGCTTAATCGCATTTTTGACCATTGAACATTGACCATTGATGATTGACCATTGGCTTCGCCTAAAATGCTCACGCTCGACAAAATGAGAACAAGTTCTCTTTTGTACTCGCTTAATCGCATTTTTGAACATTGAACAGGAAGGTTTTAATTGGAAACAACTTAGCACAATTATAAACAACAATATCCCTGCGGGATAAAGGGAAGAAGCCGCCGCGGACGCGACGGAACAACTTGGAACAACAAGCAGTCGCGCGGCATAGACAATTAGATAAAATGTTAATCACTGGATGGTGGCTTTGATGATGCGAATCTCGCGTAGGGGGACGTCCTTGCCGTCGGTCTTTACCTTCTGTATGTCGTCGACCACTTTCATGCCTTCAATGACTTCGCCGAAGACGGTGTAGTCGCGGTCGAGGTGTACGGCACCTCCATACATCTTGTAGTCGCGCTTGAGTTTGGCGGGTATGGGTGCAGGGGGATTCTCGGACACGTAGTACTTGGCCTCGGTAAGCAGAGAGTCGAGATAGTCGCTGAGTTTCTTGTGGTCGCGCGCTTTCCTCAGTGCTTCGACGGTGGCTTGGTTGTCGGCCACATACTTGTGGTAGATTTCCTCCACCTTGGCATCGTAGAGTCCTTCTTCGGTGGCGCTGAGTTGGTCGTCGGTATAGTTTCTGCCCGTGACGATGTAGAACTGGTACTTGTCGGACTGTTTTTCGGGGTTGACATCGTCGCCTTCGCGTGCGGCAGCCACCACCCCTCTCTTATGGTAGTGCTGCGGATAGCGTACTTCGGCAGGAATCATGGGTCCGAGTTCGTTGGTGTCGGCAGGCTCCTGTCCGGGTCGGGTGTGAGGGTCGCCGGTCTGAATCATGAAATTACGGATGACGCGGTGGAAGGTGACTCCGTTGTAGAGGCTGTCGCGTACGTTCTGGAGGAAGTTGTCGCGGTGTCCAGGTGTGTCGTCGTAGAGCCGGATGACGATGTCGCCGGCAGTGGTTTGGAGGCGCACGGTGGTGCCTTCTTCTCCTTTCTTCTGTCCGTTGCAGCTGGTGGCGAATATCATGGCGGAAACCATGAGCAATAGGATTGTGGATTTCTTCATATTGTTTTTTTCTGAATTATATTTTGTTGCGGTTAAGTTTTAATTCATTTTTAGCGATTTTCCGCGGAGTTTTTTTATTCTACGGACTTTAAGGACTTTAAGGACGCTGGCGCAGGCGCGCTAGTCTTATCCCCGGATTGGGAACTGAGGCCCGTCCTTCCGAGCTTTGAGCCAGCAGATGATTCCTTTGCCATGAAGTTTATTCTACAGACTTGAAGGACTTAAAGGACACTGGCACAAGCGCGCCAGTCTTATCCCCGGATTGGAAACTTAGACCCGTCCTTCAGCGCTTTGAGTCAGCAGATGGTTCCTTTGCCATGAAGTTTATTCTACAGACTTGAAGGACTTGAAGGGCGCTGACGCAGCGCGCCAGTCTTATCCCCGGATTGGGAACTGAGGCCCGTCCTTCCGAGCTTTGAGTCAGCAGATGATTCCTTTGCCATGAAGTTTATTCTACAGACTTGAAGGACTTAAAGGACACTGGCGCAAGCGCGCCAGGAGGGACTTATTGGAATGCATCTCTATGCATCGATTAGTAAATACTACTCTAAAGAAACTGTACAGTCTTACTTATGAATGCTATGACTGTAACGCAGAAGGATTGTGTATAGTATGGATACCATCTTGCATGTCCTCTACGTTGAAATTAATGACATAACCCAATTCACAATTCATTAGACGTAAATAGGTGTATAATTGCTTATCAAATAGTTTCTTATATTCTAATACGGATTTCAGCTCAATAATCACTCGTCCATCAACTAATAGGTCAAGGCGCAAGTCATTTGCCAGTTTTTCTCCTTTGTAAATAACTGGCACCTCTTTTTGTCGTTCTACTGTGAAACCATTGTCATTCAGTTCCCGGGCTAATGCCTCTTCATAGATGCTTTCAAGAAGGCCAGGACCAAGTTCGTCATACACTCTGTAAGCGCATTTGAGAATTCTATATGTGTAGTCGCGATCCATATAAGTAATATTGTTTGAATAGTTTTTTATTATGTGCACTATGTCTCAAGCGCCAATGGAATAGGGTCTTAAGCCGAAAAGCAACTAGTTCTTTCGCTCTTTGAATCCGCAGATGGTTCCTTTGCCAAGGAGTTTATTCTACAGACTTGAAGGACTTGAAGGACGCTGGCGCAGGCGCGCCAGGGGGGCGGGGACTGGAATCTTAGTCGTTGGTGGCTCGTCGGAAAGAGACAAAAATGCGGTTATAATTGGCCCACAAATTTATTTATCATGCGAAAATACGAAAAAAGCACCTATTCTCAAAGCATATTCATCAAGAAAAATTTTTCTTTTCGCATAAAATGACTAATTTTGCATCCGCAAAGCAAAAAAAGGCTGCCCTGATGGTGGAATGGTAGACACGAGGGACTTAAAATCCCTTGGCCATAACGGCTGTGCGGGTTCGAGTCCCGCTCTGGGCACAGCAGGCGATTGGTAAGTAGTTTTATCAATCGCTTTTATAATTTTCAGCCCAAATCACTTTTTTCTGTTCAACGCCACGCCATTACTGCGACCTTAGCAACCTCGACTACCTAGAACAACTGAGACTTTGAGATGACTATTCTCCCAGAAACAGATTGCCATGCTTCGAACTTGAATATCATAACGGATTCCTGAGTAATGAAAGAAGGAGGAATATATTTAATTATAGATGAGCATAATTCTCATTGCGGAATTACAGACAGGCTGAAAGTTGCTGTTGGATTATGTTATGTGGCTCAGCAAAACAACATCAACTTCAAGTTCATACATCGTGCCGGATTTGACCTTAGAGATTTCCTTATCCCCAACAAGATCAACTGGTCTGCAGAGCTTTCAGACATCACCCGCTTTCCGTGGAGGAAAAAGGATATCATTTACAGCCCGCCTTTCAATAACTTCCCCATCTTCAAGGATAAAACCCAATATATCTGCAAAGACTATAAAGGTAAAAATATCATAGAAATGAAAGGGGTTCCCGATTGGCAAAAGGTATGGAGAGACCTGTTCTGGGATATGTTCAAGCCTACCCCAAGAGTATTAGACACCTTGGCTCAGATTCGTATGCCAGACCGTTACGCTGTTGTAAATGTCCGCTTCATTAACTCCCTGGGCTTTTGCGAAGCTACAAATTATAATGCGCCATTCCCCTCGGAGATTCAGGAGCGCATCATTCAATCTGTGCTCTCAAAAGTCGCTGAATGTGAAAGGGAATCTGATGTACCCATCGTATTGTACTCTGACAGCGTCAGGTTTCTCAGAATCGCCAAAGAAAAAGGATATCAGACATGCAACCCGGACGGTGTCGGGCATATTATGACAAAAGGCGTCGGTGAGATGGTGAACCTTATGACATTCGTATTTATGCTGCAGATGTCAAGAGCAGAGAAGGTATATTCCATTTTAAATCTTGAAGAACTGCCATCAAACAGCTTGTACAAATCCCAGTACCCGCGCTATGCGGCAATCATAGGTGACAAACCTTTCATCCGCCTCTGACTGTTTTGTGTCGCTCGCCAGTAGTGCTGGTGAGTTCTCGGCGCGCCACTTCAGCAGAACATCAATTATTCAATAATTCTATTCGTTGAATTCATGTTGTTTTATATATCTTTGCACCATAATTTGTTTAGACGGGAGTAAAGATGCAAGCAAATGAAATCATCGCATTGATGGAATCGAAGCGCAACGAGACGCAACGAGAAGTGCTGATGGGTTTCTTCAAGACCGGAGAGGGAGAATACGGCGATGGTGATGAGTTTCTGGGATTGAAGGTGCCACAGACACGTGAAGTGGTGAAACAAGCGGCAGACACGCCTTTGGAGGAGATACCTACGCTGCTGATGAGCCGTTGGCATGAGGTGAGGCTGTGCGGTCTGTTGCTGCTCGTGGAGAAGTTCGAGCGTCTGTCGAAGCCCAAGCTCTCGGACAAGGAGGATGCCATCCGTGGTCGCGACGAGATATTGCGGATGTACCTGGAATATGCTGAGCGTGCGAACAACTGGGACTTGGTGGATTTGTCGGCTCCGAAGATTCTGGGGCGTTGGTTAATGCTTCCCACCATGATTGGGGTGTCCAAATTGCAGGTACTTGACCGTCTTGCCTACAGCGACAACCTCTGGAAACAGCGAATGAGCATGGTCTGTTCATGGCTTCCCTCACGTTATGGGGACCCCAGTTATTGCCTCCGCTACGCAGAAGTGCACCTTCACCATCCCCATGACCTCATGCACAAAGCGGTGGGTTGGATGCTACGCGAGATGGGCAAGCAAGTCAGTATGGAGCTGCTGCGTGAGTTCCTGCGCCAGCATTCGCACGAGATGCCCCGGACCGCCCTCCGCTACGCCATCGAGAAAATGGACGATGATGAACGCAAGTACTGGATGAACTTTGACCATTGACCATTGACCATTGAACATTGACCATTGAACATGGATGATTGAACATTGGCTTCGCCTAAAATGCTCACGCTCGACAAAATGAGAAAAAGTTCTCTTTTGTACTCGCTTAATCGCATTTTTGAACATTTTTTAAGTTGCCTTCAATAAAAACACAAAGATATGACGCAGAATGAATTCCAAGAGTGTGTAAAGAAGTACGCAGAAACGATTGAAGCCATCAAGCAGTCTGCCCACCTACTGCATGAACATGTGAACCAGACTTACGACAAGACCCATCCCTACGGTTTCCATCTCGACATGGTGGTGGATTCGGTGTATCAATACGGTCATGAGGTGTGCTCAGAGGAAAAAGATGTGCTTCCTCTGTTCTTCGGCGCCTACTATCACGACAGCATCGAGGACGCACGTCAGACCTACAACGACGTGAAGGCCACAGCCCGTCAGTATATGGATGAGGGCCAGGCGCTGATGGCGGCAGAAATCGCCTACGCGCTGACCAACGACAAGGGAAGGACCAGAGCCGAGCGCGCTGGAGAGAAGTACTACCAAGGCATCCGCGAGACGCCATACGCTCCGTTTGTAAAACTGGCAGACCGCCTGGCCAACATCAGTTATTCGTTCACTCATTGCAACGACGCGAACGCACACATGAAGGATGTCTATCGGAATGAACTGCCTCATTTTCTGGAGGCTATCACCTCAGCGGAAGAAGATGTCAGGTTCTCGTTGCCTAAGGCGATGATAGAGGAGGTGATACAATTTGGAAATTAAATGGGAGTTAAAACAGAAGTGAATGGGGAGTTAAAAGGGGAGTTAAAAGGGGAGTTAAGCACTTGCGTGCTGGACGATAGTGGTGCAATTATAGGAAGAAACATATCCTCAAATCGGTCATCTATGTAAAAAAAGATTAAGAGCATGAGACGGAACAAGAGAAAGACGACGAGCCTAGATGTGGTGAAGGCCATGAGGCGTGGCAATCGGGAGGCGGAAATGGAGATACTCGGCCCTGGTTTCCATTCCAAAGACAGGACGCACAAATCGAAGAAGACTTACACGAGGAAGGCGAAACACAAGAATATGGAGGAATGACTCCGCTTCATGAATAAGCAAGGAAAACATTCAGAAAAACCAACAGATATGAAACGAACATTCATTGAGAAACTGCTTGTGGTCGGTGCATGGCTGGCACTGGTCGGTGGGATTCTTTTTGGCACTTTGGTCAGCAAAGGAATATGGGAATCCAGTCAGGATATGGCTTTTCCCGAGGCTGTATTCACTTTTATCGGGAGTGTGGTGGGCTCAGTAGGTATCTGGGCCATCCTATTGGAAATCGTCAGTCTGTCGGACAGACTGCGCGACATTGAGAAACGACTTAAAGAATAGGAAAAGGAGCAGGAATACACCCGCCATAAAATGGCGGGGCACAGCACTGCATGATAGCGGATACGAGGCACAGCACTGCGTGATAGCGGATACGAGGCAAGCGCTGCAAGGTGGCGGATATTCGGGAAGCCTATTCTTTGCCCCTATTTTTCCCCGTTAACAGCACTTCGGCCCTGACGGGGTAGTGGTCGCTGGGTGTTCGGGCGACGTATGGAAGGATACGGATGCTGTAGGGGTCAACGGGCGGGTCGACCTGTCCTTTAGGTTTTGAGCGGTAGGTGTCGGTGAGGATGGCGTACTTGTCAACCCTGAGGGAAGGCGAGACGAAGATGTGGTCGATTCGACTTGTGGTGAAGCCAGCAGGTTTGAAGTCGTTGAATGTGCCGTTGGGCGCATAGCGGAATTTAGCGCTCTGATAAGCATCGTTGAAGACACCCGAACTGACGATGTCGCGGTATTCATCACTGTTCTGGTCCACATTGAAGTCGCCGACAAGGATGGCAGGCAGTTTGTCGCCAAACTCCTTCATCTTCTCCATCACCAATCGGGTTGACTCCATACGTGCTTTTTTTCCGACATGGTCCATGTGGAGGGAGAAGAACAGGAACTCCCTTCCGCTGGGTATATGTTTGAAACGTCCCCAAGTGCAGATTCGAATGCAAGCGGCATCCCATCCCAGGGAAGGTCGGTCGGGTGTTTCAGAGAGCCAGAAGTCGCCATGTTCGATGACCTTGAAAAGGTCGGTTCGGTAGAAGATGGCAGAATGCTCTCCAGCCTCCTTTCCGTCCTCACGTCCCAAGCCGAAGTAATCGTAACCTGGTAGCAGTGCTTTCAGGTCGTCGAGTTGCCGCTTGAAGCCCTCTTGTGTGCCGAAAATCTCGAAGCCGTGCGCATAGACGAGTCTTGCCAGCCACGGGCTGCGCTGTGTCCATCCGTTGCCGTGGATGGAGTCGTCGCGGTTGATGTAGCGCAGGTTGTAAGTGGCCACCACAATCCTTGCCGGTTTTGGCCGTGCTTGTAGTGAAGTCAGGCAAAAGGATAGCAGGATGAATATGCCGATAAAGCGTTTCATAAGTCGAACACGCTTTCGACGTCGCCTTTCTTGGGTTGTCGTAACCTTATGGTGCCATGTTTCTCCTCGTAGGCGTTGACGAGCAGTGACAGTCCTTTTGTGAAGATATCCTTGATGGCGATGTTCTCCTTGTCGGCGATGGCTCGCACCTTGCTCATGAGTTCGGCGTTGATGATGGTGCAGATGCGTTCCATCTTCACTTCCGACTTCTTTCTTCCGCGGCGTGCGGTTTCGTTCTTGCTGTTCTTGTTGTTGTCCTCAGTCTGAGCGTCGGAGACATTTCCAGTCAACCCGTTAAGCAGGGCATCCATGGAAGAAGGGTTGATATTTTTCATAATGTTCTTGTTGGTTGCTATAGGTTGTCGTTAAGAATTTCTATGATTGTTATTGCAGAACCGGAAGAGGGTTGAGTCATTCGCCAAACATTTTCAAGAGTTCCTCTGTAAAGGCCTTGTAGTCCTTTGCGCCGTTGCTTCTGGGTGCATACTCCACAATGTTCTTGCTTTCGAGCGGTGCCTCGGCGATGGTGACGTTCTTGCGGATTTTGGTTTGGAAGACCAATTCGCCCAGTTGTGCCCTCATGCCTTTCTCAATCTGCTTGCTGAGGTTGGTATTCTCCCATCGTGTGATGAGAATGCCCGTGACGTGTGCCTTGGGATTCAGACGTTTGCGCACCATGTCGATAAAGTTATTGATCATGGTGAGTCCTTTGAAAGGCAGCACCTCAGCCACGAGCGGTATGATGATTTCGTTGGAGGCAGTGAAAGCATTGAGCGTGAGCAGTCCGAGCGATGGCGGACAGTCGATGAGGATGTAGTCGTAGTTGTCCTTGACCTCATCAATGAGTTCGGCGAGTATTCGCTCGCGCGCCATGGCAGAAGCCAGTTCGAGGTCGGCCATGGCCAGTCCGAGTGAAGCAGGGACGAGATGAAGGTTGGGACTGATATCGACCACGGGCAAAGATTCGTTGCCTACGAGGGCGTTGTAGATGGAGACATCGGATTCGCCATGGAGGAGGCTAGCTGTGAGGTTGGCTTGTGCATCGAGGTCGATGACGAGTACTTGTTTGCCTTGAGAGGCGAGAATAGAGCCCACGCTGGCTGTGGTAGTCGTCTTGCCCACTCCACCCTTATGGTTGGCGAAAGATATGATTTTCACATCGTTTTTCATTTTTCTTTTTGGTAAGATGTTGATAATTTCTTTTTGGTAAACTAATTCGTATGCAAATATATAAATATTTCATGAAACAGCAAGGGGAAAGAGGGGATTTTTAGCCGCCAGTTTCCAACTTTTAGGTTTTTAGGTTGTATGGAAACAGATTAGCTTTTAGCTGCTGGTATTACCCCACCCCTACCCCTCCCCTTAGATGGGAGGGGAGTTTAAGCTTTAGATTAGGTTGCGGGTTTTCAGTTCGAGGTATTTGTTGATGACATTCACGGACAAGGCCTCGGGCGAGGTCAGCAAGGTATGGATGCCGTTCTTGATAAGTGTGGATGCGATTTTTCGCTGTTCGTAGAGGTATTTCTCTGCAATTACCTGTCGGTAGTAGTCCTCTACGGTTCTCGGCTTAAGCGTCACGTAGTCGGAGGTCTCCATGTCCTTGAAGAAGACGACGAGCAAGCAATGCTGACGCGCCAGCTGCCGCAGGTATGGCAACTGCCGCTCCATGGCATTGGGGCTGTCGAAGTTGGTGTAGATGATGAGCAGGCTGCGTTTGCTGATATGCCTTCTCACGGCCACACAGAGTGCGGAGTAGTCGGTTTCGCCGAAGTCGGTGTGGTGAGCGTAGAGCAATTCGAGTATGCGGTGCATCTGGTCGCCTCGTTTGTCGGCAGGCAGTATGGTGTTGGCGTTCTCGCAGAAAGGTAGTATGCCCGCCTTGTCCGACTTCTTGAGGGCGATATACGACAGGACGAGGGAGGCATTGATGGCGTAGTCGAGCAGCGTCATTCCATTGAATGTCTGCTGCATGATTCGTCCACTGTCGATGACGTTGTAGATATTCTGCGACTTCTCGTCCTGATAGACGTTCACCATCAGTTGGTGTCGACGCGCGCTGGCCTTCCAGTTGATGGTTCGGAAGTCGTCGCCCGCCACATAATCCTTGATTTGTTCAAACTCCGTGTGGTTGCCCACCCGCCTTATGCGTTTGACTCCCCTTTCGGTGAGAGAGTCGCTAATGGCCATGAATTCATACTTCTGGAGCATCAGGTAAGAGGGATAGACCTTGACCACTAATGGGTCTCCCAGGGTGTAACGCCGCTGTATCATTCCCGTGACCGTGGACACGAACACCCTGATGCGCCCGAAGTCGTACATTCCACGCTGGGTGGGGCGTAGTTTGTAGTGCAAGGTCTTGCCCTCGCGTTTTTTCAGTCGCAGTTTATAGGAGATGTCCCTTCGTTGGAAGATGACCGGCGCCTCGTCGATGACCTCAAGCCAGACAGGAAAAGCGTAGCTGCTTTCCAGACGTACGGCCACATCGTTGTCGTCGCCATTGGAGAAACGCTCAGATGCTGTCCGGAAAGCGTGCATTCTCTTTCCCTCATAGAGCATGACCAACTCGGTGAGGAGCAACACAGCAAAGGCAACGAGCAATCCTTTCCCGAAGGTGAAACACCAGGGAAAGAGATAGCCCAGGCCGATGATGAGAATGATGGCCGTGAGGGTGATATAGAAACGTCTGGTCAGGTACATTATTCCTTGTTTTGTGGTGTTACGCTTGTGCCATGGGTGTAGAGCGGTTATTTAGGCACCTCCACCTTGTCGAGCAGCCTACGTGCCACTTTCTCTGGCGTGTAGCCTTCCATCTCCGCGTCGGCGGTGAGGATGAGTCGGTGCTGGAGGATGGCAGGGGTGACACACTTCACGTCGTCGGGTGTGATGAAGTCGCGTCCTTGCAGTAGTGCGAACGCTTTGGCCGACTGGAGCATGGCCACCGCGGCACGTGGGGATGCGCCGAGATAGACAGCGCGGCTCTTTCGGGTCTGCTGGCAGATATCAACGATGAACTTCATGAGCGAAGGATCGACGACGACATCCTGGAGCATGGCCCGCAGTTGTAACAACTCGCTGCGGCTGACCACAGGTGTCACCTCTTCGAGTTTCACCAACTTGCTGTTGTTCTGATGCCGTTCGAGTATCTGTATTTCCTCGCTTTCCTCGGGATAGCCCATGACTATCTTCATGAGGAATCGGTCGAGCTGTGCCTCAGGCAGTTTGTAGGTACCCTCCTGTTCCACAGGGTTCTGAGTGGCGATGATGGTGTAGATGTCGCTCATCGGATGGGTGGTTCCATCGATGGTGACCTGTCGTTCCTCCATCACCTCGAAGAGAGCGGCCTGTGTTTTAGCTGGAGCTCTGTTGACCTCGTCGACGAGCACGATGTCGGCGAAGACGGGTCCGGGGTGGAAGTCGAACTCTCCGCTTTTCATGTTGAACACAGTAGTGCCCAGCACGTCGCTTGGCATGAGGTCTGGAGTGAACTGCACACGGCTGAACCCAGCGTCGATAAGTCGCGAAACGAGTCTGGCCAGCAGTGTCTTGGCCGTTCCAGGCACACCTTCAAGGAGTACGTGTCCGCCAGCGAGGATAGCCGTCAGTAGCAGGTCGACCTGTTCTTTGTTGCCCACGATCACTCGGCTGATTTCCGACTTCACTTCGTCCATCTTGGCGCCGAAGTCGCCCAGGTTGATTCTTGTCTGTTCCATAATCAGTTGATGCTGTTGTATATGTTGTTGATATCGTCTAAGGATTTTGTCATTTCGTCAATGGTGAGGTAAGGATGCTGCTGTCGCTCCAGGACCCTGAGCTGGCTGATGACCGACTTGAGGTGTCGCACCTCGTATCCGGTGAGCGCTGCCAATTGTGGCAAAGCCTCCTCGTCGCCCGACGGGTCGCTGATGTCGATTTGCACTTCGCGGCGAAGACGTTCCTTGAGGTACTTGAATTTCTTGATGACCATGTCGGCGTTGTCGCCCCTCTGATAGTAGAGTGTGCCAATCTGCTTGACGAACTCCAGTTGGTGGTTAACGGGCTCGGGCATGACAGGAATGATTCGTTGCCGCCGCTTGGCGTTGAAGATGAAGAAGAGGAGAACAGCCAGAAGTGAGAGTCGGTAAGCCCACAAGAGTGGCGCCTGCCGTGAGATGTAGGACAGGCTTGAAATAGTTTCCTCGTTTTTCATTTTCGGCAGGTAGGCGGTGGTTCTGAGTGTGGGTTTGTCGCTCAACTCGTTCATGATTCTGAGGGCCAGTTCGGCAGTGTTGTTGTGTGTGATGCTATAGTTGGTCAGCAACTCAGGCGCCGAGAGTATATAGAAGTATCCCTTTCCTATCTTCTGTCGGATGAAGACCACGTGGTCCTCCACCTCTTCGCCCTGAAGATTCTCTTCTTGCCGATTGCCGTCTTCTTCAGTTTGACAGGTGTCCTCTTCAAAGCTGGCCTCATCATTTTCGTCGTAGTCATCGTCATCAATGAGTGGTATTCCACTCTGTTTGTAGATGATACGCTCCCATTTGTCGGATGAAACAACCAAGGCGTTACCCGACAGAATCTGGTTTATAGCATACACCCGTTCAGGATAGTCTGACGATGGGTATTTCCAAATCAAGGTGTCGCAAATGAATTGACCATTCTGTCTGAAATTTCTGGCAAAACCGACAAAGTCTCTCCACGACGATTCACTTCTTTTGATGTCGAGTTGTTCTTGGATTGACCAGAAATGTTCCTGGACCACCATCACATTGCTACCTAAGCGTACCAACTTGCGAATGGCATCAAGACGGCCGATGTTGTAACTGCTAATCACATCGTCATCCGACTGCACAATGATGTTTCGCTTGCTCATGGCCACTGAATCCAGGGCGAGCGAGTTCAAGTCCTTACTGGTCACCTCGTATCCCTTGGGCATGGTTTTAGTCATCATCTCGTCGAAAAGTTGGCAACCGAAAGGTTCTCCACTATTAGGATGGAAAGTCACCCGCCAGTTGAACACTTTAGGCTTGCTGACCTCCGCCCAATAGATTAACAGCAGAAAAGCGACGACAAACAATATGAACCCCGTCCTACCCTTCATCGCTCACCTCCTTTCCTTTGGTCATGATGTCACTTCGCCAGCGCTCGCACTCGTCGCAATCAGCGACATTAGCTTGGAAATTGCCGTATCTCACACGCAAGAAAACGCGTGTGAGGTCTTGGAAACGGCTGTCGGTAAATTCCCTGGCATATTGGGTGGGTGTCTTATAAATCTGCCAGTTGATGAGGTTGTTGTCGCTCAGGTGCTTGAGCGTCTGGAGGTATGTCATTCGGATGGCCTCTCTGTAATTGCCTTTCGCCAAAGCCTTCTTTCTGACAGATTCAAAATCCACGCCATAGATATTGTCCTCCTCTATGCTGTAACCGCCGTCGGTCCGCTTATCGGAGAAGAAGAGGGCTCCCTTGTACTTGTAGAGGAACCAAGCCACGAGTCCGAATATGATGATGGCAGCGATGATGTAAACCCACGCCTGCAAGTTCTCTGTTTTGGCATCGAGCGAGTTGAGGAAGTCGTTGACCATGTTCATCAAGCGTGTGAAGAGGTCCTCCTCTTGATGCAACAACTCACGGTCGTAGTTGTAGTCAGAGTCGGCTCTCCATTGCGCTGTCAGCAAGGTGTCGAGTCTCAGTGTGTCGGTCTGTGCCATATCAGTTGTCCAATTGCAGTAATTACATTCAGTTTAGATGAGGTCGTAGGGTTTCTGCTCCTGGTTCTGCTCTCGTTCTCCGAGGCGGTCGAAGTTCTCGATGTCCGAGAACATGGTCAACCCGTCGTATTTCTCCTTGGCGTGTGCGTAGAGATAAGAAACGGCAATGGGAATAACAGTGGAGGCGACATAGCCTCCAAAGCTACTGATTACGCCGAAGATATAGAAAATGAATGACATCAGTGGTGACATCGCCTCAGCATCATTACTTGAGGCCATAATGGCACGAAACAAGATTGTCACTTGCTGTGGCATAGAGGTGATGGTCTGCAATACACCGGAAATCAGTCCGGTGAGCAACGAGATGCCGAAAATACTAACCCAGCAACGCCATCCCAGAGTGTAGGAGTGGGAAAGCGATTGCAGCAAAGCCCCTTTGCCATACAGATATTCGGGATAGGCGAAAGCGAGTGGCACGAGAGCGGCGATGAATGCCGGGATGGTAAGAATCAGCGTGAAGGGTGTGGCTACCACCAGTAGTCCGACCACCAAAACCGCGATAAGGATGATAAAGAACAGAGTCAGCGAAAGCGCAACTGACTTGCCGAAGAATTTCCATATCAAAGGTCGTATGTCACTCCAGGCTATACCGGAGAGTCCGAAACTACGGGTATTGTAAAGTTCGATGAGCGTGAAGATCAAGCTATGGAAGAGTACCATGCCGATGAAATTGACAAATGTAACGGCAAGAAAGTAGATGATGAGGGTGATGTCTTCGTTATTGTATCCATAAGTTGCCGCATCCGCAATACCTGAGAATCCAGTAATCTTGTAAAACTCGTTCATGACGAGAGCCAGTACCAGACTCAATGGCAGCAGGATATATACCATATATTTGAGGACTGGGCGCCAGTTCTCGCGGATGAACTCAAAAGTGACGTTGACAATCTCGCTGAAAGTTCGTTGTTTGTAGAAAAGTATCTTTCCCATGATTCGCTAAAGCTAATGGTTTTTCTCTTGACGGTTCTTGTTTATTCTGTAGTCTATTAAATAATTTGGCCTACGTTTATTTATTTTTTAATGTACACTAAACGGAATTTTCGTCTACGCTGAACAAATCTTCAGTGTGTTTCCCCCTTCCGCATTTCATCCACGGATAGATGATGAAGTACCAGATGATGAAAGCGGCGCAAGCGAGGATGAAGAACCCTCTAAGCACATTAAGAATCTCATCGTGTCGTGTGATGTAACTCTCGATGTAAGCGGCTGTGATTGTAATGGGGAAAACGCAGATGATGATTTTGAGTCCACGTTTTGCTGCCATTCTAAAAGAACGCGCACGTGAGAAGGTGCCGGGGAACAGCCATCCATTGCCAAGGATGATTCCAGCCGCTCCGACCACCACCATGGCAGACATCTCGAGTGTGCCATGCATCCAGATGGAGAGGGACGATTGGAGGAACAGGTTGTGCTGTGCGAAGAAGGTGGTGAAACAACCGACCATCACCCCGTTGATGAAGATGATGATGCCAGTGCCCATAGCCGTGAACAGTCCCATGACGAAAGTAAGGATATCGACCCAGATGTTGTTGAAGCCGATAGACACGAACATCGGAGCCTGTTCTTGGGAGTTATACACATCCATAGGCACTCCGTTCTCGATGTTGTTGAGAGTCACGTCCACATAATAGTCGCCCAGTATGGCCCGTGGGAAGTCAGGGTTTCCGATGGTGGAGATGATTCCGATGACCACACTGACGGCAAAGATGACGAAAGAAGCCAGCAGTTCGGGTCTGGATTCGTACATTGTGCGTGGCATCTCTTCAGTGAAGAAAGTCTTGATGCGCGACCATTTTTCTCTTTTGTTGCGGTAGATGTTGTTGTGGACCGATGATGCTAGCACATTGAGGTACTGTGTGATTTTGGATTCGGGATAGTGGGTTTGAGCAAAGGACAAGTCTGCCATCAACTCCGTGTAGTTGTTGGCCATCTCGTCAGGACTGATGCTGTCGGGGTTGTCGGCCGACTTCTCAATCTCCTTCCACTTGTCAATGTTCTTTCTGATGAAGACTATCTCTTTCATGTTTCTGTTTCCAGTTCTTCCGTTTCATGTTCAAATTGTCACTATGAAACGCTTTTTCGGCGAAATTTTTTGCAAACTTACGCATTATCGCTTAATTTTGCAAAATAAATGGTGAAAATATATGGCATCACCGCTATTAGATTCATCCAATACCTCATATGGCCAATTCAACAATCGTCACAGGCGGTTTTGTCCGCATTGAGCAGACGCCAGCAAGCATCAGCGACCGCATTTTCGCGGTTTTGATAGATTATGGTGTGTGCTTTTGTTATGCCGTCGGCGTGGTTCAACTTTTCACGAAGTTGAACCTGAGCGTGCACTCTTTCGTTGAGTTTCTCCTTTGGGTGTCTCCCGTGCTGTTCTATCCGCTTTACATGGAGGTGTTCAATGGAGGCAGGACTCTTGGCAAGATGGTGATGAAGACGCGTGTGGTGATGGCCGACGGTTCGACTCCGAGCTTAGGCGCCTACCTGTTGCGCTGGTTGCTTATCATCCCCGACGGACCTATGATTTGCTATTTAGGTGTGCTTTTCGTAGCCATCACCAAGCGAAACCAGCGCATTGGTGACCTTGCAGCAGGAACGATGGTTGTGAAGGAAGGGAAATACAAGAATTACAGGGTCAACCTTGATGAGTACGACTACCTCACCAAGGATTACAAACCGACCTACCCCCAGGCCGACGAACTGACCATGGCCCAGTCGGAGCTCATCAGCCGTGTGCTGGCGCTCAAGGACGAGTCGCGCCCCACCCGCATCAACGAGCTGGCGGGGAAAATCCGTGCCTCATTCGCCATCAAGGAAGTGGCACAGACCGACGAGGCTTTCCTCAACACCATTCTCCAAGATTACCAATACTATGCCCTTGAGGCTGAGATTTAGCTGCTAGTATTTCAGGATATATATGATAGAAAAACAACCACCCTCATGCTGGATGAGGGTGGTTGTTTTACCACTACATGACTTGCGAATCAGAGATTTACCAGAGGTTTCCCCATTCGGCGTCGTTTTGACGTTCGTTAGAACGAGCAGGGCCACTGCCGCCACCGCCATAATTAAGTCCGGCGTTACCATCGACCCTCTTAACTTCTTTGGTTGATGCACAAACCATCTGTGTCAAAGTGATACGTACCACCTGAAAATCAGGTGCAAGATAAGTTTTCTTGTTCATATACACGCTATTATTTAATTTTATTATTTTCTTTAATTATTGACGTTAATGCGAAAAAAAACATTTAATTGATGATAGTGAAAAGGTATTTTTCTGATGCATTCATATCATCTTTTGGGCATGCCTTTCTTTCATTCTTTTAGTCTTACGAAATGCAAAGTTAGGACATTTTGGTATCACGTCCAAATATTATTTCTTTTTTTTTGAAGTCATGGATGGATTTTTATGATTTATGTTTAGAAACAGCAATAGGTAAGTTCATCAGACAGGGGGAAAAGACCCCTTTTCGACATCTTTCGAACATCAATGATTTGGAATTAAAAAGGTGTCATTCATTCTCATGACTTGAACATTTGGGAAACTGTTTCCATGAGGCACCTGTTCAAGCATCAGGAAGTGAAACAAAGATATTTGCGCAAGTACATTCGCTGTTTATCACTCTTTTTTTCTATGCTTTTGAGGTTTATGGATAAAAATGCCGTTTCAGATTTTGTCAAGTCAGAAAAAAGTCGTTAATTTGCACCCGCAAAAAAAATGATGGTCCGGTAGCTCAGCTGGATAGAGCAACAGCCTTCTAAGCTGTGGGTCTTGGGTTCGAATCCCAACCGGATCACAAAAAATAGGGGTTAAGTGGTTGATTCATATTGAATTACACTTAACTCTCTTTTTGTTTTTGTCAACCATTTGTCAACCAAGCCCCTATTTTGAGGCGCATTCTGTAAAACATTATTACTATTTAAGATGTCCCGTTGACAATTAAGACCTTTTGGCGTATTTTCACTTCTTTTAACAGGAAGCTTTGGGTAACATGTTTTTCTCGACTGTTTCGACGTTGCCAATGACTTGAACCTGAACTCGCGAGTGACTGTGGCTCGTCGAGACAATTATGGACGACGAGGACGGATGATGAACCCCCACCGGCACACTGCTGCGGTGCTTTACGGAGGACGACAGGGAGGTAGATAGAGCAAGTCGTTGGTCGTGCGGCGGACGAGCGCGTGGAAGAAGAACGAGCGCAGAGAGAATCAGAACCTTTGACAAACATATTCCTCTACTCTTGTCCTTGTAAAATTATTGAGATCATAAAAACCAAACCTACAGATCCATTTCTGTAACCTCTTGAAAAAGTCTTTTCCACTTGAATTTAGTATATTATTCAAATCCTTTTTGCGTATCATAGGTTTATTGCCATGCATAAGTCGCAAAGAGCTACAAACATAGTCTTTGAAGGTATTTCTCCCTAAGTCATTTTTAATGAGTCCTAACTTATCGAGTAGTTCAACAATGAATTCAGAATCAGCAACGCCAGGTGTAAGCGGATTAAGATTCTTGTCCACAATCCCATACGGTGAAGTTGACTTAGTAGTATTTGAGGACGGATTAACCTTACTGCGCACTGCACCATATTCCGCCAAGACGCAATAGACAATCTTTATAATAAAGTACTCGCGAGATAATCGGATCATTTTTAACTCATCAATTTCACTCTGACAGACATTTGGATCGTCGCCACTATTGTACAAACGAGCCTCTCTGAAAGTCTTAAGCATGTGAGGAACCAATTCTTTAGTGGCAACACTCGAATCAAAGGTCATCGTCTTCGCTTTAGTAAACACTATGTCGAATCTATTTATTTGGTAAGTTTTAAGAGTCTTGTCAAGGTCAATAATATTCAATTTTTCTTCGTGTACAAGAATCAATTGATCTATTTGGTCTTTTTTGATAAAGTAAACGCTCATCGCAGTTAAGTCGTTTATTATGCCTTCTTTATCAGACTCGTACATATTCTTTGTCAAAGGCTGACTATTGACGACACTCCTAATTATCTTTTCCGCATCGAATGAGTTCTTCAGTATTTCCACCTGCCTATCATCTGCTTTCTGGATCTTGCTCATTGCCCCCATGATGAAAGAGTCATTCTCCACTATCGTAGTCTTAAATATTGAAACATCAAAATTGGTGGTGATGATAGCAGAACACATCCGTTGATAATAGGCATTCTCTTCATTATCTTTAAGTTTGGATGCTTGTTTCAGCTGATTAAACTGTTTATCGCAAAACGTCATCACTTCATCGACTGTACCTGGAGCGAACTTCCCCCAATTATTCAGTAACTCTTTAAATCGTTGTTTGTAGTAAATTTTGTTTGTAGTAAAATTAGTTTGATTGGCCATATTTATGTATTATTAATGACCTGTTGGTTGAATTAATTTGTTAAAATAATTATAATGAAAAAGTTGTACATATCAATGATTTTTAGTAACTTAGTGGTGGAAAAACAATTAAGCACTATTGTCACATCTATGCACAACTTTATTGCAAATTTCCGAAAAATTCTTGACATCTGCAAAAAACATGCAGGAAATCTGGTAAACGAAAAAGGGAATGTAATCCGTCGAGGTGTTGTTCCGACTTTCTCCGATTTGGAAGTGGTTGCACTTTCCATTACGGCAGAGGCGTTCAGTATTGACAGCGAGAACTACCTTTTCAATCGTCTGAACAAAGAGTGTCCCAACGCTATTCCCAATTTGATAAGCCGCCGGCAGTACAACCTGCGTCGCAAGCTGACCATGGCTCTTGGAGAGGAGATACGCAAAACCATCGCCAAGGTCATGGACGGGGGTGAGTTTGTCTTCAGCATAGACTCCAAACCTGTAAGAGTCTGCCAAAACGCACGTGCAAAAAGATGCACAATGGGATATGACGACTTTGAGCATGCACCATCCTGGGGCTATTGTGCCTCTCAGAACATGCATTATTATGGATATAAGCTCCATGCGCTCTGCGGAATAAGCGGCGTCATTCATTCCTATGACCTGACAGCCGCCAATGTCCATGACCTGCATTATCTTAAGGACATAAGGTGGGAATACCACGACTGCACAATACTCGGGGACAAGGGATACCTTAGCGCACCCATACAACTGGACCTGTTTGAGACGGCAAACATCACACTTGAAGTGCCGTACAGGCTGAATCAAAAGAACTGGAGACCACCGTCCGGGGCTTACAAGAAGTTCAGAAAAAGGGTGGAAACTGTTTTCTCCCAACTCAATGACCAGCTCATGATGATACGCAACTATGCAAAGAGAACCAAAGGGCTCTTCACAAGAATGGCGGCCAAAGTGGCGGCTTTCACAATGTTGCAATATTTCAATTATAACAATCATAAGCCTATAGGGCAAGTTAAATATGCTTTATTTTAATTCAACCAACAGGTACAAACAATATTTTTTTAACGTGAGTTCGGTATAAGAAAATTGTTAAAAAAGTTGTAGGAGTGATAAATTTTTAGTAACTTTAAAGGTGAAAATCAAAAGTTTAACCATCAATTCACCACTCCTGTGGATACTGCAAATTTGGTGGAAATTTTTTGTATATTCGATGAATTTTGTAAATATTTTGATATAGAGTTAAAAAAACATGTAATTGAGAACTCAAACAAACGCCATCGCAACCGCAAAGGGCGCATGTCCGACAGCGAAATCATGACAATTCTCGTTCTGTTTCACACTTCTCATTTTCGGGATTTGAAGACATTCTACCTTGGATATATATGCAATCATATGAGGAAAGAATTTCCCAACGTCATCTCTTACAACCGTTTCGTTGAGCGTCAGACGAATGTGGCCATGCATCTTCTGTTGTTCTTCCAGACCTGCGCTCTTGGAAAGTGTTCCGGCATATCCATCATAGACTCTACTCCACTCAGGTCATGCCATATCAAGCGTGAACACAGTCACAAAACCATGAGAGGCTGGGCTGAGAAAGGCAAATGCACTATGGGATGGTTCT